>Ga0207428_10000178_pt1 | contig 88972 bp, 64 predicted proteins | sample RhiMethybrSRZTD1_FD_187600 | JGI IMG/M metagenome (GOLD analysis project Ga0207428, IMG submission 187600) | Populus rhizosphere microbial communities from Tennessee, USA - Rhizosphere MetaG P. TD hybrid SRZTD1 (SPAdes) (version 3) | ecosystem: Host-associated > Plants > Roots > Rhizosphere >... | reverse complement strand
TCCTTGCGGACAAGCAAGGGGTCTTTGACAACCTCAATCGGCTGACCACGCTCACCGACCTGGTGGACGGGTCGAAGACGACGACGTTCACCTGGGACGCGAACGGCAACCAGCGCACCAAGACGGTCGGTGCCGTCACCACCGAATACCGCTACGACTGTCGCGACAAGCTCGTGGAGGTCGTGGAGGGGTCGAGCACTCCGGGCCGGTTCCAGTACGACTTCGCGGGACGGCGGTCCAAGAAGATCGGCTCGGACGGCGTGGTGCAGTACGTCTACGACCAGACGTCGGTCCTGGCGGAGTTCGACGGGTCGGCGGCCCCGGTCGCGAAGTACGAGTATGGGTCCGACCGGCTCATCTCGATGGCGCGCGTCGGTGAGGGCCGTAGGTGGTATTCGCTCGATGCCCTCCGCTCGGTCGTCAACCTGACCGACGACTCAGGCTCGACCGTTGCCTCCTACCACCTCGACGCCTGGGGCAACTTCCGATTCCCGACTGAGCTCTCCGCCTCCCGGAACCGCTTCGCTTTCACCGGCTACGAGTGGGATCCGGAGCTCGGCCTCTTCAACGCCAAGGCCCGCTACTTCGATCCCCAGATCGGAAGGTTCATCAGTCAGGACTCCTTCCTCGGCCAAATCGACGACCCGCCGAGCCTGCACCGGTACTTCTACGCGAACGAGAATCCGACGCGCTTCTTGGATCCTACCGGCCACGCGGCTGAATCGCTTGGCGAGGCTGGTGAGCGCGCGCTGGCGGCGAGGAACAAGAAGGCCGGAAAGCCTGCTCCTGCCGTCGGAAACACAGGCAACAACGAAGGCTGTGGGTGGCGCTGCGAGAACGGTCTCCCGCAAGGGACCACTCTGGATGAGCTTACACCTGACCAGAAGGCACAACTGGCGAAGGATGCCGCTCAGGTTCGCGAAGACCAGGCGTGGCGCGAACGCTATGGGGCTGTCGTTGGCGAGGACAAGCGTGAAGGGCTCCTCGCGCGCGCAGCGCGGGCGATCGACCAGACGGAAGAGGCCGCGATCAATCACGTTGGCGAGCAAGCCAACGCGCTTGCTAAGCAACGCCTCGCGCCGAAAGACAGCGAGGCGCGACGCAATGCTGCTATCGCTCGGGAACAGACGTATGGCACGCCCGAAGCCGAACGATTGGCCGCAAACGACACCGCGCAAGGCTTTCAACAGTTTGGTGAGGACGTTGGCGAAGCAGGTGGACGTGGCGCTACTCGATTAGCAATCGAATACGCCAAAGCCGAGCTTGGTGCACGCGCGCTCCAAGGCGCGGCCGGCGTTGTCGGGGCTGGCGCTGGAAAGCTCGGCGCAGCAGTCCGAAGCTCGCGCGCACTTGGCGCCGAGGGCGAAGCATTGGTGGTCAGGCAGCTCGAGGCTAAGGGCTACAGTGAGATCAAGGCGATACAAAACAATAGTGGTCACGGCATTGATATCGTGGCGCGGAATAAGTCTGGCGAACTCCGCTTCTTTGAGGTGAAGACCACTACAACCGGTAGCGCCGGGCGGTATTCTGAGGCACAGCGCTATACGGAAGACTTCATTACGACGAGGCTCGAACGTGCGTCACAAGCGCAAGGCCAGTGGCAAAACCTCGACCAGGCCAGTAGGCGCCGTGCGGCCGGTGTGCTCGCCGAGATTCGCGGCGGGGCGCCCGTGCAGGGGATCAAGGTTGACGTAATGTATCCCGCACCTGGTGTCCAGGGACCGCCACAGATGACGTTCTCGCGCTGGCGCGAACCGTGATGAACGCTGCAACTCAGCTGAGGGTGCGCGGGCTGTACGACGCAGTACTACGCTGGTCATCTAGGGCAGACAATCGCGAGTTCATGTTCGTTGAACCGCGAGAGCGACTCGCGCGTCTAGCCAATGGTGAGGCCCTCCCTCTTGGAGTACTACTCACGACATTGGAATTCCTGGACAGTTGGTACTCCGCTGTGAACATTGCTGATCTGGCCCGCGACCGGACGAGTGACTTCGCCACGCTCCATTTGGGTCATCGGTATGGCTTTTGGGACACACTCATCGCACAGGCAGCCTCTCAAGCACTTCGGGGCGCAAAGCGACGGCCGCAGCTGTCAGCGAGAACTGTCGCAATCCGAACTGCCCGTGCGGCCGCTCTTGGATCTCTGAGAGACTGTCGAGTGCTAGGCACTTGCCTAACGAAGGGCCTTGAGAGCGACCTCTTTGTTCCAGACGGATCGATCATTGCGCCGTTCGTGGTCCACTTGTTCTGCGAGTGGCAGGGTATCGCAGCGCCGCAAGTCGTTGTCAGAAGCGAAATCATGACTGGTGTACTGGAATCCTGGACGGAGGAAGATCCTGAGCGTATGGGTGCAGCGCTTATGGCGGCGTGCGAGTTTCACCTAGAACAGGCCCATGAGGACACGGACGAAAAGACATACGACTTCGCCGACCAAGTCTATGCCGCTTATCCTGTCGAGATCCTGATGGTGCTTCAGTGTCGGCGCGACAGAGGTCTGGTTCTGCCAGCACTCGAACACCCATTAATGACGATGCCGCTTGGACGTTTGATGGATCTCACCGACGCTCGAGCTCAGGACGATGGTCTGCTCAGACGGGTTGTGGATCGAGCAAGACAGCAATACTCACTCGATGGCCTATTCGAGGATGGCGCCTAAGTCTGATCGCAATGACTAAGATTCGGAGCCGGCGAGTCACGCCCCGTGGATGATGGCCAGCAGTTCGCGCACGGTTCGCGCCGCGCCGATCTTCATTGAGTCGCTCGGCCGCGGTCTGGCACTCGCTCCGCAGACGGGCGAGGGTGATCGCGTCGCTCCTGCCAGTCCGCCGCCTCGCGCACAGCAAGCAGGTGGCCCGTCCGGCGCACGAGCTACGGCCCGGATGGAAGCTCGCGCGCCGGCGCTGCGTCTTCATCACGCGGGCTCCGGGCGCCTGGATGGTGGTGGACGGCCGGCCATTCACTTGAGGTGATTGGGCGACTGTAGCACGGTGCGGACGTCCAATTAGGGATGCCCAAGCGAGGGTGCTTCGCGCGATAGATGTCGCGCTGAAGCCTGTGTGAGTCCGCCGGCCACGGGCTGTCACCCGCTCCGCAGCCGTGGTCCTCGGCGTGCGCTGAATAACCGGTCTCACGCCGTTAAAGCAGGGTAACGGCCCAGGCGAAGTTTGTGACGTACTGCAGCAGGCTCGCAGCGAGATCCCCCTCAAGGAAAGGAGAGAGGTGTCCGGGAGACCCGTAGTCCGTCGTGTTTGAGGATACGAAGACAAGCGCAGGCACGAATCCCGCACCGCGAAGCCTTCGTGACAGTGCCAGGTAGTGCTCGAAGATCACGCAGTCTTTCATCTCTTGTTTGCCCTTTGAAGCGGGAGGGACGCCGTCCCTGACGCGAGCCCATGCGGATTGGACGCGAGCGCCATCCTGGCTGATGAGTTGGGCACAATCGAGGAGACCCTGGGCCACTGCCCGCAGTTGCGTGGGCAGATCGAGAGGGATCAGGTCGACGCGTGCCAGGGGACCGGCGGGCAGCGCTTGAGTCACGGCCCTCAGCGCCGCAAGACGTCTGGCGAGTTTGTCGATCTCGGCTCGGGTCTCTTGCTCCACGTTTGCGACGTGCTCCGTCCATTCGTGGTGCATCTGCTCGGCTGCCACAACCCATGCTTGGCGCGGCGTAGCAGAGGCTCTGGTGCTCAGGGCAACGGTCGCTTCAATGATGCCGCTTGGCACGCCATCGCGATGTGGTGACCGTAGCACGTCCAACAATGCGCAGGCGTCTAGCATCACGACTGGGGCCGGCTGGCCCAAATTGCGGTCCGCCACGACATCCAGGGCTTCGGCCATCAACCCCGGCTCTCGTCATACGCCTTCAGCAGATCCCGAGCGGCTTCGTACTCGCTCTCAAGCTCAGCAGCTCCGTCTTCATGCCAATGCTCTTCCTCCTCTAACCAGCGGCGCAGGTCAGAGCCGAAGAGAGGAGAGCGTTCTCGATGGGCCGTGAAAATGAACGCGTACCAGCGGGCTTTGTCTGCGGGATGGGACGAACCCGTGCCGCGATTCGCGAGGCTAGAGAATGCCCGGAGCTCCTTGATCGCCTGAGGGCTCAGCCACGCCTCTAAACTCACGACATCTGGGCCCAGTGCGGCTCTCGCGCCGGTACCTTCCAAGACAGGGACCAGGAGCACCTCGTAGAACTCTTTCACGATGCGGTTGTATTCGTCGTAATCGAGGTGCTTCACCTCCGATGGGACCACATTCGATACGTACAGCTCGCGCCCGGCACTTCTCTGCGCCAACCAGAGTGAAGCCGCGTGCCGCTGATTGCCCGCTGAGCACGAAAAGCAGTACATCGCTCCGAGAGCGCGCCGTCCGACACGTTCTTCTGCCTTTTGGTCGCGGCGCCAGTCGCCCTGGGCTCTTTCCTCGAGCCGCCGTATGACCCGCTCAAGGGACTCGGCAGAACCGGTGATCTTGAGCTCTCGATGAACCTTCACGGAACCTCCGTAACCGTCAAGACAACTACCCTCAGATGATCCGCAGCTCGAAGGCTGCGCAAATACCCGTTGCCGCCGTCGTGGGGCCGGCTAACGGGGTGGGAGGAACAGACGCCAAGCCCCGCGGCAATCACGTAGGCGCGCTGCTGCCTGGTCGAGAAGGCGCGTGACGATCGCGGGTGGCAGTGTTTCTCGGCGGTAGATGGCGACGTAATTGTGCTCGAAGATGGCATCATGCTCGGCGGTAAGTATTTGTTCGAGCTGGGCGAATTCGGTGGGAGCAAATGACCCATCGTCCCACAGCCTTTCCACTTGGCGGAAGGCCTCGGTCAACGGCGATGTCCAGATCTCGGGCGACGGATTGGCGATGATTTGGTCGGCGATCGCATCGAAGATGGTGCCCACCGTCTGCGCGTAGGCGATGAACTCGGATGGCGTGGCCGTGCGCGAGCGGAAGAACTCTCGTGTCTCGTCCACCCCCGTGTCACGCCGAATGCGGAATCCGCCCGGAGCACCGAGGATCCTTTGGATGTCGGGTGCCTTGGGGTGCGAGGGATCGACCCAATCGACACGGACGGTGGCCAGATTTCTTTGGACGTCGAGCAGTGAACGGTAGATGTGGAAGACAACGAATGCGGGTCTCGGAGTCGACGTCGAATACTCGATCTGAGCTCTTCGCGAGAGCTCCGTAAGGACCGCGGCCAGGTGCTGTGGGCGTCGAGGCGACTTCCAGAGAATCTTCCAGCTGGCAATGGGTGGCTTGGCCCAGGCTTCCGGAGCTTTCCTATCGAGGATCTCGAAGTACTCGTGCTCGATCGTCTCCTCAGGTACGTCCTCGAGGATGAGCTGGGAGGCGCGGTAATGGGCAGTGATCTCTCGCTTGAGAAAATCCGGTACATCGGGAACCAGAGGCAGGTGCACACGCGTGGTCTGGGCGGTGACGCGCATCGGGTCCTGGCCGCCGAGGTCTTCGATGAGGATGGTATCGACGTATTTCGCGTAGACGCGAGGTGGCTCCCTGAGCACGACACCGATGACGAAGACCGGCTGCGGCTGGGCGGCCCAGCGGCGAATGTGTTTGGTCTCGAGGTCGTAGGGGAACGTCGCGGCGTCGCTCTTCTCTGAGCTCTTGATTTGGACGAGGGCGCGCAGAGGGAACGACCCCTGGGCGGCCGCCTCGTACCCCTGAGCTTCGATCCAGAGATCCTCGCCTAGGTCGGGATCGAAACCTCCGCAGACGAACCCGCCGGCAGTCAACACCGCCTCCACGAATTTCGCCCCGGCATGGCCGGTCTGCTGACTCTTCGGGCCGCTCACGTTCGTTGCGGCGTACCTGTCAGGACATCTTCGACAGGAAGGCCTCGATGGTGCCGAGCAGGATCTTCTTCTGGTGGGCCGAGAACTTGTCGGACCACGTGACCGGTCGCCGCCTTGGGCGGTTTCTTGCACGCGAGGAACGTCCGGTCCGAGCGGCAGCTCGTGCATGAGCTCTCGGTGCAGGACTCTCTCTGGACGCTCGTGGAGCGTGCCGGTCTCAGGCGAGTTACCGCCACCTTACCGTGGGTCACCGTCATTATCCTAGTCATCCCGTTGGACGGATAGGTCCAGTGGCCGCGGACACCTTGTCGTCATCGCCTTGATGCCTTTGACCTCCACATCTCTGCGGTTTCGCGGCCGATGTGGCGACCGCGAGGTCCATGCGCACCTAAGGCCCTCGGCAGTCGTTACCGATGGTCGGCGTCCTGGCGGACGCCTTTCTGCCGGCCACCGGTGGCCGGCGAGTGGAAGATCGCCTCGCTCGGTCGCGCGTCAAGGGTGCTCCGCTGCGCTGCGCACTTTTCTGACGGGCCACGGCAGAAAAGCAAGCCCTTGACTCGCTCCCTCGCTCGGCGGGGTTTCTTTCGCCGGCCACCTCTTCGGCCGGCAGAAAGGAACGTTCATGTCCCATCACCCCTTCGGTTCCCGCCAGGCCCTCCGCGCCCTCACCGGCCTCGACGTCGGTCTCCGGGTCCGTGTCGACGTCCATCCGTGCCAGCGCACCATCTTCGCTGGCGCGGAGAACCTCCCGGTCCAGTCGCTCACTTCGGAACTGGCCGAAATGGTGGCTTCCCTCCGCGTCCGCAGTTACGCGCTGCGCGGTCAGTTGGAGGTCGTCACCTCCGCCGTTCAGGTCAACGTGCAGTCCGGCTCCTGGGGGTACGCGCGCTCTGCCGCTCTGGACCTCTCCGGCCTGCTCAGGCACGCGGCCAAACGCCGGCTGGCGGATCCCGGCCTGTGCGCCCGTGGCGCCAACTGCGCCCATCGCATCGCAGAGCTGTGCTCGCAGGAGGCCCGGTAATGGCCTCGATGCGTTCTCCGAACGTGCCCGCTTCGGCGGAGGCTCCGGCCTCCGTTGCGGCGCAGTCCCCGGTGACAACGGCTTCGGCCGCCGTCGCCGTTCCCGCCGTCCTGTCTTCGGACGAGTCGATCGACCAGGTGCAGCTCGATGCGGCCAAACTCCACGTCTACCAGGTCGCGCTCGAACTCCACACCCAATGCTGGGTCCTCGTGGCTGTCGTGCAGCGTGTCGTACGCGACCAGCTCGAGCGGGCCAGCGTCAGCGTCGTCCTCCACACCGCCGAGGCGGGTGGCCGCCGCAGCCGTCGTGACAAGGCCCGCTACTACGCGCACGCGCGGGGTAGTGCCACGGAGGTCGCGGCGCTTCTCGACGTCCTCGAACGCCGCCGCTTGGCTTCGCCGGCAGCCGTGCGCACCGCTCGCCGGCTGGCGATTCGCTGCGTGCAGATGCTGACCCGCGTCCACCAGAGGCTCAGCGAGTCCGGGTAACGACAATGGGCCGGTCGGCGGCTCGTCCGCCGGCCGGCCTTGCCGCTCGCATCTGTGCAAAGGAAGAAGGCGTGAGGAAAGCCCTCCCCCAACCCCCTCCCATCCCTCAGGCCGGGGGAGGGGGCTCGGGACACGGGTCACGTTCACGGCGCGAGAGGGCGAAGGCCGCCCCCGCGGCCCCTTTTCGACGCCCTCTCGCGGGAGGAGGGCAACCGGACTTCGGTCGTCGAGCCGGAGCAGCAGGAGACGACGTACGCCTACGACGAGCTGGGCAAGCTGCTGCGGGTGGTCCAGCCCGGCAATCGGGTGACGTCGTATCAGTACGACCCGAACCGGAACCGCGTGCTGCAGACGGACGCGAACGGGCACCAGGTCCGGATGACCTACGACGAGCTGGACCGGCTGGATGCGTTCGTCCAGGATCCGTCCGGCCTAGCCTTCCGGACGAGCCACGCCTACGACGCCAACGGCAACGAGACCGTCCTCACCGATCCCAAGGGCCAGACCGTCACGTCCACCTACGACGAGCTGAACCGCCTGAAGACGAAGGCCTATGCGTATCCGGCGTCCGATCCCGTGCGCCCATGGCGGCACACGACCTCGGTCGCGTACTTCTACGACGCCAACGGCAACCTGAGTCGCGTCGAAGACTCCGTGGCCAGCGGCACTGATCCACCCTCGGCCACGCTGGTCACCACGCGCGAGTACGACGACCTCGATCGGCTCCTGTCCGAGACCTCGCCCTTGCCGGACGGCGGGACGCGGACCGTGGCCTACACGTACTTCGCAAACGGCACGCGCAAGACGGTGACCGGTCCCTCCGCCGAGACGTCCTCCTACACGTACGACGGCCAGAACCGCCTCGCCACCGCGACCACCGCCGGGGGCGTCACGACCTACGCGTACTTCCCGGACGACCTCCTGCGCTCGGTCACGTATCCGAGCGGCGTCACCGCGTCGCACGCCTACGACAAGGCGGACCGGCTCACCTCCCTGGTGAACGCGCGCGGCACCACCACGGTCTCGTCGTTCACGTACGGCTACGACCGGAACGGCAACCGACTCTCCCAGGTCGAGGTCAACGGCGGCCCCGGCGAGACGACCGGGTACACCTACGACGCGCTGAACCGGCTCGCCACGGTGACGTATCCGGTCGATGCGAACTACCCGGCCGGACGGGTGGTAACCTATGTCCTCGACGACGTCGGGAACCGGACGCGGGAGACGGAGCGGACCACGGCCGGCGCCGTCCTTGCGGACAAGCAAGGGGTCTTTGACAACCTCAATCGGCTGACCACGCTCACCGACCTGGTGGACGGGTCGAAGACGACGACGTTCACCTGGGACGCGAACGGCAACCAGCGCACCAAGACGGTTGGCGCCGTCACCACCGAGTACCGCTACGACTGCCGCGACAAGCTCGTGGAGGTCGTGGAGGGGGCGAGCACTCCGGGCCGGTTCCAGTACGACTTCGAGGGCCGGCGGTCCAAGAAGATCGGCTCGGACGGGGTGGTGCAGTACGTCTACGACCAGACGTCGGTCCTGGCGGAGTTCGACGGGTCGGCGGCCCCGGTCGCGAAGTACGAGTACGGGTCCGATCGGCTCATGTCGATGGCGCGTTCGGGTGAAGGCCGTCGGTGGTACTCGCTCGATGGGCTGCGTTCTGTCGTCAACCTGACCGACGACTCAGGCTCGACCGTCGCCTCGTACCACCTCGACGCCTGGGGCAACTTCCGATTCCCGACCGAGCTTGGCGCGTCGAAGAACCACTTCGCCTTCACCGGGTACGAGTGGGATCCGGAGCTCGGTCTCTTCAACGCCAAGGCACGCTACTTCGATCCCCAGATCGGGCGTTTCATCACACAGGACTCCTTCCTCGGCCAGATCGATGACCCGCCATCGCTCCACAGGTACTTCCACGCGAACGCAAATCCCACGCGTTATCGCGACGAGGACGGGCATTCTGCGACGGCGATCGGAGCTGCGGTCGGTACGGCTTGGGGCATCGGACAAGCCATCGGGAAGTACTGGGACGACACGTTCCAAGGCAACTACAAGCCCGCCAGTGCCTACTTCAGCGTTGTTGCTCAGAACGCGATCGCTGGTACCGAAATCGGGGCATCGATCGACGCAACGATTCTCACAGGCGGGCTCGGTGCAGCGGCTGCGGGTGGCCTCGGCGCTGCCGGACTGAACGCGCTGACCGTCGGTGGCGAGGATCGGAGTTGGTCCGACTTCGGCAAAGGGCAGGCCACGAATGCGGTGGTAGGGGCCGTTACAGGTGGTGTCCTATCAAAGGTCGCGCCCGTGCTCGGGAAGGCAGCAGCCTGGGCGGTCGAGAACGTGCCAGTGGTGGCCGAAGCGGGTGGGCTGCTCGCGGCTGGGGGCAGGAAGCTTGGCAGTGTGGTCGGCAGCGCCGCTGACGCGATTGGTGCCCGCTACGAGGCTGGCTGGCTGAGTCAGAAACTTGCTGGCGCAGCGAACCCCTTCGAAGGGCTCGCTACGAGACAGGTTTCCGCGCGCAGCGCTACCGCGATCGTCACTGCCGAAGGCAAGGGTGCGTCGGCGGGTGCGCAAACCGCGGTCAAGCCCGCGATCGAAAGTACCCCCGCGAGTCTACCGAGCCGCGGTGAGGCTCTTCGCACCCAATACGGCAATACCTTTAACGAATACGCTCGGCATCGTTCGCAAGGTTTCAATCCTTTTCAGGCAAAGTATCTTGCGGAGCCGTACGAAGGAATGGGCCACCATTTCGTGCCGCGCCGCATGGGAAGGGAATACGGTCTCCCCGAGTCATTCATGGAGAGTCGGTTCAACGTCATGAAGCCCAGTGGAATCACGACCGGTCAATTCTACGAACGTCATTTCCTCGGAGATCCTAAGTTCTACGGAACGAGCTTCCCCCGTCGCATTGGCGGTGCATGGAAGGGTGAGGCGATAGGGCTCACGAAACCCAACTTTATGGGCCGCCTACCCTATGCGAGTCCCGAATCGCTGAAAACTGCGGCTGCAGCTGCGATCGGTGTTGAGCTCGCGGCTACTGTCCAAGAGGAACAGCCGTAGGGTGAACTGATGCCGGTAAGGAACTATGTAACCTTCAAGGCTGACCTTCCGGATGACTCCGTTGAGGATGACCGGGGCCACATCACAATTCCCGCCGGCAAGAGTCTCGCGACGAGTCTGATCGAAGCGCTCCAAGCTGCTGGCCATCATTGTGGCCGGCCTGAGCAGCACAGCTTTTATGGCTGGGCATTCGAGGTGCGAGAAGGCTCAGCGCAGCTGTGGTGTTTGCTCCAGTACCCAGAACCGTGGCTCCTAATGACGGAACTGCGCGACTCCTTCATGAGGACGGTGCTGGCGCCCAATAAGGACGCCCAAGCGACGGTGCTTCGTGCCATAGATGCCGCGCTGAAGCGTGACTCGAGATTCTCGGGGATTGAGTGGTTTTCGAAGGATGAATACGAATCCGTCGATAGAGCCGAAGGACATGCTTCTCCTTTTTGAGTCGCTCGGCCGCGGGCTTGCACTCGATCTGCAGGTCGGCGACGTGAACGCGTCGCTCGTGCCAGCCCGCCGCCTCGCGCACGGCCAATAAGGCGGCCGCCACGGCGCACGAGCTGTAGTCAGGATGGAAGCTCGCGCGCCGTCGCGGCATCTTCGACCAAGCCGGCTCCGGCGCTTGGATGGCGGGTGGAGGGCCGGCCATTCACTGAAGGTGATCGGGCGACTTCAGCGATAACGCGGGCTTATGCAAAGCTGGCCACCGCCGCGTCTTCACCAACACGGATTAAGGGTGCGGCGGCGTCCAGCTTCAAGCTCCGCGCGACGGCGGTGGCGCTCCGCGGCATTCAGCCGCTCCGCGATCGTGCGTCCGCGCTCCGTACATAAGCCTGCGTTATCGAAAGTCGCCCGATGTCTTCGCGGCCTGTGGCCGGCCCATGGCTCGTGGTGGCGCCTGCGCCGGGCGGTCGGCCTGGGCGCGGCCGGGCGGCGTCACTGCGCGCGCAACGTGGGGCAGGTCCTCCGGGCGCGCTCGCGCCGCCACCCGCTGGCTGTGCGCTTTCAGCGGTGCGCCGAGGCCAGTTCAGGCTTGGCCTCGGCGGTCTTCCTTTAGTCGCTCACGCGGAGCACGGCCCGCGCCAGCGGCGAAGTAGGGGAGAGCGGCGGCGCCGCTGTCACGGGCCGTGCACGCCCGCGCTCGCGGGGGATCGCTGCGCGTATCCCTTCGCGCCGCCCACCCATGCTCTTGAGGGTGGGCGGCGCTATTCACTGATCGGGGGGACACCGGGACTGCCAGGAAGCTGCTTGAACCTCTCCAAATCCGATTGGAGGCGCTTCAACGCGATCGGGTCTTCGATGCGGTAATAGTGGTGGGCATACTCCGGCAACTGTGAGCCTTCGACGTCGATGACCTGTCCATGCTGCTTGTCGGCAAGGAGAACGAACCTGATTTCCTTGTCGGAAACGGCGGTGCAGTAGTAGGACTGGCAGAAGAAATTCGCGTAGAACTGGCCCGCTTCCATTTGCGGTGGCAGACGCAGGGGGACGCTTTCCGCGGCGACTCGGCGCTGTGCAGGCGGAACGATCTCGCTGATCGAGAAGGCGCGCGGCCGCCGTGGCGTCTCGATCGTCACCTGCTTGAGGCGCTGCTCGAGGGTGAGTGGGATGAAGATCTTCGCGAGCGGCTCGGTGCGGCCATCGTCGAAGAGGAGCTGGGCCCCGTCCATCGCTTGCTCGATGGCGGGCGGCCATTCGCCGAGGACAGGGACCGCCGATTCGAGGATCTGCTCGATGCGCTCGACGATGCCGGTGATCACCGGACCCTCTTTGATCTTGTACTGAGTGCCCGGTGGAACGAGTGGGGTGGCTTCTCGGCCGTCGGGCGGCTCGAGGAAGATCTGCCCGTGGCGCAAAGTAAACAAGTATCGCCAGTCGATCACGGTGTCGACGGCCAGATCCTCTTCCTTGATCACGCGAAGCGTGATTCCGAAGGCCTTTGCGGTTTCGACGGCGCCGGTCTGAAAGCCGACGGATGAGGCCATGACGCCATTGTTGGCGCCGACGGTTTTCAACTTTGTCGCGAAGGCTTCCACGTCAGAGATCTCGACTTCGGTGTCCTTGCATTCCACCGCCGTGAATACATCGGACATGGGGCCGCGGTACCAGCGGATGAGGACGTCGATCTGGCGTTTCCCACTGGTGACGGAGCTTTCGACCTTTTGGTCCCAGAGCACGCGAACCGCTTCGGTCGGGCCGGGGAGCTGGCCTGTCTGTCTGGCCTTGAGGAGTGCGGCTAGCTCTTGGAGGTACAAGCGCGCGACGAGGATCTCGAAGGTCTTGCTCTTGGCCGGTAGCTTCAGCTCGTTTCGCCATGGCGAGTCCACGGCGAGCAGCGACCCCAGCAAGAGCGTCAACAGCACGTCGTCGTCACGATACCCATGGAGCCAAAGGCCGGTCAGTGAATTCGCGAGGAGTCCCCACTGCTCGAAATCCCGGCAGGTGAGGACGGGTAGTCCCGATTCGTTGAAGGTCGTGGAAGCGAGGAGCGCTGCTGCTGCCTGGCGGAAGAGGTCTTTCGCGGGACGGCGCTGCATCTGAACCATGTGAGTCGCGCAGAACGTCACCGGGGAGGGGCACGTGACCCCGCACCGCTCGCCGTGGCCGGTGTAGTAGAAGCAGCTCAGCAAGGGATCCGCCATGCCGATGAGGATACGCCCGCGGAATTGTTTGGGCCCAGTGCGGACCTTGCGCGCCCGCAACGAGTGCTATGCCTAGAAATGGGACATGACTGGAGAGGAGTCGATGGCAGGCATGCGTGTGGTGCTGGATGAGGTGGTGGTGAATACCGAAAAGGCGGAGCCCTTTACTTTCACGGGACCCTTCTCGGGCAAGTCTCTCGCGGGCATGCACCTGAAGTTTTCGGTCGCATCGCCCGGCGCTGTCGAGGCCATCGACGCAGTCGTCAAGCGGGCGACGGCACGGGTCGAGGATCCATTCGCGGGCCGACAGTACGAGGCCAAGCTTCGGATGACGACGATGAGTTACACGGAGGGAAGACCAGAGAAGCGCTATGACGTCGAGGTCAAGGAGGTCGACCGTGCGCCAGAGTGCACGCAGCTCGAGATCGATGGTCAGGTCGTTCCTGTCCTGAAGTACGGCGAGAGTGAGTACGAGGAAGGGGTGGTCGAGCGCGTGGCGGTGCTCAGGCTGAGCGCTGACGAGCTGCGCCGCTTTAGGGATCTATTGCGGCCGGGAGAGATCTCGGTGAGGAGGGTGGGGGTAGATTCCGAGCCCCTCAAGCTCAGATACGGTGCCCGTCAGTATTGGTCTGAGCATGAAGAGGACGGCCAGCGCTACTTCAAGCAACTGGTCCGGCTGTTTCCGGCCGATTTGCCAGCGAGCCGGATGGATCTGGCGAGTGGGATGGAGCTGCGCGGCTTGGAGCGCATTGTCATCCGGCTCTCGGCGCGCCTCGAAGCGCTGGTCGAAAGGCTGTCTACGCTTGACGTCCTGTCTCCCGAGATCAGGAAGGAGATTATGGAATCCCGCGCCGCCGATCTCGTGGGCAACGCTCGACTGGTTGAGATGGCGTCAGAAGTAGAGCGTGTGAATGATGCTGAGGAGGACCTGTAGCTCACGGCCCCAGGGGAGCGGGCCGAGTAGTAGGACGGCTGCCTACTGGCGGACTCCCTTCAAACCGCCGACCAACCGCGGCGCCGCACGCCTTCGCGAAAGCAGGCGTGCGGCGGCGTGGGCCGTAGGGCGATTCCGCGAGCGTGGCCGTGCCAAGGCCATGACGCGGGCGATCTCGCCGGCACCCGCGGCGTGGGCTTGGCGACACGCTCGCGACTGAGAGGAAGGTGCCGAGACGGAAGATCGAGGCGGCGTCTCGGCGTACCGCTTCGGTGCGGCGCGGCGTGGGCGGCGGCGCGAGCGTGCGTGCTGCTGATCGCAGTGAAGGTGCACGCGCTGCTGTGCGCGCCGATTGATGCGTTGTCGGTTATCCGCGTAATCCCCTAGCAGCCGGCCTTCCTTTTCTCGGACGGAATGGAGAGAAAGGAAGGATGGAATGAAGACCAAGACAAGACAGGCGGAAGGTCCGGGGAAGACGTCCGGGCATCGGAAGTGGCCGGCGGAGGTGCGTTTTCAGATGGCGCGGGCGGTGGTGGACCGAGGCGCCTCGCTAACGGCGGTGGGTCAGGCCTTCGGAATTCCAGTGACGACGGTGGCGGAGTGGGCGCGAAGGTACCGGAAGTACGGGTCAGACACGAAGCGGTGGGCAGAGGGGAGGCCGACCGGGAAGGAGAAGGAGGAAGGGCGGCGAGGGTCAGATCCGCGGCGTGCGGCGGTGGTGCAAGCGCGACGGGAGCATCCGGAGCAAGGCACGCGTCGGATCCGGGACGTGATGGCGCGCTTCCAGTGCCTGGGGGTGTCGGAGACGACGGTGCGTCGGATCCTCCACGAAGAGGGGCTACTGGAGACGGTACAAGAGCCCGCGCCCAAGCCGGGTCCACCCGAGAATCGATTCGAGCGCGCGGAGCCGAATCAGCTCTGGCAGTCGGACATCTTCACGTTTCTTCTGCGGCGGCACCAGCGTCTGTACGTGACCGCTTTCATGGACGACTACTCGCGGTACCTCGTGTCGCTGGTGGTGGCGCATCACCAGCGTGCGGCGCTCGTGCTTGAAGCTTTGGCTCGTGGGATTGCCGAGTACGGCGCTCCACGTGAGGTCCTGACGGATCAGGGACGCCAGTACGTCTCCTGGCGTGGGCACACCGACTTCGAGGCCGAGCTCCATCGCCAGGGTATCCGTCACATCAAGAGCCGCCCGCACCACCCGCAGACCTTGGGAAAGATCGAGCGATTCTGGAAGACGCTGTGGGAGGAGTTTCTCTCGCGGACGGTGTTTGTGGACTTCGACGACTGCCAGCGTCGGATCGCGCTGTTTGTCCAGGCCTACAACTTCCGCCGCCCGCACCAAGGCATTGGTGGCGCGGTGCCGGCGGATCGTTTCTTCCGGGCGGCGCCGCAGGTGAGGGCGGCCATCGAGAAGGGCGTGGCCGACAACGCGCTGGCCCTGGCCCGGGAGAGGCCTCAGCGAAAGCCCCTTCTATCTGGTGGGCCGTCTGGGCGCGCACGACTTTTCCATCGTGCTCGCCGGATCTGGTCTCACGGTAAGGCTGGGGGAGGTGGAGGAGACGATCGCGCTCGGAGGGGAGGAGAGAGATGAAGACACGGCGGCGGCGGCACGGGTCACGGAAGCACCGTCCGAGAACGACGCCGAAGTGGCTTCTGAGGTCGGAGGAGATCGACCAGATCGCGCAGCAGAGGTGCCTCATGGTGCTGAGCGTGCTCTCGGGGGAGACACCGGTGACGGACGCGATCAAGACGGCGGGGATCTCGCGGGGGACGTACTACCAACTGGAGACGCGGGCCCTCTCAGCCATGCTGAGGGCGCTGGGACCCCTGGCCAGCGCGGAGGGAGTGGAGACGAGCCCCGTGCGTCAGATCGCGGCCCTGGAGGCGAAGGTGAAGGAGCTGGAGAGAGCGGGACGGAGATCGCAGCGTCTGCTCCTCATGACACGGCGGGTGATCGAGTCGAGGGAGAAGAGAATCGGCTCGACGAAGACTGGGAAAGGTCCTTCGCCGAGCTCGAGACCGAAGACGACACCGGCGCGTCCGGCTTCGAGCCCGATGCCGGCTGGCGCGAGCGAGCCCTGAGCTGGGAGCGTAAGCTCAGCGGAGCGGACGAGGTCGGTCATGCCGAAGAAGACCTACACCGCCCTGCCGGTGGTGCCCCCGGAGCTGGCGGCGCGGTACGAGACGGTGATGGCGGTGATGGCGGGGACTTTGACGGTGAGCGAAGGGGCCAGGCGCCTGGGCCTCTCACGGAATCACTTCCAGAGCCTGCTGCACCGGGCGCTGGGCTCGGTGATCGAGGAGCTGGGTCCGAAGGCGGGGGGGCGGCCGCCCACGCCGCCGCGGGAGAGGCAGCTCGAGATGGAGACGGGGCAGCTGCGCCTGGAGAACGAGCGGCTGCAGAGGCGGGTGGAGACGGCGGAGCGGATCCTGGGCCTGGCCAGCGGAATGCTCAGGGGTCGTATGGACCGGGGAGCGCGTCGTGAGCGGGGCCCGCGGAAGCCAACCACGGAGGACGGGTGAGCGCTGCCGGGAAAAGCTCGGGGCGCTGTCCGCCCTCCTCGCGCACGGTCTGACCCTGTCCTGGGCCGCGCTCGGCCTCGGCGTCCATGTCAGCACGGCCTCTCGCTGGCGAAAGCGCGATGCGCGCGGAGAGCGCCTGGCTAAACGCCGCGGACCGCGTCGGCGGCCCCTCTCTGTAGCCGTCTGCAGCGAGCCGCGCATCTGGTGCAGGAGATGCACGGCCTCATCGGGGCGGAGACGCTGCGCCACAGCGTGCCGGGCCTCACTCGCCGGGCGGCCGCCGACATCAAGGCCGAAACCTGTCGGGTCATGGAGCGCGAGCGTCGGCAGGGCGCCGAGCGCGTCACCATTGCGGCACCGGGCATCCTCCGCGGCTTCGACGCCATGGAGCTCGGCCGCCGTGGCCTCGATCGAAGTCATGCCCTCATCGCCGCCGACGGCTGCGTGCCCTATCGAACGTCGTGGCTGCTGGCGCCCCGCTACGATGGCGGCGCGGTGGCAGAGACGCTCCGGCGCGATTTCGATACCTTTGGCGCTCCACTCGTCTTGCGCTTGGATCGAGCCACGTCACATGACGTCTCGGCGGTGCGCGAACTGCTCGACACCAATCAAGTGCTCGCGCTGCACGGGCCGTCGTACTACGCGCCGTACTACGGCCAGCTCGAGCGCCAGAACCGCGAGCACCGCGAGTGGCTGGCCGCCGCGCCTGGCCGGGTCGATCTCGACGCCATGATGGCTGCTCTCAACGGCCGCTGGCGCCGCAGTACACTCGGCTGGAGCACCGCCCAGGAACTCTGGCAGCGACGATCCGTGATCGACGTGGACCGACAGGCACTCGCCCAAGATGTGAACGACCGTGCCACGCGCCTGCGCCGCAAGCTCAACGCGTCGCCCTCGCCTCAGGACCTGTCGTGGAGGATTGCCGTCAAGCAGGCGCTCGTGAAACGAGGCCTTTTGCGAATCGAAAAGGGAGGCTGGTGCTAGGTGGTTTCGGCGTGGATAAACAACGCATCAATGCGGCTCTGCACACGCACTGCCATTCTTTGAGCAGTACCGTGACATCGCAGCCCTTAGGCTTCGGCTGGAGTCCCCTGTCCCAGCGGACTGGTTCGTCCTTACTCCCGAACAGCGTGTCATGACTCTGGCTGCCATAGAACATGTTACGGGTTCTCCAGGCAAAGCGCTGCAGCTGATTGATACCGCCTTGGCCGAGAGGGCAGATGAGCTGCCGAAGAAGCGCCTTTCGCTGGAGCGGCTACGCGAACGTCTCAAGCGCCTGGGCGCGAGATCGTAGCCTGTGGGCATCTAAAGATTGATCAAGATGTCGAGGTTGCTCTCGCCGGTAGGCCCGCAATGGGAGTTTGAAACGGCGCGGGGCCCCATTTCGGCGCGAGTGGGACGGGCGGGGCACGGAGGTCGGCCAGGATGGCTCACGGGAAGGCGTCGGGGTTCAGGCGGAGTTCAGGCAGAAGAGCGGACGCACTCGCGCCTGAGTCTCAACTGAGTAGCGTCGCGTGCGACCGCTACGCGGCGGCCGTGAGGATCGGGAAAGCCCCTGAGTCGTCGAGATGGGCAATCGTAAACGGCGGGACGACTACGCCACGTTCTCCCCGTCGCGCTCGCGGTGGCTCTACGGCCGCACCACGCAAGAGCTCGAGGCCGAGGAACACTTCGGCGGGAACCGCGCCTCCGAGCCCCTCGTGAGGTCTGAAGACGATGTAGTACGCCAGGGCCTCTTCGAGTCGGCGCTCGAGATCTTCGACCGTGAGTGGCACGCCCAAGAATCGTAGGCGGGCACTCTGCTTGAGGGTGCGCCAGAAGCGTTCCAAGCGGGCGGTGGCATGGAGAGTGCCGGCGGAAGCGAAGCGCTGCACGGCGCCAAGTCGCTTTACCGCTCCCGCGAATCGATTCCCCGTGAACTCCCCGCCGGGGTCCGTGATCACGTACCTGGGAGCGGCGAAAGCCTTGGCCGCGAGCGAGAGCAGGCGGGCCATGTCCAGGGCGCCGGGCTTGCGGTCGAAGAAGGTGACCGTCAAGGGAACCCGAGAGAAGGCATCGAACACCGCGGCGACGTGGAGGTCCGGCCCCAGGAGCTGTCGCATGATGGTGACATCCATCATCCATGTGTGGTGGACGTAGCGCGAGAACACCGGAGTAGTTTGCCGTTTCGGCGGCTCGGTAACCGGCGGGTGCAGTGTGCGCTCCTTGCCGTAGCGAGCGACGGAACGGGCGGAGACGCGCCAACCGGCGCGGGCAAGAACGCGGGCGATCATGTCCTCGCCGCCGAAACCGATACGGGCCATGGCCTGGATAGTGGCGCGGACGACGTCCGCCGCCCGACGGACGGGCGGCACGGGTTGCACGGTGGAGCCGGCCGTCCGGGCTTGCGGATCGGCGGACCGCTCCCAGTTGAGGATTGTGTTTGGACAGACGAGAAGCGCCCTGGCCGTTTCGACGGCGCTCCGCCGAGGAGGTTCTTGACCTCGGTGATTCGGAAGCGCTGGGCAGGCGTGAAGTGAGGTCGCTTTCTCTCCGCCATGCGGGAGAACCGTGCGTTCTGAGGTTCGAGAATCTCCCAGGCCAGCGTGGCGCGCAGCTCCGCCTCCTGGAGGCGCGCCTGGAGGGTGGCGAGGGGATCTTGCGCGGCGCGCAGGGCCCGAAGATGCGCGCCAACCGCCAAGCGAGCAGGTGAGCGGCGGTGAGAGTGGCGCGGAGGGCGAGGCGGTGGGTGGGCTCGTCGACCGTGCGGCGCAGACGCATCTGCGCTGAAGGGGTGGGCTCAATCACGAGGTTACTCCATCGGTGCGAGCGGGGCCGGGCATTGAAACCGTCGATTCCGGATGGGTCCCCGCTGCGCGACGGCGGTAGAAATAGTCTGGACGATGGCAACGGACCAGAGGGTGATCTATCCACACATCGAGATCACGCCCGGCGTTCGCGCCGGGAAACTCTTTATCACGGGTACGCGCATCGCTGTGGTGGACGTCGCGATCGCGCCTGCGCAGGGAGTCGAGCCGAAGGAGATTCTGACCTATTTCTCATCTCGCCCTGTGACAGTGGCTGAAGTCCATAGAGCAGGTGGAAGCCCTCAAGGCCGATTACCTCCGTCGCCATGCCGGCTTGTCGAGGACGACCCGTGGGCGTCTCGTCGAGCGGCTCTGGGCGGAACTCGCGGCGTAGGCAAAGAGGACGACTCGCGGAAATAGGCAGGGCCGGCATCCCGAAGGGCATCCCTTCGGAGTGCCGGCCCCAGAGACCCGGGGCGGAAGGGTCACTGGATGGCGACTTCGACCCGCTCGAAGTTCGCGGAGGCAGTGTTCACGCCGCCGCGGTTGCCGGCCAGTTCACGTTCGCGCGCCGTCTCGCGGAGCTGGTAGCCGGAAGCTCCGCCCATCCAGACTTCGCGCAGGATGTACTCGGTCCCGTAGCGGTGGAAGACGAGCCGGGGCGAACCGGACCTCGACTCCGCGCGCTGGCCCATCGTGACCGCGCCCGCGCCGAAGCTGGTGATGAGCAGCGCGTGCGCGTTGCTCGAGGTCACGCTGTACGTGCCGGCCGGGAGGACCTTCTTGTCGACGGTGAAGCTGAACGGCACGTTCGCGCGGATGTCTGCGGCGACGACGGGCGCCGGAGCGGACAGCGTCAGCACGCCGAGGACCGCCGCGAGGCCCGCACCCTTCAGGATCTGGGTCTTCATCTCATCCTCCTTTGCCTCCGCACTGCGTGGCGGGGGCGGGAGCGCCGGCACCTCGGGAGATCCGTGATGCCCTTCGCTCTGTAATGAGGAACGGAAAGGGCGCGGGCGAAGTTATTCCGAAGTCATTCGATTCTTGTTGCCTGGTGATCTCCGCGAGCCGGGCTGCGGGTTGACGCACGGAAGTCCTCCGAGTGCAGCGGGGAGTCCCTATGGGAGTTCGAGGCGAGGCCGGCAAAGGGCGGAGGGAAGGACGACGACTCCGCTCAGAGCATCGAGGTCGCTTGGCCGGAGACCGGGTGACGAATATCGCGATCTGACGCTGCCTTTGTCCGTCGGATCACGGACCTTCCATGCCTTCACGGTGACGACAGAGTCTCTGGTGTGGACGACGCGGGACGGCGGCGCGATCCTGATCCGCCCAAACAGCCCTAGGGCCGGCAACCCGAAGGGCATCCCTTCGGAGTGCCGGCCCCCGAGACCCGGGGCGGAAGGGTCACTGGATGGCGACTTCGACCTTTTCGAAGTTGGCGGACGCCGTGTTCGCTCCGCCGCGGTTGCCGGCCAGCTCACGTTCGCGCGCCGTCTCGCGGAGCTGGTAACCGGAGGCTCCGCCCATCCAGACTTCGCGCAGGATGTACTCGGTCCCGTAGCGGTGGAAGACGAGCCGGGGCGACCCGGACTTCGACTCCGCGTGCTGGCCCATCGTGATCGTGCTCGCGTCGAACCCGCTGATGAGCAGCGAGTGCGCCGCGCTCGAGGTCACGTTGTACGTGCCGGCCGGGAGGACCTTCTTGTTGACGGTGAAGCTGAACGGCACGTTCGCGCGGATGTCCGCGGCAGCGACGGGCGCCGGAGCGGACAGCGCCAGCATGCCGAGTACCGCGAGGCCCGCACCCTTCAGGATCTGGGTTCTCATCTCATCCTCCTTTGCCTCCGCCGGCGTGGCGGGGGCGGGAGCGCCGGCACCTCGGGAGATCCGTGATGCCTTCGCTCTGCAAAGAGGAACGGAAAGGCCGCGGGTGAAGTTATTCGTAAGTCATTCGATTCTGTTTTGGCGGTTTCGCGTGCCAGGCCGAGCAGTTGGCGCAAGCGCCGCAAACCGCCTCTGTTCGACCCTTCCGAAGCACCAAATAGTCACCGGAAAGTCTCAACGAAACTGTCACAGGAACTGTCACAAGCCATTGACAATCCTTGACAATTCTCGCTAGACTGCGCCCGCGATCGAGAGGCGTCCGAGTCGTCCGATTCGGCTACCAACTCGACTCGATCGCCGGGTCCCTGCGTACCTGAGCGACCCCGGCCTTCTCTCCCGAAAGGGAGGAGGACCGCCGAGGTTGCCGTCTCTAGAGTCCCCTGGGTCGGACCGTACGACTGACGGGGCGCGCAGCGCGCCCGGAGCGAGGATACGAGTGCGCCTTCATGAGCGTTCGGGCCTGAAGCGAGCCGGTCAGGGCGTGATCTGCGCGCTCAGCGCACTGATCTCGACGATGGGGGTGCGCGCCACTGCCGTGGCGGCCACCGAGCCAACGGTGTCGGGGGGCATTTCGGCCTCTCCAGCTCGCGTGATCGTCAAGCTCAAGCCGGCCCTGGCGTCGCGAGTCGAAGACACTCTTCCGGCGAACCTGAACCTCTCCGGCGACGCTTCCGATACGACCGTGAACGGATTCATGGCGCGCCATCGTGCGCGCCGCGTGTCGCCGGTCTACCGGTCGCTGATATCGGCGAGGCGGGAAACGGGACTTTCAGAGAAGGACCTCAGCGGCGCCGTCCGCGACCGCTTCGGAGCGCGCGCGCGCCGGTTTCGTGGTTCGCAGCCGGCCCCGGCCCTCTCGCGCACCTACGTCCTCGAGGTCGGCGGAAGCGTGGCTCAGGCCGTGGACGACCTCCGCGCCGATCCCGATGTCGAATATGCGGAAGAGGACCAGGTCGTCTCGATAAGCCTGGTGCCGAACGACCCTTATTTCGGGAGCGCGGCCTCGTGGGGCCAGAGCTACGACGACCTGTACGGGATCAAGAAGATCGGCGCTCCGGCGGCGTGGGACACGAGCACCGGGACGGGAATCACAGTCGCCATCATCGACACCGGGATCGATTACAACCATCCGGATATCGCGAACAACGTCTGGATCAATGCCGGGGAGATCCCGGGCAACGCGATCGACGACGATGGCAACGGCTTCGTCGACGACGTACGCGGCTGGGACTTCATCGGCCATGCCTGGTCCACTGCCCATTCGGACAGCGATCCCACGGACGGGCACGGCCACGGTACTCATGTCGCGGGCACGGTCGCTGCGGAAGGCAACAACGGGGTCGGGGTGATCGGCGTCGCCTGGCGGTCGAAGGTGATGGCGGTCAAGGGCCTCGACGACGCCGGCTACGGCCTGAACTCCACCCTGGCGAGCGCGATCAAATACGCGGCGGACAACGGCGCCGACGTGATCAACGCGAGCTGGGGCGGTCCGGGCAGCTCGCAGCTCGTGGCCGATGCCATCCAGTACGCCTACGGCCTGGGCGTCGTCTTCGTGGCCGCCGCCGGCAACAGCGACGCGGACGCGAGCGAGTCCTTCCCGGCTCGTTACCCGACGGTGATCACGGTCGGGGCCACCACGCCGTTCGACTTCAAGGCGTACTTCTCGAACTGGGGAAGCCGCATCGACGTGGCCGCGCCCGGCGTCGACATCCTCTCCCTGCGCGCAGCGGGGTCGTTCATGGGGACGCCCGTCGGCACGGGCTACACGCGCGCCGACGGTACCAGCATGGCCGCTCCGCACGTCGCGGGGCTCGCCGCCCTGATCCTCTCACAGCATCCGGCCTACTCGAACGAGGAAGTCCGGCAGGTCATCCGGTCGTCCGCCACCGACGTCGGCTCCGCCGGTATCGACCTCGACACTGGCGCCGGGCGCGTCAACGCCTCGGCCGCGCTCCTCGTTACCAGCGTGCTGGAATCGAAGATCAAGAGCCCGGCCGACGGTACGCGCGTGGCTCTACCCACGGTCGTGACCGGCGTGGCCCGGGGAGCCGGGTTCGCGCGCTACACGCTGGAGTACGGGGCCGGCGTCACGCCGACGTCGTGGAGTCTCGTGCAGCAGGGCACGTTGCCGGTCGGCGGCGCCGCGCTCGGGACGTTTGACCCCACATCGCTCATGGACGGGGTCTATACCCTCCGTCTGACGGCGTTCGACGCCGCCAACAGGCCGTTCGTCGACCGCGCGCAGGTGTTCGTCGACTACGTCGCGATCTCGTCCCCCGTCCCGCCGCGCGTCCCCAACCTTGCCGGCGTGTTCAAGCCCGGGGCGGGCATCCCGGTGACCGGAACCGCGACCGGGCCCAGTTTCCAGGGATTCCAGATCGAGTGGGCGCCCGGCATCAACCCGACCTCGGGATGGTCGGCGCAGGGGGTCACGCTCGTGGGGGGCGGAGCGGCTGCGATCACGAACGGCGCGCTCGGCTCGTGGAGCGGTGCGGGCATTGCGCAGGCGGGCTACTACACGGTGCGCGTGCGCGTGACCAATGCCGGCTTCAACAGCGAGGCGCGTACCCTCGTCTACCTGGAGCCGGACCTGATCGGGGCGGGCTGGCCGCGAGCTCTCGACGGCGCTCCGCCCGAGAAGTCCGGCATGACTTGGGCCGTCGATGCCGCCGGCAACCGGCGCATGGTGGTCGTGAATCCGTTGTACCTGGGAGCGACGTCTCCCGCGGCCCTGCGCACGTATTCGCCGGACGGGGTTTCCGTGACGACGACCTACCTGGGCGATGCCGGGTACCAGCGGCCGGCCGTGGGCGACGTCGACGGAAACCCCGGGGACGAGACGGTCATCACCGAGCTCTCGCTGCTTCGCGTGTTCCGGTCGGACGGAACGTCGTGTGTCCTGAGCCCCGGGCGATCGGCCAACTTCCTCCACGCGCTGGTGGTGCTCGCGGACCTGGATGGGGACAGCCGCCCGGAGGTGCTCGCGGTAGGAAACGACCTCGGGACCGGCCTGGCGTACCTGTTCGCATGGAAGGCAAACGGCCAGCAATTTGGCCCCGCTTTCCCGATTCCGCTGTCGGACCTCAACTGGGATCTCCAGCTCACGGAGGGCGGCCGGCTCGTGGTGGCCGACTTCGACGGCGACGGAGCGCAGGAGATCCTGGTGGCGGAAGGCTCTACGGATTCGACCTTCCGGCTCCGGCTGTTCAGCGTGGACGGGACTCCTCGCGCCTGGCCGGACCTCACGTTCGCGGGCCGGCCGCACCAGATCGTGACCGGAGACCTCGATCGCGACGGCCGCCTGGAGACCGTCTTCTTCTCGAAGACGAATACGACGAACGTCCTGCACGTGATCGAGCCGGACGGCACCGAGCGCCTCGGCTGGCCGGTCACGCTCGACTCGTCATGGATGTCCTACCTGGCGCTGGGCGACCTCGACCGCAACGGCCGTGACGAGGTCGTGGTCTCGAACTACGGACGGCTGTACGTCCTCCGCGAGGACGGCACTTCGCTGTCCCCGTCCTGGCCGCGCGTCGAGCCGCAGAACTTCGGGCCGCCCGCCGTGGCGGACGTCGACGGCGACGGCTATCCGGAGGTCGTGATCTCCCTCAACGACTTCACGACGGCCAACAATCCCCTCCTCACTCCGGCCGTGGCCGAGGGCGAAGACACGACCGATGAAGCCCCGGCGCCTGGCCCTTTCCACAGCGAGACGAGACCTGCTTACGACGAATCCGGTCGCCAGGTCTCCCAGGCGCTCGTGGGAGCCGACGCCTTCTCGCCGCTGACCTACTCCGTTCCGCAGTTGCTGGCCATCCGCAAGGACGCGACGACCGCGCGGTCATGGCGAATCCTGGGCGCAAATGGCAACCAGCCCGCGGGCGGAGCCGCGCCCCTGGTGGGCGACTTCAACGGCGACGGAAACCTGGACATCGGTCTCACCTACCGGACGATCACGGGCGGAACGCTGAGCGGAAAGCTCGAGATGGGCGCGGCCACCGTGCTGACGACGGGTATGCCGTTCCGGGCCGGCGACGCGGAGTGGGCGATGCCGCATCAGAACCGGCGCAATACGCGGATCCTGGTGCGACCGGACGCCGCCTCGCCCGCGGTGGCGGTCACCTCGCCTGCACCGGGCTCCGTTCTCGTCGGGATCGTCATGTTGAGCGCCCAGGCCACGGACGATGCGTGGGTAGCGGGCGTCCAGTTCCAGGTGGACGGCGTACCGGCCGGCGCGGAGGACGTCACCATCCCGTTCGGGATCAGCCTCGACACGGGCGCGCTCACCGTCGGCCCGCACGTCCTGACCGCGGTGGCGCGGGACGGGTCGGGGCATCTCACGACTTCGGCGCCCGTGCCCGTCACCGTCGATCGGGACACCGTCCCGCCCGTCGTGGCCGTCACCTTCCCGACGCCGGGCGCGTATCTCGTCGGTCTCGTTGCCCTGTCCGCGACCGCGAGCGACGACCGCGTGGTGGCCTCCGTCGAGTTCTACCTCGACGGCACCCTGCGAGGCGCGGACCTCGCCCCGCCGTATGCCCTGGCCTGGGACACGACGAGCTACCCGGATGGTCCGCACACGGTCCAGGCCAAGGCGCGTGATGCCTCGGGCAACGTCGGGGTCAGCGACGTCGTCAGTTTCACGGTCGCCAACGGCCGCGCCACGTACGACCCTGCGCTTCGCGCGCCGCGCTGTGCCGCGGTGGGCATCCGCTGCGATTCGATGGCGCTGCTCAATGGAAGGGGGCCCCTCGGTCCCGAGCCGAACCAGCCCAATACGCTGGGCGCTTCCTGCGCCGACAGCGTCAGCGGCACGTACCACGTCGACGAGTCCAACGACCGAATCAAGGTCTCGACCGTCGACGGCGGCCCGATGCTCGCAGGGAAGTCGGTCAGGGTCGAGGCGTCGGTGTGGGCCTATTCTGGATTCGCGTCCGACCATCTCGACCTGTATTACGCAGCCAACGCGGCCAGTCCTTCGTGGACGTTCATCACGACGCTGACCCCGGCCGCGGCGGGGCAGCAGGTGTTGTCCGCGATGTATGTGCTGCCGCAGGGAGCCGTGCAGGCCGTGCGCGCGCGATTCCGGTACAGCGGCGCGGCGGGTCCGTGCGGGTCAGGCTCGTACACCGATCACGATGACCTCGTCTTCGCGGTGGCCAGCAACACGCGTCCTCTCGCCAACGCGGGTGGACCCTATTCCGGACTCGTGGGGCAGCCGATCGCCTTGAACGGGGCGGCCTCGAGCGACGCCGACGGCGATGCGCTGACGTATGCCTGGAACTTCGGCGACGGTTCGTTCGGGGCGGGCGTTTCTCCCAGCCATGCCTACGCCGCGACGGGGACGTACACCGCGACCCTCGTGGTGAGCGACTGGGCCCAGAGCTCCACGCCCGCCTCCGCGAGCGTGACGGTGACAACCCCTCCCGTTCCCCTGGACATCGCGGTTCAGGGCGTCGAGGGTGGACAGGGCGCCGTCACCGCCACGCCGCCCGGCGCGACATGTGCGAACGAACCCGGCGGCTCCCATACCTGCACGAACCTCTACGCACCCGGAAGCCTCGTCGTCCTCGCTGCGGTGCCGAGCCCCGAGTCCGTCTTCGTCGGGTGGTCGGGCGCGTGCGAGGGCATCGAGACCTGCCAGGTGGTGATGACGGAGTCGCGTCTGGTCACGGCGATCTTCCGTGGCCCGCAGGCGCTGGACGTGGTGGCGAGCGGGGTGGAGGGGGGATACGGGAGCGTGGCCGTCACCCCTCCCGGCACCCTTTGCGGAAACGCGCCCGGTACAACCCAGGCCTGCACGACGCTGCACCGGGTGGGCACGCTCGTGCACGTCGACGCTGTCCCCGCTCCGGAGTCGGTATTCGTGGGATGGACCGGCGCGTGCTCCGGTTTCGACTCGTGTGACGTGACGATGGACGCGCCCCATCTGGTGACCGCGACCTTCCGGCTCGCCAATCGCGCGCCCGTCGCGGACATCGGCGGTCCGTACGCGGCGCGGCACGGGTCCGCCGTTGCTTTCGACGCTTCCCGTTCCTCCGACGCGGACGGCGACACGCTCACGTTCGCGTGGGCGTTCGGCGACGGATCGACGGGCGAGGGAGCCGCCCCGAGCCACGTCTACGCCGCGGACGGCGACTACCCGGTCACCCTCGAGGTCAGCGACGGCACGGACGCCGTCACCGCGTCCACGACCGTCCACATCACGAACGACGTCCCGCTCGCGAGCGCGGGCGGCCCCTACTCCGGCTTCAAGAACGTGGCCTTCGCGCTCGACGGCTCGGGGTCGTCCGACGGCAACGGCGACGCGCTCACGTACCGGTGGGACTTCGGCGACGGCACGACCGGAGCCGGCGCCCATCCGAGCCACCTCTACGCGATCCCCGCGGGCAGCGCGTCTCACGTGTACACCGCGACCCTCGTGGTCAGTGACGGGATCACGGACTCCGCGCCGGCGACGGCGGCGGTCGAGGTCCTCGATCACGCGCCGCACGCGGACGCCGCGGGCGCCTCCAACGGCTTCCGCAACCAGCCCCTGGCCTTCGACGCCTCCGGCTCGACGGACGAAGACGGCGACGCCCTCACCTATCGGTGGGACTTCGGGGACGGCGGAACCAGCACCGAGCGTACGCCGACGCACACGTACACGGCCTTCGGCGGCTACACCGCGCGCCTCGTCGTGAGCGACGGGCACCTCGATTCGGCGCCGGCGTTCGTGGCCGTCACCATCCTCGACCGCGCGCCGGCCGCCTCGGCCGGCGGCCCCTATTCGGCTGTGCGCGGAGCGGCGATCACGTTCGACGGATCGGGCTCGTCGGATCCGGATGGCAACGCGTTGACCTACGCCTGGGACTTCGGCGACGGCAGCGCGCCCGGCAGCGGCGTGGCCCCGACGCATGCCTACGCCAGCCTGGACACCTTCACGGTCCGCCTCGTCGTGAGCGATGGCGCCACCAGCTCCGCGCCCGCCTTCGCGACGGTGACGATCACCAATCGCGGACCGGTCGCGAACCCGGGCGGGCCGTACTCCGGGGTGCGCGGAACCGACGTCGCCTTCACGGGCGCGGGTTCCAGCGATCCCGATGGCGACCCCCTGACCTATCGCTGGACGTTCGGCGACGGCGGCACGTCCACCCTGGCCGCGCCGACGCACGCCTACGCGACGCTTGACACCTTCACGGTCACGCTCGTCGTGAACGACGGCCACGTGGACTCGGCACCTGCCACTACGACCGTCATCATTACGAACCGCGCGCCCGCCGCCCGGCCCGGCGGCCCCTACGCGGGGTTGCGCGGCGTGGCCGTCGCGTTCGACGGAAGCACATCGACCGACCCCGACAACGATCCGCTCACCTACTCCTGGACGTTCGGGGACGGCGCGACCGCCACCGGCAAGACCCCGACCCACGCGTACGCGACCCTGGGAACCTTCACCGTGACCCTGGTCGTCAACGACGGCTTCACCAGCTCGCCGCCCGCGACGACGACGGTGACCGTCTCCAACCGGCCGCCGATCGCGAACGCGGGGCCGGACCGCACGGTCGTGCGGCGGACGAGCGTGACCCTCGACGGCCGCGCCTCCTCGGACCCCGACGGCACCATCACGGCGTACGCGTGGCGGCAGCTCTCGGGGCCGACCGTCTCGATCACGAACGCGAACACCTCCCAGCCGCGGTTCACGGCGCCCAACGTGTCCAGCACCACGGCGCTCACGTTCGAGCTGAAGGTGACGGACAACAACGGCGCCACGGCCACGGATCAGATCAAGGTGACCGTCACACGCTGAGGGGCTCGCGCCCCGTGAGGAGCTGACGCATGGCCGAGTGGGTCGTCTGTCCGACCTGCAACCTCAAGCACGCGGTGCGCGCGGACCGCCTGTGTCCGCGCTGTCGCGAGGCGATCGACCGGTCGTCGGGATTCGCTCCGCCGCCGCCCGCCCCGTCAGCGGGCCCGCCGGCCGCGGGGACACCCGCGGGCCCTCGGCCGTCCGCCGCGGCCCCGCCTCCGCCTCCCAGCGCCGCCGCGGCTCCACCGCCCGGGGTCGCGTACTGCGAGTCGTGCGGCCAGATCGGCCCCGTCGGACGGATCGAGCTCCACCAGAACATCGGGGCGCTCGTCGTCCGCTTCCACAAGTCGGTGAAGGGCAACCTCTGCCCGGCCTGCGCGAAGAAGCACTTCCAGGAGCTGACCCTGATCACGCTGGTCGGCGGCTGGTGGGGCGTCATCTCCTTCCTGATGACGCCGTTCATCCTGGTCAACAACGTCCTCCAGTACCTCTCCTACAAGCCGGCGGCGACGATGGACGTGCCCATGGCGGTAGGGCCGTCCGCGGGGTTCGCGCCATCAGCCGCGGCCCCGCCGACCGGCCAGCGCAAGGGGCTCGCGATCGCCTCTCTCGTGATCGGGCTCATCGGCCTCGTGTCGTTCGGCCTGTTGGGAGTGGGGGCGATGATCGGTCTCGTCCTGGGCGGCGTCGCCATCTGGAAGGCGACGAAACAGCCGGAAGAATACGGCGGGCGCGGGATCGCGGTGGGCGGGGTCGTCGTCAACGCGGTCAATGGTGCCATGGCCGCCGTCTTCCTGGTGATGATCGTGGCCGGACACTCCACGCCCACACCGCCGCCGGCGCCGGGCGAGACCGCGTTCCAGGTCGCGAGCGCGAAGATCTTCATGTTCCACGGCGAGACCGCGTTCGGGAACACGCCCGACGCCAAGGCCCTCGCGGAGCAGCACAGCCGCGTCATGACGAGCCTGTCCAAAGTCATGTTCACGGGCGGGCCCAAAGGCGGGCTCTCGCTCTCCGACGACAAGTTCCTCACCTACTGCGAGCGGCGCCCCGGCCGGATCTGCTTCCTCGTCCACGTTCCCGCGCTGCGCAGCTACCACGGAGAAGCGCGGGACGCGCTCCTGAAGATCGCCTGGGTGGCGGCCAAGCAGGTCACCAAGGAAGCGCGCACGCCCTCGGATCTCAAGCTCGCGGTCGGGTTGCGGGGAGCGGTCGCCTACGGCGCCACCGCGATGGGGATGGGGGAGGGCGCCCCCGTGAACCACGTCGCCGAGGTCCTCGACGAGAAGCCGCTGTACGAGTTCTTCCTCGAGCCCGGCGTCGCTTCCGCGGGGCCCTAGCCCGTCGGGCCGTCAGTCCGGCCCGCGTCCCCGCGACCAGGCTCACCGTCTTCGCGCCGTCCGCGATGAGACAATCGTTCCCATGACCGCCCATCGCAGCCTGTCGCGCACCATCCGGAACAAGTTCATCGCCGGCCTCGTCATCGTCATTCCCATCGTCCTGACCGTGAAGGCCCTGTGGTGGCTCTTCAGCTACGTGGACAGCCTGGCCGCGCCCCTGGCCCTCCGCCTCCTGGGCCGCCCCATCCCCGGCATCGGGTTCATCATCACGATCGCGGTCGTGCTGCTGGCGGGCATCCTCTTCTCGTCCGGCCCCCTGCAACGGATCCTGCATTGGATCGAGGAGCTGGTGGACTCGATCCCCGTGGTGGGCAGCGTCTACGGCACCACCAAGAAGGTCCTCTCCGGCTTCGGGAAGCCGGAGTCCGCCTTCAAGCGGTTCGTGTTCGCGCGCCTGCCCGGGCGCACCACGCCCGGGTTCGTGACCAGCACCTTCCGCCTCACGCGCGCGGACAACACGTCCTACGACCTGTGCGCGGTCTACATCCCGACGAACCACCTCTACGTCGGGGACGTCGTCGTGCTGCCGGAGGAGGACGTCATCGACACCGACCTCAGCGTGGAAGACGGCGTCAGCATCATCCTCTCCACGGGCGCGTCGATGCCGCGGTCGGTGGTGGAGAAGTAGCGCGCGCTCGAGCCGGGACCCGCTCCCCTTGACAATCTACAGGAGAGGGCCTACGTTCGGCGGCGCTCGCGCGGGGGCACGGGCGTGGTGAAGACATGTTCATGATCTTGAGCGCCCTGCTCCTCGCCGCCAGCGCGGCCGGGATCGCCAGCGAAGGGCGTCTGTCCGGGAGTGCGATACGCCAGGAGCGCATCGTCCTTCGCGCGGGCGACCTGCTGAGCGGCGCGGTCGAGCAGGACGGGATCGACCTCGTCGTCCGCGTCAAGGGTCCGGGCGGGGCCACCCTCCTCGAGGTGGACAGCCCGAACGGCATCCAGGGCCCGGAGCCCGTGCTCCTCGTCGCCCCCGTCGCGGGCACGTACTTCGTGGAGCTGCAGCCGCTCGATCCCTCCGCCCGCGAGGGTGCGTATCGCCTGCGGCTGGAAGCGCCGCGGCCGGCCACTCCGCGCGACCGCGACCTGGCGCGGGCGCGCGGGTTGTGGGCCACGGCCTGGCAAGAGCGCACCCTAGGGCTGGCGGGCGCGCCCGGGGCCCGCGCTCATTACGACAAGGCCCGTGCGGCGGGGGAGAGCGCGCTCGCGGGCTGGCGCGGGCTGATGGGGCCGCGCGATCCGATGGTCGCGGACGCGCTCGACGTCCTCGGCTACGTCTATGACGAGATCGGCGAATACGGCCGCGGGCGCGACGCCTTCGCGGACGCGCTGGCCATCCGCGAGGCGGCGGAGCCCGGGGCGCCGCGGACGCTCGGCACGCGCAGCGACCTCGGCTATCTGTACCTGGCCGCCGGCGAGCCGGTGAAGGCGCAGGAGACGTTCGAGTCGGTCCTGGCCGCGGACAAGACGCGCGCGGCGGCGCGTCAGGGACTCGCGCGCGCGCTCCAGGACCGGGGTGAGCTGGCGAAGGCGCGGGAAGTCGCGGCCGCGCTGGTGGCGGAGCACCGCGCGGCGCCCGGACCAGGGCCGTCCACGAGCGAGATCGTGGCCCTGGCCGAGCTCGACCTGGCCCTCGGCCACGCGCCCGAAGCGCGCGCCGCCCTGCGCGAGGTCGAAGGGCGGCTCCCCGTACCGCCCGCGCCCTTCACGAACGCGCACGCCAGCCTGCTGGAAGCGCTGGCCGAGACCGACCTGGCCCTGGGCGACGCCTCTTCCGCGTCCCGGCGGATCGCCGCCGCCCGCGCCGCCCGCGAGGCCGCGATGGGAGAAGGTCATCCCGCGCTGGTGAGGACACGAGCGATCGAGGCCCGCGTGCGCGCCGCCCGCGGCGAGGCGGTCGAAGTGGCGCCGGGGGTCCATCTCCTGCGCGGCCGGTTCGTGCCCGGCGAGCAGCCCGACAGCAACTCGATCGTCCTCACCGCCCCCGAGGGATTGATCGTGGTCGACACCGGCCGCCACGCCGCGCACACCCAGCGCGTCCTCGATTTCGCGGCCGCGGCGCGAAAGCCGATCGTGGCCGTGATCAACACGCACTGGCACCTCGACCACGTCGGGGGCAACGTGATGGTGCGGCGGGCGTTCCCGAACGTGCACGTGTACGCGAGCACGGCCATCGAAGGCGCGCGGACGGGTTTCCTGGCCCGCTACCGCCAGCAGCTCGAAGGCGCGCTGGCGCCAGCGAAGAGCGACGCGGAGAAGGAGAGCCTGCGCATCGAGATGGCCCTCATCGACGCCGGCGACGCCTTCGTGCCCGACCGGCCGGTGACGAGGACGGGCGACGTCACGATCGCGGGCCGCGCGCTGCGCCTCGGCCTCCAGCCGGCCGCGGTGACGGCGGGCGACCTCTGGGTGTACGACCCCGCGACGCGGGTTCTCCTGGCCGGGGACCTCGTTACGCTGCCCGTGCCGTTCCTGGATACGGCGTGCCCGTCTCGTTGGAAGGACGCGCTCGACGCGCTCGATCAGACGTCGTTCGAGCGGCTCGTCCCCGGCCATGGCCCCGTGCTCGATCGCGCGCAGCTGGCGGCCTACCGCCGGGCCTTCGGCAACCTCCTGGCCTGCGCAGCCTCCCCGAAGGGCAAGCCGGAGTGCATCGACGGATGGGGGGCCGACATCGGGGCGCTCGTGTCGCCGGGCGACCAGAAGTTCACGCGGGCCGCCCTGGACTACTACCTCGACACGAGCCTGCGGCCGTCGGATCCCACGAAGACGGCCGGCCTCTGCCGCGTCCCGGACTCGCCCGCGCCATAAAAGAAGTAGACTCAGCGGAGATACGAAGAAAAGGCGAAACACCACGAAGGGACTCGTGTCGATGCGTGTCGAGCTCAACGCCGCCTCCGCCTTCTCGTTCCTGCGCGCCTCCTCGCTGCCGGAAGACCTCGTGGAGCGGGCGGCCGAGCTCGGGATCGAGGTCCTCGCCCTCGTCGACCGCGACGGGCTGAGCGGCGCCCCGCGGTTCTTCCAAGCCGCGCGCGCGGCGGGTGTGCGGCCGATCGTCGGGGCCGACCTCACCCTTGCCGGCGGCGGATCCCTGCCCCTGCTCGTGGAGAGCCGCGTGGGGTACCGCAACCTCTGCCGGCTGATCACGGAGACCAAGCGCGGCGTACCCAAGGGCGAGGGGAGGCTGGTCCTCGACACGCTGACTCCGGAGAAGGTCGAAGGACTCGTGGCCCTCGCCGGCGTGGACGCGCTGGGAACCCGGCCCGACCTTGGACGGCTGGCGCGGCTGCGCGAAGCCTTCGGGCCCGGCCAGGTGGTCATCGACGTCCAGCGCCATCGCCGGCGGGCCCAGGAGGCCGCGAACCAGGCCCTGCTCGACCTCGCGGACGCGAGCGGGCTCGACGCCATCGCGACCAACGGCGTGCGCCACGCGCGCGCCCCTCGCCGCGCCCTGCTCGACATCCTCACCTGCATCCGCGAGAAGCGCACCCTGGCCGAAGCCGGCCGGCTCCTGGCCGAGAACGCGGAGCGGCACCTGAAATCGCCGCGGCAGATGGCGGCCCTCTTCGCGGACAAGCCGCACCTCGTCCGCAACGCGGAGGCGCTGGCCGACCGCCTGCGCTTCACCCTCGACGACCTGCCCTACCAGTTCCCGGACTACCCGCTCCCCCCGGGCGAGACGAACACGACGTTCCTGCGCGCGATGACGGACAAGGGCGCGCGCGACCGCTATCGCCCGTACCACGAGAAGGCGCGCCGCCAGATCGAGCGCGAGCTCGCCCTCATCGAGAAGCTCGAGCTCGAGGGCTACTTCCTGATCGTCTGGGACATCGTGAACTTCTGCCGCGCGGAAGGGATCCTCGTCCAGGGCCGCGGCTCCGCCGCCAACAGCGCGGTCTGCTACTCGCTCGGCCTCACCGCCGTCGACCCCGTGGGGATGGACCTCCTCTTCGAGCGATTCCTCTCCGAAGAACGGAAGGAATGGCCGGACATCGACCTCGACCTGCCCAGCGGCGACCGTCGCGAGGCGGTGATCCAGCACGTCTACCGCAAGTACGGCGAGCGCGGAGCGGGCATGACGGCGGTGGTCATCACCTATCGCGAGAAGAGCGCGGCCCGCGAGATCGGCAAGGTCCTCGGCATCCCCCTGCCGGAGGTGGACCGGCTGTCCAAGACCCTGCGCCCCTTCGAATACGTGGACCCCAACGACAGCGTGCAGAAGAAGCTCCTCGAAAACGGGTTCGACTGGGACGACCGCCGCGTGCAGCTCTTCGCGCGGCTCATCGGCGAGATCCGCGACCTGCCGCGCCACCTCGGCCAGCACACGGGCGGGATGGTGATCGCGAAGGGGCGCCTCGACGACGTGGTGCCCCTGGAGCCGGCCACGATGCCCGGCCGCGTCGTCATCCAGTGGGACAAGGAGGACGTGGCCGACCTGCACCTCATCAAGATCGACCTCCTCGGCCTGGGCATGATGGCGGCCCTCCAGGACACGCTGTCCCTGCTCTCGGGGACGGGCGTGGACGTCGATCTCGCGCACCTGCCCGCGGACGATCCCAAGGTCTACGGGATGCTGCGCGCCGCGGACACCGTCGGCGTGTTCCAGGTGGAGAGCCGGGCCCAGATGGCGACCCTGCCGCGCCTCAAGCCCACGCATTTCTACGACCTCGTGGTCGAGGTCGCGATCATCCGCCCGGGGCCGATCGTGGGGAACATGGTCCATCCCTACCTGCGCCGGCGCGCCGGGATCGAGCCCGTGATCTACGCGCACCCGAACCTGGAGCCCATCCTCTCGCGCACCCTCGGCGTGCCCCTCTTCCAGGAGCAGCTCCTGCGCATGGCCATGGCCGTCGCGAACTTCACGGGGGGCGAGGCGGAGGACCTGCGGCGGGCCATGGGCATGAAGCGTTCGCAGAAGAAGATGGCGGCCCTGGAGGTGAAGCTGCGCGCGGGCATGGCCGCGAACGGCATCGTGGGCGCCAGCCAGGACCAGATCGTGCAGTCGATCACGTCGTTCGCGCTCTACGGGTTCCCCGAGTCGCACGCGGCGAGCTTCGCGCTCCTCGCCTACGCGAGCGCCTACCTGCGCGCCCATCATCCCGCGGCCTTCGTGTGCGCGCTCCTCAACAACCAGCCCATGGGGTTCTACTCGCCGTTCACGCTGGTCAAGGACGCGCAGCGGCACGGCGCCCGCTTCCGGCCCGTGGACGTGACGCGCAGCGAGTGGCTGTGCACGCTCGAAGAGGGCGAAGTGCGCCTGGGGCTGCGCTACGTGCGCGGCCTGCGCCAGGCGGCGGGGGAGTCGATCGTGGCCGCGCGGCGGGCGCGGTCTTTCGTGTCCGTGCAGGACCTGGTGGACCGCGCGGACGTCCATCGCGACGAGCTGCCGCGGCTGGCGGAGACGGGGGCTTTGAATGCGTTCGGCCTGACGCGGCGGAGCGCGCTCTGGCAGGTCGAGAAGGCGGGGCGACCGCGGGGGGAGCTGTTCCGCCAGGCGGATAGAGCAACGGAAAACAGAGAGCACGTCACCTCGGATGGCGACGTGTCCCCTCTTGCAGAGATGTCGCTATCCGAACGGCTCTACACGGACATCACGACCACCGGGCTCACCATGGGGCCACATCCGATCGCTTTGCATCGAGACGGTCTCGCCGATCGCGGCGTGAAGCGCGCCTGGGACCTCTCCCGGCTGCGCGAAGGCACGCCCGTGCGCGTGGCCGGAGCCGTCATCTGCCGCCAGCGTCCGGGCACCGCGAAGGGATTCGTGTTCCTGACCCTCGAGGACGAGACCGGGCTCGTCAACATCACCGTGCGGCCGGACCTGTTCGAGACCCACGGCCAGGTGGTCGTGACCAGCGAAGTGCTGGAGGTGGACGGCATCCTCCAGACGCAGGGCGGCGTGTCCGTGCGCGCCACCGACGTCCGACGTCCCACGCTGCCGCGGCTGGGCACGGCGTCGCGCGACTTCCACTAGGCGGCCCGCGGACCTCCCGTCGCCGGTCCCCTTCCGCGAGCGTTGACTGTCATCGGCCTCGCGAGGCACTACCACCCACGACACAGCCCGGCCCGGCACTCGTTCCGGAACGAGTATCCCAACCGCCAACGCCCTGTTCCTCCTCCGGCTAGACCGGCGCGAGCCCGACCATCCGCGCGCTCACGTCCCAGAGGCGAGTCGCGAGCGACGCGTCGCGCGCGAGCGGCGCCGGGTCGACGACCTTGCCGTCCTCGAAGTACTTCCCGGTGACACCTTCGAGCTCCGGGCTGGCCGCGAGCTGCACGATCCGCGCGCCGCCCTTCTCGGCGCTGATGAAGAACGGCCGCAGGAGGATCTGGATGATGGGCTTCGCCCAGAGGGGCGCGCCCGACCAGATGTTCGTGTCCACGGATCCGGGGTGGAGGCTGTTGGAGGTGACGCCGGAGCCGGCCAGCCGGCGCGCGAGCTCGTTCGCGAACAAGATGTTGGCGAGCTTGGAGCGCCCGTATGCGCGCATGATCGAATACCCGCCGCGCTCGAATCCGAGGTCCTCGAAGTCCAGGGTGCCGCGCCGGTGGCCGACGGAGGCGACGGTGACTACGCGTGCGGGCGCGCTCTTCACGATGAGGTCGAGGAGGAGATTCGTGAGGAGGAAGTAGCCGAGGTGGTTGACGGCGAAGGTCGTCTCGATGCCGTCGGCGGTGACGGTACGCGCCTTGTTGACGCCGCCCGCGTTGTTGACGAGGACGTCCAGGCGATCGACGCGCGAGCGCACGGCGTCCGCGAGCGCGCGCACGGACGCCTGCGACGCGAAGTCGGCTAGCAGGTACCAGACCTCCTTGGAGCGACTCCGGGACGCGACGTCGGCCAGGGCCGCCTCGGTCTTGGCCTGGTTCCGTCCGACCATGATCACGCGCGCGCCCTGGCCGGCGAGCGCGACCGACGCCTCCCGCCCGATGCCGCTGGTCGCACCCGTCACGAGGACCGTCTTGCCCCGAATGTCCCAGGCCACGCTCGCCTCCTTCGATCCCGGCATTCTACGGGCATAGAATCACGCCACATCCCGGGGCAGTTTCGAAGGAGGATTTGATGAAGCGCTTTCCGATCGCTGCCGTCGTGTCCCTGGGCGCGGCCGTCGCCGTCCTCGCCCCCACCGCCGGCGGCACGCAGACGCCCGCTCCCCAGTACTTCGTGCTCCACCAGGAGAAGGCGAAGGCGTCGATGATCAAGGAGTACGAGTCCACGACGAAGGAGTTCGTGGCCCTGGTGAAGGCCAACAAGGCGAAGATGCCCCACTTCAGCTTCAACGCCTTCCTGAGCCCCGATTTCACCTACAGCTACGTCTCGCCCATCCCCGATTTCGCGGGCGTGGACGCCATCAACGGCGACTTCGGCGCACTGATCCAGGCGGCGGGCGCGGCCTTCTTCGACCTCAACAAGCGCGGCGGAGTGGCCATGGAGCGCGTGGACGAGGCAGTGATCCAGCGCCTCCCCGAGCTGTCGTATGCGCCCGCGGAGCCGCGCCTCGAGCCGGGCCAGGCCCGCTACTTCCACTACGGCTTCTACTACGTGATCCCGGGGCGGGAGCCGGAAGCGGAGGCCATCGGCGCCGACTACGTGAAGCTCTTCAAGGCCCGCGGGATCAAGACCGGCTACTCCGTCTACAAGGGCGTCATGGGCGCGGACATGCCGTATTACTTCGTGTCCGTCGGAGGGACCGACGCCGCCGACTACCACGCGGAGAACGCGAAGACGCAGGCGGCGCTGGGGGCGGATCTCCAGGCCCTCGCGGCCCGGCTCCTCGCGGTCACGCGCCGGTTCGAGACGCGGGAGGCGGTCGTGCGCCCGGACCTTTCCGTGTCGCGCTAGACGCCGATGGCGGTCGACCGCCGCACGTTCCTGGCCGCGCTGGGCGGAAGCGTCCTCCTGCCCGCCCCGCGCGCGGCCGCCACCGGATGGCGCGCGCGTGTCGCGACCATCGACATCACGCCGCGGCGGTCCTTGTGGATGGCGGGGTTCGCGGCCCGCACCTCGCCCGCGCAGGGCGTCGCGCTCCCGCTGCACGCCAAGGCGCTCTGTCTCGACGACGGGGCCGCGCACCGGGTGGTGCTGGTCACGCTGGATCTCCTCGGCCTCACCACCGGGGTCGGCGGCCGCGTTGCCGAAGAGGCCCGACGCCGCTACGGCCTGGCCCGTGCGCAGCTCCTCTTGAATTCGAGCCATACGCACTGCGGGCCGGTCATCGACGAGATGCTGGCCGTGGCCTACGACATGACGGATGCGCAGTGGCGTGACGTACGCGCGTACACGGGCGAGCTGGAAGACCAGGTCGTGCGCCTGATCGGGTCGGTCCTGAAGTCCGGAGAGCCGGTCGAGCTCCGGCAGGCCGAGGGGCGCGCCACCTTCGCCGCCAACCGCCGGGTCCAGTTCACGCCGCGGGGCCCGGTCGATCATCGCGTCCCCGTGCTGCGGGTGGACGGCCGCCGCGGCCCGCTGGCCATCGTCTTCGGTTACGCCTGTCACAACACCACGCTGCGGGCCGACTTCGTGCGGTTCCACGGCGACTACGCGGGCGTGGCCCAGGCCGAGCTGGAGCGCCGCCATCCGGGCGCCACCGCGCTCTTCGTCGCCGGCTGCGGCGGCGACCAGAACCCCGATCCGCGGGGCACGCTCGATCACGTGGACCGTTACGGCGCGGCGCTGGCCGATGCCGTGGACGAGGCGGGGCCGGGCGACGTGATGCGGGGACCGCTCCGCGCGGCGTATCGAGCCGTCGACCTGCCCTTCGCGCCGCCGCCCGATCGCGCGGGCTGGACGGCGCGCCTCGAGGATGCCGATCCCTACGTCGGCCGCCATGCGCGCCTGATGCTCGATCGCCTGGATCGCGACGGCCGGCTCCCGGAGGTCCAGCCGGACCCCATCCAGGTCTGGCGCCTGGGCGCGGGACTGACCCTCGTCGCCATGGGCGGCGAGGTCGTGGTCGACTACGCGCTGCGCCTGGCCCGCGACCATGCGGAGTCGCGCTTGTGGGCGGCCGGCTACAGCAACGACGTGTTCGGCTACGTGCCCTCGCTGCGCGTGCTGGAGGAGGGCGGGTACGAAGGCGGAGGAGCGATGATCTACTACGGCAAGCCGGGGCCGTTCGACCGCTCCGTCGAGGAGCGGATTCATGCGACGGTGCGGGCGCTCATGGAGGAAACGGAGCCGGGAAGGAGCACCACGTGACGAATCGGGTCAGCCGTCGGAGATTCCTGGGGACGGTGGCGGCGGGGGCGGCGGCGGTGACGCGGCCCGCGCGCGTCGATGCGGCGCCCGCGGTCGCGACCGGCCCGAACGCCACTGGCCAGCCAGCGCTCCTGGGTGGCCCGCCCGTGCGCACGGCGCCGTTCCCCGCCTGGCCCGTCGCGGACGGGCGCGAGGAACAGGCGCTCGAGCGCGTGCTGGACAGCGGCAAGTGGGGCCGCGGCGTGGGCGAGGAGGTCAAGCGGTTCGAGCACGCCTACTCCGCGCTCACCGGGGCCCGCCACTGCCTGGCCACCGCCAACGGCTCCACGGCCCTGCTCACCTCGCTCCATGCGCTCGATGTCGGGGCGGGGGACGAGGTGATCGTCCCCCCCTACACCTTCGTGGCCACGGTCAACGCGGTGCTCCTGCGCGGAGCCCTTCCGATCTTCGTCGACACCGACGTCGAGACTTTCCAGATCGACGCCCGGAAGATCGAGGCGGCGATCACGGAGAGGACGAGGGCGATCATCCCCGTGCACCTCGGCGGATCCGCGGCCGACCTCGACACCATCCTGCCCCTGGGACAGCGGCGCGGCCTGCCTGTGCTCGAAGACGCCTGCCAGGCCCACCTCGGCGAATGGAACGGGCGCAAGGTCGGCACTCTGGGCAAGGCCGGCTGCTTCAGCTTCCAGGCCAGCAAGAATTTGAACTCCGGCGAAGGCGGCGCCATCGTCACCGACGACCCCGCCTTCATCGAGACCTGCTACACGTTCCACAACAACAGCCGCACGCGGGCGACCTCGGGCGACAACTTCTCGTACCGCGGGCCGGGCGGGAACTTCCGCCTCACCGAGTTCCAGGCCGCCCTCCTGCAGGCGCAGATGACGCGCCTCGAAGCGCAATCGCGGACGCGGGAGACCAACGCCGCCTACCTCACTGGGCTGCTCAAGGAGATTCCCGGCTTGACCCCGGCTCGCATGTACGCGGGCTGCACGCGCAACGCGTATCACCTCTACATGTTCCGCTACGAGCCGGCCGCCTTCGCGGGGCTTCCGCGCGCGCGCTTCCTGGAAGCGCTGAAGGCGGAGGGCGTGCCCGCCGCCGGCGGCTACGCGCCCCTGAACAAGGAGGCGTTCCTGGAGGACACGCTCACGAGCCGTGGCTTCCGGCGGATCTACGGCGAGCGCGCCTTCGCGGAGTGGCGCGAGCGGAACCAGTGCCCGCAGAACGACCGGCTCTGCGCGGAGGCGGTCTGGCTCGGGCAGACCATGCTCCTGGGCCCGCGTTCCGACATGGACCAGATCGCGGAGGCGGCGCGCAAGGTCCAGGCCCACGCCGCGCGGATCGCCAAGGCGTGAGCTTCGTGCGCCTGGCCGCGCTCGCGCTGGCGTCGGCGGCGGCCGTTGACGCCGCGAACGAGCCGCCGGCGGCTCCGCGTCTGATCGCGCGCGTGTACGACTCCGGCTTCGCGGACGCCCACGACACGTACAACGGGATCGGCGCGGCCAGCGACGGGCGCATCTACTACGTGCTCAGCTCCGAACGCCACGACGTGGCCGCCCAGATGTTCGTGCTCGATGCGGCCTCCGGCCGTCCGCGGCGCGTGGCCGATCTGGACGAAGCCACGGGGCAGAAGGGCCGCCACCTCATCGCGCAGGGCAAGAGCCACGTCAACTTCGTGGAGGCGGGCGGCAAGCTCTACTTCGCGACGCACATCGGCTTCTACTCGATCGTGGACGGAATGGAGACGATGGGCATCCCGCCCGCCGGCTTCTCACGGTATCCCGGTGGACACCTGCTGGCCTACGACCTGGCCACGGGGCGGATCGACGACCTCGCGATGGCGCCGGAGCAGGAAGGCGTGCTCACCATGAACGTCGACGGCCGTCGCGGGCGGATCTACGCCCTCACCTGGCCGAGCGGCATCTTCTTCCGCTGCGACCTCGCATCCCGTGAATCGAAGACGCTGGGCCGGTTCTTCGAGAAGGGCGAGAACGGCAAGGGGCAGGAGTACCGGACGATCTGCCGCTCGCTGGCCGTCGATCCGGACGACGGGTCCGTGTACTTCACGCGGGGCGAAGGCACGATCTTCCGGTATCGGTACGAACGCGACGCGGTCGAGCCCGTGGCCGGCGACGATCTCAGGAAGGACTACTTCGGCCAATACGACCCGACGTCGGGCGGGCACATGGCCTACAACTGGCGGCAGACCGCGTATCGCGCGGCGGACCGCTTGTTCTACGGCGTGCACGGGAACTCGGGATACCTCTTCTCGTTCGATCCGCGGGCGGAGCGTGTCGAGGTGCTGGACCGCATCACCTCGGAGCCGTCTCGGCGCAGCGGGATGTTCGACCAGTTCAGCTACGGCTACCTGGGGTTCACGCTCGGGCCGGACGGGCGCACGCTGCATTACCTGACGGGCGGTCCTGTCTACAAGGACGGCCGGCGCGTGGCGGGGAAGTCGAGCACCGCGAAGGGCGAGGCCAAGGGCACCGAGGACCTGCACCTCGTCACCTACGACATCCCGGATCGCCGCTACACGGACCACGGTGCCGTGTTCTACGGGGACGGCGGCCGCCCGAGCTACGTCAACTCGATTGCGGTCGGTCGCGACGGGACGGTCTACACGATCGCGCGGATCCCGAAGGGCGACGGGTATCGCGTGGACCTGATCAGCCTGAGGCCCGCTAGTTCTGTATCCAGGTGACGCCCGTCGGCGTCTTGCTCGAGGGCACGAGCTTGAATCCCTGCTCGGCCGCCCATTTCCGCGCGGGCTCGGAGATCTTCGGATCCTTCGCGAGGATCAGGTCCTGGGCCACGGCCAGGTCGCGGCTCTGATTCAGTAGCTCGACGAGGACGGTCTCGTATTGAGGGGGTCGCTTGCGCGCGTAGAACGCCGCCGCGCCTGCCATCTTGCCCCACTGGCGCCGGTCGTAGGCGGTCATCAGGGCCTGTTCGGCCCGAGGGCTGGGCAGTTCGGCCAGGGCCGCGGCGGCCTGCCAGGCGGTCGCGGGCGCGCTCAGCTTGACGATCAGGTCGGTCACCGCTCGCTCGTCGACGGCCGCGGCCGCGCGGGGAGTGCCCACCGGAGTGGCCGGCGTGGCGGCGGCACGGGGTGAAACGGGGCGCGCCATCGTGGCGGGCGGCGGGGTTGGCGCGGCCACTGTCGACGGCGGCGACATCATGGATGCGACCGGCTTGTCCGGCGGCATCACCGCCGCCGGTCCGCGCATCAGGTACCAGGCCCCGGCCCCTCCGGCCGCGATCAGGACCGTGGCCACCAGCATCATCGACGACGACGAGGCCGAGGCCAGCGTCGTCGGCAGGGCCTGGCCACAGTTCGGGCAGGCGGTGACGACCGTGCTCGTGACGTTGTATTGGCAGGATGGGCAGATCCGCGCGCTCATGCGGCACCTCGCGAAGGCAAAACGGCCCCAAAGCTATCACCGATGCTATCCTCGCGGTCGGAGAGACCCCATGCGCCACTTCATCCGCCGCGTGGCCCTGGCCCTGGCCGCCGCGGGCGCCGCCACCGCGATCGCCACGGGCCAGCCGCCCGCCCCCATCCCCACGCCCGCCGAGGGCGACTTCGTCCTGAAGGACTTCGCGTTCGATTCCGGCGAGCGCCTCCCCGAGCTGCGGATCCACTACCAGACCCTGGGCACGCCGCACCGCGGCACGAACGGACACGTGGACAACGCCGTCCTCGTCCTCCACGGCACGGGCGGGACGGGCAAGCAGTTCCTGACCCCGAACTTCGCGGGCGTGCTGTTCGGAAACGGCCAGCTCCTCGACAAGGACAGATACTTCGTCGTGATGCCGGACGGCATCGGCCACGGCGGCTCGAGCAAGCCCAGCAACGGGCTGCGCATGCGCTTCCCGCACTACGGCTATCCCGACATGATCCGCGCCCAGCATCGTCTGCTCACCGAGGGCCTGAAGGTCGATCACCTCCGGCTCGCGATCGGCACCTCGATGGGCGGCATGCACACGTGGCTGTGGGGCGAGACCCAACCCGACTTCATGGACGCGCTGATGCCGCTGGCCTCGCTGCCCACGCAGATCGCGGGACGCAACCGCATGATGCGCCGCACGGCCATGGACTCCATCCGCAGCGATCCGGAGTGGAAGAACGGCGACTACGAGTCCCAGCCCAGGGCGGGGCTCAAGGGCGCCATCTACACGCTGCTGTACATGGGCAGCAGCCCGCTCCAGTGGCAGAAGAACGCGCCCACGCGCGACGCCGCCGACCGTTACTTCGACGAGCAGGTCCAGGCGCGGCTCAAGACCATGGACGCGAACGACACCCTGTACCACTTCGATGCCTCGCGCGACTACGATCCCGGCCCCGCCCTGGAGACGATCCGCGCGCCCCTCCTCGCGATCAACTCCGCCGACGACGAGGTGAACCCGCCGGAGCTCGGGATCCTGGAGCGGGAGATCCGCCGCGTGCCGCGCGGGCGCGCGGTGCTGCTGCCCATCTCCGATCAGACGCGGGGCCACGGCACCCACTCCTGGCCCGCGATCTGGCAGGACCACCTGGCCGCGCTGCTGCGCGAATCGGACCCCCAGGCGAGCGCTTCGCCCGCACCGTGAGCGCCGTCCTCCTCGTCGCCGCCATCCTGGGCGGCGTGGCCGCGACGTATTTCGTCGAGGACGACGCGCGGCTGCCCGCGCGATTCGCCATGGGCGTGCCCCTCGGCATCGTGGGCTGGGGGCTCGTGGGCTACCTCCTGGGCTGGGCCTTCGGCCTCTCGATGGGCACGGCCATCGTGGCCGCGGCCATCGTCCTGATCGGGCCGCTCGGGATGTTGCGCCGCCGCGGCGGGCTCTCGGCGATTCGCGAAGACCTCGCGTACGCCCGCCACGACATGGCAGGGGCGATCCGGAATCGGAGACCCGGCACGGTCGTCACCGTCCTCTTCTACGGGTTCATGCTCGTCCTGGTCACGCGGGTCCTCGACCGCGCGATCTTCGAGTCGCCGGAAGGCGGCGGCGTGTTCACCGGGGTGGCCCACAACCTGGGCGATCTGCCCTTCCACCTTTCGATCGCGACGTCGTTCCTCTACGGCCGCAACTTCCCGCCCGAGCACCCGGAGCTCGCGGGCGCGCGGCTGACCTATCCGTTCGTGATCGACCTGGTGGCTTCCATGCTGATGGCGGCGGGGGCGAGCGCCCGAAAGGCCTTCCAGCTCGAGAACGTCGTGCTGGGCTGGGCGCTCGTCGGCCTGCTGCATCGCTTCGCGCTGCGCCTCACCCGGGATCGCCTGGCCGCCGTGATCGCGCCCTGTCTCGTGATCGCCAGCGGGGGAGTGGGCTTCCTGTGGCTGGCCCGCGACGTGGACCCGGCCGCGGATGGCCTGATGGGGCTCCTGCGCCACCCGAGGCACGACTACACGATCCTTTCCGCGGGCCCGCTGCGCTGGGGCAACCTGGCCATCACGATGCTCGTTCCCCAGCGGTCGTTCCTGCTCGGCCTGCCCCTGTTCCTGATCGTGGCGACGCTGTGGTGGGAAGCGGTCACGGACGAAGACCGTGCGCGCGCGCGCCGGCGCCTGTGGGCCGCGGGCGCGATCACGGGGATCATGCCGCTCGCCCATGCCCACGCGTTCACGGTGGCCATGAGCGTCGGCGTCGCGCTCGCGCTGCTCTTCCCGCACCGGCGTGGCTGGCTGCGCTCGATCGGACTCGCGGCCGCCCTGGCCCTGCCGCAGGTCCTCCTCCTCGTCACGGGCAGCTCGATGCAGTCGCGGCAGTTCCTGGGTGGGCAGGTCGGATGGGACCGCGGCGAGCTCGGCCTGGTGCACTTCTGGTGGCTCAACCTCGGCTTGTTCATCCCCGCGCTGATCGCCGCTCTCTTCTGGCGCGGTCGGGAGCCGGTCGTCGGCAACCGCCTGTTGCGCTTCTATGCGCCGTTCGCGCTCTGCTTCGTCGTGCCGAACGTGCTGCGCCTGTCCCCCTGGATCTGGGACAACATCAAGTTCATGGTCTGGTGGCACGTCGCCTCCTCCGTGCTGGTGGCGCTCCTCTTGGCGCGCCTCTGGCGGCTCGGCGGAGGCGCGCGGGCAGCCTCGGTGGCGCTCTTCGTCCTGCTGGTCCTCTCCGGATCCCTTGACCTGTGGCGCGTCGCGTCGGACAAGATCGTCCTGCCCATCATTCCCCCCGAGGCCGACGCCTTCGCTCTCGACATCCGCGAGAAGACACCGGCGCGGGCGATGATCCTGCACGCGCCCGCGTACAACTCGGAGGTCTACCTCACGGGGCGCCGGACTCTCTACGGCTATCCCGGGCACATCTGGTCCCAGGGCCTCGACGCGGGGACGCGCGAGGAGGACGTCAAGAAGATGTACACGGGCCACCCCGATGCGGCCGAGCTCCTGAAGAAGTACGGCATCGACTTCGCGGTCGTCGGCCCGCACGAGCGCGAGATCGAAGGTTTCGACGACCGCGCTCTGCGGCGCGTCGAGGAGGTGGTGGAGCGGGGGCCCTACCGGCTCTACCGCGTCCGCTGACCTCCGCGGCCGAGTGGTAGAATCGCCGCCACCTCGAAAGGGCGTGGCGTCCATGTCCGAAGCCGATTCCACGGCCACCGCCCCGCGCGCCCGCGCGGTGCCCCGGGCGAAACGCGAGACCAAGGCCCCGGCCCCCTCGCGCGCGAAGGCCGCCCGGAAGAAGAAGGCCTCGCCCGCACGGGAAGTGCCACCCGATCCCGCCCACGACATCTCGCCTTCCCGCTACATCGCGCGCGTGAACCGCCGGACGGGCCAGGAGCTGCCCGGGCCGATCGAGCCCGACGAGCTGCTCGTCCATGCGCACCGCGACCAGCACCCGGTGGAGGTGATCGCGCAGTTCCTGGGCAGCCGCCTCCTCCAGCTCACGGGGCGCGAGCGCCTGGTCGAGAGCACGCTGCGGCGTCTCAATGCCCTCGGCGAAAGCGCGGCCGAGATGGCGGGTGCGGCCGTGCGCAACCCCGCCGTCGAGCACCTGGCCAAGAGGGTTATGGGGGTCGTGAACCGCGACGTGTCCTTCAAGTTCCGCGAGTTCACGCACCTCTCCGAAAGGGAAGTGAAGGCCCGCGTCGAGCGCCTGCAGCGCGAGGCGCGCACGCTCCTGCGCGCGCGGGGCCGGCGCCCGCGGCTCCGGGTGCTGCTCACGGGCGCCACGGGTTTCCTGGGCAAGGAGATCCTGGCCCAGGCCGCGGACGACCGGCGCATCGAGGAGATCGTCGCCGTCGTGCGGCCGGAGACGATCCGCGACCACAAGACCAAGGAGGTCCTCAAGGTCCTGGCTCCAGCCCAGCGCGGCGCGCTGCTGCTGAAGAGGCTGCACATCGCGGGGGCCAAGGCGAAGAAGTTCCGCTTCGTCGCGGGCGACATCGAGAAGCCGGACCTGGGGATCGAGGCGGCGGAGCTGGCCCGCCTGCGCCCCGTCCTCACCCACGTCATCCACTGCGCGGCCAGCGTGTCCTTCGACGACACCTACGAGAACTCGTTCCGCGCGAACGTGCTCGGGTGCCGCAACGCGCTCGCCTTTTCCCTCTCCGTGCAGCGGACGCCCGGCGCCGCATTCATCGCCCACGTCGCCATCGAGACGTCCTACATCCACGGACGCAAGCGCCGCTCCATCGCCCAGGAGAACGCGCTCGTCTTCCCCCGGCACTTCTACAACAACTTCTACGAGCTCACAAAGGCGATGGCGTCGATCGAGACGGACCGCTTCCTGATCGACGAGGGGCTGCGGGTGACCCAGCTCCTGCCCTCGATCGTCATCGGGGACTCGTGCACGGGGAACAACCGGGGCGACACCAAGGTCGTCAACGCCCCCATCAACGCGTTCGGGCGGGCCAAGGAGGCGGTCGACCGCGCGGTAGGCGAGATGGGGGAGAAGCTGCGCGCGCGGCTCGTGGCCCTGGTCGCCCTCGGCTTTCCCGGCGACGAGACGGCAGAGCTCAACCTCGTGCCCGTGGACCGGGTGGTGGCGGGGATCCTGGCCGCGCTCGCCGTGCCCGAGGCGATCGGCCACCGCATCCACCTCGCCACCGACAACCGCATCCGGTCCGAGGACATGGTGCGCATCACGCGCGAGGAGCTGGGGGCGAACGTCCGCCTCTCCGACCCCACCCTCTACCGCAACGTCACCCTGCCCCTCGTGAAGGCCACCCTGACCTGGCTCAAGGAGCCCAAGCTGGCGGGCGCCCTCGAGAAGCTGGGCACGATCTTCGGCGCCTACGGCGAATGGGGACAGCCCATCCACGGCGTGGGCAACGACGTGCGCCTGCTCGGCCTGCCCCTCCGGCGCCCGAACACCCAGCACGCCTTCCGCATGCTCTGTCGCCACAACCGCTACGTGCAGGAGTTCGGGCGCGTGCGGGACGCGGACGAGACGGCGCGGCGCGAGCGGGTCTGGGTGAGCGCGATCGAGGCCATCGAGCATCGCACCGGCCACGAGATCGGGGCCCTCCCGGCCGCGGACTTCCAGCGTCTGATCGACGAGGACATCGACCTGCGCGCCTTCCGTCTGCGATCGGCGCACGCCGAGGGCCGCCGCGCCACGCGCGCGTAGAGGCATGATCCGGGCGGCCTGGGTCCTTCCCGCCGTCCTCGTCGCCGCGGGCGCGATGGCGTCGTCGTCGGCCGCGGCGGACGCGCCCGACCTCATCCTGGCCGGAGGCAAGGTCTTCACCGCCGATCCCGCGCGGCCGTGGGCGGAGGCGCTCGCCATCGCCGGCGACCACGTCGTGGCCGTGGGGACCTCGGCCGAGGTGCGGCCCCTGGCCGGTCCCGCCACGCGCGTGATCGAGCTGCAGAAGCGCGTCGTCGTGCCCGGGTTCAACGACGCGCACACGCACGTGGGGGGAGGGCTCGGCCCCGGCGTCAACCTGCGCCTCCCCTCGAACGATCCGGCCCTGGCGGACCTGCTGAAGGCCCTGACCGCGGAGGCGGCGGCCGCGCCCGCGGGCACCTGGCTGCGGGGCGAGATCGGCGTGCGGGTGCTCGACGATCCCGCGGCGACTCGTGCCACGCTCGACGCGATCACTCCGAACCATCCCGTGCTGCTGACGGGATGGACGGGCCACGGCGGTCTCCTGAACACGGCCGCCCTGCGGGCGCTCGGGGTGGCGGACGACGAACCGGACCCGCCCGGCGGATGGTTCGGGCGCGTACGGGGCACGTCGCAGCTGAGCGGGATCGCCCACGAATACGCGCTGTTTCGCCTCGAACGGCGGCTTGGAGAGCGCGTGCCCCGCGCGGACGCCGAGACGAGCGTCCGTCACTACGTGCAGGAGGCGCTGAAGCTCGGGATCACCTCCGTGCAGGACATGGGCACCTCGGTCACGGCACCCGCCCTGGCCGATCTGCTGCGCGCGGCGGGAGCCCCGCTCCGTTGGCGCGTGATCCGGTTCCCCCTGGAGCCGCCGAGCGCGGACGACGCCTCGGAAGGCAAGGGGCGGGACGACAAGGACGGTGTCGTCGTGTGGGGCCGCAAGTGGATCCTCGACGGCACGCCGGTCGAGCGTCTGGCCGCCACGCGACGGCCCTACGCGGACCGGCCAGCCTGGACGGGCCGCCTCGATTTCTCCTCCGAAGAGATCCGCGCCGCCGTCGAGCATGCGCGGCGCGACCGCGAGCCGTTGATGCTCCACGTCGTCGGGGATGCCGCGGTGGCGGCCGCGCTGTCCGCGCTGGAGGCCACGGGTGGACCGGAGGTCTGGCGCCCTTTGCGCCCGCGCTTCGAGCACGGAGACGGCCTGGCCCCGGACCTCGTCGCGCGGGCGGCGGCCCTCGGCGTGACGGTGGTGCAGAACCCATCGCACTTCACGCTTCCCGAAGTGATGTTCGCGCGCTTCGGCTACGAGAACATGGCGGGCTTCCAGCCCATGAAATCGCTGCTGGCGGCCGGTGTGCCGCTGGCCTTGGGCTCGGACGGCCCGCCCAGCCCGTTCCTCAACATCCTGTTCGCGGTGACGCACCCCACGAGCCGGCGTGAAGCGCTCACCCGCGAGCAGGCGGTCACCGCCTACACGCGTGGCTCCGCGTTCGCGGAGTTCGCGGAGACAGCGAAAGGGACGCTCGCCCCCGGCATGCTGGCGGACTTGGCCGTGCTGTCGCAGGACGTCTTCGCGGTCGAAGAAGGGCGCCTGCCGGAGACGACCAGCGTGCTCACCATCATCGGGGGGCGGGTGGTTTACGATGCTCCTGTAACCCCCCCGGAAAGGAGCCCCCGGTGACTTCCCAGCGAGGCGTGTTCGACTTCCTGCGTGCACGCGGCGAGGAGTTCCTCAACCAGGTGTCGAACGAGCTCATGTCCAACCCGCGCTTCATCCAGGCCATGCAGGCGGCGGTCCGCGGCAAGGAGTGGATCGACGACGCGGTGGCGCGGGCCCTGCGCACCATGAACGTTCCTACGCGCACCGAGTTCAAGCGCGCGGTGGCGCGCATCGACGCCCTCGAGCGCGAGCTCGCGGAGACCAAACGCGCGGCCGCGGCGGCGGCGCCGCGTTCGAGAGCGGCCCGGAAGAAGACAGCGAAGAAGCGCCCGTCGCGCGCCGCCAAGCCGGCGGCGTCGTGACCCTCCGCCGCACCGCGGTCACGGGCATCGCGTCGCTGCTCGGGTCGCGTGTGCTGCGCCGGCTGGCCGAGGTCCGTCCGCCGGAGAGCCTGGTCGCCATCGACATCGCGGCTCCGCCCGACGCCCTGGGCGTCCGGCACCGTGCCCTCGATTTCACCGAGCCCGCTTCCGACCAGCGCCTCCTCGAGATCCTGCGCGAGGAGGAGGTCGAGACCGTCGTGCACGCGGCCTTCTTCACGAGCCCTCGTCGCGACTCGGGTTACGCGCACGAGCTGGAATCGATCGGGACCCTCAACCTCCTGGCCGCGGCCGCCGCCGCGGGCGTGGAGCGGGTGATCGTGCGCTCGTTCACCGCCGTCTACGGCGCCCGCGGGCACAACCCGAACTTCCTGACCGAAGACCACGCCCTGCAGCCCGAGCCCCGCCTGGCCTGGGTGCGCGACAAGCTCGAGGCGGAGCAGCACGCCGTCTCCTTCGCGCGGCGCTACCCGGGGATGCCCATCACGGTGCTGCGCTTCGCACCCCTCTTCGGACCGGGCGTCCACACCTTCTACACGCGCATCTTCGACCATCGCGTGGTGCCGCTGCTGATGGGATACGACCCCCTCGTCCAGCTCCTGCATCCGGACGACGCCGTCGAGGCGTTCGTCGCCGCCATCGAGCAGGCGCCGGGCGGCGCCTTCAACGTCGTGCCCACCCGGCCCATCCCGCTCCTCACCGCCTATCATCTCGCGGCCAAGATCCCGGTGTTCGTGCCGCACCCCGTCGCCTACGCGGCCGCCGACCTCATGTGGGCCGCGGGCCTGGGCGCGGCCCCGGGTGCGTTCGTCGACTACGTGCGGTACCTGTTCGTGGCGGACGGGGAGAAGGCGCGGCGGCGGCTGGGCTTCGTGGCGCGGCACTCGAGCCGGGATGCCCTCACGGCCTACCTGCGCTACCGCCATCCCCACGCGGCCTTGCGTCCCGTGGAGGCGGCGTCGTGAGGGGGAGCGCGAAGGTCGTGCCCCTGGAGCCGCGCGGGCGGCGGCGCGCGCCCGCCGGCGAGGCGGAGGCGCACGTCCGCGAGACCCGCGACGGCTTCCTCGTCGCGCTGGCGCGCGTCGTGGAGGCGGGCGGAGCCGGCCTCGACTGGGCCCGCCTCGCCGAGGCCTGGAGCGCGTTCTACTTCGCCTGGCACTCGGAGGAAGTGGACGAGTTCGGCTACGACCCGAAGTTCTTGCGGACGATCCTGCCCTTCTTCGAGTTCCTGTACACGATGTGGTGGCGGGTGGAGGCCTCGGGTGTGGACCACGTGCCCGACCAGGGCTCGGCTCTCCTCGTGGCCAACCATTCGGGCGTCCTGCCGTGGGACGGCGTCATGATCAACCTGGCCGTGCGCCACGAGCATCCCGCGCGCCGCGAGTGCCGGATGCTGGCCCTCGACATGTTCGCGCTGCTGCCCTTCCTCGCGCCGCTGCTCGCGCAGAGCGGGGCGGTGCGCGCGAACCAGGAGAACGGAGAGCGCCTGCTGCGCAAGGGCGAGCTCGTCGGCGTCTTTCCGGAAGGCGTGAAGGGCGTGGGCAAGCCTTTCAAGGACCGCTACCGGCTGGCCCGCTTCGGGCGCGGCGGCTTCGTGCGGCTGGCCCTGCGGACGGGGTCGCCCATCGTGCCCTGCGCGGTGGTGGGGGCGGAGGAGATCCATCCCAAGGTCGCGAGCATGGACTGGCTCGGACGCCCGCTGGGCCTGCCCTACCTGCCCATCACGCCGACCTTTCCGCTCCTCGGTCCGCTCGGCGTGATCCCGCTGCCGACGAAATGGTCGATCGACTTCGCGGACCCCATCCCCATGGCCGCCTACGGACCGGAAGGCGCGGAGGATCCCATCCTGGTCAACCGCCTGTCCGAGCAGGTCCGCTCGACCATCCAGCACATGGTCGACAGCCGGCTCGCGCGGCGGCGTTCCGTCTGGTTCGGCTGAGCTCAGCCACCACCAGCCATCGCAAGGAGGCCGTCATGTCGAAGACACACGCTCTCGGAGCCGTCGTCCTCTTCGCCGCCTCGGCGGCGTGGTCCCAACCCGCGGCGCCGCCGCCCAGCGCCGCCCTCAAGTCGTACACGCACGCGCGGGAGGTCCTGGACCGTGCCCTCGCCGCCAGCGGGGGAGCCGCCCTCCTGGCCGTGAAGGACGTCGCGCGCACGGGCAGCGGCACGGCCTGGAACCAGGGCCAGAGCCTGCGTCCGTCCGATCCGTATTCCACGCGCGCGGTCGAGGTCACGCAGGTGGCTGATTTCGACAAGGGCCGCAGCGTGAACGAGCAGGTCACGACGCCGATCGGCGGCCTCTCGACCAAGACGCGCGCGGTCCTGCGCGGCGACTCCGGCTTCGGCCACAACCTCCTCACCAACGTCGTGACGCCCACGACCCCGGGAGGGCTGACGGGCGCCCGCACCGCGCTGCGCCGCGATCCGTTGTCCATCCTGGTCACCGCCTCCCGCCGCGCGGACACGCTGCGCTACGTCGGCGAAGACGTCGTGGACGGCGAGAAGAACGACGTGGTCACCTTCGCGGACGCGGACGGCACGCAGATCACGCTGTACGTCGGCGCGCGCACGGGTCTCCTCAGCAAATACGAGACGATCGCGGACAACCCGGTGCTGGGAGACACGGTGACGGAGACGAAGCTCTCCGACTACCGGCCGGTGGGCGGCGTGCAGTCCCCCTTCCGCGTGGTCACGCGCGTGGGCGGGCAGGTCACGCAGGACGTCAAGTACTCGGACGTCAAGGTGAACGCTTCGCCCGAGGCCAGCCTGTACGAGCCGCCGGCGGCCGCGCCGCAGGTGACGCCGCTGCCGGGACCGACGACGGTCGCGGTCACGAAGATCGCGGACGACGTGTTCCTCCTCGCCGGCAGCTCGCACAACAGCCTGCTCGTGACCTTCCCGGACCACTCGCTCCTGGTGGAAGCGCCACTCAGCGACGATCGCACGCAGGCGCTGATGGCCAAGATCAAGGAGATCGCGCCCGGCAAGCCCGTGCGCTACGTCGTGATGACGCACTATCACTTCGATCACTCGGGCGGCCTGCGCGGCTGGATCGCCCAGGGCGCGACCATCGTGACCACCCCCGGCAACAAGGCGTTCGTGGAGCAGGTGGCGGCCGCGAAGCACACGATCCGTCCCGACGAGCTGAGCCGGGCCCCCAAGGCGGCGGTCGTGGAGACCTTCACGGGCAAGCGCGCGTTCACCGTTGGCGACCGCACCGTCGAGCTGTACGACGTGGGCCCCAACCCGCACGTCGCCGAGATGACCGTCGCCTACCTTCCGAAAGAGAAGACGCTGTTCGTGGCCGACCTCTTCTCGATCCCGGCCGAAGGGCCGATCGCCCCGGCCAGCACGAACACGCGCCAGTTCGCGGAGAAGGTCCAGGCTCTGGGGCTGCCGGTGGAGAAGATCGCGCCCGCGCATGGGCGCATCGGGACGATCGAGGAGTTGAAGCAGGTGGTCAGCGCGAAGTAGGACCGGTGCCCCCGGCCGCTGCGCCGCGGCCGGGGGCCGTTCGGCCTGGGCTACTTTGAGGAGGACACGTCTCCTCCATTCTTGCGATCCTTCATCAAGGAGCCGAGCAGCGCCGCCACTAGGCCGTCGCCGCCTGTCTCACCACTCACCGAGACATCGGGCACTATGCGCACGTTGCGATCGCCGACCACCTGGATGAGCTGCAGCATCGCGTAGCTCTGCGGACCCAGGGCCTCCACGCCCGCGCGGTAGGCGTCGGCCTTGGCCGTGCCCGTGGCGCGGATGGCCTCCGCTTCGCCGACGCCGCGCAGCCGGATCCCCTCCGACTCGCCCGTGGCGCGGAGGCGGAAGGACTCCGACTCACCGGCCGAGCGCTTGACCTGCGCGCTCGCCTCCAGCTCCGAGATGCGCACTCCCTGCTCGGCCTTGACCATCTGCTGCTGGATCTCGGCGGTGGCCGTCTCGCGCACGAGCTGCTGGCGCTGCTTCTGGGCCGCCTCCTGCACCTCGAACGTCTTCTTCTGCTCCTCCGCGATCTTGCGGTCGGTCAAGGTGGACATCAGCGCGTCCGGCGGGTGGATGTCGCCGATGAGGGTGTCGATGGCCTGCACGTCGTAGAGGCCGATGGCGGTACGGATGTGCTGCGAGGCCTCCTTCTGGCGCTCGCTGCGCGCGGACAGGAAGTCGAGCACGGTGAAGGACTGGGCGGCGTTGCGGAAGTAGTTGCCCACGATCGGCTGCAGACCGTGGTCGACCAGGTTCTGCATGGAGCCGACGCGCGAGATCACCTTGGGCGCGTCCGGGGCCGCCACGTGGATGATCTGCGAGACGTCGAGGGTGAAGGCGAAGCCGTCCCGCGAGCGCACGGTGATCGACGAGAGCTTCGCGTCGTAGTTGTGCGCTTCCGTGCGGCCGGCCCAGTTGAGCACGATGTTCGTGGTGGGCACGAGCTCGACCTTCATGATGCGGGTGTTCAGCGGGTGCTTGCCCGGATAGAGGGGCGTGACCCAGACGCCCTTGTGCCCGGCGTCCACGAGGTCGCCGTGCTTGAAGTCGGCCCCGCTCACGTCCTCGTGGGCCTGGCCCACGAACGAGATCACGACGCCGACGTGGCCGATGGGGATCTCCGTCATCGGCACCGGCTCGACCTGCACGAACCACGGGTTGAGGTTCCAGGACCCGGAAAGGAGCACCTGCTCCTGGAGGCCGCGGCGGCCGCCGCTCTCGATGAACGCCTGTCCGTTCTGGAAGCTGTCGTGGCCGGGGACGGTGGGCCCGGCGATCTCGGTGGCGTCGATGGGCGCGCCGTCGAGGGTGGTCACGATGCCGACGCGGTCGGCCTCGATGCGATGCACGCGCAGCGAGTCCGCGAGCATGCCGTGGGCGCCCGCCGTCTGCCGGGTGATGACGTCGAACAGCGCCGTGTTGATGCGATAGGTGCCCGCGGTCAGGATCGCGAGCTGGCGGCCCTTCTCGCCGCCCCCGGTGAGGAACGCGCGCGCGTCCTGGAAGGCGTTGCAGCGGACGGACCGTCCCAGGATCCGCTCGCCGGCCATGGCCTTGCCGTCCGCGGCCACCACCAGCCCGATCTCGCCCTGCGGGATCACGGTCAGGGGCGCCTTCTCGACGGAGTACTGCCACCGCCAATAGGCGAAGTGCACGCCGGGCGGCAGCGTCTCCGCCTGGTAGCCGGCCTCGCCGTCGAGGGCGATCAACCGGCCAACGGGTAGCGCGCGGCTCGAGAACTTCTTGACCACCACGCCGACCTGGCGTTCGCCGATCACCACGACTCCCAGCCACACCGGCGGGGTCAGCAGCACGAACACGACCAGCGCGGAGACGAGCGGGTGCGTCAGCACGAACGACATGAAGAGGGTTGTCATGTGGAAGAGCCCTGACCGTGGCCGCGTCCTGCGACTCGTACGTACGCCCCTTGGCAGGGCGGGAGGTGACTCTGTTTCTCAGATCACCTGGGCTTGGCTCTTACAAGAAACTACGCAAACGACACTACGCGGTTCCAGCTATAGAGGCTTGCCAGCCAGTAACTTACGAGGCTCCTTTTAACCGCTTGAACGGACGATCGTTACGGCGAGATCGGCTTACGGCTTTAGAACGAGGGTATTGCGCGCTTCGCGCACCACCGCCTGCGGTGAAAACGCGAGTCTTCTCGTTTCCACCGCGCGCCACGGCTCGAACTGGTCTTCGTAGTGCGCGCTGGCCGCATGTCCCGACTGGCCCATGAAGTTCACGAGGCGCGTGTCGTCCGGATCCGCGAGGTTCGCGATGAAGCGCATCGACGGCCCTTCCGCGGCGCCGGCGGGCGTGATGCCGAGGACGTTGGGCGTGGTGTTCGAGCCGCCCATGGGCACGGCGGGCGGGCTGAGCAAAGGGCCGAGCACTCCGGCCGCGCGTGCCAGCGGATGGCGGACGGCCATGACGTTGAGCGCGCCCCAGGTCCAGCGCGAGCGGTCGGGCCCGAGGGTGCCTGCGATCTCCGTTTCCGCGGCCCGCCACGCGCCCAGGAACACGCCGTCCCAGTCCTTGTCCGCGGTTGGCACCCAGGAGGCGGGCTGCTCGAGGATCAGCTTGTGGATGGCGGCGACGCGCCGCGAGAGGGGGCGGGCCATCGGCATGCCCGCGACGCGCGGCAGGATCACGCGCGCGCCGATGGCGCGGAGGGTGAAGACGGCCCGTGCCGCGGCGCGGCTCTCCGGCTGGAGACGCCCGTCCCAGCCCGCCATCTCGCGCGCGACGTCGTCCCAGGCCGCGTCGCCCTGATGGTGGGAGGCGGCGGCGAGCAGCGCGCGTGCGAGATCGCGATGGGGGAGCGACAGACGCTCGCCCTGCAAACGCGCGAAGTCGTCCGTCGTCCAGCCTTCGCGCGCCTCCAGGTCCTCGAAGAGCGCGGCCGCGCGCCAGGGCCCGATGCCGCCGCGCGTGACCTTGTACCTGTAGTCCGTGCCGACGAGCCGGTTGTTGGCGGTGACGATACGTCCGGACGGCGGGTCGAAGACGTGCGGGAGCTCGTCGAAGGGCACGAACCCCAGCCAGTCGCCGTCGGGGCTCGGGCCCGGATAGGGCCGCGCCCCATCGCCGCCGCGCCGGATGGGCAGCCGGCCGGCCGCGTACCAGCCGATGTGCCCGTCCACGTCCGCGTAGACGAAGTTCTGCGCGGGCCCGGGAAACTGGCGGACGGCGTCGCGGAACTCGTCCCAGTTGCCGGCGCGCTGCAGGCGGGCGAAGGCGGTCAGCTCGACGGCGTCGTCGGCGAGCGCGGTCCAGCGCAGCGCGTATTGGCGCGCGCCGATCGTCACCAGCGGTCCGCGGCGCGTCGAGCGCACGGCGTGATCGACGGTGCGCCAGGTGGAGGAGAGGGCTCCCTCGCGTACGCGGATCGGCTCGTGGCGGACCTGCACGCGCTCCCAGCCCTCCGCCGTACGGTAGAGATCGGGGTCGCGCGGGTCGAACTCCTCGACGTAGAGGTCGGCGCTGTCGTCGTGCACGTTCGTGCAGCCCCAGGCGATGCGCCGGTTGCGGCCGAGGGTCACGCCCGGTGTTCCCGGCAGGACCACGCCCGCGACGTCCATGTCCGGCGCCGTCAGGTGCACGGCGGCCCAGATCGACGGCACGCCCAGCGCCAGGTGCGGATCGTTCGCGAGCAGCGGGAGCCCGCTCGCGGTGTGCGCGCCCGAGATCACCCAGTTGTTGCTGCCGCGCGCCGTCTCCGTGATCGCGTCGCCGTCCGCCGCCGCCACCGGGACATCGTGGCCGACCAGGATCCGGTCCTGGGCGAAGAGCTTGGGGAACAGCATCGCCCGCACGTCCGCGGGCAGGCGATCGTAGGCGCGGGCGCGCAGGGCCTCGTCCTCCCAACCCTGCGCGAGGTCGAGGGCGAGGAGCTTGCCGACGGCGAGGCTGTCCGCCGGCTCCCACGGCCGCGGCGCGTAGCGCAGGACGCGGAACTCGAGGGGCAGCGCATCCGCGTGTGTGGACAGCCAGGCGTTCACGCCGTCCGCATAGGCCTCGACGAGGGCACGCAGGTCGGGCGGCACGTGGGGCCAGGCGCGGCGGGCGGCATCGCCGAGCCCCAGCGTGCGCACGTCGCGGTCGGCCACGAGCGCGGCCGGCCCGAAGGCCTCCGCGAGCTGTCCCTCCGCTCGCCGCCGCAGGAGGTCCATCTGCCACATGCGGTCCTGGGCCGTCACGTAGCCCTGGGCCCGCATGAGGTCAGGCACGGACGCGGCCTCGATGTGGGGCACGCCCAGCGCATCGCGGCGCACGGTGACGGGAGCACTCAGGCCGGGCAGGCGGAGCTCGCCGTCCACCTGGGGCAGCGCGCGGCGCGACCAGCGCCAGTAGACGGTGACGGCGGCGAGGACGAGGAGAACGGCCGCGAGAAGGGACCATGCGAGCCCGCGCCCGACGCGACGTGCCCAGCGATGGGGCAATGGCGGGGGACTCGGCGCGGGAGGGGGCGCGGAGACGGCGGCGGCGCTCGTCATGGAACGACGGGAGCTTAACCCGCCTTGCGCCCGAGCGCCGAGGAGAGGGCGTCCAGCGATCCGGCGAGGGCGCGTGCGAGGCTGGAGCCGTAGGGACTGACTTCGGGGACGAGAGGCAGGCGCTTGGGGCTGCGCAGCACGATACCGTGGCGGCGCAGCAGCCGGCGATATTCGCCCTCTCGCGCGGAGAACGCCTGCAGGGTCGAGCGATAGGCGTGCGCGGCCACGACCTTGCGCGCGCTGTAGCGCATGATGTTGTAGCTGAACATGCGAAGGTCGTCGCGCGTCGGCTCCAGGAGGAGGATGTCCACCTCCGGGTGCTCCGCCTTGTAGCGCTCGAGCCCGTATTGCATGCGTCCGTGCAGCGCGATGCGCAGCACCTGGTCCAGAACGTAGGTGACGCCCTTGCTGCTGAGGTGCCCGCGCAGGGCACCCGACCGGTTGTCGATGGGCACGATCGGGTTCACGCAGATGACGAGGTCGGCCCCGCTCTGGATGGCGAGGTTGATGTGGGCGGTCTTCTTGACCCCGCCGTCCACGTAGTCGCGGCCGCCGATGCGCACGGGCCGGTAGAGGCCGGGGAGCGCGGTGGAGGCCTGCACGGCCTTGGAGACCGTCACCTCGTGGCGGTCGTCCGGCCCGAAGTCCACGGCCTCGCCGCTGTCGAGGTCCACCGCGATCACGTGCAGCGGCTTCGAAAGGCCTTCGAACTCGTTCCCGCGGCCGCGTGACGCGAAGAGCGCGGACAGGTATTCCTCGATGCCCGAGTTGTCGAGGAGGCCGGCGGGCAGGAGCTCGAAGAGGGCCCAGGCCACGTCGCTCCAGTTGCGGCCCTCGCCCGCGAAGCGCGCGAGGAGGGCGTCGGTCACCACGCGCGGCGCGCGCAGGGACCTCCGCCAGAACTCGCCGAGACCGAAGCGGAACAGGGCGCCGGTCGGATCGCTGAGGCCGCCGCGGCGAGGGGCGGCGATCGCGTCGTACATCTCGCGCGGCGCGACGCCGTTGGCGAGGAGCGACGTGACGAAGGCGCCCCCGCTCACCCCGACGTAGAGGTCGAGATCGGCCACGCTGCGGTCGAGCAGGTCCTCGAGGGCCCGCAGCGCGCCGATCTCGTACACGGCGCCGGTGATGCCGCCGCCCGCGCAGACGAGGGCCACCTTGGACCGCCGCCCGCTACGGGTTCGCCGGGGGACGCGCCGTCGCGCCTGGACCACCGAGCCTCCGAAGATGTAGTACGCCGGTCGTTACGCGGACGCCCCCGCGCTCCGGCGCCGCGTTCCGGAGGAACGACGATAGCCGTCGATCTTGCGCGAGAGCTCGTCCACCTTGCGCGTCAGCTCCGAGACCTCGCGGCGGCTGGGGATGTTGAGCGCAACGAGGGTCCCGCGCACGGTCTCGTCCACCACGCGGCCGAGGTCCTTCTTCTCGCGCTGCAACCGCACCTGCAGGGCGGAGAGCCGCGACTCGATCTGGCGCGCGGCCTTCTTCTGCTCCTTCTGCGCCCGGAGGCGGAAGGTGGCCAGCGCCGTGCGGAGGTCGGCGGGCTTGACCCTCTGGCGGGCCAGGAGCTGCCGGATGCGCCGCTCGGCGACGGCCTCGGCCGAGGTCAGCACCTTGACGGTGGCGTTCCAGGTCTCACGGAGGCGCTGGCCCGCCGCCTGCGCGCGGTCCGTCTTCACGCGGGCCCGGGCCCGCGACCGGGGGGAGGACTTCTTCTTCGTCGCCATCACTTTCTCCTTCGTCACTTCTTCCTGCTCTTCCGGGCTGGCGCGGATCGCCGCCGCGCGGGAGCGCGGGGCGGCGCCAGCAGGTCTTCGAACGTGGACAGGCGCTCTTTGAGCGCCTGCAAGGCCGGGGTGACTCCCTGGTCGTCACTGCTGTCCAGCAGGCGCCGCAGGCGGGCCTGCACGCCAGCCTGGGCCTCGGCGGCGAGGCGCTGGGCGGAGCCGGCGATGTCCTGGCGCAGGGCCAGGGCCTCGTCCAGGGTGAGCCGCCCGCGCTGGACCAGGCCGGACACGATGCGCTCCGCCTCGTGGCGGGCGCGCGTGGAGGCCTCCTGCGGATCGAGCCACTCCGCGAGCCCGCCCGTCCGGCTCGAGCCCAGGCGGATGAGGCGGCTCAGCACCTGGTGGGGGATGTTGGCCGTGCGCTGCTTGATCCCCTCCAGCACCACCTGGGCCAGGACGACGGTGGTGATGTCCTCTCCCGTGCGCTGCTCGACCACGCGCACCTCCGTGCCCGCGGCGACGAGGCGCGCGAGCTCTTCCAGGGTCACGTAGCGGCGCGCCTGCGCGTCGTAGAGCTTGCGGTTGTCGTAGCGCCGGATGACGCGCTCGGCGGCGGGAAGGGCGGCTTTCACCATCCCAATATAACGCGATGCGTCATGAATGTCAAGAGACAATGACGCGTGGCGTTAGGAAGGGAACGAGCCCGAGGAGGGGTCAGGGGCCGGAAGACGGGGTCAGTGCGGCGGGGCTTCGAGGAGGTGCAGGGAGACGCGGTCGGCGAGGCCATGGGGAGCGCGCCGGTTACGGACGATGAATCCGATGCCGAGGGCCGTGCCCAGGCCCAGGGCGACCCCTGCGCAGATCCCGGCCAGGCCCAGCGAGCTGAGCACGACGCCCACGAGGTCGAATACGGGACGGTCGACCTTGACCCAGGTGATGTTCTCGACGGCGAGCAGGGACAGCGTCGTCAGCGGCGGTTGCCTCCTGAGGCCACTGTAGATCTCGTGCTGGGGCCGGTCAACTGCCGCGTCCGGCTGCGGCCCAGCGAGTCGAGATAGGCGCGCACGCCGTCGAGCAGGCTCCGCGCGATACGGTCCCGATGCTCCGGCGTGCGCAGCAGGCGCTCCTCCTGCGGGTTCGAGACGAAGGCGATCTCGGCCAGGATGCTCGGCATGTTGGCCCCGATGAGGACGTAGAAGGGCGCGGTGCGCACGCCGCGGTCGGAGACGTCGGGAGCGATGGGGCGGATGGTCTGCACCATCGCCTCCTGCACGCTGGAGGCGAAGTCGCGGCTCTCGTCGATCTTGCTGTTGAGGGCGATGGCCTTCACGAGGTTCTGCAGGTCCTTGAGGGTGGCGGGGGAGATCGCGTTCTCGCGCGCGGCCACCGCCTCCGCGTGCGGGTCCTGGGCGAAGTTCAGGAAGTAGGTCTCGATGCCGCGCACGCTGGAGTTGCGGCTGCTGTTGGCGTGGATGGAAAGGAAGAGGTCGGCTCCCTGGGCGTTGGCGATGGCCGTGCGCTCCTCGAGGGGAATGAAGACGTCGGTGGACCGCGTCATCACGACCTCGGCCCCCAACTCGTCGCGCACGAGGCGCTGCAGGCGCACGGCCACGTCGAGGACGAGGTCCTTCTCCTGCAGGCCGCCGCGGCCGAGGGTCCCGGGGTCGTGGCCGCCGTGGCCGGCGTCGATCACGATCTTCCGCGCGCCGAGGCCGAGCTGCCGGGCCAGGCTGTAGGACCCGGCGCGGTTCACCTGCGGGGGCGCGGGCGCCGTCTCCGTGTCCGCGCGCGCGGCTCGTGAGTCCCGCGTGTCGCGCGGCGCGGGAGTGGCCGACGGCCAGGGCGCGGGCGTGGGCGACGCGGCGGCGGCCGTCCGGCGCGGGGGTGGACCCTCGAAGGGCGCCGCCGAGGGCCGGATGACGGGATCGGGCACGGGCGGGGGCAGCAGGCGCGGCACCTCCAGCCCGTCCACCTGGCGCACTGGCAGCGGCGAAGCGGCGGGCTTGCCCGGGCGGGACCAGGCCGACAGCCGCGGCGGAACGGTCCGATCGGGCGGCAGGTCGAACGGCTCCGGCGACGCGTTCGTGGCCACGACGGTGGGAGCGGGCCGGCCCGCGATCATGGGCGCGGGCGGTGCCCCCGCTCCGCGCACGTCCACCACCAGCCGCGTCGGGTTCTCGAGGTAGAAGATCGTGTGGTCCTTGACGTCCTTGAAGTCGAGGACGACGCGGACGGTCGTGTCCTTGTTCTGGCCGATGCGGATCTTCTCGAGCAGGCCGTCGCCGACCGGGAACATCTTGCCCAGCAGGTTCGGATGGAGGCGCGTGCCCTCGAGGTCCACCCACAGCCGGTCCGGGTTGCTGATGCGGTCGTATTTGTAGTGGACGGCCTTCTCGACGTCGAGCACGACGCGCGTGGAGCTGGCGCCGCTCCAGAAGCGCAGGTTGAAGACCTGGGCCAGGCCGCGGGGCGGGGGAGTGGGCAGGGCCGCCTCCTGCGCGCGCCCGCCCTTCTTCACCGCGGCCTTGACCTCGGCCGCGCGCGGGGAGTCGGGGAAAGCGTCGAGGTACTCTCGGGCCGCCTGCGCGATCTCCTTGCGGTCGCCGCCCGTGCGCGCGATCTCGACCACGTTGAACAGCGCCTTCTCGCCCAGGCTGCTGCTCGGGTACTGCTCGACCAATACGCGGTAGGCCTGGACGGCGTCGTCCGCGTAGCCGGAGTCGAAGCGCTTGCCCATTTCGCGGTACAGGTCGCCGATGGCGAGGAGCGCGTTGTCGCAGTACCCGCTCTGCGGGTAGCGCGCGACCACGCGCCGGAAGCGCATCACGACCTTCTCCCACTCCGCCTTGCGCGCCGCCCGCGCGGGCGTGGCCTTGAGCGACGCCAGGGCCTGCACCGCCTCCTGGTACAGCTCGGCGTCGGGGCGGGGATCGGGCGTGCTGGCGGCGTGCGGTCGCTTCCCTCCGCTCGCCCCCGCGCGCGCGTCCGCGCCCAGCGGCGCCGCCAGGGAGACCGCGAGAAGCGCGGCCAGGAGCCGCGCGCCGAGACCTCGGCCTACTTCTGCCAGTTGTCCACCGTCTCGTAGTAGTCCGCGGCCACCAGGATCTCGCGCGACTTGGACCCGTCCGCGGGCCCGACGATTCCGTCCCGCTCCATCATGTCCACCAGCCGCCCCGCCCGCGAGAACCCGATGCGGAAGCGGCGCTGCAGCATGCTCGTGGAGGCCTGCTTGCTCTGCACGCAGAAGCGCACCGCCTCGTCGAACAGCTCGTCGCGGTCGTCCGCCTCCACCGTCTCCGTCGTGCGCTCCGTCTTCCCGACCGTCTCGTCGAAGGTCGGCTTGCCCGCCTTGCGCAGGTACGACGTGAGGCGCGCGATCTCCTTCTCGCTCACGAAACAGCCGTGGATGCGCAGGAGGCGCGCGGAGCCCGGAGGCAGGAAGAGCATGTCGCCCTTGCCCAGCAGGTGCTCGGCCCCGATGGAGTCGAGGATGGTGCGGCTGTCCACGCGCGCGGCCACGCGGAACGAGATGCGCGAGGGGAAGTTGGCCTTGATGAGGCCGGTGAGCACATCCACGGACGGCCGCTGGGTGGCCAGGATGAGGTGGATGCCCACCGCGCGCGCCATCTGGGCCAGGCGCGTGATCGACTCCTCCACCTCGTGCGACGAGACCATCATGAGGTCGGCCAGCTCGTCGATGATGATCACGATGTAGTGGAGGGGCTTGAGCTCCTCCGCCCCTTCCGCGGCGGGGGCTCGCTCCCCGCGGATGATGTTGTTGTACTGGTCGATGTTCCGCACGCCCTCGGAGGCGAGCTTGCGGATGCGCCTCTCCATCTCCGCCACCGCCCACTTCAGGACGTTGGCCGCGATCTTGGGGTCGGTCACCACCGGCGTGAGCAGGTGCGGGATGTCCTCGTACACTCCGAGCTCGAGGCGCTTGGGGTCGATGAGGATCATGCGCACTTCGTCCGGCGTGGACTTGTAGAGGATGCTCGCGATCATGCTGTTGAGGCCGACGCTCTTGCCCGTGCCCGTGGACCCGGCGATGAGGAGGTGGGGCATGGTGGCGAGGTCGGTGACGTAGGTCTCGCCGTTCACGGTCTTGCCCAGGCACAGGGTCAGGCGCGAGCTCGACTTGTGGAAGGAGTCTCCCTCCAGGATCTCGCGCAGGTAGATCGTCTCCCGCACCTCGTTCGGGATCTCGATGCCGACGGTGCCGCGGCCGCTGATGCGGTCGATACGGATCGACTCCGCTTCCAGGGCCAGGGCCAGATCGTCGGCCAGGCCGACGATCTTCGAGTACTTCACCCCCGCGTCCGGCTTGAACTCGTAGGTGGTGACCACGGGCCCGGGATGGATTTCCACCACCGAGCCCATGACCCCGAACTCCGCCGACTTGGCCTGGAGGGTCTTGGCTTTCTCGAAGAGCCGGGTCTTGTCCATGGCCGTCGTGGGCTTGATCTCGTCCATGATCGAGGTCGGGGGCAGCGGAAAGTCCCCGCGCACGACGACGGAGCCGCCGCCGCGCTTGACCGCCCGCGTGGCCGCGGAGACGGGCAGCACGGGCGCGGCCTCGTCCTCCTCCTCCACGTCGTCGTGGTCGTCCGCCTCCGTCTCCATCTCTTCGTCCGCGTCCGGGACGGGGGCGAAGGGCAGCGGCTTCTGGGCCGCGCGCGCCGCCTCCGCGTCCGGTGCGCCCGCCGCCTTCACCTTGCGTACCCGGGGGACGCTCTCCCCCCTGGCGGCCGTCGCCTCGTCCACCGGCTCCTTGTCCTTGCTGTGCTTCTTGATGACGTCGCGCCGCATGCGCTCCTTGCGCCGCGTCTCCAGGAAGTGGGCCCAGGCCGTGCGCAGGGCCTGCGCGCGCGCGGCCAGGAAGCGGCCCGCCCCGGACAGGAAGGCCGCGAACGAGAACTGCGTGGACAGGATCAGCGAGACGAACAGGGACGTCGCCACCACGATGTAGGCGCCCGTGCGGTTGAAGCTCGCGGTCAGGATGGCGGCCGCGAGCTGGCCGGCGGCGCCGCCCGCCCGGACCGGCTCGCCCTCGATCGTCACCGCGCCGAAGGTGAGGGTCAGGAACGCGGTGAGCGACACGAGGAGGAGGGAGAGCCCGGCCGCCTTCGTGTACGGCGCGTCGATGGGGCGGCACCAGAACAGCTTCCAGCCCGTGATGCCGAGCACGAGCGGCACGAGCAGCGCGGCCACCCCGAAGAGCTGGGGGATCAGCAGCTCGGCCAGGAAGGCGCCGATGGGGCCGATGAAGTTGCGGACGGGGCCGCTGGCTCCGGCCTTGAAGAAGGGTACGGGGTCGGCGGGGTTGTAGGTAGCCACGCTGATCAGCACCATCAGCGAGAGGGCGAAGGACACCACGCCCAGGAACTCGGCCGTCTTGGTGCTTTTCGCGGCTGCTGACGCCATCAGACCTCCATGACGACGGGGATGACCATCGGACGACGCTGGGTGCGCTTGCGGAACAGGCGCCGCAGCTCCTGCCGCAGGCGCTCGCGCGTGACCGTCGGGTCGTAGTGCTCCTCCGGAGGACGCGTCTCCACGATCTCGGCCAGCATCCGCGTCGCCTCGTCCATGAGACCGGGCCATTCCTCCCAGTCCACGAAGCCGCGCGTCACCATGTCCGGGGGCGATTCCAGCCGGCCCGTCTGCCGGTCCAGCACGACCACCGGCACCACGATGCCGTCCGAAGAAAGATGGCGGCGGTCGCGCACGACGACGTCTTCGATCTCGTCCACGCCGGAGCGGTCGAGGAGCACGCGCCCCGCGGGCACGTTCTCCTGCTTGGCCGCGCTCTCCCCGGAGAGCGACAAGACGTTCCCGTCCTCGAGGACGAAGACGTGGTCCGCGGGCACGCCCGCCTGCACGGCCAGGCGAGCGTGCTGGGCGAGCATGCGGTACTCGCCGTGCACGGGCACGAAGTAGCGGGGACGCACGCGCTGGATCATCTCGACCAGCTCGTCCTGGCTGGCGTGGCCCGACACGTGCACGCGCGCGTTGCCTCCGTGCACGACGTCGCAGCCGCGGCGGAAGAGGTTGCCGATCAGGCGCGAGACCGCGCGCTCGTTGCCCGGGATGGGGCGCGACGACATCACGACGCTGTCCCCCGGCCCCACCGCGACGTCGCGGTGCTCGTCGATGCTGATCATGGAGAGGGCGGAGAACGGCTCGCCCTGGCTGCCGGACACGAACAGGCACATGCCGCGCGCCGGGTAGTCGCGCACGGACGGCGCGGGCAGCCGGCGCGAAGGCGGCAGCTCGAGGAGGCCGAGCTCCATGGCCACGTCCGCGTTGTCGGCCATGCGGCGGCCGACGAAGCCGATCGACCGGCCCGCGCCCAGGGCCACGTCCGCGGCGCGCCGGATGCGCGGCACCGACGTCGCGAAGCAGGAGATCAGGACCCGCCCGCGCGTGCGCGCGAAGATATCCTCGAAGGCCGGGATCAGGTCGTCTTCCGCGCCCGTTCGGCCCTTGACCTCGACGTTGGTGCTGTCGGAGAGGAGGGCCAGCACGCCGCGGTCGCCCCAGGCGCTGAGGGCCTCGACGTCGGTCTGCTCGTCCGCGGCGGGGCCGTGAGACATCTTGAAATCACCGCTCATCACCACGACGCCGACGGGCGTCTCGATGGCGAGGGCGAGGCTGTCGATCACGCTGTGGGCCACACGGATTGGGTGCACGCGGAAGACTCCGGCCTCGACGGGCTGGCCGGGAGTGAGCAGCCGCAGGTCCGCGTCGATGCCGCGCTCGCGTAGCCTCCTTCGGACGAAGCCGAGGGTGAGGCGGCTCCCGTAGACCGGCGTGTGGGGCGCGGCTTCGAGCGCGAAAGCGAGCGCACCGATGTGGTCCTCGTGACCGTGGGTGAGCACGATCGCGCGCACGGACCGGCCGCGCTCTTCGAGGTATTCGAAGTCGGGCACCACGGAGTCGACACCGGGCAGCTCGGAGTTGCCGAAGCCCATGCCCGCATCCACGAGGAGGCACTCCGCCTGCCACTCGAGGACGAGCGCATTGAGGCCGAACTCGCCGAGCCCGCCCAGTCCGACCAGCCGGAGCCCGCTGTGATCAGTCAAGCTTTAATCTCAGGGGGGGAACTCACTCGACACCGCGGACGGAGTGAGCTCCCCCCCTGAAACCCCCCGTCGCTCGGCGCCGCTGCGCGACGCTGAGCTCACTGGTTGGCTGCCAAGCCGCGCCGTGCGCCGGCGAGATGGCGCACCCGCGGGCATCCCCAGAGCCTGCACTTTCACTGCCCCAAGCCCGTCGGCCTAACGGCCGACGGCGTTTGCCAATTGCGCGAATTCCACCACGGATAGCGTCTCGGCGCGCCGACGGCCCTCGATCTTGAGCAACCTCAAGTGTTCCTTGAGGTTAGGATAGCTATCTTGCAGGTTGTTTTCAAGTGTTCTGCGGCGCCGTGTGAACGCGGTCTGGACCAAGCGCTCAAACACCTTGGGGTCATCGACTTCGGCCCGAGGGGCGGGCCGGAAGCGGGCGCGCAGGATTGCGGAATCCACCCTGGGCGGAGGCTGGAACGCACCCGGCGGGAAATGCAGGGGAATGTCGGTGTCCGCCCAGAGGGCGTAGAGGACCGAGAGGATGCCGTATTCGCGCGACCCGGGCGGTGAAGCGACGCGCCGCGCGACCTCGTCCTGCAGCATGACGTGCACGTCGCGCAGCCGCGGGCGGAGGTCGAGGAAGCGGCGCAGGAGCGGGCTGGAGACGTAATACGGCAAGTTGCCCACGAGCCGGGTGCCCGCCGGGGCCAGGGCCTCGAGATCCACCCGCAACGCGTCCCCGGTGACGACCTGGACGTTCGCGGGCGCCTGCGCCCGCAGGCGCGCGGCCAGCGCGGAGTCGAGCTCGACCGCGACGACCTCCCGGGCCCGGGCGGCGAGGGGAAGGGTGAGCGCGCCCGCCCCCGGTCCGATCTCGAGGAACACCTCGTCCGCCCGCGGATCGATCACGCGCAAGAGCCGCTCGACGGACGCGGGGCGGAGGAAGTGCTGTCCCAGCCGGCGGGGCATGGCGCCGTGATTATGGGGCGTCGGGCGGGGATTCGGCCGTGGCCAGGCCGCGCGCGCGCGCCCGTGGGTTATGGTATTGGCCGCCGGCCCGACATGCTGACCGCCTGGTGATGAAGCCTCTCGAAGAGATCCGCGCGCACCTGGGCCGGGTGTCCGACCCACTCGCGCTGCTCGAGGGGATCTTCGCGTCCGCGCCCGTCGGCTTCCAGATCTACGAGGCCAGCGGGCGATGCCTTCTCGTCAACCAGGCCTTCCGGAACCTCTTCGGGTCGGAGCCGCCTCCCGAATACAACGTCCTCCGCGACGACATCGCGGAGCGCAACGGAGTCCTGGAGCTCATCCATCGGGCCTTTGCCGGCGAGACGATCACCATCGGCCCCATCTGGTACGACCCGCGCGAGCTCACCCACGTCAAGATCGCCCAGGGGCGCCGTGTCGCCATCTCCTCGACGTTCTTTCCCCTCTTCGACGGGGGGAAGGTGAGCCACGTCGCCATCGTCTTCAAGGACCTCACCACGGAGATCGAGGCCCGCGAGCAGGCGGAGCAGGAGCGCGACCTGCTGCGCGCGATCTTCCGCCAGAGCGGCGACGGCATCGTGGTGTGCGACGAAGACGGGATCATCCGCGGGTTCAATCCGGAAGCGGAGCGCCAGCATGGCGTCGAGCGCAAGCCGGTGCCTCCCGCGGAATGGACGACCGCCTACGGCCTGCGGGACCTGCGCGGACAGCACCTGCCCCTGGCGGAGACGCCGCTCTACCGCGCCCTCAAGGGTGAGCGCGTCGAAAACGCGCGCTGGATGGTGCGCCGGCCCGACGGCTCGCTCTGCATCCTGACCGGCACCGCCCTGCCCCTGCACCACGCCGACGGCTCGGCGGCAGGGGCGGTGGTCACGACGCGCGACGAGACGGAGCGCCTGCGCCTCGAGGAGGACCTGCGGCGCGAGAGCGCGACCACCCAGCGCCTCTACGAAGAGGCGCAGGAGCTGCACCGCATCAAGGACGAGTTCCTGGCCACCGTCTCCCACGAGCTGCGCACCCCCCTGCAGGCCATCCTGGGCTGGGCCCGCCTCCTCCAGGAGACGGACGACGACCCGGCGCGGCGCCGCCACGGCCTCGCGACCATCGAGCGCAACGCGAAGGTCCAGGCCCAGCTCGTGGACGACATACTGGATGCCTCGCGCCTGGTCTCCGGCACGCTGCACCTGGAGTGGAAGGCCGTGGACTTCACGGCGCTGGTGCGCCTGGTCGTGGAAGGGCTCCAGGAGCAGGCGGCGGCCAAGAAGCTGGCCTTGTCCGTGGAACTCCCCCTGACGCCCGTCGTCGTGGGCGGCGACCACATCCGCCTGCAGCAGATCATCTGGAACGTCGTCTCCAACGCGGTCAAGTTCACGCCCGCGTCGGGGCGAGTCGACGTGTACCTCGGCGTCGAGGACGGGCAGGCCGTGCTGCGCGTTTCCGACAACGGCGTCGGCATCGCCTCCGAGTTCCTGCCCTACGTCTTCGACCGCTTCCGCCAGGCGGACAGCTCGACCACGCGCGCCCACGGCGGCCTGGGCCTCGGGCTCGCGCTGGTGAGCCACCTCGTCGAGATGCACGGGGGCAGCGTGGAGGCGCACAGCGATGGGCGCGGGCAGGGCGCGGAATTCACGGTCCGCCTCCGGCTGGCCGACGAGACGGCGGACCCCGTGGCGCCGGAGACGGCCACGCGCGAGGTGCGCGTGCCCGTCCGGCTGGCCGGCGTGCGCGTGCTCGTCGTGGAGGACGAGGCGGACACGCGCGATCTGCTCGCCGCCGCCCTCGGCCACTCCGGCGCGGAGGTGGATCCCGCCGCTTCCGCGGACGAAGCCATGGCCGCGCTCCGGCGCCACCGTCCCGACGTGCTCATCTGTGACATCGGCATGCCCGGCGAAGACGGCTTCGCGCTCCTCGCGCGGGTGCGCGCCCTGGCCGCGGAGGACGGAGGGCTCGTGCCCGCGATCGCCCTCACCGCGTATGCGCGGTCCGACGACCGCCGCCGCGTCCTGGCCGCCGGGTACCAGGTCCACCTCTCCAAGCCGGTCGATCCGGACGAGCTCATCTCCGCGGTCGCGCGCATGGCCGGTCGTTCCCGTGCCGCTGGCCGCGCGTGAGCGCCCCCTCGTTGCGGATCGCGCTGGTGACGTCGGAGCTGACTCCGTTCATGAAGACGGGCGGCCTGGCCGACGTCTCCGCCGCCCTGCCGCGCGCGCTGGCCCGCCTGGGCCACGAGGTGACGGTGTTCCTGCCGCGCTACGGGCGCATTCCCTTTCCGCCCGGCGAGTTCGCCGGCTCCGTGCACGTGCCCGTCGACGCCTCGCCGCGCAGCGCCGGTTATTACCGCAAGAAGCTGGAGGACGGCCTGGAGGTGGTGTTCATCGAGCATCCGCCCTTCTTCGAACGCCCCCAGCCCTACGGACCCAACAGCAACGAGGACTACGGCGACAACCGGCTCCGCTTCGCGTTCCTCGCCCGTGCCGCCCTCGAGTACCTGCGCAGCCGCGGTCAGAGACCGGATGTCTTCCACGCCCATGATTGGCAGGCCGGCCTGGTTCCGGTCTACCTGAAGTCGTTCTACTGGGACGATCCCGCCCTCTACCGCTCGCCCTGCGTCTTCACGATCCACAACCTCGCCTACCAGGGCACGTTCGGCCACGACACCCTGGACGTGCTCGGCCTGCCCTGGCACTTCGCGAGCGGGGAAGCCCTGGGCCACCAGGGCGGGCTCAGCTACATGAAAGGCGGCATCCAGTTCTCCGAGATGGTCACCACCGTCTCGCCGCAATACGCCCGCGAGATCCAGGGCGGAGAGATGGGCTACGGGCTCGACGGGACGCTGCGCGGGCGCGCCGCGGACCTCGTCGGCATCCTCAACGGCGTCGACTACGGGGAGTGGGATCCGCGCCACGACAAGCACATCGCCGCCCGCTATTCCGCGGACGACCTCGCGGGGAAGGACGAGTGCAAGCGCGACCTGCTGGCCACGTTGGGCCTGCCCGCGGAGCCTGACGTCCCGATCGTGGGCATCATCTCGCGCCTCGTCGCGCAGAAGGGGATCGACATCGTCGCCGACGCCTGGTACGACCTGCTCCAGCGCCCGATCCGGATGGTCGTTCTCGGGACGGGCGAGGCGCGCCTGGAGCACGCCCTGCGGTCGCTGGCGGAGCGCGCGCCCGACCGCTTTGCCGTGCGCCTCACCTACGACGAGGGGCTCGCGCACAAGATCGAGGCGGGGGCGGACATCTTCTTGATGCCCTCGCGGTTCGAGCCGTGCGGCCTGACCCAGATGTACAGCCTGCGCTACGGCACCGTTCCCGTCGTCCGCTCGACGGGCGGCCTCTACGACACCGTCGAGCCGTGGGATCCCGCGACGGGCCGCGGCACCGGCTTCCGGTTCGACAACCCGGACGGCACTGGCCTCATGTGGGCCCTCGACCAGGCCTTGGCCACGTTCAAGGATCGCGCGGTCTGGGAGCAGCTGGTCCGCAACGGGATGGAGAAGGACTTCTCGTGGGACCGCTCGGCGGAGGCCTACGTCGATGTCTTCCGGAGGGCCATCGCAAAGGTCTGACGTCCAGCACGTTACGAGAATGGTACGGAACGGGAATAGGCGTCCGTTATACTGGGTGACGGGCGCATAACTCCGGAGGAGATTCCTTGGCCGATACGATCCAGACCCTCACCGACGCGAACTGGGAGACCGACGTCATGAAGTCGCAGCAGCCCGTGCTGGTCGACTTCTGGGCGGACTGGTGCGCTCCCTGCAAGACCTTGATGCCGGCCGTGGAATCGGTGGCGGAGCAGTTCAAGGGCCGGCTCCGGGTCGGGAAGGTCAACGTCGAGGAGAACGAGCACGTTCCCTTCCAGTACAACATCACGACCCTGCCGACCCTGCTCATCATCAAGGGCGGCAAGGTCTCCGAGCAGCGCGTCGGCCTCATCTCCCGCGACAACCTCGTCAAGCTGATCGAGCCGCACCTCGGCTGATCTCTCCCGCGCCCGCGTGGACACCTTCACCGACGCGAGCTGGGACCGGGAGGTGCTCGCATCGCCCGTCCCCGTCGTGGTCGGCTTCTGGGCCGAGTGGTGCGTCCCCTGCCACATGGCCCAGCCCGCGCTGGAGAGCGCGGAGCAGCAAGCGGGCGGACAGCTCCGCTTCGGGACGGTGAACTTCGACGAGAACCCGCGCCTGGTCGAGCGCTACGCGGTGCAGGGGCTGCCCACCATCCTGGTGTTCAAGAACGGCCAGCCCGCGGATCGGCGCGTGGGCCTGATGGGACGGGCGGCGCTGCAGGATTTGTTGCGCAAGCACGTCCGATAACGTCCAAGCCACGCCCTCGTCCCCGCACGCCCCGCCGACCTGCGCTGCCGGTGTTCGGCGGACCTACGTGAATCACGCGTGCCCGTGCCAAGCTTGAGCGTCATGAGCGCTCGTGAAGGGGAGTCCCAGAATATCGACGTGACACCCATGGTGTTTATCCTCAGTGCTGCGGCCGGCTTTCTCGGTCTGGCGCTAGCTACCGCGATTGGCGCTTGGTTCCCAAGCTGGTTGCTTCTGCTTCCAGGAATAGACCTGGCATCGATGTTCCTGCCGTCCTTGCTGAGCCTCGTGCTCTGGAGGCGCTACTGCAGGCGGGTCGGTGCGAGTGCACAAGCCGCCCGAATTGGATTGACCGCCTTCGGTGCCGCAGCATCCTGGCCGGCATGTCTTGTTGGCGGTGTATTGCTGGGAACGATAGCCTTTTCCGCAAATCAAGACTCTGCCCAACTAGACGAGGCCGTAGGCGAAATGAAGATGTTTGTCTCGTTCATTCTCGGCGGCTGTGTAGCATTGGTGCTGTCTTGGTTCTTGAGCAGGAGGATCGCGCGCGCTGTATGGGGGAGTCCACGGTGTGGATGGGCCGCCGAACAAGTGGCTGAAGCTGACGGCGCCTCTCGACGGCGCCCGCGCTAGGATGGAGGCGCCGCCTCGCGCTCGCCCTTCGGCGAGCGCGGGCGCCGCAGCTTATCCACGGTGTTATCCGGTCGCTGGGACCATCATCGCGGCGCGAGGGGAGGTGCCGACTGAGTCTCCAGTACGAACACCATCTGCTACCTCCGCTGCACCAGCATCGCTACCTCCCGGAGGCTGCGACCGTCGGTTTGCTTGTTGAGGAACTTCGGGCGGCAGGGTGGGTTGACGCTTCGGCCGGCACGTACAGGCTGATTCCGGCTCGCAACTACCGTGAGCGGCATGACATCTCAGCCGATCAAACCGTCGAGGCTGTCGACTCCCTCTTGAAGTCAAGTGGCGCGATTGTTCTGAGCCTGCCCGTCGGGCCTGCCCGCGACGCCCCTCAGGAACTGGTGTTCTGGGAACGACCGAAGGGAACACCTCTCGACGTTTCGGTGTGCCAAGGCATCGATCTCGTCCTCAGCACCACACTGCGCGTCGTGCCGAGTCTGGAGAGCGGCACCGAACTCTACTGCGGAGCATGCGGTGCAGAGTTGCTCGCACAACTCGAGGCGACCGATCGTGATGTATGGGATCAGTCTCCACCGCAGCTTGAGGGCGTTTTCGACACGTGTCCAAGCTGTGCCAAGGTGCTCGAGTTCGGCGCGCTGTCAGCGGCCCGTCGATCGCCGGACGATGGCAGCCTTGAACCCGAGGACGCCCCCCTGTTTCGATGTGCGCTGGTCTTAACCTCGGACGCACCGCCCGACCCTCGGGCCGTCACGGACGATCGTTTACTCACGCTGCTCAACGCCGTGACGGGCATTGCGTTCCGCGCACTGGGCCGGTACCGATAAGCGTGCATCATTGAAGGCGCCGGATAACAACGGCGTGAAGCTCGCCTCGGTCAACGGCATGGAGGCTTCGCAGCTCACCCTGGTGTTATCCGGACCGCTGTAGACTCGATGCGCTCGCGCCTTCTCCTAGCCTTCTCGGGCCTTCTTCTGGCGGATTGCAGGGACGTGTCGCGCGACGAGGCCGTCCATGCCGCGGTCTGGCGGTACCAACTGGCGAGCTACGAACGAAGTCTCGCGGGCCAGCCGGCGTGCATTGGGCTCACAGGCAGGACGCCACGCATCGTGGAAGATCCATCGTCGGCCGTCGTTGCCGCCCTCAACGTAGGCGCGACGCCTGTGAGACCCGCGTCGCGCTGCAAGGGCTCACAAGGAGACTTCGTGCTCGGACCCGTAAGATACGGATGGCGATCCGACGCCGATGTTGAAGGCACCGCACTCGAGGGTCATTATCGATACCATCTGGAGGGCAGGCGAGGACGATGGCGCGTCACCGAAGGCGTCATGCTCTTCATTTACTGACGAACCGCCATTGAATGAGTAGGCGGACGCTACTCGCACCAAAGGAGGAGCGACGGTGGGATGGGACATTAACTTCCACCGCATGGACTTAGACCGCTTCCGTCGCCTGCAGGGGTGCAAGGATCAGCGCCTGCTCGATCATCTCGTTTCGAACTACGCGTCCGACGAGGACGACCCGTTCGACGCCGATGATGATATGGACGAAGACGAGGAGCCTTCCTTGTCAGTTGAGAAGGCGCTACACGACATTCTCTTCAATACCGTCACTACTGACCCCCATCCAGAACCCGCCTACGGAGTTGCCGTCGGTATCCTCTATGAGGCCGCATCGGCCGAGTACGTTGGAGACCTTCGCGTCGCAGCGTTTGGAATCTCCTCGTTCTTCCAAGAGGTAGATGCCGTCCTGGCCGCGCGCGGCTTTCCCGGATACCTCACTCAGCTCGTGCTTGGCGGCAGCCCGCTAACGATACCTCTCGACTTCGACGGAGCTCTCGGCTTCCTGACGCCAGCTGAGTGTGATCGGTTCTCGCGTGAGTACACGCAACATGACTGGTCGAATGCACCCGATCCACTGCGTGAGACAGTAAAGGACTTGTGGAAGTGGTGCACCAAGGCGCCAAGCATGGACATGGCCTCGTCGCAATCGGTGCGATAGGGTGAGCAACCGGGAACATCCCTAACAGAACGTCCGGGTACAGAGCTAACAATCCCCGTCAGGGATGGAACCGACCCCTGTCGGCGCATGCGCGCGAAGCGCAGCACCTAGCCGATCAGGTTCCCGTGCGTCCGCGTTCGCGGTCCACGAGCACGCGCCGCAGGATCTTGCCCGAGGGGGACTTCGGGATCTGGTCGATCATCTCCAACCGGCGGACGCGCTTGGTGGGAGCCACGCGCTCGGCCACGAAGGCCATGAGCTCTTCGGGCGTGACCTGCGCTCGCGTCACCACGAACGCCTTCGGCACTTCGCCCGCTTCGTCGTCGGGGCTGGGGATCACGGCCACGTCGGCGACGGCGGGATGGGTGAGGAGCAGCGCTTCCAGCTCCGCGGGCGCGACCGGGCATCCCTTGTACTTGATGAGCTCCTTGAGGCGATCCACCACGAAGAAATCGCCGTCGGCGTCGGCGTAGCCGATGTCGCCCGTGTGCAGCCAGCCGTCCTTGTCGATCATGGCCGCGGTCGCCTCCGGCCGGCCGAGGTAGCCCTTCATGATCTGCGGCCCTCGGACGCAGATCTCGCCCTGCTCGCCCGCGCCGACGTCACGGCCCGTCTCCGGGTCGACGACGCGCGCTTCCGTGTTCGCCACCAGCGCGCCCACGGAGCCGGGCTTGGTCTCGACGGACGGCCCCGAGTTCGTGTGCGTCACCGGGCTCGTCTCCGTCATCCCGTAGCCCTGCAGCATCCGGCAGCCCAGGCGCTTCGTGACCGCGCGCGCGAGGTCCGCGCTCAGCGGCGCGGCTCCGGAAAGGACCTGGCGCAGGCTCGAGAGGTCGAAGCCGTCGACGGCCGGATGTTTGGCCAGGGCGAGCGCGATCGGCGGCACCACGAAGGCCCAGGTCGCGCGGTGCTGCTGGATCGCGCGGAGGAAGGTCTCCAGGTCGAACCGCGGGAGGACGACCAGGGTGGCGCCCGCGCGCAGCCCGCCGTTGAGGATCACCTGCAGGCCGTAGATGTGGAAGAAAGGTAAGACTGCAATGACGACGTCTTCGCCCTGGACCGGCATCGCGGCCGCGCTCTGCACGAGGTTGGCCACGATGTTGCCGTGCGTGAGCATCACGCCCTTGGGCAGGCCGGTGGTCCCGCTGGAGTAGGGCAGGGCGACGACGTCGTCGGGGCCGACGGCAACGGTGGGCGGCGGCCCGGAGGCCCGGATCAGCTCGGACAGGGAGAGCGCGCCCTCGGCCTCGCCGAACACGATGATCTCGCGCACGCCGGCCTGCGCGGCCGCCGCCTGCGCCTTCTCCATGAACGCGGGGATCGTGAAGAGGCACTTGGCGCTGCAATCGCGGAGCTGCTTGCCGATCTCGTCGGCGGTGAAGAGCGGGTTCACGGTCGTGACCACCGCGCCCAGCCGGGCCGCGCCGTGGAAGGCGATCGGGTACTCGAGGGTGTTCGGCGAGTAGATTCCGAAGACGTCGCCGCGCCCGTAGCCGCGCGCGGCCAGGCCGGCGGCGGCGCGGCCGATCGTCGCCTCCAGGCCCGCGTACGTCATGCGGCGGTCGGTGATGCCGTCGATGAGCGCGGTGCGGTCGGCGATCTCGGCTGCCTTCTCCAGGATGAAGTCCGTCACCGGCACGCGCGGGATCTCCACCGGAGGACGCGGACTCTGGAAGATCATGGCTAGTCGATCTCCATCAATCCCTGATGCCGGGATGCCGCCGCCACCGGCTCCGAAGAGGGGGCGGGGGCGGCCGTGGCCAGGAGCTCGCGGGCACAGGCGAGGATCTCCTCATCCGTCGCCCGGACGCCGCGCGCGTGCAGGCGCACCCACAGCCGCAACATGCCGTCGACGTAGTAGTAGCGCTTGCGGGTCACGCGGATGGCGTCCACCGCGAGGAGCCATCCCAGGTAGTCGCGGATCGCGCCGGGGGTGCGACCGAGGCGGGCGACGAGCGCGGTGAGGTTCAATCCCTCCTCCGTCGCCACCGCGGCCAGCACGGCCTTGGACATGCCATAGCCGCGGCTGCGGAGCAGCAGCACCTCATACGTATGGCGGCAGGCCTGCTCGAGGCGGCCTCCCAGCGCCATCTCCTCCGCCCAGGCCGCGGCCAGGGCCACGCCTCGATCGAGACGCTCGACGAGGATGCGCGCATAACGCGGCCACCCGAACGAGGCGGCGGCGAGGGCCGATCCGTCCGCGCGCAGCCCGCGCTGGCGCGCCTCGCCCTGCAGCTCGGCCGCGGAGAGCGGAGGCATCGCGAGCGTGGCCATCGCGGGCCAGAGCTTGCGGGCCACACCGGGGAAGGACGTGGCCAGCAGCGTCCCGCGTGGCCGGGCGGCCAGGGCCGCGGCGAACGGCGCGTCGACGTCGCGGAGACCCGAGAAGTAGGCCAGCGATCGAATCTCGGTGGCTTCGTCGATCACGAGCGCGACCGGCCGGCCGTCCGCCGTGTCGAGGGCGGCCCACGCGGCGAGCAGGGCTTGCACGGCCCGGCCGCCATCCTTGCCGCCGGTGCGCGAGAGCTGGTCCGCCTCTCTTGCGCGCGCGGCCGCGCGTCCTTCCAGCCCTTCGGGCAGCGCGCCCAGGGCGGCCTGGACGAAGCGCTCCGGAGACGTGGCCGCGGCCAGCAGGTCGAGATAGACCGGCTGCCATCCCTCCGCCGCCAGCGCTTCCACCGTTCCGTGCAGCAGCGTCGTCTTGCCGGAGCCGGGCGGCCCCGTGACGAGCAGGGGCGGGCCCTGCTGGACGCGCAGGACCTCCGCCAGCAGCTCCGCGCGCTCGAACATCCCGCTCATGACGGCCCCACGAGTGGCGTGCGCACGCCGCGCTCGCGCGCCACCTCGACCGCGCGCTCGTAGCCCGCGTCCGCGTGCCGCATCACGCCCGTGCCCGGATCCGTGGTCAGGACGCGTTGCAGGCGCGCGGCCGCGCGGTCCGTCCCGTCCGCCACCACCACCATGCCCGCATGGATGGAATAGCCCATGCCCACTCCGCCTCCGTGGTGGACGGATACCCAGGTCGCGCCCGCGACCGCGTTCAAGAGGGCGTTCAGGATGGGCCAGTCCGCCACCGCGTCGGAGCCGTCGCGCATCGCCTCCGTCTCGCGGTTGGGCGAGGCGACGGAGCCGGCGTCGAGGTGATCGCGGCCGATCACGATGGGCGCGCTCACCCGGCCCGTGCGCACGAGCTCGTTGAACACGAGCCCCATCTTCGCGCGCTCGCCGTAGCCAAGCCAGCAGATGCGCGCGGGCAGGCCCTGGAAGGCGACGCGCTCGCGGGCGAGCGTGATCCAGCGCGCCAGGGCCTTGTCCTCGGGGAACGTGGCCAGGACGGCGTCGTCGGTCACGGCCAGGTCCGCGGGATCGCCGGAGAGGACGGCCCAGCGGAAGGGGCCCTTGCCCTCGCAGAAGAGAGGCCGGATGTAGGCCGGCACGAAGCCGGGGAAGTCGAAGGCGTTCTCGACTCCGGCCTTCTGGGCCTGGGCGCGGATGTTGTTGCCGTAGTCGAACGTCACCGCGCCGCGCTTTTGCAGGTCCAGCATGGCGCGCACGTGTTCGCCCATGGCGCGAGTGGCCTCGCGCATATAGCGCGCGGGGTCCTCCTTGCGCAGGGCCAGCGCGGCCTCGTAGCCCATGCCGTTCGGCACATAGCCGCTGAGCGGATCATGGGCGCTGGTCTGGTCGGTCAGCAGGTCCGGCACGACGCCGCGGCGCGCGAGCTCGGGCAGGACGTCCGCGGCGTTTCCGAGCAGGCCGATGGAGAGCGGCCGACGCGCGGCCACCGCTTCGCGCGCCCGGGCCAGCGCCTCGTCCAGGTCTTCCGTGCTGACGTCGAGGTACCTCGTCTCCAGGCGCCGTTTGATGCGCGAGCGATCGACCTCGACCGCCAGGATCACGCCCTCGTTCATGGTCGCGGCCAGGGGCTGCGCGCCACCCATCCCGCCAAGCCCCGCCGTGACCACGAGCCGCCCGGCCAGGCTTCCGCCGAAGTGCTGGCGGGCCGCCTCCGCGAACGTCTCGTAGGTGCCCTGCAGGATTCCCTGCGTGCCGATGTAGATCCAGGATCCCGCCGTCATCTGGCCGTACATCATCAGGCCCTTGCGGTCGAGCTCGTAGAAGTGCTCCCAGGTGGCCCAGGCCGGCACGAGCATCGAATTCGAGATGAGCACGCGCGGCGCGTCGGCGTGCGTCCGGAAGACGCCCACGGGCTTGCCCGATTGCACGAGCAGGGTCTCTTCGTCGCCCAGCTCGCGCAGGCAGCGCACGATGGCGTCGAAGCACTCCCAGTTCCGCGCCGCCTTGCCGATGCCGCCGTAGACGACGAGGTCCTCCGGCCGCTCCGCCACCTCGGGGTCGAGGTTGTTCATCAACATGCGCAGGGCCGCTTCCTGTTGCCAGGATTTGCAGGAGATGGCAGTGCCGCGAGGCGCGCGAACGATACGGCCGGGCATGGGCCGAACTCTATCCCAGAAGGCCGGCGCGGACTCGTCTAGGGAGCATTGATCACGGCCAGCGCGCGCTCCAGCACTTCGTCACGTCCGCGGCGAAGCCCGGCGATCGTCGGCGCGACGGGAACATCCGGCTTGACGCCGACGAGATGAAAGGGCGACCGCCCGTCGTGGCCGGTCACACGCATCCCCGTGAAGCTGATTCGCAGGCCGCTGGGCACCAGGAAGGACGCGACGTTGCCGTTCGTCCCGGCCGTATTGCGGCCGACGATGGTCGCCAGCTTCCGGTCCGCGACGTAGCCCATGACCGATTCCGCGTAGCTGATCGCGCGCGCGTCGGTCATGAACACTCGCCGTCCCGCGAGCCTCGGTTCCGTGGGCCGGAGGTCCCACCCGAAGTCCTGCCAGTCTGCGGTTTTGGCGAACGGTCCGACGAGCTTGGGGACATGCATCCAGCGGTCCGTCTCCGGTTCCTCGATCAGGTGCGGGAGGATCATCGCTCCCGCGTCGGTCGGATAGCCCCTGAGATCGAAGACGACGCCGCGCGCCGACGCGAGCGTGGTGAGGCGCGGGGTGAGCTGCCCGGCCGTCGCCCGCGTCAGGTCCGCGTACCAGATCCCCGGTGCGAGCTCGACGATCGCATCGGGACGCTTCTCCGAAGGCGGTGGCCCGCTCGCGTAACGGAGCGTGACGTCGCGTGGTCCCGAGCCATCGTCGATGGTGAGCCGGACGTCCGCGCCCTCCGGGCCGCTCGTCAGGGCCCACAGCGCACGCACTTCTCGCCACTGCGCGGTTCCCGAAGCGAGGCGCACGGCGTCGGCCAGCGCTCGCCTCGCCGGCGCGCCGCCGACGGCCGAGACGATCGCTCCCGCGGGCGCCTCCGCCACTGTGCTGGAGGTGATCACCAGGTGTTCTTCGACGACACCGAGGCCCACCGGCAGCACGCCCCTTTGCTCGCGCAAGAGCGGGTCCACCACGCCGCCATGGCCGTCTTCGGCCTCCGAGACCAGGACTCGGAGCGCATCCGCCTGGGCGGCGCGTGTCTCCGCCGCCGCTGCCGCGCGAAGGTTCGGCTCCAAGCGGGCGTCCCACCGCACACCGGTCTCCGCCCAGTAGGGATAGAAGTGCCGGAAGACGTTCCAGGCCACGACCACGTCGGCGAATCGTGTATCGAGGTCGAGACCCTCGCCGGGCGGAGAGCCCCTGGCCAGCGCTTGTGCCAGCGCTTCGAGTCCACCCCGCCGCGTATCCGAACCGCGGGCCTGCGCGTCCGTGAGGGCGAGGGGAACGCGCGCCTTCAGGCCCTCGCCGAGATCGATGTCGACGTGGGCTCCTGGTGCAGGAGGCGATTCCGCGAAGAGCTCGGCGTCGGCCGAGGAAGGACCGAGTCGCAGGAACTGTTTCCCTTCGGGCGCCCCGATCGAGGGGCGCGAGACCACCGCCGTCTTCGACGTCCCGGCTCGATGCCATCCGCGGACCGAAGAGTCGGCTTCGAACCCGGCGTCCTCCACCGCGATCGGCGTCCATGCGCCACTGGACTCACGAACGGACAGATCGAGGGCGTCGAAGTCGGCGGTCACCCCCCCGGCGCTCATCACCCCGAAGGCCACGGAGGACGCATCTTCGACCACGGGCCCCTCGATGGCGTACTCCCGCCATTCCGTGTCGCGCACGGGCCGGTCGCTCATGTTGTCGAAGAAGCCGCGGCCATTGTTCGGGCGATCGACGCGAAGCCACAGTGCACCGCCCCCGCTGGTGCCCCCGACGCTGGCCCGCACCTTCGCGCGCAGGCGCACGGTCTTGCCGCGGAGCGCCTCCGCGGGCCGCGTCTGCATCATCGTCACGAAGCCGTCGATGTCGCCCGCTCGATGAGTTCGCTTGCCCGCGTAGGGACCGCCGGCGAACCCCGGGCCCAGGTAGCGCCAAGCCACGAGCGGACCGTCCGCGGGCGCCTCCGTGGCCCGGGAGAGCGTGGCCCCTATCTCGATGCCCGGGCCCAGGGACTGGAACAGCGCCTCCAGCGCTTCGCGAAGCCGCGCGATATCAGGAGCGTTCCGGACTCGGCCCACGCCGACGACCGCCATGCGGTCCCAATCGATCGCGGCGGCGGTATCGCTCGGATAGAAGTAGCGCATGACCCCGTACAGCCGGGCGAAGGCGGCCAGGTTCGAGATCTGACGATCCGACGGCAGCGGACTCGCGGGCGCGAGGGACGAGGCCATGGACGCCGCGACCGCGACCACCGCCGCCGTCATCACCGCGGCCCTTCGCGCGCCTGCGGTCATTCGATCCGAGCGGGGTCGACGGCCACGTGCTTGATGCGCTCGCGCCGCCAGGTATAGGTCACGTGCACGAGCCCGTCGCGGGACTGGATCATGGCGGGATAGGAATACTCGCCGGGGGCATTCTCCAGCACGACCGCCTGGCGCCACTTCTTCCCGTCCGGCGACACCGCGATCTCGAGCTGGTCGCGGCCCTGCGCGGTCGGGTTGTACACGAGCAGGAAGCGGCCGTCGCGCAAGCGCAGCGCGTCGATGCCGGCGCTCGGGTTGGGAAGCGAGGTGGCCGTCATCGGGCTCCAGGTCTTTCCGGCGTCGTCGGACCAGGCCTCAGTGATCACGCCCTGCCGGCTGCGGCAGAGGACCTGCACGCGCGTGTTCGAATGCATCAGGATCGTGGGCTGGATGGCCCCGAACTCGGAGGGGTCGTTGAGCGGTCCGCCGCGACGCCAGGCGCCCGCCTCGAGTCTCTCCATGTGCACGACCCAACCCGCGTGCTCGGTGCTCGATCCGGCCAGGAGCGCGCCGTCCGGCAGCTCGACGGGCTTGGCGCGAATCGGCCCCAGGATTCCCGCGGGAAGCTTGACCGCCGGCGACCACGTGCGTCCGCTGTCCGTGGACGTGCGCGTCTCGCCCCACCACTCACGCGGGCTCGGCCCGACCTTGTAGAAGAGGAGGAGCGGACCCTTCCCCGGCTGGAACAACACCGGGTTCCAGCACGGATGCCGCGTGCCGTCGGGCTGACGGCCGTCGGCGACCTCCGTCGGCGCCGACCAGCGCGTGCCATCGTGGCGGCTCAGCCAGATCCCGACGTCCTTCTTCCCTTCGCCGGTGCCGGCGAACCACGCGGCGACGAGGCCATCCGGCGTCTGGACGATCGTGGAGGCGTGCGCCGACGCATACGGCGCGCGCTCGTCGACGAGCTCCGAACGGACGATCGCGGAGGGCGGAGACATGGCCAGCGCGCCCACACCGGCCAGGGGCAGGAGGGCGAGCATGGGCGAGTGTACCGGCACGCGGGCATGTTATCCTTCGCGCGCTTTCCCGCCGCACGGTGACGCGACCCCTCCAATGTCGGCAGGGGACACTGGTCTCCCCTGCAATGGTGCTTCGATGAGACACGCCATTGGTATGGCGGCGATCCTCGCCATGTCCCTGCTCGCCGCCGGCCCACTCGCCGCCGACGGATCGCTCCCGCTGCTCGTGGTCACGAGCGCGCGGGTCAGCGGCAACGTCCTCGTGATCCGCGGGGAGAACTTCGGCTCGGTCGCGCCCTACGTGACCCTCGGCGGCGTCGAGCTTTCGCCGGTGTCGCGCGTGTCGGCGTCGGAAGCGAGGGCGACCCTGCCCGCCGGCATCGCGCCGGGCAGCTACCTGCTGATGGTGGCGCGAAGGCCGGCGCGGGTGCCGTTCTATCTCTTCGACGTCACCATCGGAGCGGCGGGGCCCGCCGGCCCGCAGGGGTTGAAGGGAGACCAAGGCGACAAAGGCGAGAAGGGCGACAAGGGGAACACCGGCGACAAAGGGGACACCGGCGACACGGGGCCGGCCGGCCCGCAGGGTCCGGCGGGGTCGGGAGTGGCCTGCCATGACGGCGACTTCCTGGGCTGTTACGAGGGCGCCGCCGGCACGCGTGGCGTCGGCGTCTGCCGGCCCGGAGAGCGCACCTGCCAGGCGGGCACGCTCGGCGCGTGCCTCGGCCAGGTGCTGCCGGCCGCCGAGACCTGCAACCTCATGGACGACGACTGCAACGGCCTCGTCGACGACGGGATCGACTGCACCCCCGTGTGCACCGACGGCCAGACCGCGTCCTGCTACTCCGGGCCGCCCGGATCAAACGGCATCGGAGCCTGCAGTGCCGGGACGCAGACGTGCCAGAGCGGGGTGTTCGGCGCGTGCACGGGCGAGGTCCTTCCCGGCTTGGAAGTCTGCAACAACGTCGACGACGACTGCGACGGCACCGTGGACGAAGGGCTCGATTGCACCCCGCCGGACTCGCGGACGCCCGCCGTGCGTCTGGCCGCCGCGATCCCGGCCCTGCTCTCGGGCGGAGCGTGCCTGCCGCAGGGCCAGGTCGGCAGCCTGGGGACCTTCGGCACGGGCGCGCGGTACTGCGTGCAGAATGCCGGAGCCGGTTGCAATCCCGGCTGCCGGCTCAGCCTCGGCCCCGACCTCATCGATGTGAGCGAGCCCGCGCCGGGCCACCTCAGTGTCGCCGTGCAGATGGACGTCGCCTCGCCCGTTGGGATCCAGGGCAAGACCATCGGTATCGGCTTCAGCTGCAACGTGCCGATGCAGGTGCCCGGGACGCGGGCGGATGTGGACGTCAGCTACGCCTTCGACGCCGCGTCCGGGAGATATCGGGTCACGGCCGTCGACTCCGTCCACGATTTCGTGATGGCGGATCCGAACCTCGGGCCATCATGCGGGCCCCTCTCCGACGTCCCGGGATTCCAGGAGCAGTTCGCCACCAGCGCCCGGAATACCGTGCTCGGCGCTCTCACGTCGGGCCTGGTGGGCGTGGAGTTCTGATCGAGGGCGTGCCGCGCCGCTACATCAGGTAGCGCTGCGAGTCGGTCGAGTGGTCCTTCTCGAGGTCGTAGGGCGCGGCCTTGCCGCCCTGGATCACCTTCAGCTTGCCGCGGCTGCGCGGAGGCGCGGGCGCCTCCCGTTTCGTCCACAAGCGCTCGATCCAGCCCAGGGCCAGGATGGCGGCGGCGGTGAACCCGACGTACCACGGCCAGGAGCGGACGTGCAGGGCGAACCCGGAGAGGCCGGCGACGAGGACCGCGGCGGCGAGGAGGGCAGCTCCGGGCAACCAGGAGCGACGAGTGGGAACTGGACTCATGGAACGGGACCCTCCTCTACTCCAGGGTACCGCAGACGGAGCCCGCGTCGAGGGCCAGTGTGCCTTCGCTCACGACGGCGGCCACGGCCTCGATCTCGGGGGAGAGGACCCGGTCGGTGTCGTAGGGCGGCACCGTCCCCCGGACGCGCGCGTAGGCGGCCCGCAGGGCAGGGGAGGTTTCGAGGGGCTTCAGGAACTCCAGGGCCTGGCTGGCGGCGATGGCCTCGACGGCGAGGATCCGGCGCGTGTTGGCCACCGCGCGCGCGGCCTTGGCCGCGGCCGTGACGCCCATCGAGACGTGGTCCTCCTTGTTCGCGGAGGTCGGGACGGAGTCCACGCTGGCCGGATGGGCGAGCGTCTTGTTCTCGGAGGCGAGGGCGGCGGCGGTGACGTGCGCGATCATGAGGCCGGACTGGATCCCGCCCTCGGGCGTGAGGAACGCGGGCAGGCCGGAGAGCGCGGGATTGACCAGGCGCTCCGTCCGCCGCTCGCTGATGGCGCCCAGCTCCGCTATCGCGATCGCGAGCACATCGGCGGCGATGGCCACCGGCTCGCCGTGGAAGTTGCCGCCCGAGAGCAGCTCGCCCGAGTCCGCGAAGACCATCGGGTTGTCGGTGGCGGCGTTGATCTCGATCGAGATCGTGCGCGTCGCGAACTCGAGGGCGTCACGTACGGCCCCATGCACCTGGGGCATGCAGCGCAGAGTGTAGGCGTCCTGGACCTTGCCGCAGTCGCGATGCGACTCGCGGATGGGGCTGCCCGCGAGGAGCTTGCGCAGGTTGCGCGCGGAGGCCGCCTGTCCGGGGTGAGGGCGCGCGGCGTGGATGCGCGGATCGAAGGCCACGTCCGTGCCTTTGAGCGCATCGAGGGTGAGCGCGCCCGTCACGTCGGCGGTGCGGGCGAGGCGCCAGGCCTCGGCCAGGGCCAGCCCCGCGACCGCGGTCATCAGCTGCGTGCCGTTGATGAGGGCCAGTCCCTCCTTCGCCTCCAGCACGACTGGACGGAGGCCGGCCGAGCGGAGGGCCTGTTCGCTGGGCACCACGCGGTCTACGTACGTGCACTGCCCTTCGCCCACGAGAGCGAGGGCGAGGTGGGCGAGAGGCGCGAGGTCGCCGCTGGCCCCCACGCTGCCCTGCGACGGTACTACGGGATGGACGCCCGCGTTGATCATGGCCACGAGCAGGTCGAGCGTCTCCGGACGCACGCCGCTGAACCCCTTGGCCAGCACGTTCGCGCGCAGCAGCATCAGGGCGCGTGTTTGCTCGCGGGTGAGGGGATCGCCCACGCCCGCGGCGTGGGAGCGCACGAGGTTGAGCTGCAGCTCGCGCAGCCTCGGGGCGGGGATCACCACGTCCGCGAAGTTGCCGAACCCGGTGTTGACGCCGTAGACGACGGCGCCGTGGGCGACCGCGTCGTCCACGACCTTGCGCGCGAGGACGACGCCCGCACGGGCGGCCGGCTCGAGGCCGACTTCGCGCCGGCTCCGCGCGACCGCTTCCATGTCCTCCAGAGTGAGGCGGTTGCCGTCGAGGAGGAGGGCAGTCACGGTCGACGATTATATTCGGCTACAATCATCGGTCCTCTCTCATGCCCAACATCGTGGTGGTCGGCGCCCAGTGGGGCGACGAAGGTAAGGGAAAGATCGTGGACCTCCTCACGGAGAAGGTCCAGGTCGTGGCCCGTTTCAACGGCGGCCACAACGCCGGCCACACCATCCAGGTGGGCAAGGAGAGCTTCGTCCTTCACCTGATTCCCGCCGGCATCCTCCATCCCGGCATCCTGTGCGTCATGGGCAACGGGATGGTCATCGACCCCTGGGCCCTGGAGAAGGAGATGGGCGAGCTGTCCGCGCGCGGGGTGGCGTTGGACGACAACCTCGTGATCTCCGATCGCGCGCACCTGATCCTGCCGCATCACCGCTCGCTGGAGGCGATGGCGGAAGAGGCGCGGGGCGCGCGCAAGATCGGCACCACGCTGCGCGGCATCGGGCCCGCCTACGAAGACAAGGCGGGGCGGCGCGGCCTGCGCATGGCCGACCTGCTGCGGCCCTCCGCCATGCCGGCCAAGCTCGAGGAGGCGCGCCGCAGCTACGAAGAGGTCTGCCGCATCCGCGGGCGGAAGCCGGAAGTGGACTGGGACCAGCTCGTACGCGACCTCGCCGGCTTCGGCGAGCGGCTCGGCCGCCGCATCACGGACACGACGGTGGTGCTCGCGCGCCAGATCGCGCAGGGGTACTCGGTGCTGTTCGAAGGCGCGCAGGCCACGCTCCTCGACATCGATCACGGGACGTATCCGTTCGTGACCTCTTCGTCCGCCACCGCGGGCGGCGCCTTGACCGGCCTCGGCGTGCCGCCGACGCGCGTGGACGGCATGATGGGCATCGCCAAGGCCTACACCACGCGCGTGGGGGCGGGGCCCCTGCCCTCCGAGATCGGCGGCGACCTGGAGCAGCAGATACGGGAGAAGGGACACGAATACGGCGCCTCCACCGGACGGCCGCGCCGCTGCGGATGGTTCGACGCGGTGGTGGTGCGCTACTCCGTGCGCGTGAACGGCTTCGACACGCTGGCCTTGACCAAGCTCGACGTCCTCGACGAGCAGGCCGAGATCAAGATCTGCACCGCCTACCGGCGCGACAACGGAGAGACGCTCACGGAGTTTCCGGCCGACCTCTCGCTCCTCGAGGGGAGCGAGGCGGTCTACGAGACGATCCCCGGATGGCAGAAGTCGACGATGGGCGTGCGCGACTTCGAGATGTTGCCCCCGGCGGCCCAGCGCTACGTGACGCGGCTGTCGGAGCTGGTCGGGTGCGAGATCGGGATCGTGTCCACCGGCCCCGAGCGCCACGCGACGATCTTGCGTCCCAAGAGCGCCGTCGCGTCCTGGTTCGACTGAGGGCGCGTCCCGAGCGTCAGGTCCGGGGCTTCACCTCGAGGGACAGCGAGCCCCAGCCCACTCCCTCGCCACAGGTCGTGCACACCACGGGACTCTTCGCCTCGATCGGCGAGCCGTCCTTCGCGCTCGCGCGCGTGGCGTCCGCGGGGTCGCCCTTGAGGCTGGCGCCCTTGAGGTAGAAGGCGGCTTCACCGCAGCCGCCCCGCTCCATGCGATGGAGCGCGACGTGATCGTATTCGGCCGGCGCGTTCGCCATCGGTTGGGCTCGATCCTAACAGAAGCAGTTCTGTCCCGTGCCTCGCCCGAAGTGCTCTTCCACTCCGGGCGAGGCCGGTCGGCCACTCAGTGCCCCTGTCCGTACACTTTCGCGCGGTCGTAGTCAGGAACGGTAAACCTCAGCGTCACCACCTGTCCGGGGAAGACGTCGTGGTTGGCCCCCACCAACTGGATCTTCACCTTGTGCTCGCCCGGGGGCAGCCCGGCAATGTCGATGGTGTTGTTGTCACTCGCATCCGCCCACCACCAGGGCTGATCGTCGACGATGACGTGCAGATGCCCGATACGTGGAGAGGCCCCGGCGGCGCCCGCCCCGAACACGGGCACGATGCGCAAGTTCTCCACTCGGTACTGCGCCCAGAAGATGCCGTGGGCCAGCCCCTCGGGAAGCGGGGGATCCACGATCAGCCTGGGTGCCGGCTCGTTCGTGATCTCGACGTACGGTGAAGCTCCGCGGATGTCCCGGGCGCTCTGCGCGAAGGCGCTCGTGGCGAGCAAGGTGCCGGCGGCGACCACGAGAACCGTCTTGATGAGTCTCATCACTTCAATCTCTCCTTTGTCCCCCCCGGCGGCGCCGCCCGAACTGGATCGGATGCGCCGCCAAGACACTCACACGATAGGCCGGTGCGCGCGGGCGTTCCATTGGACGAAGGTATGGTCGAGACTTTCGTACTGCACCGGGAATGCGGCAAACGAAAAGGGCGGCCGTGCGGGCCGCCCTGTCGTATGCTTCTGAATCCAGGGATGATGTCGTTGGTCCCGGCGGTGGGACTCGAACCCACGACCATTGGCTTAAAAGGCCACTGCTCTACCGACTGAGCTACGCCGGGGGGCGCCCTAAAGAATAGCGCAGGCGGGGAAGGAGGGCACACTGCAGGGGGAGTTCGGAGGCGCCCAGCGCCTGGAGCGGCACCGCGACGGCTTCACGGTCAGCACGGATCCGGCGCGGCTCGACGTCCGCGCGATCCACGGGTTCCTGAAGGACTCGTACTGGGCGCGCGGCATTCCGCGCGAGATCGTCGAGCGATCGCTACGCAACTCGCTGGGCTTTGGGGTGTATCGCGGGGACGAGATGGTCGGCTTCGCCCGCGTCGTGACCGATCTCGCGACGTTCGCCTATATCGGCGATGTCTTCGTACTGGAGACCCACCGCGGCCGCGGCCTCTCGAAATGGCTCATGGAGTGCATGGTCGAGCACCCGGATCTGAAAGATCTGCGCCGCTGGCATCTCGTCACACGTGACGCGCAGGCTCTCTACGCGAAGTTCGGGTTCGCGGAGCCGGCGCCGGGCCGGCACATGGAGAGGCGGCGCGAGAATCCCTACCCGGTGCCGCCGCCCGCCTGAGCTACCCGTTCCGGAACGGGTGATCAGAAGTCGAACT
>Ga0207428_10000177_pt1 | contig 89397 bp, 93 predicted proteins | sample RhiMethybrSRZTD1_FD_187600 | JGI IMG/M metagenome (GOLD analysis project Ga0207428, IMG submission 187600) | Populus rhizosphere microbial communities from Tennessee, USA - Rhizosphere MetaG P. TD hybrid SRZTD1 (SPAdes) (version 3) | ecosystem: Host-associated > Plants > Roots > Rhizosphere >... | reverse complement strand
CGTGCGCGAATGGATGGCTGGTGGACGTTTGCCGTCGGGATCACGCTAGACGTCTGCCCTTGAACACGGACAGCGGGAGCCACACATTGCGGAAACGTCGTTGACACGAACAACCGTTCTCATGGATGGATCACCTGGTCGGCACGCAACAGTAACGTCTGCGGAATCGTGAGTCCGAGCGCCTTCGCGGTCTTGAGGTTGATGACCAGGTCGAATTTCGTCGGCTGTTCGACGGGGAGATCGCCGGGTTTCGCGCCCTTGAGGATCTTGTCGACAAAGTACGCGCTTCGGTGGTGCCAGCCCACGATGCTGGTCCCGTACGAGAGGAGAAACCCCGATTCGGCATGGTAAGGGATCGTCCCGATGACGGGAAGGCGCGAAGCGATTCCAAAGGCCGCGATCCGACTCCGTAACCCGTCGAGGACGCGGGAGCTCGCCTGGACGTAGAGAGCATCGGGCGGAGCCTTCCGGAGGAGCGTGAAGGCGGCGTCGAGGTCCTCCGAGCTCATCACCCGAACGTACTGGATCTCAAGGCCCAGGCTCCGCCCGGCGGCCTCGATGTGCTCGAACTCGCTTTGCATGTTGGGTGAGGAGTCTGTCATCACTCCAACGCGACGCGCCCTCGGGAGAAGATCCTTCACGAGCTCGACGCGCTTGCTGCCCATCTCCGGCAGGAAGGCGATCAATCCGGTCACGTTGCCGCCCGGCCGGGCCAGGCTCTTGATCCAGCCACGCCTCTCGGGATCGCTTCCCACCGCCATGACGATCGGGATGGACTTGGTCGCCCGAAAGGCCGCTTCGACGGCGTCGCTGCCCGCCGCCACGATCACGTCGACATTCATGCGCGCCAGCTCGGCGGCCACTGCCGCGAGTCGTTTCAAATCGCCCCCGGCGTTGTGCTGCTCGACCACGACGTTCTGGTCCACCACCCAGCCGAGCTCGCGGAGTCCTCGCCTGAATGCTTCGCTCGAAGCCGGTTCCGCAACCGAAACCGAGAGTCGACCGACGCGATAGACCTTGCCAGGCTCCTGCGCCTCGGCGGCGAGTGGCGCCAGAGCGAGGCCGAGAGCGAGAACGACCCCGAGCCCGATCAACCGCATGGACACCTCACAAGGATGGCTGGCGGGAGTCTAGCCGAGGTCAAGGCAAGCGACCTCGTTTGTTTAGCTAGTTAGGTCGGGAAACCGGTTCTGTTTCCAGTCGAAGCTCGACCACATCACGTCCATCCGATCGGCGATGCCCTGGAACTTGTGATGGCCATCGCGGTGCGCGACCATCAGCTCGGAGACCGACGAGAACTGCGCGAGGTAGCCGAGACCGTATTCACCCGGCTCGGCCATCTTCATGTCGCCTGAGAGGAACCGCCGGTAGCCCTCACCCGGGTGGATCCAGAACCCCTCGGACGTCTCCTCGGTGAAAAGACGCGGCTCCTGACCGGGTGGTGTCGGCATGAGAAAGAAGCGCGCGGTGAAGCGAATCGGGCTCGAGGTGGGCGTGATGAAGTGACAGAGGTAGCGAAGCGTGTGCAGGTCGCAGTACCAGCCTTCGCGGGCGATCAGCTCGATGAACGGCGCCTCTCCGGCCATCAGCGCCTTGCGGCAGCGCTCGATCGCGTCTCTCGTACGCGGCGTCGAAGGATCGAACGCGCGTCCGTCCTTGTCGCACGCGAGCATGATGCCGCTCTCCTCGAGCAGCTCGCGGACCGCGGTCACCCAGAACGCGAGCGCCGGCGTCCCTTCGTGACCGGTGAAGAGCCCTTCGGCTTCGGCGGAGTCGATACCGCGGCAGCGAGCGAGCGCTTCGGGGGCACCGTCACCGGGATCGACCTTACCGCCGGGGAACGCGTAGTAGCCGCCGAGGAACCGCATGTTGCGGTTCCGGCGGATCATGTAGACCTCGATCGGCGAGGGCGAGCCGGGCGCCGCGTCCCTCACGAGGACGACCGAGGCCGCCGGCTTGGGCTCGACGGGCGGCTTCGGTGCGGGCGTTTCGGACACTACAGATTGATCAGCTGCGCGACCCGCTCGCGATGGTACGTCGCATCGCCGAACGTGAACTCGGACGACTTGGCGCGCTTGAAGTAGAGGTGCAGGTCGTGCTCCCAGGTGAACCCGATACCGCCGTGGAGCTGGATGCCGGCGCCCGCGACCTTACGATACGCGTCCGTCACGTACGCCTTGGCCATCGACGCCGCCAGCGGCGCCTCGGGCGAGTTCTCGTCGACCGCCCACGCCGCGTAGTACGTGAGCGACTTCGCGTTCTCGACGTCGACGAGCATGTCGGCCGCGCGATGCTTGACGCCCTGGTACGTTCCGATCGGCTTGCCGAACGCGACGCGGATCTTCGCGTAGTCGGTGGTCATGTCCAGCACGCGCTGGGCGCCGCCGCACATCTCGGCGCAGAGCGCCACGGTCGCGCGCTCGACCACGCGCGTCAACGTCGGCCACGCCTTGCCCTTGACGCCCATCAGCGAATCGGCCGGCACGGATGCGTCCTGGAAGGTGACCTCGCAGAGCTTGCGCGTCTGATCCATCGTCGGCAGGAGCTTCACCGAAAGTCCGCGCGTGCCCTTGGGCACCAGGATCAGGCTGACGCCGTCCTCGCCCTTGCCCTCGCTCGTGCGCGCGACGACCACGATCACGTCGGCCACGTGCGCATCAGGCACGAAGAGCTTGGTACCGTTCAGCACGAAGCCGCCCTTGCCGTCCTTCGCCGTGCACGTAACGCCGGCCGCGTCCCAGCGGGCGCTTGGCTCCGTCCAGGCGAGCGTGGCCTTGGCCTGGCCGGCGGCGATCTTCGTGAGCCACTCCTTCTTCTGCGCCGCCGAGCCGGCTTCGCGGATCGCGAGGCCGCCGAGCAGCACCGTCGAGAAGAACGGCCCGGGCATCACGACGCGGCCCATCTCTTCCATCAGCACGGTGAGATCGACGAAGCCGAGCCCCGAGCCGCCATTCTCCTCGGGGTAGATAAGGCCGAGCCAGCCTTGCTCGGCGAGCTTGGCCCAGAACTCGTCGGTCACACCGGCGGGCTCTTCCATGCGCGCCCGGACGAACGCCGAGGTGCATTCATTCTCGAGGAATTTGCGCGCGGTCGACCGGAGTAGCTCTTGCTCCTGACTGAATCCGAAATCCATGGGGCTAGTCCTTGGGAAGGCCGAGCAGCCGCTCGGCGATGATGTTCTTCTGGATCTCGGTCGTCCCGCCCTCGATCGAGTTCGCGCGCGAGCGAAGGAATGAGTGAGACCACACGCCGCCCTCGACCGCCCAGTCCGAGCCCTTCATGAGCTGGGAGTAGGGCCCCTCGATCTCCATCGCGATTTCTTGCAGCCGCTGATGCGTGTCGACCCACGCCATCTTGCCGGTGGAGGCTTCCGGGCCCGGCATCTCACCGCGCAGGAGCTTGGTGATCGCGCGCGCGCCCGTGTACTTGAGGCACTCCGTGTCGATCCAGAGCTGCGCCAGCTTCTGGCGCATGACTGGATCTTTCGTGACGACGCGGCCTCTCTTCTCCATGCCCTTGGCGAGCTCGACCAGGCCGTCGAGCGCGATCCGCAAGCGCATCTGCAGGCCGAAGCCGAGCGTGAGCCGCTCGTACATCAAGGTCGTCAGCCCGACCGCCCAGCCGTTGTTGACGCCACCGAGCACCTGCGACTCGTGCACGCGCACGTTGTCGAAGAAGACCTCGTTGAACTCGGCCTCGCCGGTGATCTGCCGGAGCGGCTTGACCGTGACGCCCGGAAGCTTCATGTCGAGCAGGAAGTAGGTGATGCCCTTGTGCTTGGGCACGCTCGGATCGGTCCGGGCGAGCAGCATCATGTAGTCCGCGACGTGCGCGAACGACGTCCACACCTTCTGTCCGTTGATCACCCAGTGCTCGCCGTCCTTCACCGCACGCGTCTGCAGCGAGGCGAGGTCGGAGCCCGAGTTCGGCTCCGAATAGCCCTGGCACCAGATCTCCTCGCACGAGAGGATCTTCGCGGGATAGCGCTTCTTCTGCTCTTCGTTGCCCCACGCGATGATCGTGGGACCGCCCATTCCCACGCCGAGCACGTTGAGGATCGGCGGCGCCTTCGCCAGCGCCATCTCCTGCTGGAGGATCAGTTCTTCCATGAAGGTGAGGCCGGCGCCGCCGTAATCCTTGGGCCACGTGAGCCCGATGAAGCCGGCGTCGAAGAGCGTGCGCTGCCAGCGGCGGAGGAATTCGTACTGCCCGGCGCGGGGGATCTCGGCGCTGCCCGTCGGCTTCCACTCGCGCGGGATGTTGGTCTTCAACCAGGAGCGGACCGTCGCCCTGAGTGCTTCCTGCTCTGGAGTCAGTGAGAGATCCATTTCCCCTCCTGAAGGTGGGCGAACAGAACCACTGAACGACGGTTCATTTTCGGATTCTTCTCCATTTAAGTCAAGGCTTATACTCCCGTTCACGGTGATCTCGATCTCGCTGCCGCGCCTCACCTCCCGCATCAATGGTCTCGCCCGCTTCGGCGCCTTGCCGGGCGGCGGAGTCACCCGCATGTGCTGGTCGCCGTCCCACGAGGAAGCCCGTGCCTGGCTCTTGTCCGAGATGCGGGCGGCCGGGCTCGAGACCTGGGTCGATCCGGCCGGCAACATCTTCGGGGCGACCGGCATTCGCGCGCTGCGTCCGGAAACCCCGGTGGTCGTCACGGGCTCTCACATCGACACGGTGCCGGAGGGCGGCATCCTCGACGGCGCGCTCGGCGTCCTGGCCGGGCTCGAGTGCCTGCAGGCCATCAACGAGACCCGCACGCGACACGCCAGACCGCTGGTGGTGGCGGCGTGGAGCGACGAGGAAGGACGCTACGGGAGTCTCTTCGGGTCGCGCGCGTTCTGCGGGCTGCTGGAGGGCGCCAAGCTCGACGAGATGGCCGCCGTCGACGGCGTCCGGCTCGTCGACGCGATGGCGCGCGCCGGCTTCGACGCACACCGGGCGCCGGAGGCGCGGGCGCCGGCCGGCTCCGTCGCGGCCTACCTCGAGCTCCACATCGAGCAAGGGCCCAGGCTCGAGGAAGCGGGCATCCCGATCGGCGTCGTCGAAGCGATCGTCGGCGTGCGCCGCACGCGCGTGATCTTCTTGGGCCAGGCCGACCACGCGGGCACGACACCGATGGAGCGCCGCCGCGACGCGTTCCTGGGCGCGGCCGACTACGCGCTGCGCGTGCGTGAGCACGTCGTCACGCATGGCAGCAAGGTCAGCGTGACGAACTTCGGCGTCGTGCACGTCCATCCCGGCGCCTCGAACATCGTTCCCGGGCGCGCCGAGCTCGTCCACGAGATGCGCGATCCCGACCCGACTGTGCTGGAGCGTCTCGCCGGCGAATGCACGGCCCTGGCGCGCGAGGTGGCCGCCGCCCGCCAGCTGCGCGTCGAGATCGTGCCGATGTCCGCGACGACGCCGGCGCCGTGCTCGCCGCGCGTGCAGGCCGTGACCGAGAAGGTCTGCGCCGGGCTCGGCCTCGCGACACGCCGGCTCTACTCCGCGGCCGGCCACGACGCGCAGAATCTGACCCGCATCACCGACTCCGGAATGATCTTCATTCCGTCCCTCGGCGGGCGCAGCCACCGCGTGGACGAGATGAGCGACTGGCAAGCGATCGAGCGCGGCGCGAACGCGCTGCTGCACACACTACTCGCACTGGCCGACGCCGCCGCCTGACGGCGGAGGAGGCTTCGGATGCCGATCGGTCGCGGTCGTGGCACGCTGGAAGGCGACGTCCCCACTGAAGCCATGATCGTGTCGTGCACGACAGCGTTCGTCTTCGGCCGCGTGACAGGGATATGAGCTCGGCGCGGCGAGCCGCTTGGGGCGCGCCCGGCCTGGCGCTCACGCTGGGCGGCTGCGCGTGGGACGCCCCGATGAGCACGGTCATCGCACGTTCCGACCTGGCGCGCGACATCCTGCACGTCTACGGCATCATTACCTGGGTCTCCGTCGGTATTGCGCTGGTCGTCGGTTTCGGGATCGCGTGGGTCCTCGTACGCTTCCGCGAGCGTCCCGGCACGCCGCAGATACCGGCTCAAGTCCGCGGCCACACCCTGCTCGAGATCGCGTGGACGATCGTGCCCGCGCTGATCTTGCTGGCCATCGCGATCCCGACGATCCAGGTGATCTTCCGGACTCAGCCGCAAGCGGCGCCGCGCGATTCGCTCGACGTCACGGTGTACGGGCACCAGTGGTGGTGGGAGTTCCAGTACCCGACGCTCGAGGTCGTCACGGCCAACGAGCTTCACGTCCCAGTCGGGCGCCGTGTGACGCTCACGCTCCAGGGGCCCGACGTGATCCACAGCTTCTGGGTGCCTCGGCTCGGGGGCAAGCGCGACGTGGTGCCCGGGCGCCTGAACCGGATCACGTTCACCGCCGACACGCCGGGCGAGTATCGCGGACAGTGCGCCGAGTTCTGCGGCGTCTCGCACGCCAACATGGCCATGCGCGTCATCGTCGACACGCCCGACGCATTCGCGCGCTGGGTCACGCAGCAGAAGAAGGATCCCGCCGAGACGGTCGGACTGGCCGCGGAGGGCAAGGCAATCTTCGCCCGCAGCGCGTGTGTCGGCTGCCATACGATTCGCGGCGTATCGAGCGGGACGCTCGGCCCCGACCTCACCACGTTCGGCAGCCGTGGGACGCTCGCGGCGGGCATCCTCCCGGTCTCGGTCGACACGGTGGCCGCCTGGCTCAAGAACCCACCCGCGTTGAAGCCGGACGCGAAAATGCCGGCGCTCGGCCTCACCGACGCGCAGGCGCGCGCCGTCGCGACCTATCTGATCGAGCTCAAGTGATGAGCGCGGATTCCGCGGGTCACGCCCTGCACGCTCCGGCACTCGTTGGAGCCGCGGCGCCGTCGACGGTGTGGAGCTGGCTCACGACCGTCGATCACAAGCGGATCGGCATCCTCTACGGCGTATCGGCGTTCGCGTTCTTCCTGCTCGGCGGGGTCGAGGCGCTGTTGATTCGCCTGCAGCTCGCGGTGCCCAACAACACGCTGGTGAGCGCGCAGACGTACAACGCGCTCTTCACGATGCACGGCACCACGATGATCTTCCTGGCGATCATGCCGCTCAATGCGATGTTCTTCAATTATCTGGTGCCGCTCTTGATCGGCGCCCGCGACGTCGCGTTTCCGCGGCTGAACGCGCTCTCGTACTGGATCTTCCTCGCGGGCGGGCTCGTACTGAACGCGAGCCTGCTCACCGGGACCCCGCCCGATGTCGGCTGGTTCGGATACGCCAACCTGACGTCTCTGCACTACTCGCCCGGACTCAACGTCGACTTCTGGATCTTCGCCCTCCAGATCCTCGGCGTCTCCTCGGTGATGGCCGCGATCAACTTCATCGTCACGATCCTCAACATGCGCGCGCCGGGCATGTCGATGATGCGCATGCCCATCTTCGTGTGGATGATCCTGGTCGTTCAGTTCCTGATCGCCCTGGCGTTTCCTCCGATCACGGTCGGATTGCTCTTTCTGATGTTCGACCGCTTCTTCGGCACGCATTTCTACGACGTGGCGGCCGGCGCGGATCTCCATCTGTGGCAGCATCTGTTCTGGATCTTCGGTCACCCCGAGGTCTACATCCTGATCCTGCCCGCCTTCGGGATCGTCTCGGAGGTCCTGCCGACCTTCGCCCGCAAGCCGCTCTTCGGGGCGCCCGTCATGATCTATTCCGGCGTGCTGATCGGCTTCTTCGGCTTCGGCGTCTGGAGCCATCACATGTTCGCGGCCGGCATGGGTCCGGTGGCGGACTCGGCGTTCTCGATCGCCACGATGCTGATCGCGATCCCGACCGGTGTGAAGATCTTCAACTGGCTGGCGACGCTCTGGGGCGGCTCGATCCGGCCGACCACCGCGCTCCACTTCGCGGTCGGCCTGGTGGGCCTCTTCACGATCGGCGGTCTTTCCGGTGTGATGCACGCTTCGCCGCCCGTCGATCTGCAGCAGACCGACAGCTACTTCGTCGTCGCACACCTGCATTACGTCCTGATCGGCGGCAGCCTCTTCGGCCTCTTCGCGGGCATCTACTACTGGTGGCCGAAGATGACCGGACGCCTGCTCAGCGAGGGCTTGGGCCGACTCAGCTTCTGGCTCATGTTCGTGGGCTTCAACCTCGCCTTCTTTCCCCAGCACTACCTCGGTGCCCTCGGGATGCCGCGGCGTATCTACACCTACCGGGCCGACGAAGGCTGGAACGCCGCCAATCTCGCGTCGACGATCGGCGCGTTCGGCATCGCGCTCGCGGTGCTCGTCTTCATGATCAACGCGTGGCGGAGCCTGCGTCGCGGCGCGCCGGCGCCCGCCGATCCCTGGGACGGCCGGACGCTCGAGTGGCGCACGTCGTCGCCGCCGCCGCCCCACGACTTCGACGTGATCCCACCGATCTACGGCCGCGACTCGTTCTGGCGCGAGAAATACGGTCCGCGCCGTGGTCCGGTTCCGGGCGGCGCGGCTCTCGCGGAGCCCCACGGCGCGCACTCCGGCATTCACCTGCCGGCGCCGTCGCACTGGCCGCTACTGATCGCGCTCGGGATGCTGATCGCGGCCGTCGGAGGCCTCACGCACGTCGCGCTCGTCGTGGTCGGCGGGCTGTGGACCGTCTATGCGGTCGTTCGTCTGGCCCTCGAGCACCACCGGACGCCGGAGCACGCCGAGCAGACGGGCGTCCTCGGTCTGGACCATCGCAAGATGTCGATGTGGGTGTTCCTCGGCTCGGAGTGCTTCTTCTTCGGCACGCTGGTCGCGACCTACCTCGCCTACAAGGGGCGCAGCGTGGTCGGCCCGGCGCCCCACGAGATCTTCAACATTCCGCTCACGTCACTCTCGACGTTCGACCTTCTGATGTCGAGCTTGCTGATGGTGCTGGCTCTCGCGGCGGTTCAGCGCGGCGATCAGAAGCGCGCGCAGCTCTGGCTGTTCGGCACCGCGTTCTTCGGCCTGATCTTTCTCGGCTTCCAGGCCTACGAGTTCACCGATTTCGTGCATCACGGATTCACGATCCAGCGCAATCTCTTCGGGTCGACGTTCTTCCTCTTGACCGGTCTGCACGGCACGCACGTCGCGATCGGCGTGTTCTGGCTGCTCTCATTGTGGGTCCTGGCCCTGCGCGGGCGTCTGGCCGCGGTCGATGCCACCAAGGTCGAGATCGCCGGCCTCTACTGGCACTTCGTGGACGTCGTGTGGATCGCGATCTTCACGCTCGTGTATCTCATCCCGTGAGCGACGGAGGGCCTATCGTGAGCGCGGAGCACTCGGGCGAGCAGCCGACGGTCGGCACCTACCTGCTGGTGGCGCTGGTGCTCACGCTCGTGACAGCGCTCGAGGTCGGCGTGATCTACGTGCGGCGGCTGGCGCCGATCATCGTGCCGCTCTTGATCGCCATGTCCGCGGCGAAGTTCGCGCTCGTGGCGCTCTTCTATATGCACCTGCGGTACGACTCGCGTGTGCTGACGTTCCTGTTCGTCGGGCCGCTGATTCTCGCATCGGGCCTGGCGGTGGCGCTGATGACCCTGACCGGCGCGTTCCTGGTGTTCGGCCGCTGATGACCCCGCCGCCGTTCGTGTGGACCACCGGCGAGATCCATGCCGACGTCGTCCTCGGCGTCGGCATCCTGGCGGCCGCCTACGCGTGGGCGTCGCTCTCCGGTCCGCGCGACGCCCTTCGCGAGCCGGCTTTCTTCTTCGCCTCGCTGATCCTGCTGCTCGCGGCGCTGAACGGCCCGCTGCACGACCTGAGCGACTACTACCTCTTCAGCGCTCACATGGTGCAGCATCTGCTGCTGACCCTGGTCGTCCCGCCGCTCCTGCTGGCCGGCACGCCCGCGTGGATGGCCGACGCGCTGCTCCGGCCGCTGATGTGCCGGCGCGCTCTCGGTGTTCTGACCCGCGCGGCGACCCGACCGGTGACGGCGCTCGCTGTCTATGCCGTGGCGCTGATCGGCTGGCATCTGCCGGGGCCGTACGAGGTCGCGCTCGAGCAGCACGCCTGGCACGTCGTCGAGCACCTCGTCCTGATCGCGACCGCGACCCTGGCGTGGTGGCCGGTGCTCTCGCCGTCGACGCTGCTGCCCCGCCTGCATTACGGGACGCAGATCCTCTATTTGTTCGCGTTCGGGATCCCGATGACCGTCGTCGCCGCGATGATCACCGGGTCGGAAGCGGTGCTCTATCCGTTCTACGCGGATGCGCCGCGGCTTTTCGGTCTCACGCCGCTCGCGGACCAGCGTCTCGGCGGTCTCATCATGTGGGTGCCGGCGGGGATGATCCCGCTGCTCGCGTTCACGATCGTGTTCTTCCGCTGGGTCGCCGCCGAGGCCGAGGAATCCGAAGAACACTCTGAGCACCAACTCCTTTCTGATAGGATTAAAAGCTCATGAACATCTGCGTCGTCGGCACCGGATATGTCGGTCTCGTAACGGGGGCCGTATTTGCGGATCTCGGAAACGACGTCATCTGCATCGACAATGTGACAGAGAAGATCGCGGCGCTCCAGGCTGGGCATCTTCCGATTTACGAGCCCGGTCTCGAGGAAATGGTGGCGCGCAGCGTCGGCGACGGACGCCTTTCCTTCTCCACCGATCTAGCCGCCGCCGTCCGGAAATCCGAAATCGTCTTCATCGCTGTCGGCACACCACCGAAGGTCGATGGTCAAACCGATCTCAGCGCCGTCGAGGCTGTCGCACGCGAAATTGCACGCTCGATGGACCGGTACACCGTCGTGGTCAACAAGTCGACGGTCCCGGTCGGAACTGGCGAGTTCGTACGTGAAGTGATCGAACGCCACCAGCGGCAGCCGATCCCATTCGACGTCGTGTCGAATCCGGAATTTCTTCGAGAGGGGTCCGCGATCGAGGATACGCTGCGCCCCGACCGCATCGTGATCGGCGCCCGGACACAACAAGTCGCCATGACTCTCTTGGAGCTCTACGCCCCGCTCGAGAGGCCCATGATCATCACGGATGTTCCATCGGCGGAGATGATCAAGTACGCCTCCAACGCCTTTCTCGCGACGAAGATCTCGTTCATCAATGCGATCGCGAACATTTGCGAGATGGCCGGCGCCGACGTCACGCAGGTGATGAAGGGGATGGGGCTCGACGCGCGTATTGGCGCTGCCTTCCTTCAAGCCGGTCTGGGCTACGGCGGTAGTTGCTTCCCGAAGGATACCGACTCGCTGGTTCACACCGCGGCGGCGCTCGGGTACCGCTTCGACATCCTGCGTGCTGTGGTGGACGTCAACGATGGCCGCGCCGCGCACTTCTTATCGAAGATCGAGCAGGCGCTCGCGCCGTTGAAGACGCGCCGGATCGCGATCCTCGGGCTCGCATTCAAGCCGAATACCGATGACATGCGCGAGGCGAAGTCCGTCGAAGTCATCTCTCGGCTCGTCGAGCTCGGCGCGACCGTCTGTGCGTATGACCCGGTGGCGATGCCGAACGCACGTAAGATCCTGCCGACGGTTGTGGAGTACGCGGACTCTCCGTATGCCGCCGCGACCGGCGCCGACGGGGTCGCGCTCATCACCGAGTGGAACGAGTTCAAGTTCTTGAACCTGGAGCGCCTTCGGACTGTGATGCGGCGTCCAGTCGTCTTCGATGGTCGAAATCTCTGGGAGGCCGAACGCATGCGGCGCTTGGGGTTCGAGTACCACTCCATCGGCCGCAAGCCCGTTCGCCAAGCGTAGGTTCCCCATGCGAGTGCTGGTCACGGGCGGCGCGGGTTTCATCGGCTCGCATCTGTGTGAGTTCTTCCTCGCCAAGGGCTGGGAGGTCGTCTGCATGGACGACTTCGTCACGGGATCGCGTGACAACCTGGCCGCCTTCGCGTCGAAGCCCGAATTCACATTCATCGAGCACGACGTCACGGAGTTCATCCGGCTCGACGGTGACCTCGACTGGGTTCTGCACTTCGCGAGTCCTGCTTCTCCCCTGGACTATCTCGAGTTTCCCATTCAGACGCTAAAGGTCGGTGCGCTCGGCACACACAACGCGCTCGGCGTCGCGAAGGCCAAAGGAGCACGGTTTCTGCTCGCGTCGACCTCAGAAGTGTACGGCGACCCGCTCGTGCATCCTCAACGCGAGGACTACTGGGGGCACGTCAACCCGGTCGGCCCGCGAGGCGTATACGACGAAGCCAAGCGCTTCGGCGAAGCCATCACGATGGCGTACCACCGCACGCACAGAGTCGACACACGCATAGTTCGAATCTTCAACACATTCGGGCCGCGCATGCGCCTCAAGGATGGACGCGCGATTCCCGCGTTCATGGGGCAGGCGCTGACCGGCGCACCGATTACGGTCTTCGGTGACGGCTCGCAGACCCGCTCCTTCCAATACATCAGCGATCTGATCGAAGGCTTGTGGCGGCTGATGCAAACTGCCGTGAACGAGCCTGTCAACATCGGCAACCCACAGGAGATGACCCTCCTGGAACTCGCCAAACACATTATTCGTCTCACGGGGTCCCGAAGCGAGATCGTCTTCCGACCGCTCCCGGTCGATGACCCCAAAGTCCGGCAGCCCGACATCAGCCGAGCGCGCAGCCTCCTCGGGTGGGAACCCCGCGTCGAGACCGACGAGGGCCTCCGGCGCACCGTCGAGTGGTTCCGAGATAAACTTCGTTCGTGAGAGTGCTCGTCACGGGCGGCGCCGGCTTCATCGGCTCGCACGCGGTGGAGCGCCTGCGGGGGGACGGGCACGCGGTCGAGGTCGTCGACAACCTCGCCACCGGCCGGCGCGAGCGCGTGCCCGCCGGCGTTCCGTTGCACGTGTGCGACCTGCGAGACGAACGGTTCGGCGCGGTCGTCGCCGCCGCGCGCCCCGAGGTGGTCGTGCACGTGGCCGCGCAGGCTGCAGTCCCGCGCTCGGTCGCCGACCCGCGGTTCGATGCGAGCGTCAACGTGCTGGGCACGATCAATTTGCTCGAGGCGTGCCGGCGCGCCGGCGTGCAACGCGCGGTCTACATCTCGACCGGCGGCGCGGCGTACGGCGACACGAAGATCATGCCGACGCCGGAAGATCATCCGCTTCGGCCAGCGTCCCCGTACGGCGTGTCGAAGATCACCGCCGAGCGCTATCTCGAGTGCTGGGCCGGGCTGACGGGCGGCCGCGGCCTGACCTTGCGCCTGGCGAACATCTACGGCCCGCGTCAGGATCCGGCCGGCGAAGCGGGAGTAATTGCGATCTTCGCCTCTCGCCTGCTCGCCGGCGCGGCCTGCGCCGTTTACGGAGACGGCGAACAAACACGAGACTACGTCTACGTCGGCGACGTCGCCGACGCGATCGCCCGCGCGGTCGCGTCGAACGAGGCGACCGGCGTCGCAAACATCGGCACCGGCATCGAGACGAGCGTCAACGAGCTCTATCGCCGGCTCGCGCGCCTCATCGGCGTCAATCGCGCCGCCGAGCATGCGCCGGCCAGGCCCGGCGAAACGCGGCGCAGCGTGCTCGATGCGGCTCACGCCAAGTCACTGCTCGGCTGGCGCGCGTCGACGTCGCTCGACGAAGGCCTCTCCAAGACGGTGGCGTGGTTCAGGAAGGAGCGTCCCGCATGATCGACGAAGAATTGAAAGCGATCCTCGCCTGCCCGGCATGCAAGGGCAATCTCCTCTTCGAGGAGACGCGGATCATCTGCCCGGCCTGCCGCAAGGCCTATCCCATCCGAGACGGGATCCCCGTGATGCTGATCAGCGAGGCCGAACCGTGGGCGCCGACTAGATAATGGCCGACGCTCGGGCCCTGCAGGCCGTGATCCTGGCCGGGGGTCAGGGCACTCGCCTGCGTCCGCTCACCCTGGCGCGGGCGAAACCGGTCGTCCCGCTCCTGAATCGGCCGTTCCTCGCCTACCAGCTCGCGCTGCTGAGGACTCACGGCGTCACCGACGTCGTGCTGGCCTGCTCCTACCGCGTGGAGGACGTGCGCGCGGCGCTCGGCGACGCCGAGCACCTCGGCGTGCGGCTGCGCTACGTGATCGAGGACGAGCCGCTCGGCACCGGCGGCGGCGTCCGCAACGCGGCCGACCTGGTCTCGGGAACCTTGTTCGTGCTCAACGGCGACATCCTCACCGACCCCGACCTGACCGAGATGCGGCGGCTGCACGAGACGCGCGGGTCGCGCACGACCATCTATCTGCAGCCGGTGCCCGATCCCCGGCAGTACGGGCTGGTCGAGACCGCGGCCGACGGCCGGCTCGAGGCATTTCGGGAAAAGCCGTCGGCCGACGAGGCGATCACGACCAACACGATCAACGCCGGGATCTATCTCATCGACGCCGAGCTGCTCGGCCGGATTCCGCGCGAGCGCGCCAGCTCGATCGAGCGCGAGTTCTTTCCGGCCCTGATTGCCGACGGCGTGCCGTGTTACGGCTGGTGCCCGACGCACACCTACTGGCGCGATATCGGAAACCCGGCGGCGTACCGCGCGGCGCAGATCGACCTGCTCCAGGGGCGCGCGGCGATGCCGCTGGCGCCGCCCGGCCAGCGGCGGGATGGCAGCTGGGTGGATGGCGGCGGCACGGTCGAGCCGGGAGCCCGGATCGTCGCGCCGTCGGTGGTCGGCGCCGGCGCCGTGCTCGGCGCGCGGTGCCGCGTGGGGCCCGGCGCCGTGATCGGCGAGGGCGCGCGCATCGGGGCCGACGCGCGCATCGAGGGCGCCATCCTGTGGGAGCGGGTCGAAGTGGGCGCCGCCGCAGTGCTCCAGGACTGCGTGATCGGTGCGGACGTCCGGATCGGCGCCGGCGCGCACGTGGGCGCCGATATTGTCCTGGCCTCGGGCTCGATCGTGCCCGAGCGCGCGACGCTCACCCGCTGACCGTCGAGCGAGCCGGGCGACCTCAGGCGCTGCGACGCAACGTGTTAGACTGAGCCGATGGTCCTCAGTCGCATCCGCAATTTCTCCATCGTCGCGCACATCGACCACGGTAAATCGACTCTCGCGGATCGGCTTCTGTCGCTCACCGGCACGATGGACGCCAAGAAGGCGGTCGACCAGGTGCTCGACTCGATGGACCTCGAGCGCGAGCGCGGCATCACGATCAAGGCGCACACGGTGCGCCTGCTCTACCGGGCGCGCGACGGGCACGAGTACACGCTGAACCTGATCGACACGCCCGGCCACGTCGACTTCTCGTACGAGGTGTCGCGCGCGCTCGCGGCCTGCGAGGGCGCCGTCCTCATCATCGACGCCGCGCAGGGCATCGAGGCGCAGACGCTGGCGAATTTCTATCTCGCGAGCGACGCGAACCTCGCGATCATTCCGGTGATCAACAAGATCGATCTGCCGGCGGCCGACGTCGAGGTGACACGGGATCAGATCACCGAGACGCTCGACCTCGACGGCAGCGAGGCGCTCGCGATCTCGGCCAAGCACGGCACCGGCGTGCCCGAGGTGCTCGAGGCGATCGTGGCGCGCGTACCGCCGCCCGAGGGCGACCCGGACGGGCCGTTGAAGGCGCTGGTCTTCGACTCGTTCTACGATTCGTATCAGGGTGTGGTCGTCTACGTGCGGCTGACCGACGGCCGTGTGCGACCGGGAATGCGCGTTCTCCTGATGTCCAACGGCCGCTCGTACGACGTGCAGCAGGTCGGGGTCTTCAGCCCGGACATGCGCCCGGTCGAGGAGCTGTCGGCCGGACAGGTCGGCTACATCACCGCGTCGATCAAGCGCGTCGCCGACGCCAAGGTCGGCGAGACGATCACCGAGACCGCGCGCCCCACCGCCGCGGCGTTCCCGGGCTATCGGGACGCCAAGCCGATGGTCTTCGCGGGACTCTACTCGATCGAGGACACCGAGTACGAGGCGCTCCGCGACGCCCTCGAGAAGCTCCGGCTCAACGATCCGGCGTTCACCTACGAGCCCGAGACGTCGCTGGCGCTCGGCTACGGCTTTCGCTGCGGCTTCCTCGGCATGCTCCACATGGAGATCGTGCAGGAGCGGCTCGAGCGCGAGTTCAACCTCTCGCTGATCGTGACGGCGCCGAGCGTGCAGTACAAGGTGTTGACGACGGCCGGCGAGGTGCTCGACATCGACAACCCGTCGAAGCTGCCGAGCCCCGACCGGATCGAGCAGATGGACGAGCCCTTCGTGAAGTCCTCGGTGTTCGTGCCGACCGAGTTCATGACCGCGATCTACAAGCTGGCCCAGGAAAAGCGCGGCGAGCACCGGTCGCTCGAGTATCACGGCAAGCGCGTGCACATCCGGTTCGACTTTCCGCTGGCCGAGATCGTCGTCGATTTCTACGACCGGCTGAAGTCGATCTCGAAGGGTTACGCGTCGTTCGACTACGAGCTGTCCGATTTCCGTCCGTCCGATCTGGTCAAGCTCGATATCCTGTTGAACGGCGACCCGGTCGACGCGCTGTCGATCATCGTCCACCGGGACAAGGCCTACGAGAAGGGCAAGGCGCTGGTCGAGAAGCTGCGCGCGGTGATCCCGCGCCAGCTGTTCGAGGTCGCGATCCAGGCCGCGATCGGCAGCCGGGTCATCGCCCGCGAGACGGTCAAGGCCATGGGCAAGAACGTCACGGCGAAGTGCTACGGGGGTGACATCACGCGTAAGCGGAAGCTGCTCGAGCGCCAGAAGGAAGGAAAGAAGCGGATGAAGCAGGTCGGGAAGGTGGAAGTCCCCCAGGAAGCATTTCTCTCCGTACTGAAGAGTTAGCGATGGAAGAACGGAAGATCGAAGTCGAAGCGGGTCAGGCGCTGCCATCCGACGCCGTCGAGCCCAAGCGCCGCCGCAAGTCTATCGTTCGCGAGTACGCCGAGGCGATCGCGATCGCCGTTCTGCTGGCCCTCGTGATCCGGTCCCTGGTGGTGCAGGCGTTCACGATTCCGTCGGGCTCGATGATGGACACCCTGCTCGTCGGCGACTACATCCTGGTCAACAAGTTCCTCTACGGGCCCGAGCTGCCGCTGACCGAGCTGCACCTGCCGTCGCTGCGCGATCCCAAGCGCGGCGACATCATCGTGTTCAAGTATCCGCAGGACGAGAAGCGCGACTTCATCAAGCGGATCGTCGCGACCCCGGGCGAGCGCGTGCAGATCCGCGGCCACCAGGTGCTGGTCAACGGCAAGCCCCTCGCCGAGTCCTACACCAAGTTCTCCGACTCGGGCGTGCGCGGCGGCGAAGCCTTCTGCGGCTACGCCTACGGCTGCGAGCCGACGATCGTGCCGCCCGACTCCTACTTCGTGATGGGCGACAACCGCGACAACTCGCAGGACAGCCGCTACTGGGGCTTCGTCAAGCGCGACAAGATCAAGGGCAAGGCCTTCCTCATCTACTGGTCCTGGGACGGCGATCGCCACTGGCTGCGCTGGTGGCGGCTCGCGAACTATATTCCGTAGCCGCCCACGGTGATTGAGCGGGGCGAGGCGCCCGAACGCCCTGTTGTTGTAGCGGGGTTATTGTAGCGGGGTCCATGAGCCCGGCTCTAACCGAGGGTGGCCTGAGACAGATGCGAGCCGGCTCCGGACGCCCGTTCAATCCGTAAATGCAAGACCACGCCGCACGCCCGAACAGTCCTCTGGTGCCGGTCGAGCTCGCACGCTCGGGCGTGCTCTCGTCGGCGCTTGCGGAGAATGCGCCGGAAGGGAGTGAGCTCGGGCTGTATGTGCACGTGCCGTTCTGCGTGAAGCGGTGCGGGTACTGCAGCTTCAACACCGCGCCGCTGGAAGACGGGGCGATGGCGCGGTATCTCGAGGCGGTCCATCGTGAGATCGAGCTGCTGGGCGCGCTCGGATGGGCGGAGCGCGTGCGGCTCTCGACCGTGTTCCTGGGCGGCGGCACGCCCTCGCTCCTGGCGAGCGACGAGCTGGCGGCGCTGCTCGATCGCATCCGGTCGCGATTCGCGCTGCGCGCCGACGCCGAGATCACGGTCGAGTGCAATCCCGAGAGCGTCACGCGCGACAAGCTCGCGGGCTACCGGGCCGCCGGCGTCAACCGTGTGAGCCTCGGCGTCCAGTCGCTCGACGACGCGATCCTGCCGCGGCTGGGCCGGCTGCACGACGCGCACGGCGCCCGCGCGGCGTTCGAAGCGGCGCGCGAGGCCGGCTGCGACAACGTCAGCGTCGACCTCATGTACGGCCTGCCCGGCCTCGACGTCGACGGCTGGGCGCGCGCCGTCGAGCGCGTGCTCGACTGGCGGCCGGATCATCTCTCGGCGTACGGCCTCACCCTGGACGCCGGCAGCCTGTGGGGCGCCGCCGGCGTCGACGGCATCCCGGGCGAGGACACCCAGGTCGACCAGTACTGGCGGCTGGCCCGCGCCGCCGCGGCCCGCGGCCTCGAGCACTACGAGATCTCCAACTACGCGCGGCCCGGCTTTCGCTCGCGCCACAACCAGATCTACTGGCACGCCGCGGAGTACCTCGCGGCGGGCCCCGGCGCGTGCGGGTTCGTCGGGAGGATGCGTTACGCGAACGTCAAGGCGACGCCGCGCTACTGCGAGACGCTCGGGACGGCCGAGCTGCCGGTCGCGTCCTTCGAGCACCTCTCGGAGCGACAGCGCCTGGCCGAGCGCCTGATCCTCGGTCTCAGGCTGTCGGACGGCATTCCGACCGCTTGGCTCGAGGCGCGGCTCGAGGACGACCGCCGCCTCCGCCGCTTCGTCGACGAGTGGCGTGCCCGGACGCTCCTGGTCGACCTTGGCGACCGCGTCCGGCTCACCGAGGCCGGCTTCCTCCTGTCCGACGCACTGTTCGTCGAATTGCTATAATTTTCGCCGATGGATGCTCGTCACCGTGACGTGCTGATCGCGGTCATCCGTGAGTACGTCGACTCCACTGAACCGGTCGGCTCGCGGGTGCTCGCGCGGCGGCACTTTCCGAATCTCTCGGCGGCCACGCTCCGCAACGTCATGGCCGATCTCGAGGAGATGGGCTATCTCGTGCAGCCTCACACGAGCGCCGGCCGTGTGCCGACCGACAAGGCATACCGCTTTTACGTCGAGTCGTTCCCGCCGCCGCAGAGCTCGAAGGTCGCCCGGGCCGGCGATACGCTGCCGCAGCGGCGCTCGGGCATCGACGGCTTCATGGAGCGGACGTCCTCGCACCTCTCGACCGCGACCAAGCTCACCGGCCTGCTCCTGGCGCCGCCGCTCAAGCAGACGACCATCGCCCGCGTCGACCTGATCCCGCTCGAGGATGACCGCGCGCTCGCGGTGCTCGTGACCGACGCCGGCTGGGTCACCGCACGCGCCGTGACGCTCGAGCCGCCGCTCACCGCGGACGAGGTGCGCGCAATCGGGCGCGAGCTTCACCGCCGCTACAGCGGGCGCACGGTGCAGGACGTCGTCGAGATGGAAGCCGAGCCGCGCGATCCGCTCGACGCGCTGCACACGCGGGCTCGCGCGATCACCGAGCAGATCGTCGCGGTGCTGCGCGGCCGCACGCTCTACGTCAGCGGCGCGATCAACATGCTGGACCATCCCGAGTTCCTGAATCTCGAGACGACGCGTGAGCTGCTCCGCACCTTCGAGCAGAAGGAGCGGCTGGCCGATCTGATGACCGAGCTGGCCGCGACCGAGGGTGTGAACGTGACGATCGGCGAGGAAAACCCTGTCGCCGAGATGCGCGAGTGCACCTTGATCACGTCCACCTATACGTACCGCGACCAGGTCATCGGCATTCTCGGCGTCGTTGGGCCTCGGCGGTTGCCTTACCCTGACGTCATCTCGATCGTCAACGAGACCGCTCGGCACGTTACCGACGCTCTTTCTCGCGTTCGCCAGGATTTGTACCTTCCGTCGTAGTGCTTCGCTTGGCGGCGGCTGGGCGGGGAGGGGCGTGGGGAGCCTCCCCGGGATCTGACTGCTGATCTCGCGTGAGTTAGGCATCGCTTCGGCGCGCGGACTACGCTGCCTACACAGATCCCGGGGAAGCTCCCCACGCCCCTCCCCGCCCGGGCCGACAACCGCATCGGCCGTAGATCCAGCCTGGCGGCGAGCCGGCCCAACCCAGACCCCGGCCGGCCGGCGGTACTGACTCCGGGCCGGTGCTCAGCCAGAACCGTGAGGGGGCGCTGCTATAATTCATCTGTTATGGAGGAGAGTGAGGGACGGAAGATGGAGTCTGTCGAGACGGCGGCGGGCGCCGGTGGTCCGAGCGAGACGGTCGAGGAGCTCAGGCGGCAGCTCGAGGAGAAGCAGGACAAGCTGCTGCGGGCGCTGGCAGAGGCTGAGAACTTCAAGCGGCGGACGCAGCGGGACCGCGACGAGTCGGTCCGCTATGCGAACGAGACGTTGCTGCGCGATCTGATCCCCGTGCTCGACAATCTGGATCGCGCGCTCGAGGCGGCGCGATCGACTGGCGGCGCCGCAGGCGTCATCGGCGGAATCGAGCTGATCCAGCGGGAATTCCTGAAGGTGCTCGAGCGGGCCGGCGTCACGCGCTACTCGGCGCTCGGCCAGCCGTTCGATCCCACCCGTCACGAGGCGATCGCCCGCGTGGTGAGCGCCGACGCCAAGCCCGGTACGGTGATCGCCGAAACGATGCCCGGCTACCTGTTGCACAACCGCGTCCTCCGGGCCGCGCTCGTGTCCGTCGCCGGCGCGCCGGACGAGGACAACTGAGCCCGGTGGCGCGCGACTACTACGAGATCCTCGGCGTCGCGCGCAACGCGGGCGAGGCCGAGCTCAAGAAGGCGTACCGCCAGCTCGCGATGCAGTTCCACCCCGACCGGAATCGCGGTAACAAGGACGCCGAGGAGCGCTTCAAAGAGGTGAACGAGGCGTACGCCGTCCTGTCCGATCCGGACAAGCGTGCGCACTTCGATCGCTTCGGCACTGCTCCCGGCACCGCGCCCGGGTTTGGCGACACGGGGTTCGGCACGCTCTTCGAAGACATCTTCGAGAACTTCTTCTCGGGCGGTGGACGCGGGCGAGGCTCCCGCGCGGCGCGCGGCGAAGATCTCCAGTACGAGCTCAAGATCAGCCTGGAGGACGCGGCGACCGGGCTCGAGACGAAGGTCCAGATCCCACGGCTCGAGCGCTGCGACGCGTGCTCCGGCTCGGGCGTCGAGCCAGGCAGCCGCCTGGAGACCTGTGACATGTGCCGCGGCGCCGGCGAGGTGCGGCGCAATCACGGCTTCCTCACCGTCGCCCAGACCTGTCCCAAGTGCCGCGGCGCCGGCCAGATCAACCGCTCGCCGTGCCGCGAGTGCCGCGGCGAAGGGCGGCGCCGGGCCGAGCGGTTGCTGAACGTCAAGATTCCCGCCGGGATCGAGGACCGCATGCAGCTTCGCATCAGCGGCGAAGGCTCCGGCGGCCTCGGGGGCGGCCCGTCAGGCGATCTCTACGTCGTCGTGCGCGTGCGCGAGCACGACATCTTCACGCGTGAAGGCGCCGACCTTCACTGCGACCTGCCGCTGTCCTTCACGAACCTGGCACTGGGCCACGAGGTCGAGGTGCCGATCCTCGGCGGCGTGAGCAAGCTGCGCGTGCCGGCCGGGACGCAGCCCAACGAAGTGCTCCGCATCCGTGGGAAGGGCATGCCGCATCTGCGCCAGCGCGGCCACGGCGACGCCTGCTACCGCGTGGTGCTCGAGGTCCCGCAAAAGCTCAACGCCCGTCAGCGCGAGGCGCTGGCGAGCTTCGAGGCGGCCTCGAAGGACGAGCGAGGCCCGCTGGCAGCCGCCTTCTTCGAGCGAGTAAAGAAGCTCCTCGGCTAGTCGATGGCATCCTCCCATTACTGGGAGCTCACGGTCGGCGCGCCCGGCGATCTCTCCGAAGGGCTGACCAATCTCGCGTGGGAGCTCGGCGCGCTCGGCGTCGTCGAGGAAGAGGAGCCCGGCCGCGGCGCCCGCCTGCGCGCGTTCTTTCCCGAGACGGTCGCCGCGAGCGCGCTCGAGGAGAGCGTCCGGCGGTATCTCGACGGTCTGCGCGCGCTCGGTTTCGCGCCGGCTGCCGACGTGCGCGTCGCGGCGCTCGCCGACGAGAACTGGGCCGACGCCTGGCGTGTCCACTTCAAGCCGCGGGCCGTCGGCCGACGACTCGTGATCGCGCCCCCATGGGATCTTCCGGCGCCGAACGGCCGGATCGTGATCGAGATCGAGCCCGGACGCGCATTCGGCACCGGTCACCACGGCACCACCGCCGGCTGTCTGGAGGCGCTCGAGGCCGCGATCGAGCGCGATCCGCCTTCGCGCATGCTCGACCTCGGTACCGGATCCGGCATCCTCGCCATCGCGGCCGCGCGGCTCGGCGTTGCGTCGGTGCTCGCGGTCGATGACGATCCCGACGCGGTCGCGTGCGCGGTGGCGAACGCGGCTCGCAACCACGTGTCCGACCGCGTGCGGTGCGCGCTGGCCGACGCGGCGACCTTGCGCGAGCCGCGGGCGCCGCTGGTCGTCGCGAATCTCCTCTCGGCCGCGCACCGCCGGTTGGCGGCGCAGTATCTCCGCTCGCTGACCCCCGGCGGCACCCTGCTCCTCGGCGGCATCCTCGACGCGGAGGCTGCGGATCTCGGCGGGGCGCTGGCCGACCACGGTCTCATCCATCGCGCGTCGCGCTCGGTGGAAGGCTGGACCACGCTCGAGCTCCGTGCGCCGCTTTACGATCGCGCCTGAGCGGATCCGCGACGGCCGCGTCGTCTTCGATCGCGACGAGTCGCGTCACCTTGCGCGCGTGCTGCGGCTTCGTTCCGGCGACACGGTGGTCGCGGCCGACGGCGCCGGCCGCGAGTACACGGTGCGGCTCGAGACGCTGGGCGAGGAGGCCACGGGCACGGTGCTCGCGGCCGGCGACAACGAGCGCGAATCGCCGGTCCGCATCACGCTGCTCCAGGCCGTCCCCAAGGGCGACAAGATGGAGTCGATCGTGCGCGCCTGCACGGAGCTCGGCGTTTCGCGCATCGTCCCGGTGCTGACGGAGCGGACGATCGTGACGCTCGACGCCGGCCGCTGGCGGGATCGCGCGCGGCGCTGGCAGCGCATCGCGAAGGAAGCCGCTAAGCAATGCGGCCGCGCGGTCGTTCCGCCGGTCGACGTGCCGCTGGCGCTCGACGACGTCCTCGCGCGCGGCGACGACGCCGATCTGCGGCTGTGTCTGTGGGAAGGGGCGCGCGACAGTGCGTCCGGAGCGAGCCTTCCTCTCACCCTGTCCGGCGGCGCCGGCGTCGCGCTGCTCGTCGGGCCCGAGGGTGGATTCGCGTCGAGCGAAGTCGACCGCGCCCGCCAGCAGGGCTGGCTGATCGTCGGCGCCGGACCGCGCATCCTGCGAACCGAGACGGCCGGGCCCGCGATCATCGCGGTGCTGCAGGCGCGCTTCGGCGACCTCGGCGGCCGGCGGTGACCGAGAGCGAGGCCGGCTGGGAGCACTTCGAGACCGAGGCTGACGTGGGAGTGCGCGCCTGGGCCCCGACGCGGGCTGGCGCGTTCGCTCAGGCCGCCCTCGGCGTGTTCGCGCTGGTCATCAGGCCGGATGAAATCGTCGAGCGTGAGCATCGCGAGGTTCGCGCACAGGCAGATTCGCCGGAGCGCTTGCTGGTCGCCTGGATCAATGAGTGCCTCTACGTGCACGAGATCGAGGGCTTCGCCGTCCGGCGGGTGGACGTGGACACCTGCACCGACACCGTCGTTCACGGGACCTTGCACGGCGAGGAGATCGACAGTGCCCGCCACCAGCTCGGGACGGTCGTCAAAGCGGCCACCCTGCACCAGGTCGCCGTGACCGAAGTAGCGGGCCGCCACGAGGTCCGGGTCATCGTCGACGTGTGATGTCTCACATGTGAGACATCAGGTCCTGAAACCCGTGTCATCCGCGCCACCCGGACCGGGCAGGATCCCAATCGGCCCCTTGCGTAACAGATACTTACGAATTTCGGAGGTGTGGCACCCTCGTTGCTAATTTCTCGTTCGGTCTATGCGACAGCACACCATTCGTAAGCCTGTCAGCATCGAGGGCGTTGGGCTCCACTCGGGCAAGGTCGCACGGGTCACGATCTCGCCGGCACCGCAGGACGCCGGGGTCGTGTTCAAGGTGCGGGCGACCGGCGAGCGCATCCCCGCCAGGCCGGAGAGCGTCGTCAACTCCCACTACGCGACGACCCTCGGTGTGAACGGCACGCGCATTCAGACCGTCGAGCACCTGATGGCCGCCTTCGGCGGGCTCGGGATCGACAACGTCGAGGTCGAGGTGGACGGCACCGAGATCCCGGCGCTCGACGGCAGCGCGAAGCCCTTCGTGGCGATGCTGACCGCCGCGGGCCGTGTCCAGCAGTCCGCGCGGCGCCGCGTCCTGACGCTTCCGTGCCCGCTCAAGGTCGGCAGCGCCGGTCGGTGGCTGCACATCGTCCCCTCCGAGACGTTCCGGATCACCTACACCCTCGACAACGACCACCCGGCGATCGGCACCCAGGCGCTCTCCTGGTTGCCGAGCGAGCGGTCCTTCGTCGAGGAGTTCGCGCCCGCCCGGACGTACGGCTTCCTGCGCGACCTCGGGCTCATGCGGAAGAACGGCCTGGCGCGCGGCGGCTCGCTCGACAACGCGATCGTGCTCGGTAACCGCGGCGCGCTGAACGGGCTCCGCTACGACGACGAGTTCGTCCGCCACAAGATTCTCGACCTCATGGGCGATCTCGCCCTGCTCGGCCGTCCGATCGGCGCGCACGTGATCGCGCGCAACGGCGGCCACGCGCTCAACCTCGAGATGGTCCTCGCAGTCCAGCGCGCGGTCGGGCTCGAGCGCCGGGCGGCCGCGACCGTCTCGGCGGCGGCCGACGAGGCGTCCAGGGATACCGCGCGGCGCGAAGGCTTCGTCCCCGCCCCCGGTCTCGCCGCGATCTGACCGGCTTCCGCGCCGTACCGGCCGTCCCCGCGACGGCGGTGGGCGCGCACGACCACGCTATAATGATCCGTCCGCCGTATGCGTGCCTTGTGGTTTCCCAGCCATCTCGTTGCGGCGGCGCTGGCGCTCGCGGTCGCCGCGCCGGCGCGCGCCGAATTACGCGTCAGTGACCTGGACGTCTTCCTCAACGACCATGAAGTAACCGTCCACGTCGTGCTGCTCGGGGCCCTGCCCGACGCCCTTCACGAGGGCATCCAGAGCGGGATCCCGGCGCACATCCGCCTGATCATCGAGCTCTGGCAGTATCAGCGGATGATCCCCGACCGGATGCTGATCACGAAGACCGTGGAGCGCACGCTCGCCTACAACGTCGTCACCAGGGAATTCAAGGTGTCGGCGGTGCAAGGCGAGACCCGGCCGGTCTTCACGACGCGCGACCTGCGGGACGCGCAGCGCGTCCTCTCGGACATCCGCGGCGTCAAGATGACGCCGGCTGCCGCCCTCGATCCGACCGCGGTCATCTACGTGCGCGTCTACGCCGAGACCGCGCTCAACGGTGAGAACACCTTCGTGGCCCGGATGAACGGCACCGCGGAGCAGACGCAGCGCCAGTCCGACTACCGCACCATCCGAAGAGTGCAATAGTGCCGCTTCTGAGCGAAGAGAACCGTCGCAAGCGGAACTTAGTAATCCTGGCCGGGTTCGTGCTGCTGGTGGGCACGGCCAATCTGCTCGACGTCGGCGTCTACGCGCCGGAGCTGCCGCTGGCGTCGAACATCGCGGTCTTCGCGCTGCTCAACCTGAACCTGATCGTGCTGCTGCTGCTCGTGCTGCTGCTGCTCCGCAATCTCGTGAAGCTGTGGTTCGAGCGGCGCGAGCAGGTGATCGGCGCCAAGTTCAAGGCCAAGCTCGTGCTGGCCTTCCTCTCGCTCTCGCTGATCCCGTCGACGCTCATCTTCCTGATCGCCTCCAACTTCATCAACAAGTCGATCGAGGGCTGGTTCAAGCCGCAGGTCGAGCGGCCGCTCGATCAGGCGCTCGCGGTCGCGCAGACCTACTACGGCAATCTCGAGCGCACGGCGCTGCGCCACGCGCAGCAGATCGGCCGGGTCGTCGATCGCGAGGGCTTGCTGGCCGACGACCGGCGCGAGGCGCTGGCGGCGTACCTGGTCGAGCAGCAAGACCGGCTGGGCCTCAGCGCGATCACCGTGTTCAGCGCCCAGGGCAACGAGCTCGTCCACGTGAAGGACCCGATCCTGGGCGACCTGGCGACGCGCGAGGTCAATGAGGCGCAGCTGCGCCAGGGTGCCGCCGGCCAGGAGCTCACGACCGTCCGCGAGCTCTCCTCGGGCGACCTGGTCGAGGCGGTGGTGCCGATCTGGGCCAGCCGCGGCGGCGACCGCATGGTGGTCGGCGTGGTCGTCGTGGGCACCCACGTCACCGAGCGGCTCGAGGCGCGCGTGCGCGCGATCTCGCAGGCGTTCCGGGAGTACAAGCAGCTCAAGCTGTTGAAGACGCCGATCAAAGGTATCTACATCCTGCTGTTTCTCCTGATGACCCTGATCGTCGTGTTCTCGTTCACCTGGTTCGCGCTCTATCTGGCGCGCGGAATCACGGGGCCGATCGCCGAGCTCGCCGAGGGCACGCGCGAGATCGCGGCCGGGAACCTCGCTTACAAGGTCGAGGCGCGCGGCGACGACGAGATCGGCGTGCTCGTGAACTCGTTCAACCGGATGACCGACGATCTCGGCAAGTCCAAGCGCCAGCTCGAGGAGGCGTATCTCGACCTCTCGGACAAGCACACGGAGCTCGAGGATCGCCGGGTGTACATGGACACGGTGCTCGAGGCCATCACCACCGGCGTCGTCTCGTTCGACCCCCTCGGGCGGCTGACGACGATCAACGGCGCCGGCTCGCGCATGCTCGGGGTGAACGAGGCGACCGCACCGGGGCGCCTGCTCGAGGAGATATTCGCCGGGCCCGATTTGCGTCCCGTCGTGGCCCAGGTGCTGCGCCTGCGGCGCCCCAACGCACCGAGCGCCGAGCTCGCAGTGCAGCTGCGGCGCGGGGGCGCCACGCTGTCGCTGTTGGCGTCAGCAACCGCGCTCCGCGGTCCCGACGGTGAGTACGCCGGCGCCGTGGTGGTGCTCGACGACCTGACCGAGCTCCTGAAGGCCCAGCGCGTGGCGGCGTGGCGCGAGGTCGCCCAGCGGATCGCGCACGAGATCAAGAATCCGCTCACACCGATCCAGCTCTCGGCGCAGCGGCTGCGCCGCAGGCTCGGCCGCATCCCCGGCGAGGAACGGTTGGTGGCCGAGGCCACCGAGACCATCATCCACGAGGTCGACGGGCTCAAGCGCCTGGTCGATGAGTTCTCGCGCTTCGCGCGGATGCCCGTCCTCGCGCCGCGGCCGACCGACGTGCGCCAGCTCGTCGACAGCGTCGCCAGCCTCTATCGCGAGTCGCACCCGGCGCTCTCGATCAGCACCCATCATCCCGACGACCTGCCGCTGCTCGAGGTCGATCCGGATCACATCAAGCGCGCCGTGCTGAACCTGGTGGACAACGCGGTGGAAGCGGTCGGCGGCACGGGCGACGTCCGGGTCGAGACCGCCCACGGTGCCGAGTCCGGTCACGCGCGGATCATCGTCGCCGACGACGGCCCGGGCATCAGCCCCGAGGACAAGGAGAAGCTCTTCCTGCCCTACTTCTCGACGAAGGTCGCGGGAATGGGCCTCGGCCTGCCGATCGTGCACGAGATCGTCAGCGAGCACGGCGGCACGATCCGTGTCGAAGACAACAAGCCCCGCGGCACCCGCTTCATCATCGAAGTCCCCGTCTCCCGCGCCGGCGTAACGGTGGAATCCTGAGATGACTGGATCCGCCAACCGAACCCCCGGAGCCCCCGCGGAACGAATGCGCGGGCGCAACGCGAAACCGACTCGCGCGCGAAGCGCGCGTGTGCTGGCGCACCCCTCCCCGACAGCAACGCCGCCAAGCGAAACCGACTCGCGCGCGAAGCGCGCGTGTGCCGGCGCACCCCTCCAACCATGAGCCCAATCGCCACGGGTAACTAGAATGGCCGGCGAGCATATCTTGATAGTCGACGACGAACCGGCGATCCGCTCGACCCTTCGCGACGTGCTGGAGGACGAGGGCTACCGCGTGTCCGCGGTCGGCAGCGGCGCCGACGCGCTCCGGTTCTTCGCGGACGAGCTCCCGGACGTCACGTTCCTCGACATCTGGATGCACCGGATGGACGGCCTCGAGACCCTCGCCGAGATCAAGCGCGCGCGGCCCGAGGCGGTCGTGGTCATGATCTCCGGCCACGGCACCATCGAGACCGCGGTGAAGGCGACGCGCCTGGGCGCGTACGACTTCGTCGAGAAGCCGCTCTCGCTCGAGAAGATCCTGGTCACGGTCAGCCGCGCGCTCGAGCACGCGCGCCTCGAGCGCGAGAACGCCGCGCTGCGCGCGACCCTCGAGCAGCGCGCCGAGATCGTCGGTGAGAGCGCCGCGATGCGCGCGCTCCGCGACCAGATCACGAAGGCCGCGCCCACCAACGGGCGCGTGCTGATCCACGGCGAGAACGGCAGCGGCAAGGAGCTGGTCGCCCGCGCCATTCACGTGCAGTCGGCGCGGCGCGAGCGCGCGTTCGTCGAAGTCAACTGCGCCGCGATCCCGGAAGAGCTGATCGAGTCCGAGCTGTTCGGCCACGAGAAGGGCGCCTTCACCGGAGCGCTGGCGCGCCGCCACGGCAAGTTCGAGCTGGCCGACCACGGGACGCTCTTCCTGGATGAGATCGGCGACATGAGCCTCAAGACGCAGGCGAAGGTGCTGCGCGCGCTCGAGGAGCAGGCGTTCGAGCGGGTCGGCGGCAAGGACACGCTCCGGGTCGACGTGCGGGTGATCGCCGCGTCCAATCGTGACCTGCCGGGCCTGATCCGCGAGGGCCACTTCCGCGAAGACCTCTACTATCGGCTCAACGTGATCCCGATCGAGGTGCCCCCGCTGCGCATGCGCAAGGACGACATCCCGGCCCACGTGAGCCAATTCATCGCGCAGTTCTGCGCCGAGAACGGCAAGCGCGCCAAGACGCTCTCCAACGAGGCGCTCGGCTACTTCCTGGCCTACGACTGGCCCGGCAACGTGCGCGAGCTGCGCAACATGGTGGAGCGTCTGGTCATCATGGCGCCGGGCGACGTGATCACGGCCGAGGACTTGCCGGCGCCGCTCAGGCCGAAGGAAGCGGGACCGGCCGCGGCCGAGCCGCACGACCGCTCGCTCAAGGACGCGCGCGACAACTTCGAGCGCGCGTTCATCCTGGCCGAGCTGCGCGCCAACGACTGGAACGTGACCCGCACCGCCGAGCGGCTGCGCATCGAGCGCAGCCACCTCTACCGCAAGCTCAAGGCCTACAACATCAATCCGCCCAAGCGCGAGGGCTGACCCGCGCGCCGTGTCCGAGCCCGGCGAGAGCGCGGTCGACGCCGCGGCGGTAGCCGGCCGCGGGCTCGGGCTCGTCGTTCTGAGTGTGCTGACGTGGAAGGTGCTCGCCCAGGGATTGTCCTACCAGCCCGGCGGCGTGCTCGGCTTCATTCACGGCATCGATCTCATCTTCCACGAGGCCGGCCACGTGATCTTCGGCTTCTTCGGCCAATTTCTTGCGGTGCTCGGCGGCTCGCTCATGCAGGTCTTGATCCCGGTGATCGCCACCGCCGCGTTCGTGCGCACGGGCCAGTGGGCGTCGGCCGCGGTGACCTTGTTCTGGACGGGCCAGTCGCTGACTGACGTCGCGATTTACGCCGCCGACGGCCGCGCGAAGGCCCTGCCGCTCCTGGCCGACGGGCTGATCCACGACTGGAATTACCTCCTCGGTCGGCTCGGCCTGCTTCAGTCCGCCGAAACCGTCGGCCGCCTGATCTTCGCCCTCGGTGCGCTGACGATGTTCGTCGCGCTCCTGCTGCTGGGGCTCGGCACCTGGCAGCGCTGGAACGCGCCGCCGCGCTCGGCGGAAGCCGCCTAGGCCACGCGAGCGGCGCTTCCCTCGGCCGACGTTTCGTCATACTGTCCCGGCGTGCTCGATCTAATCTTAAAATCCTGCCGCCTGCCCACGCGCCCCGAGCCGCTCGACCTGGCGATCGCTGAGGGGCGCATCGTGGCCGTGGGCAAGGTGGACGCATCTGCTCGCGAAACGATCGACGCGGGCGGGCGCCTCGTCACGCCCGGTCTCGTCGAGGCGCACATCCATCTGGACAAGGCGCTCCTGATGGACCGCGTCGCGGGCACGGCCGAGACGGCGGCGGAGGCGATTCGTCTGACGGGCGCCGCGAAGCGCGGCTTCACCGTGGACGACATCGGCGCGCGGGCGCGGCGCGTGCTCGAGCTCGCCGTCGCCGCCGGCACGACCGCGATGCGCGCGCACGTCGAGGTCGACCCGATCGTCGAGCTCGCCGGGATGGACGCGATGCTCGCGCTCAAGCGCGAATATGCGCCCGCGGTCGATCTGCAGCTCTGCGCCTTCGCGCAGGAAGGCATTCTGCAGGCGCCCGGGACCGAAGCACTCTTGCGCCGCGCCCTCGAGATGGGCGCCGATCTCGTCGGCGGCTGCCCGTACAACGACACCGACGCGAAGCGCCACATCGAGATCGTGTTCGCGCTCGCGCGCGAGTTCGGCGTCGACGCCGACTTCCACGTCGACTTCTCCGACGAGCCCGAGCACCTGCACGTGCGCGAGATCGTGCGGCAGACCGTGCGCGCGGGCTGGCAGGGCCGCGTCGCGGTCGGTCACCTGACCGAGCTGGCGGCGCTACCCATCGACGAGCAGGCGAAGCTGATCGCCGAGCTCACCACCGCGCGCATCGGCGTCATCAGCCTGCCGCTCACCGATCTGTATCTGATGGGACGGCGCGACGAGCGAAACGTGCGCCGCGGGCTCGCGCCGATCCGCCGCCTGTTGCAGGCCGGCGTTCCGGTCGCGCTGGCATCGAACAATATCCGGAACCCGTTCACGCCGATCGGCACCGCTGATCCGGCGCAGCTCGTGTTCGTGGGCGCCCTCGCCGCCCACATGGGCACGCCGGACCTGATGCGGGCGCTGGTCGACACGATCACGGCCCACGCGGCGCGCATCATGAACCTCCGCGACTACGGCTGCTCGGTCGGCTGCCGCGCCGATCTCGTCCTCTGGGAGTGCGAGCGGGTCGAGGACATCGTGATGGCCCTGCCGCCGCGGCGGCTCGTCGTGAAAGGCGGGCGCGTCACGATCGAGCACGAGCGCCGCACGGCGCAGCGCTGGCGTCTTGGTTGACACGGGCGAAGCACGCCATGTAGAGTGACTGCAGTCGGTTCCCGTGCTTTCCTTTAAGCGAGCCCGGAGAGGCCCGCAAGGAGAGAAGATGAGTAGCCCGGCACCACGCCGCCCCCGCGAGAAGGCGCAGGTCTTGGACGAGACCGCGCTGGATCGAGCGCTCACCCGCATCGCCCACGAGATCCTCGAGAAGAACGGCGGCGCCAAAGATCTGGCCTTCGTCGGGCTGCGCACGCGCGGGGTGAGCCTCGCCCATCGCCTGGCGGCGAAGATCGCCCAGATCGACGGCACCGCGCTGCCGGTCGGCACCCTCGACATCACGCTCTACCGCGACGATCTCGGCATGCGCGGCACGCCGGTCATCCGTGGCACCGACATCCCGTTCTCGATCAAGGACAAGACCGTCGTCCTGGTGGACGACGTGCTCTTCACCGGCCGGACGATTCGCGCCGCGCTCGACGCGATCATCGACCTCGGCCGGCCGACCTCGATCCAGCTCGCCTGCCTGGTCGACCGCGGCCACCGCGAGCTGCCGATCCGGCCGGATTATGTCGGCAAGAACCTGCCGACCTCGCGCCGGGAAACCGTCGCCGTCAGGCTGCGCGAGCACGACGGCGAAGACCGCGTCGTCATCGAAGAACCCGAGGAGGCCTAGATGGGCTGGACGCGGAAGGATCTGCTCTCGATGCGAGAGCTCGATGCCGCCGAGATCACCCTGCTGGTCGACACCGCGGCCTCGCTCCAGGAGATCGCGTCGCGCGACATCAAGAAGGTGCCGGCGCTCCGCGGCAAGACGGTCGTCAACCTCTTCTACGAGGCGTCGACGCGGACGCGCACGTCGTTCGAGATCGCCGGCAAGTGGCTCTCGGCGGACGTGATCAACTTCTCGGCGAGCGGCTCGAGCACCAGCAAGGGCGAGAGCTTCATCGACACGGCCAAGAACATCGCCGCGATGAGCCCCGACGTGGTCGTCGTCCGGCATTCGTCGGCCGGCGCGGCCGACCTGCTCGCGCGGACGTTGCCGTGCGCGATCGTGAACGCCGGCGACGGCGCCCACGAGCATCCGACACAGGCGCTGCTCGACCTCCTGACGATCCGCGAGAAGAAGGGCCACTTCGAGGGCTTGCACGTGGCGATCGTTGGCGACGTCGCGCACAGCCGGGTCGCGCGCTCGGACATTCACGGCATGCGCAAGCTCGGCATGACGGTCACCGTGGCCGGCCCGCCGACCTTGATCCCGCCGTTCGTGCAGGAGCTGGGCGCGAAGGTCAGCTACCGCCTCGAGGACGCGATCGGCGACGTGGACGTGATCATGATGCTCCGCCTCCAGCAGGAGCGCATGACCGGTGGGCTGATTCCGTCGACCCGCGAGTACGCGCGCTTCTGGGGGTTGACACTCGACAAGCTGGCGCGCCACGCGCGCTCGGACGTCCTGATCATGCACCCCGGTCCCGTCAACCGAGGCATCGAGCTCTCGCCCGAGGTCGCCGACGGTCCGTACTCGGTCATCCTCGACCAGGTCTCCCGCGGCGTCGCGGTGCGCATGGGCGTGCTGCTCCTGCTCGCCGGCCGCAAGGAGGGAGACGGCGCATGAGCCTCCTGCTGCGCGGCGGCCGCGTCATCGACCCGGCGAACACCATCGATGCCGTGCAAGACGTGCTGATCGAGGACGGCAAGATCGCGCGGCTCGGCTCGCGGCTTCAGGCGCCTACGGACGCCGAGATCGTCGACGTGGCCGGCAAGATCGTCTGCCCCGGTTTCATCGACATGCACGTGCACCTGCGCGAGCCGGGCCAGGAGTACAAGGAGACCGTCGCGACCGGCACGCGGGCTGCCGCCGCCGGCGGCTTCACCGCCGTGTGCTGCATGGCGAACACGAGCCCGGTGAACGACAACGGCGCGGTCACCGACTACATCCTCGCCAAGGCGCGGGTCGAAGGCCTGGTGCGCGTCTACCCGATCGGCGCCGTCACGCGCAATCTGCGCGGCGAGGAGCTCGCGGAGCTGGCCGAGCTGGCCGAATCCGGCTGCGTCGCGTTCTCGGACGACGGCAAGTGCGTCATGAACGCCGGCCTCTACCGCCACGCGATGGAGTACACGCTGCCGTTCGGGGCGCCGATCATCAGCCACGCCGAGGATTCGAGCCTGAGCGCGGGCGCGTCCATGAACGAGGGTGTGGTCTCCACCGAGCTCGGGCTGCGCGGCCAGCCCGCCGCCGCTGAGGACGTGATGGTGGCCCGCGACATCCTGCTGGCCGAGCTGACGGGCGCCCACCTGCACATCGCTCACGCGTCGACCGCCGGCACGGTACGCCTGGTCCGCGACGCGAAAGCTCGCGGCGTCCGCGTGACCGCCGAGGTGACGCCGCACCATCTGGTCCTCACCGACGACGCGGTGCGCGGCTGGGACGCTAACACGAAGATGGCACCGCCGCTGCGCACCAAGCGCGACGTCGAGGCGCTGATCGAAGGGCTCGCCGACGGCACCATCGACTGCATCGCGACCGATCACGCCCCACACGCGCTCTCCGAGAAGGAGGGCGAGTTCGATCTCGCGGCCTTCGGCATCGTCGGGCTCGAGACGGCGGTCGCGGTCGCCCTAGACCGGCTCGTACGCCCCGGGCTCTTGCCGCTCGCGACCGTGATCGCCCGGTGGAGCCGGGACCCAGCGCGCCTGCTCAACCTGCCGGGCGGCGCGCTCACGCCGGGTGCCGCGGCCGACGTCACCGTGCTCGATCTCGACGCGGAAACGATCGTGGACCCGTCGCGGTTTCATTCGCGCAGCCGCAACACGCCGTTCGGCGGGTGGCAGCTTCGCGGAGGTCCGATGATGACGATCGTGGGCGGCAAGGTTGTGCGAGCCGCAGGAGGTCGCGGGGCTGGGGCCCCGCCCTCCGAGGCGAGCCTATGAAGATCGTGCGAGCCGCCTCATGAAGCCCGCCTGGCTCGTGTTGCGCGACGGGCGCACGTTCAGGGGCCGTGCCCTGGGCGCGGTCGGCGAAGCCTCGGGCGAGGTCATCTTCAACACCGCCATGCAGGGCTACCAGGAGATCCTCACCGATCCGTCCTACCGCGGGCAGATCGTCGCGATGACCTACCCGATGATCGGCAACTACGGCGTGAACGACGAGGACGTCGAATCGCGCCGGCCGTGGGTCAACGGGTTCATCGTCAAGGAGGCGTCGGCGGTCGCCTCGAACTTCCGCTCGGGCTCGAGCCTCGACGCCTATCTCGCGCGCCACGGAATCGTCGGCATCCAGGACATCGACACGCGCGCGCTCACGCGTCACCTGCGCGACCACGGCGCCCAGGACGGCATCGTCTCCTCGGTCGAGACCGATCCCGCCCGTCTGCTCGAGCGCGCACGCACGCTGCCCGGCCTGGTCGGCCGCGATCTGGTCGCCGAAGTGACCGCCGACGCGCCCTACACGTGGTCCGAGGGCAGCTGGGAGCTCTCGCGCGGCTACGTCGCGCCGCCGCCGGCCCGGTTCAAGGTCGTCGCGTACGACTGCGGGATCAAGTTCAACATTTTGCGCCAGCTGCGCACGATCGGCTGCGACGTCACGGTGGTCCCGGCGTCGACGACGACCGCCGAGGTGCTCGCCGCGAAGCCCGACGGCGTGTTCATCTCCAACGGTCCGGGTGATCCCGAGGGCGTGCCCTATCTGATCGAGTCGGTGCGCGGTCTTCTCGGGCGCGTGCCGATCTTCGGCATTTGCCTGGGCCACCAGATCCTGGGCCTGGCCGCCGGCGGGCGTACGTACAAGCTGCCGTTCGGCCACCACGGCGCCAACCACCCGGTCAAGGATCTCGCGACCGGAAAGGTCGAGATCACCGCGCAGAATCACGGGTTCGCCGTCGACCCGGCCTCGGTGTCGGCTCATGGGTGGGAGCCGACCCATCTCAATCTGAACGACGGCACGTGTGAGGGTCTGCGTCACCGCGAATGGCCCGTGTTCTCCGTGCAGTACCACCCGGAGGCTTCGCCGGGCCCGCACGACGCCAATTACCTGTTCCATCGCTTCTCCGATCTGATGAGCCAGAAGGGAGGCTGACCTCGTCATGCCCAAGTACTTGATCTCGTACCGGAAGACGGAAGGGGGCGGCCAGAAACCCGAGTGGACGTCGTTCACCGCGCAGAGCGAGACATCGCTCGAAGCCCACGCGATCCGCGAGCGGGTCGACCGCCGCATGAGCGTGCTGGGCGAGCAGCTCTGGGGCAGCGGTGAGGTCAGCTGGGTGGGCAACGGCCGGCTCGACGACGTTCTCTATCGCCGCGAAGAGGCGGCGCCGGAGATGTCGATCGTCTACGGGCTCGTGGAGGAATAGCTGCCCAAGCGCACCGATCTCAAGCGCATCCTGATCATCGGCTCGGGGCCGATCGTCATCGGCCAGGCCTGCGAGTTCGATTACTCGGGCACGCAGGGCTGCCGCGCCCTGCGCGAAGAGGGGTTCGAGGTCGTGCTGGTCAACTCGAACCCGGCGACGATCATGACGGACCCGGAGCTCGCGGACCGGACGTACGTCGAGCCGCTGACGCCGGAGTTCGTCGCGAAGATCATCGAGCGCGAGCGCCCGCAGGCTCTGCTCCCGACCTTGGGCGGCCAGACCGGGCTCAACATCGCCGTCAGCCTGGCCGAGGACGGCACGCTCGAGCGGTTCGGCGTCGAGCTCATCGGCGCCAAGCTCGAGGCGATCAAGAAGGCCGAGGACCGCGCGCTCTTCAAGCAGGCGATGGAGCGGATCGGTCTCGCGCTCCCGAGGTCCGGCCACGCCCGAAGCCTCGAAGAGGCGCGCGCCATCGTGAGCCGCGTCGGCTATCCCGCCATCATCCGCCCCTCGTTCACGCTCGGCGGCACGGGCGGCTCCATCGCGTACAACCCCGAGGAGCTCGAGGAAGCGGTGCGGTGGGGACTCCAGATGTCCCCGGTCGGCACCGTGCTGGTCGAGGAATCGGTGATCGGCTGGAAAGAGTTCGAGCTCGAGGTGATGCGCGACCTCGCCGACAACGTCGTGATCATCTGCTCGATCGAGAACGTCGACCCGATGGGCGTGCACACCGGCGACTCGGTCACGGTCGCGCCGGCCCAGACCTTGACCGACAAGGAATACCAGCTGATGCGCGACGCCGCGATCGCGATCATCCGCGAGATCGGCGTCGAGACGGGCGGCTCGAACATCCAGTTCGCGGTCAATCCGGACGACGGCCGCCTGGTCGTGATCGAGATGAACCCGCGGGTCTCGCGCTCCTCGGCGCTCGCCTCGAAGGCGACCGGCTTCCCGATCGCGAAGATCGCAGCCAAGCTCGCCGTCGGCTACACGCTCGACGAGATCAGGAACGACATCACGCGCGAGACGCCGGCCTCGTTCGAGCCGGCCATCGACTACTGCGTGGTCAAGTTCCCGCGCTGGGCCTTCGAGAAGTTTCCGGAGGCCGATCGGACCTTGACGACCCAGATGAAGTCGGTCGGCGAGGTCATGGCGATCGGCCGCACGTTCAAGGAGGCGCTCCAGAAGTCGATCCGCTCGCTCGAACAGGACCGCTGGGGGCTCACGCTCGGCCGGCCCGCGACCGATGATGAGCTGCGCCGCCTGTTGACGATCCCGACCCCCGACCGAATCTTCGCGATCGGCGACGCGTACCGCGCCGGGTTCACGACCGAGACGATCCACTCGCTGACCCGGATGGACGTGTGGTTCCTCGAGAACATGCGGGAGATCGTCGAGTTCGAGCGGTCGATCGCCGAGGCGGGGCTCCGCGACGCGGACGTGTTACGCCGGGCCAAGCAGCTCGGATTCGCTGACCATCGCATCGGCGAGCTCGCCGGGGTCGGCGAGGCCGCGGTGCGGGCGCGCCGCCTCGAGCTCGGGATCCGCGCGACGTTCAAGACCGTCGACACGTGCGCCGCCGAGTTCGTGGCCCACACGCCGTACCTCTACTCGACCTACGAGGAAGAGGACGAGGCGCCGCCGACGGCGCGGCGCAAGGTCGTCATCCTCGGCTCGGGACCCAACCGGATCGGCCAGGGCGTCGAGTTCGACTACTGCTGCGTCCACGCCGCGTTCGCGCTCCGCGACCTCGGCGTGGAAGCGATCATGGTCAACTGCAACCCCGAAACGGTCTCCACGGACTACGACACGTCCGACCGCCTCTACTTCGAGCCGCTCACCCTCGAGGACGTGCTCAACATCGTGGAGCGCGAGCGCCCGCTCGGCGTGGTGGTGCAGTTCGGTGGGCAGACGCCGCTCAAGCTCGCGGTGCCGCTGCGCGACGCCGGCGTGCCGATCCTGGGCACGACGCCCGACGCGATCGACCGGGCCGAGGACCGCCAGCGGTTCAACGAGCTGATCGCGGAGCTCGGCTTGAATCAGGCGGCCGGGTCGACCGCGCGCTCGCTCCCCGAAGCCCAGACGATTGCGACGGGGATCGGGTTCCCGGTGCTGGTCCGCCCCTCGTACGTGCTCGGGGGCCGCGCGATGCGCATCGTGCACGACGACGAAGACCTCCGGGAATACATGGCCGAGGCGGTGCGCGTCTCTCCGGAGCACCCCGTGCTCATCGACAAGTTCCTCGAGGACGCGATCGAGATCGACGTCGACGCGGTCGCCGACGGCCAGCGAGTCGTCGTCGGCGGGGTCATGGAGCACATCGAGAAAGCCGGCGTGCACTCGGGCGACGCGGCGTGCGCGCTCCCGCCCTACTCGCTCGGCGAAGGGCAGATTCGCGAGCTCCGCGCGCAGACGCGGGCGATGGCGTCGGCCCTCGGCGTCGTCGGGCTCATCAACGTCCAGTTCGCGATCCGCGGCGAGACGATCTACGTGCTCGAGGTGAACCCGCGCGCGTCCCGCACCGTGCCGTTCGTCTCGAAGGCGATCGGGCTGCCGCTCGCCAAGATCGCGACCGCCGCGATGCTCGGGCACTCGGTGGCGCCGCACATCCAAGTCGAGGAGCGCGAGCTCGCCCACATCGCGGTGAAGGAATCGGTCTTCCCGTTCATCAAGTTTCCCGGCGTGGACGTCGTGCTCGGCCCCGAGATGAAATCGACCGGCGAGGTGATGGGCATCGACCGCGACTTCCGCAAGGCGTACCTCAAGTCGCAGGCCGCGGCCGGCGAGGCGCTGCCGACCTCCGGCGCGGTGTTCATCTCGGTGAAGAACCGCGACAAGCGGCCCGTGACGACACTCGCCAAGCGTCTCAGCGAGATGGGCTTCTCGCTGGTCGCGACCACCGGGACCGCGCGGGTGCTCGAGCGTCACGGCATGACCGTCGAGCTCATCCACAAGGTCGGCGAGGGCTACCGGCCCAACGTGATCGACCTGATCAAGCGCGGCCACATCGCGCTGCTCTTCAACACGCCCGAGGACGGCCGGGCCCGGAAGGACTCGGCCATCATCCGCCGCACGGCCGTGGCGCAGAACGTCCCCTACTACACGACCGTGGACGGCATCCAGGCCGCGATCGGCGCGATCGAGGCCTTGCTGAAAGGAGAGCTCCGAGTGCTGAGCCTTCAGGAGTATCACGCTGACCTCCGCTAGGCCGGCCGACCGGGTCCTGATCGCGCTCGACGTGCCGAGCCTCGAGGAGGCCGACGCGCTGCTCGGCCGCCTCGACGGGATCATCACCGGCTGCAAGATCGGCTCGCAGCTCTTCACGGCCGCGGGGCCGGCGGCGATCGAAGCGGCGCGCAAGCGCGGCTTTCGCGTCTTCCTCGACCTCAAGTTCCACGACATCCCGAACACGGTCGGGCTCGCCGTGCGCGAAGCGACGCGCCTCGGCGTCTTCATGCTCAACATCCACGCGAGCGGCGGGCTCGCGATGGCGCGCGACGGGGCCGAGGCGGCAGCGAAGGCCGCCATTGACTTCGCGATCCCACGCCCGCTCTGCGTCGGCGTCACCGTGCTGACGAGCCTCGATCGTCGGGCCCTCCAGCGCGAGGTCGGCGTGCCGACCAGCGTCGAGTCGCACGTGCTACATCTGGCGGCGATCGCGCGCGAGGCCGGCCTCGACGGCTGCGTGGCCTCGCCGCAAGAGATCAGCCCGCTGCGCCTGGCGATGGGGCCGCAATGGGTGATCGTCACCCCGGGCATTCGATGGGAAGCGTCGGCCCAGCGATCGGGCGGCGCGCCGGACGATCAGGTCCGCATCGCGACGCCGCGGCGCGCGCTGGCCGCGGGCGCCGATTATCTCGTCATCGGCCGGCCGATCAGCGCCGCGAAGGATCCGGGCGCCGCTGCGGCCGCGATCGTCGCGGAGCTCGGCGCGCCGTGACCGATCGCGAGACGCTCGAGCTCTACGAGGCCACCGGCGCCCTGATGCGCGGCCACTTCCGGCTCACGTCCGGCCTGCACTCGGACATCTACCTGCAATCGGCGCTGGTCCTCCAGTATCCGCAGCACGCCGCCGCGCTCTGCACCGCGCTCGCGGCGCCGTTTCGCGGCGACGGCATCCAGACCGTGCTGGCGCCGGCGATCGGCGGCATCCTGGTCGCGCACGAGGTGGCCCGCGCGCTCGGCGGGCGGGCGCTCTTCACCGAGCGCGAGGACGGCGTGATGCGGCTGCGCCGCGGGTTCACGGTGGCCTCCGCCGAGCGCTGCCTGGTGGTCGAGGACGTGATGACCACGGGCGGTTCGATTCGCGAGGTGGTGACCTGCGTCGAGGCGCTCGGCGCCGCAGTGGTCGGCGTGGGCTCGCTGATCGACCGAAGCACCGGCGCGAGCTTTCCGGTCAAGCGCGCGGCGCTCGCGACCGTGAAGGCGACGACCTGGAAGCCGGAGGAGTGTCCGCTCTGCAAAGCGGGCGGCCAGGCGATCAAGCCAGGCAGCCGCGTCTGAAGCTCGCCCGCGCTACGGCTTACCGGTCGCGAGCGCGGCGTCCACCCGATCGACGAGATCCTGCAGCGACAGGTTCGCCTTGACCAGGAACGCCACGGCGCCGAGCGCCTTGGCCTGAGCCACGTCGCGTTCCTGGCCGAGGTTCGAGAGCACGAGGACCGGGATGTGGGCGGTCGCGTCGTCCTGCTTCAAGGAACTCAGCACCTCGAACCCGTCCAGCTTCGGCATCATGACGTCGAGCAGGATCAGATCCAGCGGCTCGGCACGCGCGATTCGGAGCGCCTCCTCGCCGTCGGCCGCGGTCAGGACTTCGAGGCCGTGACGGCGCAAGGACGCCTCGGCGGCGCGGCGCAGGAAGCGATCGTCCTCGGCGAGAAGGACCCGCCGGGGACCGTTAGGCACTCTGGCCCGAGAGCAGGCGGCCGACCAGCTCGCCGAGCTCTTGCAGCGACAGGTTGGACTTCACGAAGTAGCCGGAGATCCCGAGGTTGCTCACCTCGGCGATGTCCTGCTCGCGCGACGAGTTGGACAGAATGAGCACCTTCACCCCGCGAGTGGTGTCGTCGCCTCGGAGCGCGCGCAGCACCTCGAGGCCCGACAGCTTCGGCATCAGCATGTCGAGCAGGATGAGGTCCGGCTGCTCGCTGCGCGCCAGCCGCAGCCCTTCCTCGCCGTCGGCTGCGGTCGTCACCGCCAGGCCGCGCTGCCGCAGGCTCGCCTCGCATGCCCGCCGCAGGAATCGATCGTCTTCGACCAGCAGGACCCGTTTCCCCGTTGTCTCCATCGGCCTCACCCACTGATTGGGAGCGTGAAGATGAACGCCGAGCCCTGGCCTTCCTCGGACTCGCACCACACTTCGCCAGCAAGCCGTTCGATGATGAGCCGGACCAGATAGAGGCCCAGCCCCGTGCCTTCCGTCTCGACCATGTGGACGTTCTCCGCTCGATAGAACTTCTCGAACAGGCGGCCCTGCGCGCTCTTGGGGATGCCGATCCCGCTGTCGGTGATCGTCCACCGCGCCCGCGCGGCATCCTGGCGCTCGATGCGGATCGAGATCTCGCCGCCGCTCGGCGTGTACTTGAGCGCGTTCGACGTGAGATTCATGATCACCTGGCGGAGAAGCTGCGGGTCGGCCAGGACCAAGAGCGCGTCCTCGGCGCCGACGACCGAGAGCCGGAGGTCCTTGTCGCGGATCAGCGCGCCGAGATCGTCGATCGAGCTCCGCGTGAGCGTGCCGAGGCTCGTCGGCGTGAGCGCCACCATCAGCTTGCCGCTCTCGAGGCGCGAGATGTCCAGCAAATCGTTCACGAGGCCGATCAGCCGCTCGGCGGCGGTGCGGGCGTCGTCGACGTAGCTGCCGGCCTCGCTCGCGATGTCGGAGCTCTGCGCCGCGAGCTCGAGCATCCACTTGATGCCGGCGAGCGGCGTGCGGAGCTGGTGGGTGACGAACGAGACGAAGTCGGTCTTCATCTGGCTCACCTGCCGCTCGTGCGTCACGTCGTGGAGCGTCAAGGTGAAGCCGATCGTGGTGCCGCCCGCGTCCTTGATCGGGCGCCCGGCCCAGTGAATGGTCCGGCCGCTGCGCTTGAGCTCCAGATCGCCTTCCCCGCCCTGGTCCGGCTTCTGGAGGATCGTGCCGAGGTCCTCGAACACGCGATCCGAGTCGGGCATCGTGCTCCGTCGTCCGGTCGCGAGCTGGGCGAGCCGCACGCCGATGACCGAGCTCGGATCGAAGCCGAGCAGCTCGCCGGCCTGCCGGTTCGCCGCCTGGATCTCACCCTCGCGGCTGAAGAGCACGATACCGTCGGACGTCGAGTCGAAGATCTGCGCGAGACGGACCCGCTGCGTCTGCGTCTCCTCGTAGAGCCCGGCGTTCTCGAGCGCCGTCGCCAGCTGGTCGGCGTAGGACGCGAGCAGCCGCGTCTCGATCTCGCCGAACGCCTGTGAGGTCGAGTAGTAGACGACGAGCACGGCGAGCACGCGCACGTTCTGGCCCACGATCGGGTACGCGGCGATCGAGCGGACCCCGGCCTCCAGAGTCACCGGATGCACGAACTCGGCATGCTGCGTCACGTCGCGCAAAAGCAGCGGCGCCCGCGTCCGGCGCACGTGCTCGCTGAGCCCGCCGAGCCGGGTCGGGTCGCCGGGACGCTGGCCGGCCGACACCCAGTGGCCGACGCTCCGGCTCAAGCTGCCATCGTCCGCCAGGACGTGCAGGAGCGCGCCGCTGGCCCCGAATGCTCTCGCCAGCTCCTTCAGCGCGCCGTCGAGCATCGCATCGACCTCGAGCGTGCGATGGAGGGCGCGGGCCGCCTGGTTCAGGAGCGCGAGCCCGTCGGACAGGGTCTTGGCCTCGCCCTCGCGGCGCCGCATCTCGTCCTCACGGGCGCGCGCCTCGGCGTAGAGTCGGCTCTCCTCGAGCGCCATCGCGAGGTTCAGGCACAGCGAGCTGAAGGGTTCGACACTCGCGGGGCTGATCGGGCGCCGGCTGGCCTTGTTGTCGGCGCTCACGACGCCGATCACGCGATCGCCGGCGAGGAGCGGGGCGATGACGAACCGCCGGGATCTCAGGTAGGGCCGATCGAGGAGCGCCGGAGCGAGCGGCAGCACGCGGGCCAGGTCGGCGTCGGACAGTACGGCGACGGGACGGCGACTCGTGAGGGCTTCGTGATACGGACCGGCGGCGGCGGTGGCGGGCAGCCGGAGCGACGATTCGCGGTCATCACTGCTCGTCACCAGCTCGAGCTCGGAGCCGTCGGCGGTCAGGAGCAACACGTTGACCCGGTCGAAGCCGACCACGTCGCGGGCGGCGCGCACGAATGCCGCCAGGCGATCGTCGCGATCCCACGAGCTCTGCATCAGCACGGCGGCGTGGGAGAGCCGCTCGAGGAGCGACCGCCCTTCCTCTGTCTCGCGGAGCAGTCGCGCCTTCTCGATCGCCAGCGAAGCCTGGTCGGCCAGCGCCGAGAGCAGGAGCACCTCGTCGGGCAGGAAGTGGCGCGCGCCCTTGGTGAAGACGTTCAGCGTCCCGACGGCCCTCCCGCGCAAGCGGAGCGGCACACCGATGAACCCGCGGAAGCCGCGCTCGAGCGCGCCCCGCTTGTGCGCCGGGTCGTGGCGCGTGTCCTCCGCCAGGTCCTCGACCACGACCGGCTCGCCGGAGGCGACCACCTGACCGCTGAGGCTCTCGCCGACCTTGAGCCGCGCCCGCGACATCACCTCGGCGGCCCCGTCGGTCCGGGCGGCCACGACGAGATCGTCGCCTTCCAGCAATCGCAGGCCGGCCGCTTCAGCCGCGACGAGGCTCGCCGCCTCGTTGACGATGACCGTGAGCACCTCCTGCGGGTCGTGGACCGCGGCCAGCCGCCGCGACACGTCGTTGAGCACGGCGAGCCGGCGCTGGTTGCGCTCCGCCTGCTCGTAGAGCCGGGCGTTACGGAGAAAGAACCCGGCCTGCTCGCAGATGTGATCGAGAGCGCGAAGCTCGCGCTCGGTAAAGGCGCGGCGGGCGGTCCACCACACGACGTAGAAGCCGCCGATCACCTCGTCGTCGACGATCAGCGGCAGCAGAAGCCCGGACTGGTGGGGAAAGCTCCGGAACAACCCATGCGTGAACCGTGCGTCGTGCGCGACGTCGTCCGAATAGACCGGGCGCCGCTCCTGCCAGAGGGACAGGAAGAGCCCCTGGTCTTTGAGCGGCAGCGGCGTCGACGACAGCGCCTCGAGGTACTCACGCGGGACACGGTACGCCGCGGTCGGCAGCAGACGCCCGGTCGCGACGTCTTGAAGATAGACGGCCGCGGTGTCGGCGCCGAGCAATCGCACCAGCTCGCGGCAGATCCGGCGCAGCGCCTCGCGCACATCCAGCGTGGAGCTGACGGTGGCCGAGATCGCGGCCAGCGCCTCGCTCTCGGCCAGGCGCTCGGCCAGCTCGGCGTGCAGGCGCGTGTTGTCCTGCGCGAGCCGTCGCCGGTCGAAGACGCGCTTGACGATCGCGCCGAGGCGCGAAAGATCCACCGGCTTGAGGATGTAGCCCGCACTCCGGCTCTCGATGGCCTCGATCGCCGAGTCGAGCGTCGCGCGACCGGTGACCACGATCACCTCGGGCGGCGTCTCGCCGCGCGTGGCCTCGCGCATGAGGCTCGTACCGGCGGCGTCGGGCACGTCGAGGTCGAGCAGCACCAGCGCGAACGTCTCCCGCTGGATGAGTCGAAGACCCTCGGCGCCCGTGCGGGCGACCGCGACCGCGTATCCTTCGCGCTCGAGGAAGTCGCTCAGGAGAAGGGCGGCGTCGGCGTCATGGTCGATGACCAGGATGGCATCCTGCTCGCCCATTTCCTGAGCCTATCACCACCCGGCAGTGAGCATGCCGTTCTGGAGCAGCACGAAGACGAGCCAGGCCAGCTGCACGCCGAAGAAGATCGCCAGGCCGCGGTCGCGCCCGGCTTGCACATGGGCGCGATACTGGAACAGGGCGCCGAGGAGGCAGATGGTCGCGAACGCGGCCGTGTGGTACGTGGTGAGCAGGCCGGTCGTCACGGCCAGCCCGGCCGCGAAGCTCCAGAGCACGTAAGCCGCGAGCCAGTACGCGAGGATGGAGACGCCGACGGAAGCGCGCGAGCCCGACTTCCCGAAGAGCCGGGCGAGCGCGACGGCCCCGATTCCCAAGAGGAGGAGCGCGGCCAGTGTCGCGAGAGCCCAGCGGGTCATTGGTTTGCCGGTGCGTCGAACCGGGGCGAGTCTAGCGACGGCCGCCGACACTGTCAACCGCAACATATTGACACTACAGGGAATTTCGCCCTATCATCACTGGATGCCATCGACCCGGCCTGCGTCGCATCCGTCTCTTCGCAGCATGACGGGATTCGGCCGGGCCGAGGCGGGCGGGGACGGCGTCGCGGTCTCCGTCGAAGCGCGCTCCGTCAACCATCGCCACCTCGACATCGCGCTGCGATTGCCCCGCGCGCTGACCGCTCTCGAAATGGACGCGCGCCGCTTGATCCAGGCGCGCATCGAGCGCGGACGCATCGACGTCAGCGTGCAGCTCGGCCCGCCGCCCGGCCAGTCCACTCAGCAGATCCGCGTCGACGCCACGCTGGCCGCGCAGTACGTCGAGCACGCGCGCGCGGTCGGCCGCGCGATCGGTTTGGGCGACGACGTGCCGCTCACGTGGGTGCTCGAGCGGCCGGGCGTCGTCGTGCGCACCGAGGATCCCGAGTCCGCGAGCGGCACGATCGCATGGCCGGCGTTTTCGGACGTGCTGGGCCGCGCGCTCGACGAGCTCGTGGCATCACGCGCCACGGAGGGCGAGGCGCTCGCCGTCGAGCTCAGGACGCAGCAGGCCGCGCTCAAGGCGCAGGTCGACTTGATCGCGGTGCGCACGCCGATCGCGCTGGCGCGCTACCAGGAGCGGCTGCGCGAGCGCATCGCGGCGCTGGTCGGTGACGGCACGCGCGACGAGGGCCGCATCCTCACCGAGGTGGCGATCTGGGCCGAGAAGACCGACATCCGGGAGGAGCTGACGCGGCTCGCCGCGCACCTCGAGCAGCTCGCGGCGCTGCTCGACAAGGGCGGCTCCGTCGGGCGCCCGCTGGACTTCCTGATCCAGGAGCTCAACCGAGAGGTCAACACGATCGCGTCCAAGGCGGACGACCTCGAGCTCTCCCAGTCGGCGCTGGCCGCCAAGGGGATCATCGAGAAGATGCGCGAACAGGCGCAGAACCTTGAGTAGCCGCGTGAACGGCGGGGGTCGGCAGGTGACGCATCTGGTGAACGTCGGACACGGCAACGTCGTCGTCGCCGATCAGATCGTGGCGATCGTCGCGCTGGACTCCCTGCCGGTGAAGCGGCTGATCGAGAGCGCGAAGGGCAGCACCAAGCTGGTGGACGCGACCAACGGGCGCCGGACGCGGGCCGTCATCGTGACCGGCAGCGATCACCTCATCCTGTCGTCGCTCGAGCCCGCGACCCTGGCGCAGCGTCTCGTGACGGAGCGGGGCACGGCTGGTGATTAAACGGCGCGGCACGCTGTTCGTCGTCTCGGCGCCCTCGGGCGCCGGCAAGACGACGCTGTGCCGCGAGGTCCGGCTGCGCCTGCCCGACCTGGCGTACTCGGTCTCGGTGACCACGCGGCCACCGCGGCCGGGCGAGATGGACGGCGTCGATTTCCGCTTCGTCGGCGTGACGGAGTTCGAGGCGATGCGCGACCGCGGCGAGCTCGCCGAATGGGCGACGGTGCACGGCAACTTCTACGGCACGCGCGCCCGCTCGCTCGAGGACTCGCTGGCCGTGGGCCGCGACGTGCTGCTGGACATCGACACGCAGGGCGCCGCGCAGCTCCGCGGCCGCTATCCGGACGCGGTGCTGGTCTTCATCCTGGCGCCGTCGATCAAGGACCTGGAACAGCGGCTGCGCGAGCGGCGCTCCGACGCGGAGGTCGAGATCGAGCGGCGCCTCGTGCGCGCGCGCGAAGAGATCGCGCTGTGGCGGCGGTACGACTATCTGATCGTGAACCGCGACGTGAAGGAAGCTCTGGGAGAGCTCGAGTCGATCATCATGGCCGAGCGCTGTCGTGTGAAGCGCATCGACCTCACCTTACCCGACCTGGAGGTACCGAATTGATGGCATTCCCATCACTGGAAAACGCATTGAACAAGGTTTCGAACCGGTATTTGCTCGTCGTGCTCGCGGCCAAGCGCTCGCGCCAGCTCAATCGCGGCGCCGCGGCACGCGTCGAGAGCCGGCACAAGAAGCCGACCAGCGGCGCGCTCGAGGAGATCGCCGCGGCCAAGGTCGAGTACCGCAACAAGGAAGAGGGCGACTCGGCCAAGGCGTGAGCTGGGTATGAGTCTCGAGGGCCGCGAGCTGATCCTCGGCGTCACCGGGTCGATCGCCGCATACAAGGCGGTCTATCTGCTCCGCGAGCTGACCCGGCTCGGCGCCGCGGTCACGGTATGCCTGTCCGAGCACGCGCGTGAGTTCATCGGCCCGCTCACGTTCCGGACGCTCTCCGGCCGGCCCGTGCTCTCCAATCTGTTCGATCCGCAGAGCGCCGACGCCGTCGAGCACGTCGCGCTCGCCGAGCGCGCTCATGCGGTCGTGGTGGCGCCGGCCACCGCCAACCTCCTGGCGAAGGCCGCGCACGGTGTCGCCGACGATTTCCTCACCACATTGCTCCTGGCGGCTCGCGGCCCTGTGCTGATGGTTCCGGCGATGGACGGCGGCATGTGGGACCATCCGGCCGTCACCGAGAACGTCGCGACGCTCCGGCGCCGGGGCGTGATGGTCCTCGAGCCGGACACGGGCGCGCTCGCGTCGGGTCTCAGCGGCAAGGGCCGGTTTCCCGAAGTCGACGACATCATCGAGGGGCTGCGCCGGCTGCTGGCGCCGGTCCGCGATCTCGCGGGCGAGCGGCTCCTGGTGACCGCCGGACCGACGCGTGAGCCTCTCGATCCGGTGCGCTACATCTCCAATCGGTCGTCGGGCAAGATGGGCTACGGGCTCGCGACGGCAGCCCTGCGCCGCGGCGCCGACGTGATCCTGGTCTCAGGGCCCACGGCACTCACGCCGCCATCCGGCGCCGTCTTCGTGCCCGTGCAGACCGCCGAGGAGATGCGCGAGGCGGTGCTCCACCACCTCGATCGCGCGACGATCGTCGTGAAGGCCGCGGCGGTCGCCGATTATCGCGCCAAGCAGGCCGCGACCACGAAGATCAAGGGCAAGCGCGATCTCACGCTCGAGCTCACGCCGAACCCCGACATCCTCGCGGAGGTCGCGGCCCGGCGTCCGAGCGCATTCGTCGTCGGCTTCGCCGCCGAGACCAACGACGTCGTCGCCAACGCGCGCGCGAAGCTCGAGCGCAAGGGGATCGATCTGCTCGTGGCGAACGACGTGAGCCAGCAGGGCATCGGGTTCGAGGCCGAGGACAACGAGGTGCTCTTGCTCGATCGCTGGGGCGGCGCGCGTCCGCTGCCGAAGATGCCGAAGTCCGACGTCGCCGACGCGATCCTCTCGCACGTCCTCTCGCTGCGGGCCGCCGCGGCGACCCGCAAGGCGCCCGCGTAGCCGCATGGCGACCGCGGATCCCCGCGCCCTGCTCGCCGACGCGCTCGGCGCGCTGGGCGAGACTCTCCGCCACCATCGCGATCTCGGCGTCAGCGACCTCCCGCTCGCGGGCGAATACCTGCTCGGACCCGCGGAAGCGCTGGCGGCGCAGGAGAAGGCGGTTCAGGGCTGCCGCAAGTGCAAGCTCTGCGAGGGACGGTCGACAGTCGTGTTCGGGTCGGGCAATCCGCGCGCCGAGCTCGTGGTGATCGGCGAGGGCCCGGGCGCCGACGAGGACGCGCAGGGGCTTCCGTTCGTCGGGCGCGCCGGACAGCTCCTCACCAAGATGCTCGAGGCGCGCAAGGTCGAGCTCTCTCGCGACGAGGTCTACATCTGCAACGCGGTCATGTGCCGGCCTCCCGGCAATCGCAATCCCGAGGCCGACGAGCTCGCGGCGTGCGCGCCGTTCCTTGCCGCGAAGCTGGCCGTGCTCCAGCCCAAGGTCGTCCTGTCCCTCGGCAGCGTCGCGACCCAGAGCCTCCTCGGCACGCGCGAGCCGATCGGCAAGCTGCGCGGCCGCGTGCATCCCTACGGCGCAGCAGTCCTGATCCCGACCTTCCATCCCGCGTTCCTGCTCCGCAATCCCGGCGACGAATACAAGCGCATGGCGTGGGAAGATCTCCAGCTCGCCCGACGGGAGTACGACCGACGCCGCACGCGTTGACTGCGGACGCAATCGCAGGCTTGTCCGCAACGATTGTCGACGTCGTAGGGTTGTCCGCAGAGTCGGAGCCGGCTCGCATCCTCGGGTTGTCCGCAGAAACGGAGCCGGCCCGCATCTCTCTCAGGCCACCCTCGGTCGCGCCGGCCTCTCGCTCCGTTTAAATGACCATAGCCGACGTCGCGTTCGACACGCCGGTCCGCCACTCGTTCTCGTATCGCGTGCCCGACGGCTGGACGCTCGCCCCCGGCCAGCGCGTGCGGGCGCCGCTGCGGGGGGCGCCGCGGGTCGGAATGGTCGTGGCCGTGCGCGACGGCGCCGATCCGCAGCTCAAGCCGCTCGCGCGGCTCGTCGATTCGGCGCCGGTGCTCTCGGCCGCGCAGCTCGAGCTCGTCGGCTGGATCGCGGCGCAGAGCCTCTCGTCGCTCGGCTCCACCTGCGCCGCGCTGCTGCCGCCGCCCGCGACGGGGGACTCCGCCGAGCCGGCAGCGATCGCTTCAGGCGACCCGACTCCGGCGCCGGCCAAGCCCGAGCTCCTGATCGGCGCCGGCCGCGAGAAGCGGCTGCTGGAGCGCCTCGAGACGGCGAAGGGCGCCGCGCTCGTGATCACGGCAGACGTCGAAGCCGCGGCGAAGTGGGCCCAGCGGCTGGCGAAGCTCGACCGGGTCGTCAGGCTCGACTCCGGCGTCTCGGACGACGAGCGCGCGGCCGCGTGGCGCGCCCTGCGCGATGGGTCGGTGCGCCTTGCCGCCGGAACACGCTCGGCACTGCTGGCCGCATTGCCTCCGCCGGCCATCCTGGCTCTGCTCGACGAGCACGAGGCCGCGCACAAGCCGCCGGGCCCGCCGCGCATGCATTCCCGCGACGTCGCGCTCGAGCGCGCGGCCCGCGAGTCGCTGGCCCTCGTCATGACGTCCGCCACGCCCAGCGTCGAGGCGTGGTCGCGCGCCGAGTCCGGGCTGATCGACATGCCCGCGCGCGAGCCGGGCCCGTGGCCCGCGGTGAGCATCGCCGACACGCGCGGCATCTTGAGGCGCGAGCCGCTCACGCCGCCCCTTGCCCGCGCGATCCGCGAGACCCTGGCGGCGCGCCGGCGCGTCTTCCTCGTGATCAGCCGATTGACGTCCTCGCTCGCGTGCGACGAGTGCGGCACGGTCGTGCGCTGCGGAGAGTGCGCGATTGCGTTCGCATACTCGCGCGCCGGGGCCCGACTCGTGTGTCGCCTCTGCGGCGCCTCGCAGTCGCTGCCCGACACGTGCGCCGCGTGCGGGGGACGGCGGCTCACGCCCTTCGGCTGGGGCGCCGAGCGCGTCGAGCACGCCGTCCGCCGCCGGTTCCCTGACGTGCGCATCGCCCGCTGGGACGCCGAAGCCTCGCGCGGCGCGCGCGGCGAGGCGCAGCGGGCGGCGGCGGCCGCCGCCGACGTCGTGATCGGCACGCGCGGCGCGCTGCGTCTCTTCGGCCCGGCCGCGCTCGGGCTCGCGGCGTTCGTCGCGCCCGACCAGCTCTTGCGCGCGCCCGATTTCCGCGCCGCGGAGCGCACCTTGGCGCTGGCGTGGGCGGCGGCGGAGCGGGTCGCGCCCGATGGCGCCCTGATCATCCAGTCACAGAACCCCGGCCACTACGCGTTCGACGCCGTCGCCCGTCAGAGCCTCACCGAGTTCTATCGCCAGGAGCTGAAGTTCCGCGACGAGCTCGGCTATCCGCCCTTTCGCCGCCTCGCGGTCGTCACCGTGCGCGCCGCGGACTCGACCGAGACGCGCCGGCTGGCCGACGCGGTCGGGGCCGCCCTGCGCGGCGCCAGAGACCTCACGGTCTATCCTCCAGTCGCCGACCGGAGCGAGCGGGTGCGGCGGATCGTTGCCAAGGGCGGCGCCGAGATGCCGCGCCGGCTCGACGACGCGCTCTCGGAGTTCAAAGCGCCGACCGCCGGCCGGGGTATGATTGATGTGGAGGTCGATCCGGTAGAATGGCCGTTCTAAAAGTCCGGAAATACGGGGATCCCTCGCTCCGCAAGAGCGCCGTGCCGATCGGCGACGTGACGCCGGAGCTCAGACGGATCATCGCCGACATGACCGAGACGATGTACGACGAGGTCGGCATCGGTCTGGCGGCGCCCCAGGTCGGCATCTCGCTGCGGCTCATCGTGATCTCCGACGAGGACAACCGCGGTGTGCAGGCGCTGTTGAACCCGGCGATCGTCGAGCGTGGCGGCGAGGTGACCGGCGAAGAAGGCTGTCTCTCGATTCCGGGCGTCTTCGCGCCGGTGACGCGGGCCGCGTGGGTCAAGGTCGAGGCGCGCTCGGTCGACGGCCAACCCATCACGATCAACGCGCGCGGGCTACGCGCGCGGGTTCTGCAGCACGAGATCGACCATCTCGACGGCGTGCTCTTCATCGATCGCGTCGACCCGATGGTGCGCGATCGCATCAAGCGGAAGATCAAGAAGGAAGGTCTCCGCGAGGACGCATCCCGCCACGCCTTCGCGCTTTAAAGTTCTCTTCTACGGCACGCCCGCGTTCGCGCTCCCGACTCTCGAGGCGCTGTTGCGCGATCACGACGTCGTGGCAGTCGTCACGCAGCCGGATCGGCCCGCGCACCGCGGGCAGCGCCTGACGCCTCCGCTGGTCAAGACGCGAGCGCTCGAGGCCGGGCGCGAGGTCCTGCAGCCCCCTCGCCTGCGCGATCCCGAATGGCCCGAGCGGCTGCGCGCGCTGGGCGCCGACGTCGCCGTCGTCGCCGCGTTCGGGCAGATCCTGCCCAAGGCGGTGCTCGACGCGCCCCGTCGCGGCTCGATCAACGTCCACGGCTCGCTGCTGCCGCGCTATCGCGGCGCCGCGCCGATCCAGTGGGCGATCATGCGGGGTGAGACCGTCACGGGGATCACGACGTTCCAGATGGACGAGGGGATGGACACCGGGCCGACCTTGCTCTCGGCCTCGACCGCGATCGGCTCCGAGGAGTCGGCCGGCGATCTGGCGGTGCGGCTTGCCGCGCTCGGCGCCGACGTGCTGATCGATACGTTGGCGCGGCTCGACTCGCTGACGCCGACTCCGCAGCGCCACGACGAGGCCACCATGGCGCCGCGCCTCAAGAGAACCGACGGGTATCTCGACTGGAATCGCCCCGCGCGCGAGCTCGCCAACGTCGCTCGCGGCTGTAACCCGTGGCCGGGCGCGCTGACGCGCGGTCCTGCCGGCCCGCTGACGATCTGGCGGGCGGTTCCGTTGATCGCCGCGCACTCGCACCCGCCCGGCGCGCTCGAGCGGCCTGGCGCCGACGCCGAGTATCCGGCGATCGCGACCGCCGACGGCTGGCTCTGCCCGGTCGAGGTGCAGCCGGAGAATCGCCGAGCCATGTCGTGGTCGGAATATCTACGCGGCGCGCGCCTGTCGACCGGCTCGAGGTTTGCGGCGCCCGACCCGCCACGGCCGTCGTCGTGAGCCGAGGCGGTGGGAGAGGACGGCCGGGCACCCGCGCCGGCGCGCCGGCCGGCCGCCGAGCCCACGGCTCGCAGCCGTCGCCCGCCCGTGAAGTCGCCGCGCGCGTACTCGAGCGCGTCGAGACCGACGACGCATTCGCCGATGCGGCCCTCGACGCCGAGCTGACCGCGCGCCGCCTGCAGACGCGCGACGCCGCGCTGGCCACCGAGCTCGTGTTCGGTACGCTCCGTTGGCAGCGCTATCTCGACTGGATCCTGGCGCCGCACTCGCGACGGAAGCTCGAGTCGCTCGACACGCGGGTTCGCGTGCTCTTGCGCATAGCGGCCTATCAGATCGCGTTCCTCGAGCGCGTGCCGGCCTTCGCGGCGGTGGACGACGCCGTGACCCTGGCGCCGCGGACGCCCGGAGTCGGCGCCTTCGTGAACGCCGTCCTTCGCTCGTTTTCCCGGCGCGGCGCGCGCGAGCGCGAGCCAGCGCCGCCTCGCGACCCGACCGCCGCGCTGGCCGTGCGCTGCTCGTTCCCCACGTGGCTCGCCGAGCGGTGGACCGCGCGCTATGGAGCCGGGGACGCCGAGTCGCTGATGCGAGCGCTCAACGAGCGGCCGCCCCTCACCATTCGGGCGAACCATCTTCGGATCACTCGCGACGCGCTCGGCCGACGCCTCGCCGAGGAAGAGGGGCTCGCGTGCCGGCCGACCAAGGCCGCGGCCGAAGGTCTCGTGGTAGATCACGCGGGCGCGCCCAGCGGATGGCGCGCGTTCGCGGATGGAAGCTTCGCGGTACAGGACGAGGCGTCGATGCTGATCGCGCGGCTCCTGGCGCCCGAGCCCGGGTCGACCGTCGCCGACGTGTGCGCAGCGCCGGGGACCAAGACGACGCATCTGGCCGAGCTGATGGAAAACCGCGGCCACATCCACGCGTTCGATCGCGAGCCCGCGCGTCTGGCGCGCGTCGACGAGGCCGCCGCGCGCCTCGGGATCTCGATCATCGCGACGCGCGACGGCGCGGTCGAAGCGCTCGCGCCGAGCTTTGCCGCCTCGTGCGACGGCGTGCTGGTCGACGCGCCGTGCACGAACCTGGGCGTGCTGCGCCGCAACCCCGAAGTGAAATGGCGGCGGCGGCCCGGCGATCTGGCGCTGGCGAGCCGGCGGCAATCCGAGATCCTGAGCGCTGCGGCGGCCATGTTGCGCCCCGGCGGCCGGCTCGTCTACGCGACGTGCTCGCTCGAGCCGGAAGAGAACGAGGAGGTCGTGCGCGCCTTCCTGGCGGCGAATCCCGAGTTCACGCCGGACCCGCCCGAGCAATTCCCGCTGCCGCTGGACGCGGACGGCTGGCTCCGCTGCCTGCCGCACCGCCACGGCACCGACGGCTTCTCGGCCATCCGCTTCCGCCGCGCCGGGCTTCGCGGTATAACAACGTCGTGATCAAGATCGCGCCGTCGATCCTCTCCGCCGACTTCGGCGCGCTCGCCGCCGACATCGCGCGCGTGGAGGCCGGCGGCGCCGACCAGCTCCACGTCGACGTGATGGACGGGCGCTTCGTGCCGAACATCACGATCGGCCCGCTGGTCGTCGCGGCGATCCGCAAGCGCACGCGGCTGCCGCTCGACGTGCACCTGATGATCGTCGAGCCCGAGCGCTACGTCGCGGAGTTCGTGGCCGCCGGCGCCGACATGGTCACGGTCCACGTCGAGGCGTGTCCGCATCTGCAGCGCACGCTCGCTCACATCCGCGAGCTCGGCGCACGCGCCGGCGTCGCGCTGAATCCGTCCACGCCGCCCTCGGCGCTCGAGTACGTCCTGGACGACCTCGACCTGGTGCTCGTGATGTCGGTGAATCCGGGCTTCGGCGGCCAATCGTTCATCCCGAGCGCCCATCGGAAGGTTCGCGAGGTGAAGGCGCTCGTGGGTGCGCGCGCGATCGACATCTCCGTCGACGGCGGCGTGAAGGCCGATATTGCCAGGTCGCTGGCGCAGGACGGCGCCTCGATCCTGGTGGCGGGCTCGGCCGTGTTCGGCGCCGCCGATCCCGCGGCCGCCGTACGCGCGATCCGCGCAGCCGCGACGGCGTAAGTCATGGAAGTCGTCGACGCGCTCGCCCATCGCGGCCGTTTCTTTCGCGTGCTCCAGGAGACCGAGCGCAGCCAGACCGCGGTGATGACGATCGCGCCCGGCGAAGACGGCGGGCCCGAGGAGGAGCACGCGGGCGACCAGATCGTCTACGTCGTCGAGGGCGAGGCGATCTTGAAAATCGCCGGCAAGGAGCACCGTGCGCCGGCGGGATCGCTGGTCATGATCCCGGCTCGAACGCCCCATCACGTGAAGAATCCGGGACGAACACCCCTCTTCTTCGTGACGGTTTACGCGCCTCCGGCCTACTAAAGGGGTCGCCCGCCCTGAGGTATACTCGACGCATGCCGGTTGTCCTGATGGTCATGGCGGTCCTGTTGGCGGTCGGCGTGGCGGGCTCCGTCGAAGCCCAGACCACCGCTACCGGCTTGAGCACGCCGAACCCCCAGGCGCCCGTCTTCGTGGTCCGGCCCACTCCCGGCGGGCCTTTTCAGGTCGTCCCGCCGGGGACGGCCGGCTCGCGCGAGTCGGTCCCCTTCGGGGACGAGCCGCACGCGCTGAACAACCCCCACCCGATGCTGCCCAACGCCGGCCTCGGGTACGCAGTGCGCCAGGTCTGGATGCCCCCACAGCCGGTGACTATGCGCGTGTATGTGCCTACGCCGGAAGGCGTTCCGAGCCGGTACCAGACGATGTTCGCCCAGGTGCCCGGGTTCTACATCGTGGAGACGACGACCGGCTACTGGCTCCCCGAACGCTGGGTGCTCGACCAGGTCAACGACGGCTTGTATCAGTGGCGCAGAGCGCCGATGCAGTTCGTTCCGACCGGCAGCCGGTAGTCCTCGAGCCCTCCAGCCCTCTCGTTGAAGTTCGCTTGATGTTCCCGTAAAGTAGGGCGTTCCCATGCTGGATTCTCTGAGTACGAGACTGCAAACCATCTTCGACAAGCTCGGCGGTCGCGGCCGGCTGTCGGAGGACAACATCCAGGAGGCGCTCCGCGAGGTCCGCGTGGCGCTCCTGGAAGCCGACGTCAACTTCAAGGTCGTCCGCACCTTCATCGACCGCGTGAAGGAAAAAGCGGTGGGGCAGGACGTGCTGACGTCGCTCACGCCGGCCCAGCAGGTCGTGAAGGTCGTCCACACCGAGCTCGTCGAGCTGCTCGGCGGCAGCGGCCATCGCTTGGCGGCGGCGCCGCATCCGCCCACGGTGATCATGCTGATGGGGCTGCAGGGCTCCGGCAAGACGACAACCGCCGCGAAGCTGGCGCGCCTTTACACCAAGCAGGGGCAGCACCCGCTGCTCGCGGCGGCTGACACCCAGCGGCCCGCTGCGATGGATCAGCTCCGCACGCTCGGCTCTCAGCTGAGCGTCCCGGTCATCGGAGAACAGGGACAGACACCGCTGCAGATCTGCCGGGCCGCGCGAGACGAAGCGGCAGGCCGCGGGCTCACACCGCTGATTCTCGACACCGCGGGTCGGCTGCACATCGACGAGGCGCTGCTCGGCGAGCTGCAGGCCATCAAGCGCGAGGTCGCGCCGCATCACGTCCTGCTCGTCGTGGACGCGATGACCGGGCAAGACGCGGTGACGGTGGCCGACAAGTTCAACCAGGCCGTCGGCATCGACGCGGTGGTCCTCACCAAGATGGATGGCGACTCGCGCGGCGGCGCCGCGCTCTCCGTCCGCCACGTCACCGGGCGCCCCATCGCGTTCGTCGGCATGGGCGAGAAGACCGACGCGCTCGAGCCGTTCCATCCCGACCGGCTGGCCTCCCGCATCCTCGGGATGGGCGACGTGCTGTCCCTGGTCGAGAAGGCACAGGCGGCGGTCGATCAGACGAAGGCCGAGGAGCTGGCGAAGAAGCTTCGCGAGGACACCTTCTCGCTGGAAGACTTCCGCGACCAGCTCAAGCAGCTGCGTCAGATGGGCCCGCTCGATCAGATCCTCGGCATGCTGCCGTTCGGCAAGATGCTCAAGGGCGCGCCGAAGGAGCTCGACGGCGAATCGGCCGACCTCGACCGCTTCGACGCGATCATCAGCTCGATGACGCCGGGCGAGCGGCACAATCCCGAGATCATCAACGGCAGCCGCCGCCAGCGCATCGCGCGCGGCAGCGGCACCCAGGTCCAGGACGTGAACCGGCTGCTGAAGCAGTACGCGCAGCTCCGCAAGATCATGAAGCAGTTCAAGGGCATGGAGGGGAAGCTTCCCCGCAGCATGAAGAATTTCCCTGGATTGCCCCGCTAGCCCATGAACAAGGAGGTGAGCACGTGCCAGTAGTGATTCGACTGAGACGAACCGGGACGACGAAGCGCCCGGCCTATCGCGTGGTGGTGACCGATTCGCGCTCGCCGCGGGATGGTCGCTTCATCGAGATACTCGGACACTACAGCCCGCTGACCGAGCCGCCGACGGTGTCGATCGACCGGGCGAAGGTGGACGCGTGGATCAAGAAGGGCGCCCAGCCGTCGAACACGGTTCGCAGACTGATCGCGAACGCGCCCGACACGACCACGACGACGATCCCGAGCGCGCCGGCGAAGAAGTAGAGGTCGCTGTGGGGCAGCGTCTCGTGGTGATCGGCGAGATCACGAGGCCCCACGGTCTGCACGGCGAGGTCCGCGTGACCCCGCTGACCGACCGCCCCGAGCGGTTCGAGGCGGTCACTGATTGCGTGCTGTGGGATCAGGCACGCGACACGCGAGAGCCGTGCCGAATCACGGCAGCGCGGGGGCAGGGCAGCGCGGTGCTGCTCTCGCTGGCTGGCTGCGACACGGTCGAGGCGGCGGCCGCGCTCGTGGGACGCCTGGTTGCGCTGCCCGAGTCCGAGGCGCTACCGCTGTCGCCGGGCCAGTTCTACCCCTGGCAGCTCGAGGGCTGCCGCGTGCTGACGGACGACGGCCGCGAGGTCGGGCGGCTGACGCGCATCGAGCAGGCGGCCGCGCAGGATCTGTGGGTCGTCGGCGACGGCGCGCGGGAGTTCTTGATCCCGGCGGTGGCCGAGATCGTGCTCGAGGTCGACGTGGCCGCGCGTCGCGTTGTGATCCGGCCCCCCGAGGGCCTGCTCGAGCTGTCGTGACGATGCGCATCGACATCGTGACCTTGTTCCCCGGGATGGTCGCGCCGGTGCTCGCCGAGTCGATGCTCGGGCGCGCGCAGACGCGCGGACTCGTTGACATCCGGGTGGTCAATCTCCGAGACTACGCGGGGGGTCGACACCGGGTCACCGACGACTACCAGTTCGGCGGCGGCGGCGGCATGGTGCTGAAGCCGGAGCCGCTCTTCGACGCGGTCGAGGCGCTGCGGACGCCGGGTGCGCGCGTCGTGTTGATGGATCCGCGCGGGCGCAGGTTCACGCACGAGGTCGCGGCGGCGCTCGCGCGCGAGTCGCACTTGATCCTGCTGGCGGGACGGTACGAAGGCGTCGACGCGCGCGTCGGCGACGGGCTCGCGGACGAGGCGATCTCGATCGGCGACTACGTGGTGACCGGCGGCGAGCTGCCGGCGCTGGTGGTGACCGACGCGGTCACGCGGCTGCTGCCGGGGGTGCTCGGAGCCGAAGGCGCCGCCGAGCGCGAGTCGTTCGCGGACGGGCTCCTGGAGCCGCCGCAGTACACGCGGCCGGAGGCGTACCGGGGCGCGCGCGTGCCGCCGGTGCTGCTATCGGGCGACCACGCGCGGATCGCGCGCTGGCGGCGCGTGCAGGCGATCTGGCTCACGTGGCGGGAGCGGCCGGACTTGCTGGCGACGGCGCGCCTGACCGACGAGGAACGCAAGCTGCTTGAGCGATTCGATCGCGGGGAGACGCCGGAGCAGATGGACGGCGTCGACTAGATCCCCAGAACGATGAAGGCAGTGTGAGCCGCAGGACGTCGCGGGGCTGGGGCCCCGCCGTCCGAGGTGAGCCTATGACGGCAGTGCGAGCCGCAGATCGTCGCGGGGCTGGGGCCCCGCCGATCGAGGCGAGCTTATGAAAGGACTGTTGTGATGGACGCGATTCGACTGGTCGAGGCCGCGCAGCTGAAGAAAGATCGCGCTGGGTTCGCGCCCGGCGACACGGTACGGGTGCACGTCAAGGTCATCGAGGGCGAGAAGGAGCGGCTCCAGCTCTTCGAAGGCATCGTCATCAAGCGCCGCGGTGAAGGCGGCCGGGCGTCGTTCACGGTGCGGCGCATCTCGTACGGCGTCGGCGTCGAGCGCACGTTCCCGCTGCACTCGCCGCGCATCGAGCGGGTCGAGGTCGCGCGGCGTAGTCGCGTGCGGCGCTCGAAGCTCTACTATTTGCGCTCGCTCGCGGGCAAGGCCGCGCGGCTCAAGGAAAAGCGCACGCCTCTGGTTCCCGTCTCAGGCGCCACCGAGCAATAATCGACGCCGCTCGTGACGCCGCCTCCGTCGGCGCCCTACCACTACGAGGCTCGAGCCTGGAAGACAGGTGTCACTCGGTTGGCGGGCATCGACGAGGCGGGGCGCGGGCCGCTCGCCGGGCCGGTCGTCGCAGCCGCGGTCATCATCGGGCCCGAACGGCGCATCCGAGGGCTCGCCGACTCGAAGCTCCTTACCCACGAGCAGCGTGAGGCGCTTTTTCAAGTCATCAGTGAGCGCGCCATCGCCGTCGGCATTGGCATCATCGATCACGAGACGATCGACCGCGTGAACATCCTGCAGGCCACGCGACTGGCGATGGCCGACGCGCTCGCCCGGCTCACCGTCGCGCCCGACTTCGTCATCACCGACTTCGTCGCGCTGAGCGGCCTCGGCTGCCCGCAGCGCAACCTGGTCGACGGCGACGCGCGCTGCGCCAGCGTCGCCGCCGCGTCGATCATCGCCAAGGTCACTCGCGATCGCCTCATGATCGAGGCCGACCGCGACTTCCCGGAGTACGGCTTCGCCCGCCACAAGGGCTACGGGACGCCCGAGCATCTGGCGGCGCTCGATCGCTGGGGTCCGTGCCCCCTGCACCGGCGCTCCTTCTCCGGCGTCTGGCGCCAGGGCGAGCTGTTCGTGCTGGAGAAGGACGACTAGCTGGACAGCTTCTTCACCGCGCTTCGCTTCATCCACATCGGCGCCGGGATGCTGGCGCTCGGCCTGGCGCCCCTGGCGATGATGACGGTGAAGGGCGGTCGCGCTCACCGGCGCTGGGGCAAGATCTACTTCTGGGCGATGGCGGTGGTCGCCTCGACCGCGGCCGTTCTGGCGCTGTGGCGGCCGCAGATCTTCCTGGGCCTGCTCGCCGTCTTCAGCTTCTACATGGCGTTCGCGGGTTACCGCGCACTCTCGCGCAAGCGCCCGGACCTTGGGCAAGGGCCTGCCGCGATCGACTGGGCGGCCGCGCTCGTGACATTCGCGGTGAGCGCGACCTTGGCGGTGCTCGGGCTCGTGCGTCCGGGGGCCAGCTGGCAACGGCTCGGCATGGTCCCCGTGGTCTTCGGCGCTCTCGGCATGATCCTCTCCGGGCTCGACATCAAAGAATTCATCAGACCGCCTGCGGATCGGCACGCGTGGTGGTTCGCGCACATGGGAGGCATGCTCGGCTCGTACATCGCAGCCCTGTCGGCCTTCTCCGTCGTGAATTTCACGTTCCTGCCGCTCACCGTCCGCTGGCTCTGGCCGACGGCGATCGGGACGCCTCTGATCGCGGTGTGGGTCACGCTCTACAAGATTCGCTTCCGCCGGGCCGCGAGCGCGCGCGTGGAGACCGCCTCGGTGAACTGATCACCCACGACTCCCCCGCCGATGCGAGAATGCCGGACGGGATCGGAGGGGACGATGGCGAACGTGGACTTCGGGGTCTTCGACTGGATCGACCGCCGCCAGCAAGGGCCGCTCGGGCAGCTCTACGAAGATCGGCTGCGGCTCCTGCAGGAAGCCGACGCAGCGGGCTTCTTCTGCTATCACCTGGCCGAGCATCACGCCACGCCGCTGGGGATGGCGCCGTCGCCGTCGGTATTCCTCGCCGCCGCGGCCCAGCGGACGCGGCGCATTCGGCTGGGGCCGCTCGTGTTTCTCCTTCCGCTGTATTCGCCGCTGCGATTGCTCGGCGAGATCTGCATGCTCGATCACCTGAGCGGCGGCCGGCTCGAGCTCGGAGTCGGCCGAGGCGTGTCGCCGTACGAGATCGGCTATCACGGCTTCGATCCGGCGCGCACGCGCGCCATGTTCCAGGAGGCGCTCGAAGTGCTCGTGGCCGGGATGACGAGCGCACGCCTCACCTACCGCGGCGAGCACTATCGATACGACGACGTGCCGATGGAGCTGGCGCCGCTGCAGCGTCCGTATCCGTCGCTCTGGTACGCGACCAGCAACGTCGAGAGCGTGGCCTGGGCGGCGTCGCAGAACATGCACCTGGTAGGGCTCGGCCCGGCGCAGGCATATCGTCCGTTCGTCGACAAGTACCGGGCAGTCTGGCCCGAGCACAAGAACGACGCGCGCCGTCTCAATCCGCACGTCGAGACGCCGCGCATCGGCATCAACCGCCAGGTCGTCGTGGCCGACACCGACAAGGAAGCCGAAGCGATCGCGCGCGCGGCGCATCCCCGCTGGGCGGCGAGCTTCGTGAAGCTCTGGGCCGATCACGGCGACACCACGGTCGCTCACCGCGTCAACATCGACGCGGCGCTCACGCACGAGACCATGCTGGTCGGCTCGCCCGAGCGCGTACGCGATCAGGTCGCGCGCCTGACCGAAGCGACGGGCGCGAACTACGTCATCGGCAGCTTCGCCTGGGGCGATCTCACCCAGGAGCAATCGCTCCGCTCGCTGCGTCTCTTCGCCGAGAAGGTCATGCCGGCGTTCAAGAGGACGTCATGAGCCGCGGCCGCCGGATCGCACGTGCCGTGCTGCTGGTCCTGGCGCTGGTCGGCCCGGCGGCGGACGCGTGGGCGCAGGGGCAAACGCCGACCGGCCCGATCACGATCGGCGTGCTGGCCCCGTCGACGGGACCGTTCGCGACCTACGCGCGCGACATCATCGACGGCGCCCGGCTCTATTCAGACGAGGTCGGCGGGCAGCTCGGCCGGCGCAAGCTCGAGCTGGTGGTCGAGGACTATCAGACGCGACCCGACGTGGCGCTGACCAAGATCCGCAAGCTCGTCGAGCGCGATCGGGCCCAGGCGATCGTCGGCCTCGTGCTCTCCGCCGCCGCCCTCGCCGTGAAGGACTACGTGAATGCGCAGAAGGTCCCGCTGCTGATCTCGGGCTTCGCGGTCGCCGAGAGCCTCACCCTGCAGCAGAGCCCGTACGTGTTCCGCCTCACCTACAGCGCCGCGATGACCGGCGCCCCGATCGGCCAGTGGACCTATCGTCATCTCAAGGCGCGCAAGGCGGCCATCATCGCCTCCGACAGCGTCGGACCGCTCGAGCTCATGATGGCGTGGGCGCGCGCCTTCGAGGAATCCGGCGGCAAGATCGTGCAGGAGATCTATCCGCCGCTGGGCACGGCCGACATGGCGCCGTGGGTCGCGAAGCTCCGCCAGGACGTCGACGTCATCGGCGTGCAGACCGTCGGTGCCGACGGCGTGCGCTTCGTGAAGCAGTATCAGGAGTACGGCTTGAAGGGAAAGATCCCGCTGGTCGACGCCTCGGTGGGCGTCAGCGAGATCTCGCTGCTGCCGGCCGCCGGCGACGCGGCGGTCGGCGTCTTCAACAGCCAGCCCTACCAGTACACGATCGACACGCCGCGCAACCGGAAGTTCGTCCAGGCGTTCCGCTCGAAGTTCGGCCGCGACCCGGGCTCGCCGGCGGCATTCACCTACGCGGCGATGGCCGCGATCGACCAGGCCGTCGGCGCGACCGGCGGCAACATCGAAGACTCGGCGAGATTCGTCGAGGCGCTGCGCAAGACCGACGTCGAGACGCCGCAGGGCCGCGTGCGCTTCGACCGCTATCAGAACGTGGTCAGCGACATCTATATCAGCCGGATCGACAAGGTCGGCGACCAGATCGTCCCCGTCGTCATCGAGACCATCAAGAACGTCGACCAGTTCCTGGGTCTCGACCCCGCCGACTACATCAAGAAGCCGCGCCTCGTGACTTTGAAGGGCACGTTCGCCAAGTAGCCCAAGGGCTCGGAGTTGGCCCTATGCCAGGTGGGCGGCGACCGCGGCCCCGACGCGCTCGACGCCTGCGAATGAGCTGAGCGTGAGCCATCTCGGGAAGGCGCGGACGAGCGACGGCGGTCCATCGAGCCGGATCAGGCCAGCACGGACGGTCTCGGCCAGCCGCATGTCACCCATCCAGACACGTGTCAGAGTCCGGAGGTCGGCGCTGACCACGATGTCGACCTGAAAGCCGGGGTCCTTGAGGCAGAGGTCGACCTCGCCCCGATCGAACACAAGCCACCACGTTCTCGGGCAACGCATGGTGGCGGGCACCCCGCGGAAGTCGAAGCGCACGACGACCCGCTCTCGGGGCAGCGCTTCCAGGTTCACACGGCGGTGGATGTCCCACATGAGCAAGCCCGCGTCCAGGTCACCGCGGTCGACCTGTGCACGGGCCCACCGCTGGCCCCACTGACCGAGGCGCTCGATAAGCGGCCGCAATTCCTCACCTGCTGCGGTGAGGTGGTATTCGCGCCCACGGCCACGTGGCCTCGCCACGCTCCGGACGATCCCGGCGTCCTCGAGCTGCTCGAGACGTCCGGCAAGGAGGGTGGGCGACATCAGGGGCACACCTCGATGGAGGTCGCTGAAGCGGCGGCTCCCGCAGAGCAGCTCGCGCAGGACGAGCGGGGTCCATCGCTCGGCGACGATCTCGGCGGCCTTGGCGACCGGGCAAAACTGGCCGTACCCCTTCATCTGGCCCGAGGGTAGTGAACGGCGGAGGCCGTCGCAACTCCATTTCTTGGAGTTTATTGCCCCGCCGACGGGAGCCATCCTGGCGGTCACCAGGAGGTGCCCAATGGTTGCTCGATCAGCTCTCGACACCGAGCCTACGACCGTTCTCGACGATGCGGCCCTCGCCGAACTGGCGCAACACTTCCGTGGAGAGCTCATCCGTCCCGGCCACGCGCAGTACGACGCCGCCCGCGCGATCTGGAACGGTGCGATCGATCGCCGTCCCGGGCTCGTCGCGCGCTGCACCGGCGCCGCCGACGTCCGGGCCGCTGTCCGTTTCGCGCGCGAGCGCGATCTGCTCGTGGCCGTGCGAGCCGGCGGCCACAACGTCGCCGGCACCGCGGTGTGTGATGGCGGGCTCGTGATCGATCTCTCGCCGATGAAGGGCCTGTGGGTCGATCCGGCGGGGCGAACGGCGCGCGCACAGCCGGGACTTCTCTGGGGCGAGTTCGACCGCGAGACTCAGGCCTTCGGGCTCGCCGCGCCCGGCGGGATCATCACGCATACCGGCATCGCGGGTCTCACGCTCGGCGGGGGGCTCGGCTGGCTGATGCGCCGCCACGGACTGGCCGCCGACAACGTCCTGTCGGCCGATGTGGTCACCGCCGACGGCGACTGCCTTCGTGCCAGCGCTGAGGAGCACGCCGACCTCTTCTGGGGGCTCCGCGGTGGCGGCGGCAACTTCGGGGTGGTCACGTCGTTCGAGTATCGTCTTCACCCGGTCGGCCCGATCGTGCAGGCCGGCGTGATGCTCTACCCTGCCGCGAAGGCGCGGGAGGTCCTGCGCTCCTACCGTGATGTCATCGCGACTGCGCCCGACGAGCTCACGACCATCGTCGTCCTGAGAATGGCGCCGCCCGCTCCTTTCCTTCCTCGGCCGGTGCACGGGCAACCCGTTGTGGTCATCGGCGCGTGCTACGCAGGCTCGGTGGAAGAGGGCGAGCGAGTGGTTGCCCCGCTGCGGCGGCTCGGCGAGCCACTGGTGGACCTGATCCGGCCGACGCCGTACGTCTCACACCAGGCGATGTTCGATCCCACCGCGCCCCACGGGCTCGGCTACTACTGGAAATCGGAGTACGTGCCGTCGCTCAGCGATGCCCTCATCGACACGCTCGCCAAGCGGGCCTGGGGGGTCGTGACGCCGGAGTCCTACACGATCATCTTCCATCTGGGCGGCGCCGTCGGCCGACGGGATCCCGAGGGGTCGGCCTTCGAGGACCGGCGGGCAGCCCATGCCGTGAACATCGACGCCGTCTGGTCCGAGCCCGCCCGCGCGTCCGCGTGCATCGCGTGGACCCGGGAGCTGTGGGAGGCGGTGCGTCCGTATTCCACGGGCCGTGTCTACGTGAACTTTCTCGGAGACGAAGGGCAGGACCGAGTACGGGCGGCCTACGGCGAGGCCAAGTACCAGCGGCTTCAGGCGCTCAAGCGCAAGTACGACCCGGCGAACTTCTTCCGGTTGAACCAGAACATCCGACCGTAGACCGGGCCAGAGCGCTACGCGAGCTGCTTGAGCCTCGGGTAGACCTCGCGAACGAACATCTGCATGCCGTTGACGGTCTCGTCATGGTCGAGGAAACCAGCACGTTGAAGGGCTCCTCGCGAAGTGACGGCGGGTCTCATGGAACCTGCGTGGCGCCCCTGGCCGAATCTGGCAGCTTCATCACGACGGCGTGCCCGTTGAGATTGTGGAATATGAGGCGGTCGCTCATGCCCATCTGCTCGTCCACAAGCCTTGTGATGCCCGGACACAGTTCAAAGCCGTAATCGTCGTAGACGATCAACCCGCCGGGCACGAGTCTCTTCCAAACCCAGTCGACGATATCCCTGGCGGAATCGTAGACGTCGACATCGATGTGGCAGAGCCGAAACCGTTCGGTCTCTGGAATCAGGTGCGATGTCGCATCGGGAAAAATCCCTTCGAGGATGCGGTAATTCGTGAGCTCCAGAGATTTCATGAGCGCTTCGACGGTCAGGATCGAAGTGTCGGCGTGTTCGCCGCCCTTGTACGCCGAATCGTGGATTCCGGCCTTGACCACGCCGTGGAAGGTATCGCACAGATAGAGCGGCGCCGCGATCCCGTGGCTCTTCGCCGCCGACGCGATGAGCGCGCCAGTGCCTCCACGCCAAACTCCGACCTCGATGAAGCTGCCGGAGAGTTTCTTGGCTTGCCCAACCAGTTGCCACAGCTCCCAGCACCGGAAAATGTCCACGAGCGTATGGTTCCGGACGGCGGCCCATACGGCTCGGAACTCCGCGCTGGAATTCCAGGGAGCATAGGCCGTCAGCGGGATGCTTTCATGCATTCCACCCGAGGACAGCCGGATCACATGGTATCCGCTTCGATTGAACATTCCCTGAACCACCCGCTTGAATGTCGTGCCGAGGTCGATGCGGCTCATGGTTCAGGCAGTGAGCTCGGCGCGCCATTTTTCTTCGCGCCAGAGCACGCGGCGGTAGAAGTAGCTCTCGCAGTAGTGCGCGCCGAGCCGTTCAACCCACCATCGGGGAACCGTATCGTCCGCCCGGACACACATATAGATCCACCGTAGCCCGGGAATGCGGGCGGCGGTGTGCCGGAGAGAGTGCATCAGCAACTGCGGATAGAAATCGCGATTGCGGAACTCGGGCGCGGTGAAGAAGTCATACGTCACGGCCGGCGCTTCCGGCATTTCCATTCGCTGGTGCACATCGGTAAGAAAACACGAGCTCTGGCGCTCGATCATCCAGCCATAGATCGCCAGACGTCCGCTCTCGGTACGGGTATAGACATGCTCGCCGGCGTCGAGGCGGCCGCGCCAGAGCGTCAGGAGGGCCTCGCGCGATTCACCGGGGCCAGGCACATAGGCTTGCAGGTCATCCCACGAATCGAAGCGGAACTCCCGCACCTCATCGAACTCGAGCGCCTCTTCGACCGGCACCCGGTAAATCCGGTCTTCGGCAAAGTGGTAGAAGAGTCGACGGGCGCGGCGGCCGACCTTTTTCCAGGTGAGACGCCTCAGCCGTGCGATGAGGCGGGCCGCGTCAGACATGGCTTGACGCCTTGGCCGTCAGAACCTGACGGATCGTTCCGACGCTCTTCATCCTCATCAGCTCGCGCACACTGAACTTCAAGCCGAACTCCGCCTCCAGCGCATTGATGAGGTTCATGTGAGCCAGACTGTCCCAGCCATCGATGTCACTGAAGGTCATCCCGTCCCGGAGCTGCAGCGAATCGTCGCCGAAAAACTCGCGGAATACGGCCTGGAGCCGCTGATCGGTCGGAGTCATCGTTCCGCCTCCATACGGCGCTCATCCGGCCGCCGCGGTGTCCGTCACGTCGCACCATGTGACAGGCTCATCTTCGGCAGGAACAGCGGCGCGGTACAGCCTGCCGCCATCCTCGCGCTCCTCGATGCGTTCGAACCCGAAACGATCGAACAGATCTGCCGTCTGCCCGTTCTTGGCCGTGGGCAGATACTCACCGATCACCGCCGCTGCGCCTGCACGACGGGCATGCCGCATCAGCGAGGCAAGCATGAGGTTTTCGATCCGCCGGCCGAGCACGCGACAGCTCATCAGCCAGTTGACGATGCGCAGCGTCTCACCCTCGCGGACCGCGACCATGGCGCCCGTGACGCCGCTGTCGCCAAAGCGGTCTTGCAGACGCATGAACTGCGTGTAGCAAGCCGGATCCTGGATCCAGGCCATCGCCTCGCTCGCCGTGGTTCGCCGGGTCGTCACGCTGAACTGATTGGTCTTGTTGATCAGCTGCACGATCCGCGGCAGATTCGTCTCGTCGAACGGGCGCAGGTCCACCTTCATACGAAGGCTGACCAGATACTCGTCGAGGTTCGTGCTGCCGGCGGCGAGCTCGGTCCGCAGCACATTGTCGCGATACGTATCCGCCCGCCGGCGGTCCTCGTCCGTCAAAGACAGCGACTCGAACAGATAGGTGGCGTGCAGAGCTTCGGCATACCGGGCCGGATCGTCGGGGAGCTCCGGCACTTCCACTTCGGGCAGCTCCTGGCGGACCAGATTGCGCTCCACGGGGTTGTCGTCGAGGAACACCAGGCTGTCCAGGCCGACGTTCAACATCGCCGCGATGTTCCGCAGATTGTCGGGCTTCGGCTCCCAGTTGGCCAGGAACACCGCAAAATCATCTTCCTTCAGCACCGTCTCCGGATGTCGGCGAAAGACCGACCGTGCATCGTCCTCGTTGTTCTTGGAGCAGACCGCCAGCGGGATCCCACGCCGGCGCAGGCCGAGCAGGTACTGGTGAAACGCCGTATACGCTTCGCCCTCGGCATCGCCGCCGAGGCGAATGCCGTCCAGCCCGTCCTCACCGATGACACCGCCCCACAGCGTGCCATCGAGATCGACGACGGCGCACTTGGACGTGAGCCCGCAGACGGCGCGCACCAGGGCAGCCAGATTGCGCGTCAGCAGCGGCACGGCGTCGGTTGTCGGGTACTGTTTGGCCGCGATCCACATTCCCGGATCGCTCCAGTTCCGCTTGCCAGTCGCCGCCGCCAGCTGCTCCACGTCCAGAACTGCGATGCCGAACTGTTGAGCAGCATCCCAGAGCTCGAGATTCAGCTTCTGAATGACACGCGCGCGGCCACCGGGCGCCGCCGCACTCAACCGGCCGAACGGATCGACTTCGGGGATCTCGAAATTCATCTGAATGACCGCCGCGCGGTACCGGTGCTGGCACGTCCGCCAGAGCCCGGCCATGCCATTGATCACATTGCTCACCGTCTTTGCCGGGTCGGCCGTTTCATCCAACAGCCCGAGCGAGCGCCAGTTGACGGCGAGCACGACGATCTCCGGCCGGAACTTCGCGAGCCGCGATGAAGGATCGAGAATTTCCTGCTGGTACTGGTCGTATCCGCCGGTCAGTATCTCGCACCCGATGTCGAAGCCGAACAGCGCTGGCCGCAAAAGCCCCGCCCAAAAATCCAGCACGCCACTGCCGAGCACCGCGATCCGGCGCCTCGCTTTGACCGGCAGATCTGCCGACTGCCGGGCCTGGGTCAGCAGCCGGTCGAGCGAGACCAGCGTCTGCCGTGTCTGCGCCGCCCGGGCGGCGTAGCGCAGCGGAAGCCCGACTCCGGCGACCTGGCCTGCGCGCAGCCGATTCCGCGCCAGTGCCTCGAGGCGCAACGCGCGCTCCTCGCCCCATGAGACGTCGTCCATCGCGTCGAGCGCCTCGGCGGCGGCCGCGAAGCTCCCCGCCGATTCGAGCATCGCCGCGGCGTACCATTGCGCCGCCGGCATTCCAATGGCGCGAATCTGCTCCGCACGGACCGCGCCATCGGCCGCCAGCGCGGCGCTCTTCGCATGCCGAGCCAGCGCGTGCATGGTTTTGGGTCCAATGCGCGACCCGTAGCGCGACAGCGCGTCTTGTAAAAGCAGAAGCGCGTTTTCGCCGGCGACGTCATCGCTCAGCAGTGCGAGAGCGCCGCGGATTGGATCGTCGAGACTGTCCAGAAAGATCGGCGCGTGGGCTGTCACCGCCATCGCTTCACCGCAACGAAAAGCATTTCGAACACGACAGACTGTATACGGAAGGAAACGGGGCGAAAGTCCGGCCTTTACCGTAATGCCTGACCGGGAAATCTCCTGACGACTACGCGAGAGCTTTGAGTCGCGGATAAACCTCGCGAACGAACATCTGCATGCCTTTGACGGTCTCGTCATGGTCGAGGAAACCAGCCTGACCCATGATGAGCAGATGCCCGAAGCCGCCGACGTGGTCGTACATCCGCATGATCTGCTTGTAGACCGAGTCGGGGTTGCCGGCGAAGACGAGGCCGTTCTGCATGAGCGCACCGAGCTCGGGCTTCTGGAACATCTTGAAGATGCCCGGGTTCGTGCCCTTCATCGCGTTCACGGCGGAGGCGATCGGGTGATAGCCGGGCGGGCTTGTGAACTGCGGCGGCACCTTGTTGGACTCGAGGTACCACATGAGCTTGCGCGCGCCGGCGTAGCCTTCCTCGTCGGTCTCGCCCACGTAGACGAGCGCCGCGTACGCGAAGCGATCGAGCGCCGGGTCGGGCAGCTTGAGCTCGGCGCGGCGCTCGCGATACGAGCCGAACACCACTTTGGTCCCCTCGAAGCCCGTGAGGAAGCACGCGGCGATGTAGCCGCGCGCGCCCACCTCGCGCGCGCTCGACGGGCTCAGCGCGGTGATCCAGATCGGCGGGTGCGGCTCCTGGTAGGGGCGCGGCCAGATGTTCACCTGGCGATGGTGGAAGTACTTCCCTTCCCAGTTGAACGGACCGTCGTGGCTCGTCCACGCCTTCACGATGAGGTCGTGCGCCTCCCAGAAGCGGTCCATCATCCGCGTGGGCCGGTGATTGCCGGCCGACATCTCGTACGGCACGCCGCGCACGAACCCGCACTCGAGCCGGCCGCGCGAGTAGACGTCGACCATCGCCATCTCCTCGGCTACGCGCACCGGCTCGCGCCGGTTCGCGATCGGGTTGCCGAGGATCAGGAGGCGCGCCTTGCGCGTGTCGCGCGCGAGCGCCCCCATGACTACCGCCGCCGACGGGTTCAGGTTGGTCGCCGTCTGGTGATGCTCGTTCACCATGATCTCGAGCCCGAGATCCTCGGCGATCTGCCACTCGTCGATGAAGCGGTGATAGAGGTCGGCGCCGATCTTGGGATCGTAGTAGCGGTTGGGCAGCTTGACCCGGATCGAGTCGTACTCCTTGGAGTCCGGCAGGAGGTGATACGCGTTCTCGCTGAAGAACCAGGCCCGCATGCTCACGTCCGACCTACCCCCTTCGTTCGCTCATGAATCCGCTGACGCGCTCGACGAATGCCGCCGGCTCCTCGATGTGGGGAAAATGGCCGGCGCCGGCGACCGTCTCGAATCGGGCGCCGGGGATGGCGCTCCGAAACGCGTCGCCGTAGTACGCCGCGGTCACGAACCGATCGTCGGCGCCCCACAGGAGCAAGGTCGGCAAGGTGATGCGGTGCAGCCACTGGCGGAGCTTCGGGTTGTGGAAGTACGGCTCCCACGCGTAGAGCGCCGTCGCCTCGCGGTTGCGCGCGATCACCGTGAGCTGGTCGTCGGAGAGCGCGCTGTGGTCGACGGCGACCCGGGCCGGATCGCGATACTGCAGGCGCGCGACTTCGTCGGGCGGGAGCGCGAAGATGTCGGGGATGTCGCGCGTCTCCCGATCGCCCACCTTGATGCCGAGCGGCGCGACGAGGACGAGGCCGCTGAAGCGGTCATGGCACTTCACGGCCATCTCGGCCGCGATCCAGCCGCCGAGCGAGGAGCCGACCACGGTCACGTTGCGGAGATTCCGCTCGGCGAGCACGTCCAGGTAGAGATAGGACAGGTCATCGACGGTGTCGATGCTCGCGACGTCGGGCGAATGGCCGAAGCCGGGATGCGAGGGCGCGAGCACGCTGCCGTGCGCCGCGAGCATGTCGAGGAACGGCGCCCCCGGATCGAGTCCTTCCTCGCCGTGGAGCCACAGGATCGGCTGCCCTTGCCCTCGCTCGACGATCTCCAGCCGCACGCCGTGCACGCTCATCCAGCCGGTCTGCGTCACGTTGGTCGCCATATCGCTTCGGACTATAGCAAGAACCGGCGATCAAGCACGACGCTGAAGCAGCGCGACGATGCGCGCCGCCGTCACCGGCGTCTCGGTGATCCGCACGCCGAACGGCGCCAGCGCGTCTTCGACGGCGTTGGCGATCGCCGCCGGCGGCGAGATCGCGCCGCCCTCGCCGAGCCCCTTGACCCCGAGCGGGTTGCGCGGCGATGGGAACTCGAGGTGCACCGTCTCGATCAGCGGCAGATCGTCGGCCTTGGGGACGGCGTAATCCATCAGCGATCCGGTCAGGAGCTGACCCGTCTCGTCGTACACCATCTCCTCGAACAGCGCGCCGCCGACGCCCTGCGCGACGCCGCCGTGCACCTGTCCATCCACGATGATCGGATTGATCACGCGGCCGCAGTCGTGGGCGACGACGTAGCGCAAGAGCTTCACCGCCCCGGTGGCCGGATCCACCTCGACCTGGGCCACATGGACGGCGCTCGCGTACGTCACGGTCGGCACATGGTGGTACGCGCTCGCTTCGAAATCCGGCGAGGCGACGCCGGGCTTCGCGAAGGTCGGGATCGAGGCCTGGACCACCCGCGCCAGCTCGACGCCCGAGCCCGGCGAGCCCTTGACGAACACGCGGCCGTCCTCGATCTCGATGTCGTCGGGGGCGGCTTCGAGCAGCGCGCCGGCGGCGCGGGCGAGCTTCGTCCGCACCTCGCGGCAGGCGTCCGCGATCGAGTTGCCGGCCGTCACGGCGCTGCGGCTCGCGAACGTGCCGACGCCGAACGGCACCGCGGCGGTGTCCCCGCCGATCACGGTGACCCAGTCGAGCGGAACGCCGAGCGCGTCGGCGGCGATCTGCGCGAAGCTGGTTTCGTGCCCCTGGCCCGAGTTGATCGCGCCGGTCGCCACGAGGACGCGACCGGCCAGGTCGAGCTTCACGGTCGCGCCCTCGTACGGCCCGATGGCCGTGCCCTCGACGTAGCCGGAGATTCCGATACCGCGATGAATGCCGCGGGCGCGCAGCGCCACCTGCTCGGCTCTGAACTGTTTGTAGTCCGCGGCCTCCAGCGCCTTCTCGAGCGCCTCGGGAAAATCGCCGGTGTCGTAGACGAGCGGGTTGCCGTCGCGGTAGGGCATCCCGAAGTCGTACGGCAGCTCGTCCGGGCGGATGTAGTTGCGGCGGCGGATCTCGGCCGGATCCATGCGGAGCTCACGCGCCAGGCAATCGACGATCCGGTCCATCGCGAAGACGGTCTCGGGCCGCCCGGCGCCCCGATACGGCGCGTTCGGAGTCTTGTTCGTCACCACCGCCTGCACGTCGACCCGCATGTTCTTGATGCGATGCGGGCCGATCAGGTGCGCGACGGTGTTGTACGGCAGCACGATGCCCCACACGTTATAGGCGCCGAGATCGAGCCAGATGCGATCGCGCACCGCGAGGATCGTGCCGTCGCGCCGGGCCGCGAGCGAGATCGCGTGCACCTGGTGGCGCGCGTGCGCGGCGCCCGACATGTGCTCGCGCCGGCTCTCGATCCATTTCACGGGCCGGCCGAGCACACGCGCCGCGATCGGGATCAGCGCGTCCTCCGCGTACCCTGACGCCTTCGTCCCGAAGCCGCCGCCGAGATCCGGCGCAATGACGCGGATCTTGTGCGGCGGGACGCCGAGCGCGCCGGTGAGCCCCTGCTGGACGAAGTGCGAGACTTGAGTCGAGTTCCACGTGGTCAAGGCGCCGTCGCGCCGGTCCCATACGGCGACCACGCCGCGGCCTTCGAGCGGCATCCCAACGTAGCGCTGAATGTTGAATGACTCGGCGACGGTGGCGTCGGCCTCGGCGAACGCGCGGTCGGCGTCGCCGATCGCATGCGTGAAGGCGATCCCGATGTTGTTGCCCCACTCCGGATGGATCAGCTGGGCGCCGGGCTCTGCGGCGCGGCGCATGTCGACGACCGGCGGGAGCAGATCCCATTCGACTTCGATCAGGTCCACCGCGTCGGCGGCGCGCTCGGGACTGTCGGCCACGACCATCGCCACGATCTCGCCGACATGCCGTGCGCGGTCCCGGCACAGCGCCCACTGCGGCGCCTGACGGACGTCGAACTTCACGACCGCGCCGAGGCCGGGCGGCACGGCGCCGAAGAGCGGCAGCGGCTTCATCCAGCGCTCGAGATCCGAAAACGTGAGCACGCGCACCACCCCGGGCGCCGATGCCGCGGCGGTCGTGTCGATCTTGACGATGCGCGCGTGAGCGTGGGGCGAGCGGAAGAACGCTGCGTGGAGCATGCCGGGCAGCACGATGTCGTCGATGAAGCGTCCTTCACCCTGAAGGAATCGCGGGTCCTCTCGCCGCTTCACCGCCGCGCCGAAGAATTTTGCGCCCATGGCTCGTCCAGCCCCGCGACTATACACCCGCTTCGTGCGGGGGAATCATTCGCCGGCTTGCGCCGCACCGCTCACGCCGGTACCCTGCCTATTCGCCCTATGGATCATTCCGCGCACGAGGCCCATCACATCAGCACGTACATCGATCGCCGGCCCGCTGAGGTCTACGCGTTCGCCTCCGACCCACGGAACCTGCCCCGCTGGGCGGCGGGGCTGGCGCGCTCCGAGATCAAGAAGGACGGCGAAGAGTGGATCGCGGACGCCCCGTTCGGCAGGGTCAGGGTGAAGTTCGCGCCGCAGAACCCGTTCGGCGTCATGGATCACGACGTCACCGTGGAGTCGGGTGTGACGGTTCACAATCCCATGCGCGTCGTGCCCAACGCAGAGGGCAGCGAATTCGTGTTCACGCTGATTCGCCGGCCGGGAATGACCGACGCGGAGCTCGCCGGGGACAAGGCAGCCGTGGAGCGCGATCTCAAAACGCTCAAAGATCTGCTGGAGCGCCGGTAATGTCCAAGCTTCGCGTGCAAAGCTTTGGGATTTCGGTCGACGGCTTCGGGGCCGGCCCAAGCCAGGACCTCCAGCATCCGCTCGGCCTCCGGGGTCCAGAGCTGATGGAGTGGGTGTTCCATACCCGCCTGTGGCTGACGATGTACGGCGAGGGCGCCGGCGAGACCGGCGTCGACAACGAAGTCGCCGAGCAAGGCTTCGCCGGAATCGGCGCCTGGATTCTCGGACGCAACATGTTCGGCCCGGTCCGCGGTCCGTGGCCGGACGAAAGCTGGAAGGGCTGGTGGGGCGACGAGCCGCCGTACCACACGCCCGTCTTCGTGGTGACGCATCACGCGCGGCCGTCGCTCAGGATGGCGGGCGGGACCGAGTTCCGCTTCGTCACCGAAGGCATTCACGCGGCCCTGGAGCAGGCGACCGCCGCGGCAGGCGGCCGCGACGTTCGCCTCGGCGGCGGCGTCGCCACGATCCGGCAGTACCTGCGCGCTCGGCTGATCGACGAGCTGCATCTCGCCGTCAGCCCCGTCCTGCTCGGCTCGGGCGAGCACCTCTTCAGCGGGATCGATCTGCATGCGCTGGGCTACGAGTGCGTGAAGCACGTCCCCGGCGAGCGCGCCTCTCACGTCTTCCTGCGCAAGCGGGCCTGATCACCGCGGGCCGGCGCTCGACGCGCTTTCCGCGCGCGGCGTGGTGCGCTATTCTCCCTGCCACATCTCTGATCCCCCGGGAGGCCTTCGATGGGTAGACGGTCGATCGTGCTGGTTTCTCTGGTCCTGGTCGCGCTCGCCGCGCTGACGGTGCCCGGACACTCACAGGCGCCGATCAAGATTGGCGTGATCGAGCCCCTCTCCGGGCCCGTCGCCGCCTCCGGCAACTACGTCCGCATGGGCGCCGAGATCGCGCGCGACTGGCTGAACGCGAAGGGCGGGATCGCCGGCCGCAAGATCGATCTGCTCATCGAGGACAACAAGTCCGATCCGAAGGAAGCCGCCAGCGCCGCCGAGAAGCTGATCGTGCGCGACAAGGTGCCGGCCATCATGGGCGCCTGGGGCAGCTCGATGACCCTGGCGGCGATGCCGAAGCTCGAGGAATACGGCGTGCCGATGGTCGTCGAGACCTCGAGCGCGGCGTCGATCACCAAGCGCGGCAACCCGTGGATCTTCCGCATCAGCCCGCCGTCGGAGATGGAGGCGCTCGGCCTCGAGCAGTACGTCGACAAGCTCGGCGTCAAGAAGGTCGACTTCCTCGCCGTCAACACCGACTGGGGTCGCGGCTCGATCACGGCGTTCGGCGACATGCTGAAGAAGAAGGGCGCGACGGTCGGCGCCGCGGAGTTCATGGATCAGGCCGCGACCGACATGAACGCGCAGATCACCAAGATCAAGGCGACCGGCGCCGACACCTTGTTCCTCACGACCGCGGTCGAGCAGATCACGCTCGTGATGAAGCAGGCGCAGGAGCAGCGGCTGGGGCGCAAGATCATCACGACCGGCGGCAGCTCGTCGCCCACGCAGCTCATCAAGCAGGCCGGCGCCGCCGCCGAGGGCAGCTATCACATCGTGTTCTTCATGCCGTGGTTCCCCGAAGCGATGCCCGACGGCAAGCTCGCGAAGGCGTTCGTCGACGAGTGGGCCAAGCGCGGCCATCCGTTCGAGGGCCTCACGGAGGGCTTCCGCGGCCACGACGGGATTGCCACGATCGCCGAGGCGATCCGGGTCGCCGGCAAGGACGAGGCGAAGGCCGTTCAAGAGGCGCTCTGGAAGGTGAGCCTGATGGGCGTCAACGGCCCCATCAAGTTCGAGAAGGACGGGCCCGCCGGCAAGGAGAGCGGACAGAGCAAGCCGAGCATCTTTGTCGTCCAGATCCGTGACGGCAAGGTGGCGCTGCCCGACTTTCTCGCGAAGAAGTAGCGCGCCGCCCGGATGGAGCAGCTCCTTCAGCACCTGCTGAACGGCCTGGTGCTCGGCGGGACCTACGCCCTGCTGGGCATCGGGCTCACCCTCATCTTCGGCCTCATGAACGTGGTGAACTTCGCCCACGGCGAGTTCTACACGCTGGGTGCCTACGTGTGCTTCGCCGCGCTGGCGCTCGCCGGCGTCGACTTCTTTGTCGCCCTGCTGGCGGCGATCGTCGTCGGCGCCGCACTGGGCTGGCTCTGCGAAGTCGCGCTGCTGCGGCCGCTGCGCAACGAGTCGATCGACACCACGATGCTCGTGATGATCGGCGTCTGGATCGCCATGCAGAACGCGGAGCTCCTCGGCTGGGGCGGTGTGGCGAAGTCGATTCCGCATCCGTTTCCGACGGCGCCGCTCGTGCTGGGGCCGGTCGCGATCGCACCGCTCAGGCTCTTCGTGCTGGTCCTGGCCGCGGCCCTCATCGCGGCCTCGTGGCTCTTGATCCAGAAGACGAAGCTCGGCCGCGCCATGCGCGCCACGTTCCAGGACCGCGATACCGCCGCGCTGATGGGCGTCGGCATCGGTCGCATCCACGCGGTCACGTTCGCGTTCGGATCGGGCCTCGCGGCGGCGGCGGGCGCGCTGCTCGGGCCGGTCTTTCTCGTCTATCCGTCGATGGGCGATCTGGCGTCGTTGAAGGCGTTCTCGGTCGTGATCCTGGGCGGCCTCGGCAACCTGGCGGGCGCGACCCTGGGTGGGCTGCTGCTCGGCATCGCCGAGGAGCTGGGCGCGGGCTACATCTCGTCCGGCTATCGCGACGCGGTCGGCTTCGTGATCATCATCCTGGTGCTGCTCCTGCGGCCCTCCGGGCTCTTCGCGCGCCAGGAACGCATCGCATGACCCGAGCCGCCGGCTTCGTCGTCGCGGCCGCCGCGTTGACCTTGCCGTTCTGGCTGCAGAGCCCGTATCACGTGCACGTCGCGATCATGGCCGGCATCTTCGCCGTGCTCGCGATGTCCCTGAACCTCCTGCTCGGCTACACCGGCCAGCTGTCGCTCGGCCACGCCGCCTTCTTCGGCATCGGCGCCTACACCTCGGCGCTGCTCACCTTGAAGCTCGAGTGGTCGTTCTGGCTGGCGCTCGCCGTCGCGGTGGGCCTGGCCGGCGTCGCGGGCTTCTTCATCGGCCGGCTCGCGCTGAAGCTCCGCGGCGCGTACTTCGTGCTGGTCACGATCAGCTTCGCCGGGGTGATCTCGCTCGTGAGCCTCAACTGGATCGAGCTGACGAACGGTCCGCTGGGGCTGCCGGGCGTGCCCGCGCCGGAGCTCGGGCCGTGGTCGCTCCGCACGAAGACCGCCTACTACTATCTGGTCCTCGCGGCCGTCGCGCTCTCGTATGCGCTGTGCCGGCGTCTCGTGCGCTCACGCATCGGCCGCGCGCTGGTCGCGCTCCGCGAGAACGAAGCGCTGGCCGAATCGATCGGCGTCGACGTCACGCACTACCTGGTCCTCGTCACCGTGGTCAGCGCCGCGATGGCGGGGCTCGGCGGCAGCCTGTACGCGCACTACACGCGGTTCGTGAGCCCGGAAGTGTTCCTCTTCACCTATACCGTGACGATGGTCATCATGGTCGTCGCCGGCGGCAAGGGCACGCTCGCGGGCCCGCTGGTCGGCGCGGTGCTCTTCACCGTGCTGCCTGAGGCGCTGCGCGCCGCCGCGTCGTGGCAGTGGCAGATGCTCGCCTACGGCGTGCTGCTGGTCGCGCTCGTGTTCTTCCTTCCCCGCGGCATCGTGCCGCGCCTCGCCGCGGCGCTCGCGGACCGTCGATAGTGCTCGCGGTCGAAGACCTCGCCGTGAGGTTCGGCGGCGTGACCGCGCTCGAGCGCGTGTCGTTCGCGGTGCGCCCGGGATCGATCACGAGCGTCATCGGGCCCAACGGCGCCGGCAAGACGACCGCGTTCAACGCGATCACCGGCTATCTCAGGCCCACCGGCGGCCGGGTCACCTACGACGGCGCCGAGCTGACGGGGCTGCGACCGTCGGCGATCGCGCGGCGCGGAATCGTGCGCACGTTCCAGAAGACCAGCGTGTTTCCGACCCTGAGCGTCGGCGACAACGTGCTGACCGGCCTGCACCTGCGCTCGAGCGCGGGATTCTTTGCGGTCCTCGCCGGCCGACGCCGTCTCGCCGCCGAGGAGCGCGCACTCGCCGCCGAGGCGGCCGACATCGTCGAGTTCGTCGGCCTGACCCACCGCCGGCCGGAAGCGGCCAGCGCGTTACCGTACGGCGAGCAGCGGCTGGTCGAGCTGGCCGTGGCCCTCGCGGCCCGGCCGCGCGTGCTGCTGCTGGACGAGCCGGGCGCCGGCATGACGGGCGCCGAAAAGCTGGTCGTGAGCAGCCTGATCAGACGAGTGCGCGATCAGGGCGTCACCGTGCTGCTCGTCGAGCACGACATGCGAATGGTCATGGGCATCTCTGACACCGTCATCGTGCTCAACGGCGGACGCGTCATCGCCGAGGGCGCGCCCGTCGCGATCCAGGCCCATCCCGAGGTGATCCGCGCCTATCTAGGAGCGTCGGCTGGATCGGCCTGAGGCGCCCGCGTTGCTGCGATTGGAGGACGTGCACGCGGGGTACGGTCCGATCACCGCGCTGCGCGGGCTTCACCTGTCGGTGGCGCCCGGCGAGCTCGTATGCCTGATCGGCGCCAACGGCGCAGGAAAGAGCTCCACGTTGCGAGCGATCTCGGGCTTGCTGGCGCCGTCCCAGGGTCGCATCGTGTTCGACGGGCGCGAGATTCAGGGCGAAGCCCCGGCCGGCATTCTCAAGAGCGGCATCGCCCATTGCCCCGAGGGGCGGCGCGTGTTCCCGCACATGACCGTCGAGGAGAACCTGGCGATGGGCGCCTACGTCCGGGCCGACCGGAGCGCGATCGCCGCCGACATGGCCGAGGTGGGCCGCCACTTCCCGATCCTGCTCGAGCGCCGGCGGCAGATGGCCGGCACGCTCTCGGGCGGCGAGCAGCAGATGCTCGCGATCGCCCGCGCGTTGATGGCGCGGCCTCGGCTCATCCTGTTCGACGAGCCGTCGCTCGGCCTGGCGCCGACCATCGTCGAGATGACGTTCTCGATCATCGCCGACATCCGACGGCGCGGCACGACCGTGCTCATGGTCGAGCAGAACGCCTACGCGGCGCTCGGCATGGCCGATCGCGCCTACGTGATGGAGACCGGCCGGATCGTGCTCGAGGGCCGCGCCCGCGATCTGCTCGACGACGATCACGTGCGCCGCGCGTATCTAGGCGGATGACGGACGCGAGCGAGAGCCTCATCTTCCTGCCCGGCGCGTCCGGCAACCGCGAGTTCTGGAAGCCGGTCAGCGCGGGGCTGCGCCATCCCGGCGCTCGGCGCTTCATGACCTGGCCTGGATTCGGCGGAGCACCGCCCGAGCCGGGCGTGGGCGGAATCGACGACCTGGTCGCGCGCGTCACGCGCGAGATCAAGGGACCGGTCGCGCTGCTCGCTCAATCGATGGGCGGCGTCGTGGCGGTTCGCGCGGCGCTCGAAAAACCGCACCTCGTTCGCCGCCTCGTGTTGTCGGTCACGTCGGGAGGCATCGACGTGACATCGCTGGGCGCGACGGATTGGCGCCCGACGTTCATCAAGAACAACCCCGGGCTGCCGAGCTGGTTCGTCGACGAGCGGCACGATCTCACCGCGCGCATCCGCGAGATCACCATCCCCGTCCTGCTCCTCTGGGGAGACGCCGACCCGATCAGCCCGGTGGCGGTGGGGCGCCGACTCGCCGAGCTCTTCCCCAACAGCCGACTGGTCGTGTTCGCCGGAGGCACGCACGACCTGGTGCTGGAGCGCGCCGACGAAGTCGTTCACCACGTCGAGCGTCACCTGGCCGGGTGATGGGAGTACGCTTGCGATCTGGTGTGGGAAGGAGGGAGATCGTGTGTCAGCGAATTCTGGCGCCGGCCATCATGGCCGTCGCGGTGGTACTCGCTGCCGGGTGTGGTTTGTTCATGAAGAGCGAGCCGCCGCCGCCCCCACCGGTGACAGTGAGCACGGCACAATCGGGCACGAGCGTCGAGCTGGCCCCGGGCCAGGCCGTGATCGTGCGTCTACCGAGTAATCCGACGACCGGCTATCGCTGGGTCTACGTAGAGCCGAAAGACGCGGTCCTCAGAGTCGACGGGCCCTCCACGTACGAGCCCGCGCAGGCCGCGGGCGGTCCCCCCGGCGCCGGCGGCACGGAGATCTGGAAGCTCGCGGCACTCAAGGCCGGACAGCAGCAGCTCCGCTTCGAGTACCGCCGCCCGTGGGAGCAGGACGTGGCGCCGTCGCAGGTGGCCACGTATCCGGTCACGGTGAAGGCGCCCCCGGCGAAGTGAGCATGGCCGCGCCCGAGCACTGGTTCCCGGCGAAGCGCTACGGTTGGGGATGGGGACCTCCGCGCACCTGGCAGGGCTGGCTCGTGCTCGTCGCCTTCTTCGCCTTGCTGGCGCTGGGCGCGATCCTCCTCCTGCCGGCGCAGCAACCCCTGTGCTTCGTCGCCTACGCCGCCATCCTGTGCGTCGGCCTCATCGCGGTCTGCTACGTGAAGGGTGAGCCGCCGCGGTGGCGCTGGGGCAAGAAGTGATGACCAACCGCATCGATCCGGTCGAGCCGCCGTATCCGCCGGAGCTGCAGAAGGTCTTCGACTCGATCATGCCGCCCGGTGTGCCGCCGCTGGCGCTGTTCACGACGCTCGCGCGGGTGCCGCGCATCTGGGATCGCTTCCGCGCCGGTAGCCTGCTCGACCGCGGCCCAGTTTCGCTCCGCCATCGCGAGATCGTGATCGACCGCACCTGCGCGCGCTGTGGCTGCGGCTACGAGTGGGGTGTACACGTCGCGTTCTTCGGGGAGCGCGTCGCGCTGACGCCCGAGCAGGTTCGAGCGACCGTACACGGCGACGCGAGCGACCCGGTGTGGGTCGCGGAAAAGCGCCTGCTGATCGACTCGTGGACGAGCTGCACGACTCGGCGACGATCTCGGACGAGCTGTGGAATTCCCTGGCGGGTGCGTTCAGTGTCGAGCAGATCCTCGAGCTGATCGCGCTCGTCGGCTTCTACCATACGGTGTCGTTCTTCGCCAACGGCCTCAAGCTACCGCCCGAGTCGCGCGGCGTGCCGTTCCCGCCGCGCTAGCCGCCAGACTTCACAGCTAGCTACAGCGGGACGCAGACGAGCTACTCGTCGCGCGGCTCGGTGCGCGCGAACCGCCCGCGGCGCAGATCCTCGAGCGTCTGCTCGATCTCCGCGCGGGTGTTCATCACGAAGGGTCCGTAGCGCGCGATCGGCTCGTTGAGCGGGCGCGCGGCCGCCAGCAGGAAGCGCCCGCCTTCGGCGCCTGCGGTCGCCTCGACGAGGTTACCTTCGCCGAAGATCACGAGCGACGGCGCGTGCGCCGCCTTGTGCTCCGGGCCGAAGCGCACCTCGCCGTTGTCGACGTAGGCGAACGCGGTATGGCCGCGCGGCACCGCCTCGCGGAACGTGGCGCCCGGCGGCAAGACGACGTCGATGAATTTCGGCGCGACCGCGAGCCCCTCGACCGGGCCCGAGAACCGGCCGCCCTGCGCCTCGCCGGCGATGATCCGGAGGCTCGCGCCCTCGTCGGTTTTCGTCTCCTCCAGGCGCGCGGCCTGCAGGTCGCGATACTTCGGCCGGCTCATCTTTTCGCGCGCCGGCAGGTTGAGCCAGATCTGCAACCCGCCGATGCCCTCGGGCCGAACCTGCGGCATCTCTTCGTGCATGATGCCGCTACCGGAGGTCATCCACTGGATGTCGCCGGCTCCGATCGAGCCCTTGTGGCCGAGCGAGTCCCCGTGCTTCACCTCGCCCTTCCGGACCAAGGTGACGGTCTCGATGCCGCGATGCGGATGGTACGGAAAGCCCGCCTCGTAGTCGGCCGGCTCGACCGACTCGAAGTGGTCGAGGAGAAGGTACGGGTCGAGGTGATCGAGCCTTCGGGTTCCGATGCTCCGGCGCAGACGGACGCCGGCACCCTCCACGACGGGCTCCGGGATGATCACGTGCGCAACCGGACGCGACGATTCGTTCATCGTTAACTCCCTCCTGTCATTAGAGATGCCAGGGCGCTCACGGCCGATTCCAGCTACGCCGCCGGAGCGGCCGCGAACCGATAGGAGGGGCCGTCCACATGGCTCGCAGGGTGCACACGTGCTAGCCTTATAGGTGCCTGCACCTGGCCTTACGGTTAGACGCTTCCCAGGCGTCGAGACCCCGGTGAATTTGGCTCTATCTCCCACGCCAATCACCGGCGAGGCCATGGAAAACGCTTCGATTCGTGCTCTCATTCGCGCGAAGCTTCAGGACGGCAGACTACCAGTCAACGGCTTCCCCCGGTTTTGGGTCGGTCCAAGCGACGGTGAGGCATGCCATGGCTGTGAGAGGATCATCACGGACCACCTCGTGGTCGAGGGCATATCATCCGGGGCCCGTGGTCGACAGGCGATGCAAATGCACATCGCGTGCTTCGTCGTCTGGGACGAGGAGCGGCGCGACGAGCAGTTGTAGCTTCCCGAGCGCACCGTTCCGCATCGTGATACGCTCAACGGCGCCTGCACCATAGCCTTACGGGAAGACGCTTCCTAGGCGTCGAGACCGTGGTGAATCTGGCGTTGCAGCATCGCCGGTCCCGTGAGGCTACCAATGGAAACAGACGCCCTTCGTGTACTCATTCGCGACAAGCTCCAGGACGGTCGTCTGCCTCTCAACAGCATGCCGAGATTCTGGGGTGGTCCGGCGGATGGAGAGGTGTGCGATGCGTGCGACCAGCTGATCACCAAGCAGCAGCTGGTGATGGAGGGCATCGCCTCGACGCTCAGCGATCGGCCGAAGGAAAAGAAGCCCATTCAGTTCCACGTCACCTGCTTCCAGATCTGGGATGTCGAGCGGCGCACACAAAAAGTTGTCCCCCCGCCCACGGCCTGAGCCCGCGGGAGCTCTTCCGACAAGTCGAAGATGGACGCTCACGCAACTCGTCTCCTTGTCCGCAAGAAGCTTCAGGACGGCCGGCTGCCGAAAACCAGAGCGGAACGATTCTGGGCCCGCGCCGGCGCGGAAGAGATGTGCGACGCGTGTGAGTCGCCCATCTCGAAGGCTCAAATGGCGGTAGAGGGTTTCGCTCCTCGCACCACCGACCTGATGCCCCTTCTCGTGCACGCCAGCTGCTATCAGATCTGGGATGCTGAGAGGTCGGTACCCAGCACGTAGTCGCAGCGCGAACCCCGCGACGCCGAACCGGCAACGCCTCTCCCTGCCGCATCTTCGTGGTGGCGTCACGAACATTGGGCATTTTCAGTCGTCGCCGCGTCGTTCACGATCCCACCCATGGGCGACCCACGTCACGTGCTCGGGCGCGCGGCGGAAGAAGCGGCGGCGAAGCTCCTCGAGCGGTCCGGGCTGCGCATCGTCGCGCGCAACGTCAAGCTTCGCCAGGGCGAGATCGACCTGGTCTGCCGCGACCGCGAGGTGTGGGTGTTCGTCGAGGTCAAGTGCCGGCAGGAGCGTTGGGACGACGGACCCGGAGCGGCCGTGTCGTGGTGGAAGCGCCGCCGGCTCATCCGCCTGGCGCAGGGCTATTTGAAGTGGATGCACATCGCCGACGCGCATTGCCGGTTCGACGTCGTCGCGGTCACGCCGCGCGGCGACGGCCGTTTCGAGATCCGCCACATCCCCGCTGCCTTCGATGCGACCGGGATCGCCTGAAGTCGAGCCCGTAAGATTTCGGGTACAATCACGCTCCCGTGACGATTCTCTGGGATGCATACCGTAGCGCTCTCGGGTCGATCGCCCAGGCGGTAGGCCGCACGCCGCTGGTCACGCTCAATCGCGTGACGGCCGGCATCACGCCACCGATCCACCTGAAGCTCGAGTGGTACGGCGCGACCGGAAGCCTCAAGGACCGCATCTACTTGCACATGTTCGACCGCGCCGAGGCGCGGGGTGACCTGCGCCCGGGTATGCGCGTGCTCGAGTGCTCCACGGGCAACGCCGGAATCGCCTGCGCGTTCGTGTCCGCCGTGAAGGGCTATCGCTGCACGATCGTCATGCCCGAGGGCATGAGCGACGAGCGCAAGAAGATCATGCGGGCCTATGGCGCCGATCTCGTCTTCACGCCCGGGGGCGAGAGCGACGTCGACCTCTCGCTCCAGCGCCTGGAGGAGATCCGCGCCGGCGATCGCACCGGGTACTGGGTCCCCGGTCAGTTCGACAACGGCGACAACATCGAGGCGCATTACCGGACGACCGGCCCCGAGATCTGGGAGCAAGCCGGCGGGATCGTCGGCGCGTTCGTCGCCTCACAGGGCAGCGGCGGCACATTGACCGGCGTCGGCCGCTTCCTGCGCGAGCAGGATGCGCGGGTCCGTCTCTACGCGGTCGAGCCCGAGGAGTGTGCGCTGCTGGCGCGCCGCGAGTGGGGCCCGCACGGCATCGAGGGCATCGGCGACGGGTTCATCCCCGAGAACCTCGACGTCGCGATCCTCTCCGGCGTCATCACCACGACGACAGATGAGAGCCTCGTGATGGCGCGGCGGCTGGCCGCCGAGGAAGGGATCTTCTGCGGCATCTCAACCGGTTGCAATGTTGCAGCAGCGCTCAAGCTGGCGCGGCATCGTCCGGATCTGCCGTCGATCGTGACGATGGCGAACGACACCGGCCAGCGCTACTTCACGACGGCGCTCTGCGGCGAGGACAAGAAGGTCGACGTGCCGGAGCGCGAGCACCCGATGGATCCGCGCACCCGGAGCGAGCTCGATCGGTACCAGCCGAAGTGGGAGATCCTCACCTGAATCCGGCCGAGTACGACTTCATCGCCGCGCGCCGGCGCACCGAGGCCAAGGCCAAGTCGGCGGCCGAGAAGCTCACGAGCCTCGTCGACGCCGCATCGCGCGTCAAGGACGGCGATCAGATCGGCGTCGGCGGCTGCCTGTTCTCGCGCACGCCGCTGGCGCTTATGCGAGAGATCCTCCGCCAGCGCCGCCGCGGCCTCACGCTCGCGCGCAACCTCACCTGCAACGAGGGCGAGCTCTTCATGGCCGCCGGAGCGGCGAGCCGCGTGATGACCGCGTGGATGTCGATCGGGCTGCCCTGGGGCGTGTCGAAGATCCTGCGCCACTACGTCGAGACGGGCGCGGTCGCGATGGAAGAGTGGAGCCATCTGGCGCTCGGGCTCCGGTTCCGCGCCGGCGCGATGGGCGTGCCCTTCCTGCCCGCGCTGACGATGCTCGGCTCCGACCTGGTCGGCGTCAGCGGGCTCAAGACCGTCGAGGATCCCTACACCGGCGAGACGCTGGCGGCGGTGCCGGCGCTCTTCCCCGACGTGGCACTCGTGCACGTGCACCGGGCGGACCGGTTCGGCAATTGCCAGATCGACGGCTATCCGCACATGGACGCCGACATCGCGCGCGCCGCGACGACGGTCCTGGTGACGGCCGAAGAGATCATGTCGGAGGAGGAGACGCGCCGGTATCCCGAGCGCACGGTGATTCCAGGCTTCGTCGTGGACGCGCTCGTGCATGTGCCGTTCGGCTCGTTCCCGCACGAGTGCTACGGCCTCTATGAGGCGGACTACGATCATTTCGCCGAGTACTGCGCCTCGATCGACGCGCGCGGCCCGGCGGCGGTCGGCGAATATCTGGAGCGCTACGTATATGGACCGCCCACGTGGAGCGACTATCTCGACCTCTTCGGCGGCGAGCGCATGGCACTTCAGGCCAAGCGTGCCAGGGAACTAACTCGATGACCGAGAGGTTCAATGCCTCCGAGCTGCTCGCGGTCATCGCCGCGCGCCAGCTCCGCGACGACACGACCGTGTTCGCGGGCGTCGGCGTACCGCTCCTGGCCGCCGCGCTCGCCAAGCGGCGGCACGCGCCGCGGCTCACGATGGTGATCGAGGGCGGCATCATCGGACCCCAGATCGCGCCGGGGCGCTTGCCGGTGTCGACCAACGAGATGCGCGCCGGTCACCGGGCGACGATGCTGCCGGGAATCACCGACGCGTTCCTGTTCGCCCAGCGCGGCTTCGTCGACGTCGGCTTCATGGGCGGCGCCCAGATCGACCAGTACGGCAACATCAACACGAGCGTGCTCGGCGCCGACTACTGGCACCCGAAGGTCCGCCTGCCCGGGACCGGCGGCGCCAACGACATCGCCTCGCTCTGCCGCGAGGTCATCATCGTGACTGCGCACGAGAAGCGGCGCTTCGTCGAGCGCGTCGACTTCGTGACGAGCCCGTCGTGGATCAAGGGCGACGGCTCGCGCAAGGCTGCCGGCCTGCTCTTCGGCGGGGTGTCACGAGTGGTCACGACGCTCGGTATCCTCGGATTCGATCCGGACTCGAAGCGCATGCGGATCGAGGCCACGCACGCCGGCGTCTCGCCCGACACGATCCGACAGAACACCGGCTTCCCACTGCTCGAGGCCTCGCGCATCGAGACGACCGAGCCGCCGTCGGACGAGGAGCTCGAGATGCTGCGCGCGCTGGATCCGGAGCGGCGCTTCCTCGGCTGACATGACGACCTTTGGTCTCGCGATCAAGAACTTCGTCGGGCCGGCCGAGACGCCCGACATCGACGCGCTCTATACCTACGCGCAGCGGGCCGAGGCGCTCGGGTTCGAGTCGCTCTGGGCCTGGGACCACGTGATCCTCGGCGTCGAGCCTTCGTTCCCGATCCTCGACGCGGTCGGCACCCTCACGGCGATCGCGGCGCGGACGAGCCGGATCAAGCTCGGCACCGGCGTGCTCGTGCTGCCGCTGCGCAATCCGACGGTCGCGGCCAAGGCGCTCGGCACACTCGATGTGATCTCCAAGGGCCGCCTGATCCTCGGTGTCGCCGCGGGCTGGTACGCCCGCGAGTTCGACGCGGTCGGCGTGCCGTTCAAGCGGCGCGGCCGGCTCTTCGAGCGCAACCTCGAGATCCTCTCGCGGCTGTGGACCGAGGACCGCGTCACCTTGCAGGTCGAGGAGCACAATCTGCGCGAGGCCGTGATGAGGCCGCGACCCGTACAGAAGCCGCGGCCGCCGATCCTGATCGGCGGCTACGTCGACGCGGTGCTCAAGCGCGTCGCGACCAGCGGCGACGGCTGGCTCACCTACTTCTACACGCCCGAGAGCTATCGACGCTCGTGGGAGAAGATCGTCGGCTTCGCGAAAGAGGCCGGGCGCGATCCCAAGACACTCAGCGGCACGAATCAGCTCGCGATCTACGTCGGCCGCTCGCGCGAGGCGACCGAGGCGCCGATGCGAAAGTGGCTCGAGACCGAATGGGACGTCGCCGCCTGGAGCGAGTCGACGATCGAGCACGCGATCCGCGGCAGCGCCGACGAGTGCGTCGCGCAGCTTCGCGCGCACGTCGACTCGGGCGTGGACCGCCTGGTCCTGATCCCGTATCGCTACGAGCCCGAGCAGGTCGAGCTGATCGCCCGCGACGTCCTCCCCCGCCTCGCTCAGTCCGCGAAGAAGTCGAGCTAGATGGCCGACCGCCGCGAGACATTCGAGCGCGTTCTGGCGCCCGAGCCCGGGCGCACGGCGCTCGTGGTGGTCGACATGCAGCGCGGCTTTCTGGACCCGGGTGAGGCGATGGAAGTGGCGCCCGCACGCGAGATCGTGCCGGCGATCCAGGGCCTCCTGAGCCTGTTCCGCGACAAGCACCTGCCGGTCGTGTTCACCGAGTTCGTCTATTCCGAGAGCGTGCCCGTGCTGATCGGCAGCCTGCACCCCGAGCACCGGCCGGCGGCGCCGGGGGCGCCTCGCGGCTTCGGCCTGCCGTCGTCCTCCTGCCTGGAGGGAACGCCGAGCGCCGAGACCGTGCCGGCTCTGGCGCCGCGACCCGGCGAGATCGTCGTCAGAAAGCGCGGCTACGACGCGTTCGCCGGCACAGAGCTCGACACGGCGCTCAGAGCCCGGAACGTGACATCGCTCGTGGTGACCGGTACGATGACGGACATCTGCGTGCTGGCGACGGTGACCGCCGCGCTCCATCGCGAATACCGCGTCACGGTGGTGGAGGACGGCGTGGCCACGCTGTGGCCCGAGATCCAGCGCGCCGCGCTCGACATCATCGGGCGGGCGTACGGCCGCGTCGCGACCGCGAAGGAAGTCGTCGACCAGATCTCCGGGTGGTGAGGAGGGAGCAATGACCCAGCCGCTGCGCTTCTCGGGCGTCATGCCCGCCAACGTGCTCCCGTTCACGTCAGACCTGGCGATCGACGAGCCGGCGTATCGCCGGCATCTGCGCTGGCTCGCCGACACTCGCGGCGTCACCGGCATCGTCGCCAACGGCCACGCCTCGGAGGTCTCGTCGCTCAACCGCGAGGAGCGTAAGCGCTCACTGGCGATCGCGCTCGACGAGGTGGGCGGCGGCTGCCCGATCGTCGCCGGCGTGTATTCCGACGGCACGCAGGACGCGGTCGATCTCGCCCGCGACGCGCGCGCCGAGGGCGCGGCGGGCCTCCTGGTGTTCCCCCCCACCTTGTTCATGTGGGGCGCTCAGCTCAAGCCCGACATGGTGCTGCGCCACTTCTCCGAGATTGCGGCGCGCGTCGATCTGCCGATCGTCGTATTCGAGTACCCGCCGGCCTCCGGTATCGGCTATTCGCCGGACACGCTGGCGCGGCTCGCCGAGATCCCGCAGGTGGCCGCGGTCAAGGACTGGTCCAACGAGATCGTCGCCTTCGAGGCGAATCTGCGCGCGCTGCGCGCCACGGGCCGGCCGGTCGCGATGCTCTCGGCGTTCACGATGTCCTTGATGGCGACGTTCCTGCTCGGCGCCGACGGCGCGATCTCTGGGATGGGCAGCGTCACCGCCGATCTGCAGGCCGAGTTGTTCGAGGCGTGCGGCAAGGGCGATCTCGACGGCGCCCGGCGGATCAACGATCGGCTCGCGCCGCTCGTGTCGGTCTTCTACGCGCCGCCGTTCGTGGACATGCACAACCGGATGAAAGAGGCGCTCGTCCTCCTCGGACGGATCCCGGCCGCCTACGTGCGTCCGCCGCTGACCCCGGTCAGCCAGGCGGAGCGCGAGTCGATTCGCCGGGCGCTCGCGCTGGCGGGCCTCTAAAAGGAGCCGCACACCATGAATCTCGGCATCAAGGGCAAGAACGCAATCGTCTGCGCCGCCAGCAAGGGGCTCGGCAAGGGCTGCGCCATGTCGCTCGCGCGCGAGGGCGTCAACCTCACGATCAACGCGCGCACCAAGGACGCGCTCGAGGCCGCGGCGAAGGAGATTCGCGACGCGACCGGCGTGCGCGTGACGACCGTGGCCGGCGACATCACGACCGACGCGGTGCGGGCGCAGCTGCTCCAGGCGTGCCCCAACCCGGACATCCTGGTGAACAATGCGGGCGGCCCGCCGCCCGGCGATTTCCGCGAGTGGGACCGCGACGCGTGGCTGCGCGCGCTCGACGCGAACATGCTGACGCCGATCTTCCTGATCAAGGCCACCGTCGACGGGATGATCGCGCGGCGCTTCGGCCGCATCGTGAACATCACGTCGGTGTCGGTGAAGTCGCCGATCGACATCCTCGGGCTCTCCAACGGCGCGCGCGCCGGGCTCACGGGCTTCATCGCCGGGCTCTCGCGCAAGACCGTCGCGCACAACGTGACGATCAACAACCTCCTGCCCGGCCCCTTCGACACCGACCGGCTCCGCTCGACGATCGCGACCGTCGCGAAGACGACCGGGCGATCGATCGAGGACGTCGCCCGCGAGCGCCAGTCGCAGAATCCGGCCGGCCGGTTCGGCACCGCTGAGGAGTTTGGCGAGGTGTGCGCGTTCGTCTGCAGCGCCCAGGCCGGCTACATGACCGGGCAGAACTTCGTGCTCGACGGCGGCGCTTATCCGGGCACCCTCTAGCTGTGATCTCGCGCCAGGTTATTCATGTCGGCGCGGACGTGTGGTAAGAGTTCGGGGCGGGAGGACCCGGCCATGAAGCTGCATGCGAACGCCCCGCATGGGCCAAAA
>Ga0207428_10000176_pt1 | contig 89634 bp, 89 predicted proteins | sample RhiMethybrSRZTD1_FD_187600 | JGI IMG/M metagenome (GOLD analysis project Ga0207428, IMG submission 187600) | Populus rhizosphere microbial communities from Tennessee, USA - Rhizosphere MetaG P. TD hybrid SRZTD1 (SPAdes) (version 3) | ecosystem: Host-associated > Plants > Roots > Rhizosphere >... | reverse complement strand
CGGAGCCGGGCTCTGCGCCGCGCTCCACGCCGCCGATCGCTCGCCGAGTCTCTCCGTGACCGTCGTCGTCAAAGGGCTGCTCGGCCGCGCCGGGTGCACGCGGATGGTCCAGGGCGGCTACAACGCCGTGCTCACCGAGCCCGATTCGCTCGACGCGCATTTCCTCGACACGCTGGCCGGCGGCGGCTGGATCAACGATCAGGAGCTGGTGTGGACCCTCGTCAACGAGGCGCCCGACCGCGTGCTCGAGCTCGAGTCGCGCTACGGCTGCCTCTTCGATCGCACCCAGGAGGGGCGGATCCACCAGAAGCCGTTCGCGGGGCAGAGCCACGATCGCACGATCCACAAGGGCGATCTCACCGGCATCGAGATCATGAATCGCCTGGCGGAGCAGGTGCTCCGCCGTGACAACGTCCACGCCCTCGAGGAGTGTCGCGCGGTCGAGCTGGTGCTGGACGATGCCGGCCGCTGCGCGGGAGCGCTCGTGCTCGACGTCCGCACGGGCCGCTTCGTCGTGGTGACGGCGCGGGCGACCCTCCTGGCGATGGGCGGCGGCCCGACCATGTACAAGGTGATCGCGTGCTCCGCGGACAAGGCCGCCGACGGCATCGCGCTCGCCTACCGCGCGGGGCTTCCGCTGCGCGACATGGAGATGATCCAGTTCCATCCGACCGGTCTGGTCATCCCGGACTCCTTGATGACCGGGGCGCTGCTCGAGGAGGGTTTGCGAGGCGCCGGCGGCTACCTGCTCAACGGACGCGGTGAGCGCTACATGGAGCGCTACGATCCCAAGCGCATGGAGCGCTCCACGCGCGACCTCGTCTCGCGCGCCTCGTTCCTCGAGGTGACCGAGGGGCGAGGGACGCCGAACGGCGGCGTGTGGATCGACGTTTCGCACCTGGGCGCCGAGGTCGTCGAGCGGAACTTCCGCGGTATGGTGCGACGCTGCCGGGACTTCGGCCGCGATCTGGCGCGCGGGCCCGTCGAGGTCGGTCCGACGACCCACTTCATGATGGGCGGCGTGGTCGTGGACACGGCGTGCCGGACCGCGATCGAGGGCCTCTTCGCCGCCGGCGAGGACACGGGCGGCGTGCACGGCGCCAACCGGCTGGGTGGCAACGGCGTCGCCGAGTCGACCGTGTTCGGCGGCATCGCCGGCGACGTCATGGCGGATTTCGTCGTGTGCCGTGAGGCTGCCGGCACTCGGAGCGCCGGCGTCGATGGCGTCATCGAGCGCCTCACGGCGCCCCTCGAGCGCCGCGGCGGCGATCTCTACGCGCTCCAGCGCGAGCTGCGCGCGGTGATGTGGGACCGCGCGGGGCTCGTCCGCGACGGCGAGGGCCTGCGGGCCGCGGCGTCGACGGCCGAGCGCATCGGCGCGGAGCTCGGACGCGTCGGGGTACCCGGCGGCGCGGCGTTCAACCTGGCGTGGCAGGATTGGCTGAACCTGAGCAACCAGGCGCCCGTCGCGGGTCTGATCGCGACCAGCGCCTTGGCGAGAACCGAGAGCCGCGGTGCGCACTACCGGAGCGATTTCCCGACGCCGGCGGACGCGCCGCTCTATACCGTGCGCGTGCAGTCTCGTGGCGGCGAGTGCTCCGTGTGGACCGAGCCGGTCGCGCTGACCCGCGCGACGCCGGCCGGCGACACGCGCGTGTCGTCGATGGTCGAAATCGGAGATTGAGGAGACAGAAGCCATGGCATTCGATGGTGAGGCGTTCGTCGATCGATTCAACACCGTGTGGAACGGACACGACATCGCGGGAATCCTTTCGATGATGACCGACGACGTGATCTTCGAGGCGTCGTTCGGCAAGGATCCCTGGGGATCGCGCGTCGTCGGCAAGCCGGCCGTGCGCGAGTTCCTCGAGGAGATGTTTCAGCGGGTCCCGGACATCCGCTGGGACGAGATCCGGCACTTCGCCCACCCCGAGCTCGCGGTTGTCGAATGGCTGACGACCGGCACGCCGCGCGGCTCGACGCGCTTCGAGGTGCAGGGCTGCGATCTGCTCGCGCTCAAGAATGGTCAGATCGCGGCCAAGCGGTCGTATCGCAAGGGACAGCTCTAGCCCGACGTGAGCCGCGTCCTCAAGCGCGAGTGGACCACCGCCGAGGGGTGGCGCGACACCAAGGCGGGGATGTGGGCGTGGCTCATCCAGCGCGCCGCGGCGGTCGCGCTCTTGCTCGTGATCGCGCTGCATCTGGTGAACCCGTTCCGCCGCGGCGTGCAGGCCGCGCTGTTGGCACTGGCGCTGATCCACGCCCTGCTCGGCGTCCGCTCACTGCTGCTCGATTTCGGGATCGCGCAGCGCTGGAGCCGCGCGCTGTTCGCGCTCGCGCTGATCGTGTCGGCGGCAGTCTTCGGCGTCGTCTGGGCGTGGCGGTGGTACTGAGGACGGGGACCGGCTACATCGGCCGCGACGACACGATCGCGGCGTAGAGCTTGGCCTGACGGTAGAAGTGCTTCAGGATGTAGTGCTCGTTGATGTCGTGCTGCTGGTTGTTGCTGTTGGCCGCGGGGATCCACAAGCACGGGATCCCCAGCACGTCGGTGAAGACGTGCAGCGGCAAGGTCCCGCCCAGGGTCGGTAGCGCCACGGGCTCTTCGCCGCCATGCTCTTCCAGCAAGCGCAGGAGCCAGCCGAACTCCGGCCGCGCCGGCGACGTGTAGCTGGCGGGCTGGCCGTCGGTGTCGACCTTGAAGCTGATACCCGGCGTCCGCGCCTGGTGGTCGGCGACCGTGCGCTCCACGATCTCGCGCATCGCGGCGAGCGGCGTGTCGGGCGTGAGCCGGATGTCGAGCCTCGCGTGGGCCGTCCGCGGGATGATGGTTCGCCGCTGGGTCAGTGACGCGCCGTCGGACATGAAGCTGTTGATGTTCACGGTGGGCGTGAGGAAGGGCGTCCAGACGGCCTTGTCCTCCCACTTCGCGAACACCTCGGTGGCCTCGCGCCGAAAGTCTCCGTGGCCGGCCGACCACGCCTTGACGCGCTCTTCGACGTCGGCGATCAGGCGGGATAGGGGAAGGACCGGATTCGGGACGATGTTGCCGTAATTGCCGGAGTGGACCGAGGCCTGCTGGCCGTTGTCGGCGACGAGGTTCACGGTGAGCAGGCCGCGGACGCCCATCACGAGGGTCGGCGCGTTCTTCTGCTTGGGCCCGTCCGAGCCGATGAGCACGTCGGCGGCAAGCTTCGGGCCGTGCGCGCGCGCGATCGCCTCGAGATTGGGGCTGCCGTGCTCTTCCTCGCCGTCGAGGATGATCTTGACCTTCCAGCACGCGGTGCCTGCGCGCACGGCGTCCATCGCGCCGAGGATGTTCGAGACGTGCTGGCCCTTGTTATCGGCCCCGCCTCGCGCCACGAGCACCAGGTCCTCGAGCGCTTGATCGCCGATGAGCCGCGGCTCGACCGCGCGATCATCCAGAAAATAGGCCGGCACGAACGGATCGCACTGGACACCCTGCCACTTCCAGCGCGAGAGCTCGCCCGTGGGCTGGACGTCGTAGTGGCCGTACAGGAGAAGCGTCGGCGCGCCGTCGGGGCCCGGAAGCTCGCCGTAGAGGGCCGGCGTGCCCCGGCCGTCGGGCGTCGGCAGCTCGGTGAGCTCGAGGCCAACACCGCGCCAGAGCTCGCGCACGGCGTCGATCATCTCGCGCGTCACCTGGCGGCTGATCGTCGGGATTCTCAGGTAGCGATCGAGCAGGTCGAGCCGGTCGTGACGAGAGGACGTCAAAGTGGCGGTAGTATAGCGCCGCGATGGCGGCATCGGTCACGCTCCGCGTTTTTCGCTGGACCCCCGGAGGCTCCGAGCACGTGCAGGAGTATCGCGTCGCCGTGGCCGGGGACACGACCGTGCTGGACGCGCTCGTCGACGTGCAGCGCGGCCAGGATGCGACGCTCGCCTTCCGCTACGCGTGTCGGGTCGGGATGTGCGGCTCGTGCGCAATGGTCGTGAACGGGCGGGAGCGATGGGCCTGCCGCACGCGACTCGAATCGCTGGGTCGTGGGCCGATCAGCGTTCGTCCGCTCTACCACTTTCCGCTGCTGCGCGATCTGGTCGTCGACATGGCGCCGTTCGCGGCGAAGCTTCGCGACGTCCACGGAGCCCTGACGCCGCGCGCCGACGCGCCGACCTACACGCTGCTACCCCGTGAGTCCGCCGAGCGCCGCGCGATCGATCCGGCGATCGAGTGCATCGGCTGCGGCATGTGCGTCTCGGCGTGCACGATGGTCGGCCACAACGAGCAATTCCCCGGGCCCGCGGCGCTCAACCGCGCGTTCACGCTCGAGCTCGATCACCGCGATGCCGGGCATGCCGATCGCTGGCGCGTGCTGCTCGCGGGCGACGCGCTCTCGCGATGCCACGGCCAGGGCAATTGCACGGAAGTGTGTCCGATGGGCCTGGCACCCGCCGACTCGATTCGCGGTCTTCGACGGCGCGGCGTGCTGCGGTTGCTCGCTCGCTCGGCTGACGCATGATCGCTCACCGCGGCGCTTCGTTGCCATGATCAGGCTCGCCGAATTGACCTGGCCAGAAGCGGAGAAGCTGGCTCGCGATCCGCGTGCGGTCGTCCTGCTTCCGCTCGGAGCGATCGAGCAGCACGGGCCGCACTTGCCACTGCTGGTCGACTGGCGGGGCTCCGAGGAGCTGGCACGCAGGATCGCGCCGCATCTTCGCAAGGGCGGCTGGCGGCCGGTGCTAGCGCCGTCGCTTCCGTACGGCGTGAGCACCCTGGCCATCGGCTGGCCCGGAACGGTCTCGCTCTCGATCTCGACCTTCCGCCGGCTGCTCGTCGAAGTAGTAAGGGCGCTCGCGGCCCACGGCTTTCGCCGGTTCGTTCTCACGAACTACCAGGCAGATCCGCACCACCTGAAGGCCATCGCAGCAGCCCGGCGTCAGCTCGCGCACCGGCGGCTTCGTGTGCTGGTGGCGGGATTCGAGCCCGCGCGGCGCCCGCCGACGCCGATGGCGAATCCCAAGGTACGGGCGCTCATGCGCAGCCCGAACCCGGCAGGCGAGTGGCACTCGGGCGAGCTCGAGACCGCGTTCATGTTGTCGGTCGACCGCCGGCTGGTCCGAACGCGCGTTGCCCGGCGGCTGGCGCCGGCCTGGTTCGACGTCGGTCGCGGTCTCAGGCGCGGCGCCCGCAACTTTCGCGAGCTCGGTCCCGGCGGCGCGGGATACTTCGGCTGGCCGGCCGTCGCCCGCGCGCGCACGGGCCGCGCCGTGATGGCGCTGCGGGGCCGGTTGATCGCCCGCGAGCTCCTCGAAAGGCTCGGCAATTCGGGCCGTTCTTGATTCTGTCGGCGCGGCGCGTTAGAGTAATGCGTCATTGAAAATCGAACAGATCCGCGGCAACTGCTCGCTGGTAGCCTCATGATTGGGCACATCGGATGGTTCCGACCCTGCTCGGCAGTGACCGCCGCGTGCTAGGAGACAGACACTGATGGCTTCCGGCAGGCCGAAGATCACGGTAGTGGGCGCCGGCAACGTGGGCGCCTCGGTCGCGCAATACGCGGTCGAGAAGGAGCTGGGCGACGTCGTTCTGGTCGACGTGATCGATGGTGTGCCCCAGGGCAAGTCGCTCGATCTGGCGCAGGCCGGTCCCATCCATCGCTACGACTCGACCCTGATCGGCTCCAACGGCTACGACGAGACGGCCGATTCGGACGTCGTCGTCATCACCGCCGGCCTTGCCCGCAAGCCCGGGATGACCCGCGACGACCTTTTGTTCAAGAACGCCGAGATCGTCGGCGGCGTCGTCGAAAAGATCGTCGCGCTTTCGCGCAACGCGATCCTCATTCTGGTCACGAACCCGCTCGACGCGATGGTGCAGCTGGCGTGGAAGAAGTCGGGGTTTCCGAGCAAGCGCGTGATCGGCATGGCCGGCATCCTCGACTCGGCGCGGTTCCGTCAGTTCATCGCGCGCGAGCTGAACGTCTCGGTCGAGAACGTCACCGCGTTCGTGCTGGGCGGCCACGGCGACACGATGGTGCCGCTGCCGCGCTATTCGACCGTGGCGGGTATCCCGATCACCGAGCTCCTGTCGAAGGAGAAGATCGACGCGCTCGTGCAGCGCACCGCGAACGGTGGCGCGGAGATCGTCGCGCTCCTGAAGACCGGCAGCGCCTACTATGCGCCGGCCGCCTCCGCCGTCGAGATGGTCGAGGCGATCCTGAAGGACAAGAAGAAGATCCTGCCGTGCGCGGCCTACCTCGAAGGGCAGTACGGGGTCAACGGCCTCTACGTCGGCGTGCCCGTGAAGCTCGGCCGTGCGGGTGTCGAGCAGATCATCGAGATCAAGCTCATGCCCGACGAGCAGGCAGCGTTCAAGAAATCGGCCGATGCGGTGCGGGAGCTCGTCGACAAGCTGAAGCTCTAGTCCGAGGGAGGTCGGAAGTGAAGCGAGCGAAGGCGAGGCACAAGAAGAAGTCCGCCACCCGGAGGCCCCCCGCTCGGGTCAAGCCGATCCCAGCCGGCTACCACACGGTCACCGCGTATCTGACCGTCCGCGACGCGGCGCGGGCCATCGACCTGTACAAGACCGCGTTCGGCGCCGTCGAGACGGTGCGGATGCCGGGCTCCGACGGCAAGACCATCGTGCACGCCGAGCTCAAGATCGGCGACTCGATCGTGATGCTGAGCGACGAGATCCCGGGCATGAGCACGTGCAAGTCGCCCGAGTCCCTCGGCGGCACGACGGTGAGTCTCTTCCTCTACGTCCGCGACGTCGACAGCGCGTTCAAGCGCGCCGTCGACGCCGGCTGCAAGGTGCTGAGACCGCTCGAGGACATGTTCTGGGGCGACCGATTCGGCGCGCTCACGGACCCGTTCGGCAACCAGTGGAGCATGGCGACGCACAAGGAAGACGTGCCGCCCAAGGAGATGGGGCGGCGCGCCCAGGCCGCGATGGCCGGAAAGCCGGCAGCGGCGTGATGAGAGACGTCCACGTCAGCGCGATCGTCGATTCGGTCAAGAAGCTCTGCATGAGCGCCAACGTCGAGCTCGAGCCCGACATGCTGCGCGCGTTCGACCGGGCGCTCGCGACCGAGCGCTCGCCGGCCGGCAAGCAGGTGCTCCAGATCCTGAAGGACAACGCCGAGATGGCGCGGACGCGGCGAATTCCGTACTGCCAGGACACCGGGTTCGTGGTGTGCTTCGTCGAGCTCGGACAGGACGTGCACGTCACCGGCGGCGCGCTGTACGACGCGATCAACGAGGGTGTGCGGCAGGGCTACAAGGAAGGCTACCTGCGCGCCTCGATCGTGCGCTCGCCGCTCGACCGCGTGAACACCGGCGACAACACGCCGGCCGTCATCCACGTCGACGTCGTCCCGGGCGCCGAGCTCAAGCTGGCGATCATGGCCAAGGGCGGCGGGTGCGAGAACCGGTCGAAGTACACGATGCTGACGCCGGCCGCCGGCATCGACGGCGTCAAGGACTTCATCATCGAGTGCGTGAAGATGGCGGGGCCCGACGCGTGCCCGCCGCTGATCCTCGGCGTCGGCCTCGGCGGCACGTTCGAGAAGGCCGCGATCCTCTCGAAGAAGGCGCTGTTCCGCGAGGTCGGCTCGGCCAACCCGGATCCCACCCTCGACGCGCTCGAGAAGGAGCTGCTCGCGCGGGCCAACCGGCTCGGCATCGGGCCGCAGGGCTACGGCGGCGACACGACGTCGCTCGGCATCCACGTCCTCGCGTACCCCTGCCACATCACCTCGCTGCCCGTCGCAGTCACGATCGAATGCCACGCCCATCGCCACAAGGAGGCGACTCTGTGATCACCCTCCGTTCGAGCGCCGGCTTTGCCGGCGCAATCCTGGGGGGAGGCACGGAGGAGTGCGCCGTCAGGCGCGCGACGACGGTCGGAAGGGGGGCGAAGCCCCCCTCCGAGCAGTGCCACGCTCATCGCCACAAGGAGGCGACGCTGTAGCATGCCTAGCGAACCCGGGAAGATCATCTGGACCGAAATCGACGAAGCGCCCGCGCTGGCCACCTATTCGCTGCTGCCGATCGTGCGCAAGTTCACCGGCGGAAGCGGGATCGCGATCGAGACCGCGGACATCTCGCTGTCCGGCCGGATCCTCGCCAACTTCCCCGAGAACTTGACGCCGGCACAGCGCGTGCCCGACTGGCTGACCCAGCTCGGCGAGCTGGCGAAGCGGCCCGAGGCCAACATCGTCAAGCTGCCGAACATCAGCGCGTCGGTGCCGCAGCTCAAGGCGGCGATCCGGGAGCTTCAGGGCCAGGGCTACAAGGTTCCGGACTACCCGGAGAATCCGGCGACGCCGGCCGAGCAGGCGATCAAGACGCGCTATGCGAAGGTGCTGGGCAGCGCCGTGAATCCCGTGCTCCGCGAGGGAAACTCGGACCGGCGCGCCGCCGCGGCCGTGAAGGAATACGCGAGGAAGCACCCGCACAAGATGGGCCGCTGGACGGCAGACTCGAAGGCGCACGTCGCCACCATGAGCCGCGGCGATTTCGCCTCCAACGAGAAATCGACGACGGTTCGCGAGGCGACCACCGTGCGAATCGAGTTCGTCGACAAGAGCGGCGCGGTCAAGGTGCTGAAGGACAAGATCGCACTGAAGGCCGGCGAGGTGATCGACGGCACCTTCATGAGCAGCGCGGCCCTGGTGACGTTCATCGAGGAGCAGATCGAGGACGCCAAGAAGCAGGGGGTGCTGTTCTCCATTCATCTCAAGGCCACGATGATGAAGGTCTCGGATCCGATCATCTTCGGCTTCGCCGTGCGGACGTTCTTCAAGGACGTCTTCGACAAGCACGCGGCGGCGTTCAAAGAAGCCGGCGTCGATCCGAACAACGGACTCGGTGATCTGTACGCGGCGATCAAGAAGCTGCCGGCGGCGAAGCAGGCGGAGATCGAAAAAGACATCCAGGCCTGCTACGCCAAGCGCCCGGGGCTCGCGATGGTGAACGCCGACAAGGGGATCACCAACCTGCACGTGCCCAGCGATGTGATCATCGACGCCTCGATTCCGCCGATGATCCGCGACTCCGGGCAGATGTGGGGGGCGGACAACAAGCTCCACGAGGCCAAGGCGGTCATTCCTGACCACAGCTACGCTGGGCTCTATCGCGAGGCGATCGAGAACTGCAAGCAGCACGGCGCATTCGACCCGAAGACCTTGGGCACCGTGCCGAACGTGGGGCTCATGGCCCAGCAGGCCGAGGAGTACGGGTCGCACGACAAGACGTTCCAGATGACGGCGGCCGGTACCGTGCGCATCGTCGACGAGCGCGGCACGACCCTGATCGAGCACGCCGTGGAGCCCGGGGACATCTGGCGCGCCTGCCAGGTGAAGGACGCGCCGATCCGCGACTGGGTGAAGCTCGCGGTGACGCGGGCGAGGATCACCGGCGCGCCCACGGTGTTCTGGCTCGACAAGAACCGGGCGCACGACGCGCAGCTGATCGAGAAGGTGAACCGCTACCTGCAGGAGCACGACACCAAGGGGCTCGACATCCGAATCATGTCCGTCGCCGAGGCCGCGCGCTTCTCGCTCGAGCGGATGCGCGAGGGCAAGGACACGATCTCAGTGACCGGCAACGTCCTGCGTGACTACAACACCGACCTGTTCCCGATCCTCGAGCTCGGCACCAGCGCCAAGATGCTCTCGATCGTGCCGCTGATGGACGGCGGCGCACTCTTCGAGACCGGCGCCGGCGGCTCGGCGCCCAAGCACGTCGAGCAGTTCCTCGAGGAAGGGCATCTCAGGTGGGACTCGCTCGGCGAGTTCCTGGCTCTGGCCGAGTCGCTCGATCACATGGGCCGCGTCTCGAACAACGCGAAGGCGAAGGTCTTCGCCGAGGCCCTGCACAAGGCCAACACGAAGTTCCTGGACAGCGACAAGTCGCCGTCGCGCAAGGTGGGCGAGCTCGACACGCGCGGCAGTCACTTCTATCTCGCCCTGTACTGGGCCGAGGCCCTGGCCGCGCAGACGCAGGACAAGGAGCTCCAGGCGCGATTCTCCAAGGTGGCCAAGCAGCTGGCCGAGAACGAGGCCAAGATCCTCGCCGAGCTCAAGGCGGCGCAGGGGAGGCCGGTCGACATCGGCGGCTATTTCCGTCCCAATCCCGAGCTGACCGCCAGGGCGATGCGTCCCAGCGCGACCTTGAACGCCATCGTGGACGCCGTCTCCTGACGATGAGCGTCACGACCGCTGCCGACGGGCTCAAGGACATCACGACGCCGCTCAGCGACGCCGACGTCGAGTCGCTCAAGACCGGCGACCGGGTGCGGATCACGGGCGTGGTCTACACGGCCCGCGACGCGGCGCACGGCCGGCTGTGGCCGCTGATCCAGGAGGGCAAGCAGCTTCCGATCGACGTCCGGGGCCAGATCATCTACTACACCGGGCCATCGCCGGCTCGGCCGGGCGACGTCGTCGGCTCGATCGGGCCCACCACCGGCAGCCGCATGGACAAGTTCACGCCTGCGCTGATCAAGCTCGGGCTCAAGGCCACCATGGGAAAGGGCGCGCGTTCTCAGCCGGTGAAGGACGCGTTCAAGCAGCACAAGGGCGTGTATTTGGGCGCGATCGGCGGAGCCGGCGCGGTCCTCTCCCGCTTCGTGAAGCGGGTCGAGGTCGTGGCCTACGAGGATCTCGGGACGGAGGCCGTCCGTCGTCTCGAGGTCGAGGGCTTTCCGGCGATCGTGGTCAACGACTGCCACGGCGGCGATCTCTATCAGGACGGCATCAAGGCCTACGCACGGGAGGAGAAATGAGCAGCCGGGTGATGGGGGGGCAGTCGCGGCCGGCCATTCCAGCGCCGCACCTGAGGACGGATTCCTGGTGGGCACTGCCGATCACCGTTGTGATCGTGCTCGGCACGTTCATCGTCTACTCGACCTGGGCGGCTTTCCAGAACGCCCATTATTTCGTCGACCCGTATCTGTCGCCGTTCTACTCGCCTTGTCTGTCGCAGACGTGCCTGCACAAGAGCTTCGGGTTCGTGCTGCCGGACATCCACCTGCCGATCATCGGGCTGCTCTCGCCCGCGTTCCTCATCCTCGGCGGACCGGGCTTGTTTCGGCTGACCTGCTACTACTACCGCAAGGCGTACTACCGCTCGTTCTGGCTCACGCCGCCCGCCTGCGCGGTGCCCGATCTCAAGCGCGGGTACTCAGGTGAGACGAAGTTCCCGCTGATCCTCCAGGCGTTCCATCGCTACACCTGGTACGTGGCGGTGTTCTTCATCGTGATGCTCACCTGGGATGCGCTGCTCGCGTTCCGGTTCCCGAACGGGTTCGGGATCGGCGTGGGGACGATCGTGATGTGGATCAACGTCGTCTTCCTGGCGGCCTACACGTTCTCGTGCCACTCCTGCCGCCACGTCTGCGGCGGCTACGTCAACGTGTTCTCGAAAGCGCCGGGCCGCTATCGCATCTGGCATTTCGTGACGCGCCTGAACGAGCGCCACCCGATGTTCGCCTGGCTGTCGCTCTTCAGCGTCGGATTGACTGACCTCTACATCCGGCTGGTCTCGATGGGCATCCTTCGGGACTGGAGGATCATCTGATGGCGAATCAAGATTACGAGACACACGAGCACGATGTTCTGGTGATCGGCGCCGGCGGCGCCGGCCTGCGCGCGGCGATCGAGGCCGCGGCGCAGGGCGTATCGGTCGGCCTGGTCTGCAAGTCGCTCCTGGGCAAGGCGCACACCGTCATGGCCGAGGGCGGCATCGCCGCCTCGCTCGGCAACGTCTGGCCCGAGGACAACTGGCAGGTGCATTTCCGCGACACGATGCGCGGCGGCAAGATGCTCAACAACTGGCGCATGGCGCAGCTGCATGCGCAGGAAGCGCCCGATCGCGTGCTCGAGCTCGAGCGGTGGGGTGCCTTGTTCGATCGCACCAAGGACGGACGGATATTACAGAGGGACTTCGGCGGTCATCGCTACGCGCGCCTGGCCCACGTGGGCGACCGTACGGGTCTGGAGATGATTCGCACGCTCCAGTACCACGGCATCCACCAGGGCATCGACGTCTACATGGAGTGCAAGATCGAGCGCCTCATCAAAGACGGCGACCGTGTGGTCGGCGCCTTCGGCTACTGGCGCAACACCGGCAAGTTCGTCCTCTTCAAGGCCAAGGCGATCGTGCTCGCCACCGGCGGTGTCGGCAAGGCGTGGAAGGTCACGTCGAACTCGTGGGAGTACACCGGCGACGGCCAGTCGCTGGCCCTGTGGGCCGGCGCCGACCTCATCGATATGGAGTTCGTCCAGTTCCATCCGACCGGGATGGTCTGGCCCCCGTCGGTACGCGGCATCCTCGTGACCGAGGGCGTGCGCGGCGACGGCGGCACCTTGAAGAACACCAGGGGCGAGCGCTTCATGTTCAATTACATCCCGGAGTTCTTCAAAGGCGAGACCGCCGACAACGAGGCCGAAGCCGACCGCTGGTACACGGACAAGAAGAACAACCGGCGCACGCCCGATCTGCTGCCGCGCGACGAGGTGGCGCGCGCGATCAACGCCGAGATCAAGGGCGGCCGGGGGACGCCGCACGGCGGCGTGTTCCTCGACATCTGCACGCGGCGGCCGGCCGACTACATCAGAAAGCGCCTTCCCTCGATGTACCACCAGTTCAAGGAGCTGGCCGGCGTCGACATCACCAAGGAGCCGATGGAGGTCGGGCCGACCTGCCACTACATCATGGGCGGCGTGCGCGTGGACGCGGACACGACCGCCGCGACCGTGAAGGGGCTGTTCGCCGCGGGCGAGGTGGCGGGCGGCATGCACGGCTCCAACCGCCTCGGCGGCAACTCGCTGTCGGATCTCCTGGTGTTCGGCCGGCGCGCCGGTTTGTACGCCGCTCTGTACGCCAAAGATTTCGGCGGCCAGCTGACGGTCGATTCGAGCCAGGTGGAGTCGATCGCGAGCGACATGCTCGCGCCGTTTTCGCGCACCGGCGGCGAGAATCCGTACGCGATCCAGGCCGACCTGCAGGACGCGATGCAGAGCCTGGTCGGGCTCATCCGTAACGAGCACGAGCTCCGCGAGGCGTTGAAGCGGATCGAGTCGTTCAAGCAGCGCGCGGCGCGGACCCACGTCGACGGCGGCCGGACCTACAACCCGGGTTGGCACACGGCGCTCGATCTGTCGTCGCTCCTCACCGTCGCGGAATGTTGCACCCTGGCCGCGCTCGAGCGGCGCGAGAGCCGCGGCGGCCACACGCGCGACGATCACCCGTACACCGATGATTCGTGGGGCAAGATCAACGTGGTCATTCGCCAGCGGCAAGGGGCGCTCGCCCTGAGCCGCGAGGCCCTGCCCGAGATGCCGGCCGAGCTCAAGGCGCTCTTCCAGGAGAGGAAGTAGCATGGCCCAGTTCACGATGCGGGTGTTCCGCGGCGACGCCTCGGGCGGCGGCTTCAAGGACTACACGGTCGAGCCCGAGGAGGGCATGGTCGTGCTGGACGTGATCCACAAGATCCAGGCGACGCAGGCCCCGGACCTAGCCTGCCGGTGGAACTGCAAGGCCGGCAAGTGCGGCTCGTGCAGCGCGGAGGTCAACGGCAAGCCGCGTCTCATGTGCATGACCCGGATGGATCTGTTCAAGCCGGGCGACACGATCACGGTGACGCCGATCCGGACCTTCCCGCTGATCCGCGATCTCGTGACCGACGTGTCCTACAACTACGAGAAGGCCAAGCAGGTGCCGCCGCTCCGCTTGAAGCCGCCGGAGGCCGACGGCACCTACCGGATGATGCAGGAAGACATCGATCGCATTCAGGAGTTCCACAAGTGCATCGAGTGCTTCCTGTGCCAGGACGTGTGCCACGTGATCCGCGATCACGAGGACAAGAAGCGTGCGTTCGCCGGGCCGCGCTTCTTCATCAAGCTGGCGAGCCTCGACATGCATCCCTTGGACACGCGCGACCGGTCGAGCTTCACCAAGGACAACGCGGGTGTCGGGCTCTGCAACATCACCAAGTGCTGCACCGAGGTCTGCCCCGAGCACATCCACATCACTGACAACGGGATCATTCCGCTCAAGGAACGTGCGGCCGACGCGCTGGACCCCATCGTGTGGCTGCTGCGTAAGTTCCGGGGCCAGAAGAGCCGACAGGCCTGATCTCGCGTCCGTGAAAATCCACGAGTACCAGGCCAAGGCCCTGCTGCGCGAGTTCGGCGTACCGGTGCCGGCCGGCGACGTCGCTACGACGCCCGCGGAGGCTCGCGCCGTCGCCACGCGGCTCGGCGGCAGGGTGGTCGTCAAGGCGCAGGTGCACGCCGGCGGCCGCGGCAAGGCCGGGGGGATCAAGCCGGCGGACGATGCGGCCGGCGCCGAACGAGTCGCCGAGCAGATCCTCGGCATGAAGCTGAAGACCCCGCAGACCCCGCCCGACGGCATCCTGGTCCGCTCCGTGCTCGTCGAGGAAGCCTCCGCCGTCGACCGGGAACTCTATCTCTCGATCACCCTCGACCGCGCGCGCTCGACGCACGTCGTCCTGGCCTCGCAGGCCGGCGGCATGGACATCGAAGAGGTTGCGGCCCGCACGCCCGAGCGGATCTTTCGGGAGTGGGCGCACCCGGCCTTGGGCATCCAGGAGTTCCAGGCGCGCCGGCTGGCGTACGGCCTGGGGCTCGCGGGCGAGCAGTTCAAGCAGTCCGTCGCGATGATCCGGAGCCTCTTCCGCCTCTATCTGGCGCGCGATTGCTCGCTGGTCGAGATCAACCCGCTCGTCGTCACCAAGGACGGCCGCGTGCTGGCTCTCGACGCCAAGCTCAACTTCGACGACAACGCGCTCGAGCGCCACAAGGAGGTCGCTGCGCTCCGCGACGTCAACGAGGAGGATCCGCTCGACGTCGAGGCGTCGAAGTACGGGCTCAACTACATCAAGCTCGACGGCAACGTGGGCTGCATGGTCAACGGCGCCGGGCTCGCGATGGCCACGATGGACATCGTGAAGCTCGCGGGCGGTGCGCCTGCCAATTTCCTCGACGTGGGCGGCGGCGCCTCGCCCGAGCAGATCGAGAACGCGTTCCGGATCCTGTCGTCGGATCCGAGCGTGAAGGCGGTGTTCATCAACGTCTTCGGCGGGATTCTTCGCTGCGACCGGCTGGCCGCCGGCGTGATCGCCGCCGTCAAGAAGCTCGGCCTCCGGCTCCCCGTCGTGGTCCGTATGGAAGGCACCAACGTGGAGGAAGGCCGCCGGATGCTGGCCGAGTCGGGGCTGCATCTGACCAACGCCAAGGATATGGGCGACGGCGCCCGGAAGGCGGTGGCCCTCGCGCGGGGCTAACCGGTGGCTACCGTTCGTGCTCCTCACGGCTTCGGTCGTCGCGAGCGCCGGGTGCCGGCGCGGCGACGAGCGAGCCTACGAGGATGCCGTCGCGACGATGTCGATGGTGAAGGCCAAGGCCTTCTTCGAGAAATATCCGCAGAGCCCGTACCGCGACCGGCTCGTCGACGACATGATCCGCTGGTGCCGGCGCGAGGACACCAACGCGTGCTATGAGATCATCGTTCAGACGATGCCGGTGGATCATCCCCGCTATCGCGAAATCGCCGATCTCCTCGAGCAGCGGCGCGCCGACAAGCGGCGGAAGCGCTGAATGAGCATCCTGGTCGATCGAAAGACCCGCGTGCTCGTGCAGGGCATCACCGGCCGCGAGGGCGCCTTCCACGCCGCCCGGTGCAAGGAGTACGGCACCAAGGTCGTCGGCGGCGTGACGCCGGGCAAGGGAGGCACGACGCACGAGGGGTTCCACGTCTGGAACACCGTGACCGAGGTGGTGGCCGCCGAGGGTGCGACCTGTGCCTTGATCTTCGTGCCGCCGCCGGCGGCGGCCGACGCGATCATGGAGGCGGCCGCGGCGGCGATCCCGTTGATCATCTGCATCACCGAGGGCATCCCGATCGCCGACATGGTGCGGGCCAAGCACTTTCTGGCGGGGACCAAGAGCCGCCTGATCGGCCCGAACTGTCCGGGCGTGATCACGCCCGACCAGGCCAAGATCGGCATCATGCCCGGCCACATCCACAAGGCCGGGCCGGTCGGTGTGGTCTCGCGCAGCGGCACCCTGACCTACGAGGTCGTGGGCCAGCTGACCTCACGCGGGATCGGGCAGTCGACGTGCGTGGGGATCGGCGGCGATCCGGTCAACGGCACGAGCTTCGTCGACGTGCTGCGGCTGTTCAACGACGATCCCAAGACGCGGGCGATCATGATGATCGGGGAGATCGGCGGGACCGCGGAGGAAGAGGCGGCCGCGTTCATCAAGGCGAAGGTGAAGAAGCCGGTGGTCGCGTTCATCTGCGGCCAGACGGCGCCGCCCGGGCGCCGGATGGGCCACGCCGGCGCGATCATCGCGGGCGGTAAGGGGACGGCGGCGGAGAAAATGAAAGCACTGAAGGCGGCCGGCGCCACGTTGGTGAAAAGTCCGGCCGACATGGGAGCGACGATGGCGAAGGTGGTCAAACGATGAGCGCGCAGCGCACTCTTGCCATCGTCAAGCCGGACGCTGTGGCCAAGCGAGTGGTCGGCAAGATCCTCACGAAGATCGAAGACGGCGGGTTCACGATCCTGGCGGTCAAGCTCGCGCACCTGTCGCTCGACCAGGCGCGCGGCTTCTACTACGTCCACCAGCAGCGGCCGTTCTACGACAGCCTCTGCTCGTTCATGGCCCAGGGCCCGTCCCTCCTGATGGTGCTCGAGGGGGACAACGCGATCCAGCGCTGGCGCGATTTGATGGGCGCGACCGATCCGGCCAAGGCCGCCGCGGGCACGCTCCGAAAAGAGTTCGCCTCCTCGATCGAGGCCAATGCGGTGCACGGCTCGGATTCGCCGGAGTCGGCGGCGACCGAGATCCCGTACTTCTTCTCGAGTCTCGAGCTCTACCCGCGTTAGGTCGTTGATGAGGATCGCCAAAGTCCTCGTTGCCAACCGGGGCGAGATCGCCGTCCGCGTGATCCGCGCCTGCCGCGAGCAGGGCATCGCCTCGGTGGCCGTGTTCTCCGAGGCCGACCGCGAGGCCCTGCACGTCCAGATGGCCGACGAGGCCTACCCGATCGGGCCCCCGGCGCCGAACGAGAGCTATCTGGCCATCGACAAGCTCGTGCGCGTCGCGAAGGCCGCGGGCGCCGACTCGGTCCATCCGGGCTACGGCTTCCTCGCCGAGAACGCCGCGTTCGCCGAGGCGTGCGGCGCTGCGGGGCTGATCTTCATCGGCCCGCCGCCGGCGGCCATCCGCGCGCTCGGCGACAAGACCGCGGCGCGCCGGATCGCGCGCGAGCTCGGCGTCCCGACCGTCCCGGGGACGTTCGAGCCGGTGTCCGGCGAGGCCGTGCTAGCGGCCGCCCGCGAGATCGGCTTTCCGCTGATGATCAAGGCCAGCATGGGCGGCGGCGGCAAGGGCATGCGCGCCGTGCACGCCGAGAGCGAGCTCGTGGCCGCGCTCGGAATGGCGCAGAGCGAGGCCTCGTACGCGTTCGGCGACGGCGCCGTCTATCTCGAGCGGCTGCTGCTGGAGCCGCGCCACATCGAGGTGCAGGTGCTGGCCGACGGCCACGGCCACGTCGTTCATCTGGGCGAGCGCGAGTGCTCGATCCAGCGGCGGCACCAGAAGCTGGTCGAGGAGTCGCCCTCGCCCTTCGTCGACGCCGCCATGCGCACGCGGCTGGGCGAGTCTGCGTGCCGGATCGCGAAGGCGGCCGGCTACGTCAACGCGGGCACCGTCGAGTTCCTGGTCGATGCGGACCGCAGCTTCTACTTCCTCGAGATGAACACCCGGCTGCAGGTCGAGCATCCCGTGACCGAAATGGTGACCGGTATCGATCTGGTCCGTGAGCAGCTCAGGATCGCCGCGGGCGAGCCGCTCGCGTTCGCGCAGTCGGACGTGAGCCTGCGGGGCGCCGCGATCGAGTGCCGGATCAACGCCGAGGACCCGTTCGGCGGCTGGATGCCGTCGCCGGGCCGGATCACGGGGCTGCGCGCTGCGACCGGGCCGTGGGTGCGCGACGATTCCGGCGCCTACGAAGGCTACACGGTGCCCCGCTTCTACGACACGTTGCTCGCCAAGCTGATCGTCTGGGGCGCCGACCGCCCGACGGCCATCCAGCGCATGGCGCGCGCGCTCGGCGAGTACAAGGTCGTCGGCATCCTGACGACGATCCCGGTGCTCGTGCAGATCATCGGCCACGAGGATTTCCGCGCCGGCCGGCTCTCGACGGGCTTTCTCGAGCGGGTGCTGCCGACGTTCGAGGCCGAGCACAACCGCGCCCGGTCGGTGGCGGTGATCGCGGCGGTCCTGGCCGAGTACGAGCGCCTGGGACGCCGCACGATCGTCGAAGCCCCGCCGCCGTCGGCGGACGACTGGCGGACCGGCCGCCATCCCGGGTGGCGCTCGTGAAGTTCGCGGTGACCGTGGGCGAGACGACCGAGCTGGTCGAGGTGAGCGGGGAGGCCGGACGCTACCGCCTGACGATCGGCTCGGAGGTGTGGGAGGTCGACGGCCGGCTCACCGCGCAGGGCATCTATTCGCTGCTGATCGGCGGCGTCTCGTACGTGGCCGACGTCTGGGACCAGGACGGCGCCTGCGTCGTCGACGTCGGCGCCGAGCGCTACGTGGTCCAGGTCGAGGAGCACACGCGCCACATCATCCGCACCCGGGGCGCGGCCGGCGGGCAGACCGGGCGCACGCTCGTGGCGCCGTTGCCCGGGCGCATCGTCAAGGTGGCCGTGAAGCCGGGGGATCGCGTCGAGAAGGGCGCGACCCTGCTGATCATCGAGGCGATGAAGATGGAGAACGAGTTCAGGGCCGGCGCGTCCGGCACGATCGCCGAGGTGCGCGTCGAGCCCGGCCAGGCGGTGAACGGGGGCGACGTGCTGATCGTGATCCGCTGAGTCGCCGCTCAGTGATGCAGGATCTTCGAGAGGAACTGCTGGGCGCGCTCTGATCGCGGCGTCCGGAAGAAGTCGTCCTTCGTGTCGTCCTCCACGATCTGGCCCTGATCCATGAAGATCACCCGGTGCGCCACGCGGCTCGCGAACCCCATCTCGTGGGTGACGACCATCATCGTCATGCCCTCGCGGGCGAGCTCGGTCATGACGTCGAGCACTTCGTTGATCATCTCGGGATCGAGCGCGGAGGTGGGCTCGTCGAAGAGCATCGCCAGCGGATCCATCGCGAGCGCCCGCGCGATGGCCACGCGCTGCTGCTGACCGCCCGAGAGCTGCCCCGGGTATTTCTGGGCGTGCTGGGTGAGGCCGACGCGGTCGAGGAGCTTCATCGATCGCGTCCGAGCTTCGTCCCGCGACCGGCCGAGCACGCGGACCTGACCCAGGCTGATGTTCTCGACGACGCTCATGTGGGGGAACAGCTCGAAGTGCTGGAAGACCATACCGATCTGCGCGCGCAGACGCGTGAGGTTGGTCTTGGGATCGCCGACCGAGACGCCGTTGACCCGGACGTCGCCCTTCTGGAACGGCTCGAGCCCGTTGACGGTCTTGATCAGGGTGCTCTTGCCGGAGCCCGACGGGCCGCAGACGACGACGACTTCGCCCTTCTCCACGCCGGTCGTGCAGTCTTTCAGGACCTGCACGGGCCCATACCACTTGCTGACCGCCTTCATCTCGATCATCGCCATAGTGACGCCCTCCCCGGGCTCCTCAGCGGCTCGGGACCGCCAGCCGGAGCTGGAGCCGCTTCACGAGGGTCGACAGGCCGAAGCTGATCGCGAAATACACCACCGCGACGAACAGGTACATCTCGACCAGGCGGCCGTCTCGCTGGGCGACCTTCGAGGCGGCGCCGAGGAAATCGGTGATCGAGAGCACGTACACGAGCGAGGTGTCCTGGAACAGGATGATCGTCTGCGTGAGCAGGACCGGCAGCATGTTGCGGAAGGCCTGCGGCAGCACGATCCGTCCCATCGTCTGCCAGTACGAGAGCCCGAGCGCGTACCCGGCCCACATCTGACCGCGCGGGATCGACTGGATCCCGGCCCGCATGATCTCACAGTAGTAGGCGGCTTCGAACATCATGAACGTGATCAGCGACGAGAGGAACGCGCCCACCTGGATCGGGCGCGTGGCCCCGATCAGCCAGCCGCCGATCCAGGGCACCAGGAAGTAGAACCAGAAGATCACGAGCACCAGCGGCGTCGAGCGCATGATGTTGACGTAGGCGCTCGCCGTGCTGGACAGCGCGCGGTAGCTGGCGAGCCGCATCATCGCCAGCAGGGTGCCGAAGACGATCCCGCCGACCATCGCCAGCGCCGTGAGCGTCAAGGTGAAAGTCATGCCTTCGCGGAACAGGTAGGGCGCGGTGCGCCGGATGACGTCCCAGTCGAAGCCGGTCAGCACGTCAGTGGCCCGCCTGCGGCATCGCCTGGGCGGCCCCGAGCAAGCCGGGGATCGCTACGCGCCGTTCCAGCCAGCGCATCCCGGTGACGACGATCAGGTTCAGGAACAGGTAGATCAAGGTGGCGGCGGTGAACGCTTCGAAGACCTGGAAGCTGAACTCCTGCATCGAGCGGGCGGCGGCGGTGAGCTCGACCAGGCCGATCGTCAGCGCCACCGCGCTGTTCTTGATGATGTTCAGGAACTCGGAGGTGAGGGGCGGCATCACGATGCGGAGCGCCATCGGCAGGAGCACGAAGCGGTACGTCTGTGGCAACGTGAGCCCGAGCGCGATGCCGGCCATGCGCTGACCGCCCGCGAGCGACTGGATGCCGGCGCGCGTCTGCTCGGCCACGCGGGCGGAGGTGTAGAGGCCGAGACACAGGACCGCGGTGTAGAAGTTCGAGCGCGGCAGCTGCTTGAGCCAGGTCCCGGCCGACGCGGGCAGGAGCTCCGGGAACACGAAGAACCACAGGAACATCTGCACGAGCAGCGGCACGTTGCGGAAGATCTCGACCCAGGCGTCGCCGAGGAGCCGCAGCCAGCGAACCGGCGTGGTCCTGATGACGCCCACGATCATGCCCAGGATCAGGGCGATGATCCACGCCGAAAAGGCGGTCAGGAGCGTCCAGCCGAGCCCGGCGATGAGGGTGTCGAGATAGGTGCCGTGCCCGTCCGGCGAGAGCTGCCAGAAGATGCCCCAGTTCCAGTTGTACTTCACCGAGGCACCTCCCGGGCCGGACGGGCGCGGCGCACGACCGCGAGCCGGCTACTTGTAGTCGTTCGGGTCGCCCGAGTCCGTGGGCTTGGCGACGACGTGCTTGAAGACCTCGCTCATCGGCACGTTGAGGTTGATGCCCTTCGGCGGCACCGGCGACAGGAACCACTTTGCGTAGATCTTATTGATCTCGCCGGACTTGTAGACCTTGGTCATCGCGTCGTCGACGACCTTCTTGAACGAGGGGTCGTCCTTGCGAAGCATGATGCCGTAGGGCTCGACCGAGAGCGCGTCGGCGGAGATGACGTACTCCGACGGGGTCTTCGAGTTCGCCACCAGGCTGTAGAGCAGGATGTCGTCCATGAAGAAGGCGACGGCGCGGCCGGTCTCGACCATCAGGAAGGACTCGGCGTGATCCTTCGCCGGCAGGATCGTCATCCCGAGGTTCTTCTGGCCGTTGATCTCCGTGATCTGCTTGATGTTGGTCGTGCCCGACGTCGAGACGATCGTCTTGCCCTTGAGGTCGTCCACGGTCTTGAGGTTTGCGGCCTTCTTGCTGACGAAGCGGTTCGCGGTCACGAAGTGGGTGATCGTGAAGGACACCTGCTTCTGCCGCTCGAGGTTGTTGGTGGTCGAGCCGCACTCGAGGTCGACCGTGCCGTTCGCCATCAGCGGGATCCGCGTCGCCGAGGTGACCGGGTTCAGCTTCACCTGGAGGTTCGGCATCTTCAGCTCGGCCTTGACCGCGTCGACGATCTTGCCGCAGAGGTCCATCGCGTAGCCGACCGCCTGCTGCTTGTCGTCGAAATACGAGAACGGGATCGACGCGTCGCGGTGCCCGAGCGTGATCGTGTTCGTCTCTTTGATCTTCTTCAGCGTGCCTTCCTGGGCGGCCACCGGCCCGGCTGCGAGCAGCAGAGCGCTGAGGGTGACGAGCCCAACAGAAAGGATGCTTCGCGCCTTGTCCATGTGTCTTGTCTCCTCAACTACGTGTTGTCGTCTCTGACGCCAAATGCTTGCCAAAGGCTGGATATTCCAGAAATCCAGCGCCTATCCCGGCCGTCACTATAGACCATGTCCGGGCTTCGCGTCATGCATGCGACCGAGCGGCCGCCGCGCGCGAACGGGTACAATGGCGCGGCCACATCGACCCAGGAGGCATCGCATGGCGCAGACACCCGCCGCGTTCACCCACGAGCTTCTGGAGGAAGCGCGCCAGACGCATCCGTGGCTCCACCATCCGCTCTTCCAGATGATCTGGGACGGCAAGCTCACGCGGCCCCAGGTGCAGAGCGTGATCCGGCAGCAGGGCTGCTTCTTCCTCGACACCCTCCGCCACGCGGCCTGGAAGATCATCTCGGTCGGCGGCTATTCACCGACGTACGAGGATCTCGAGCGCCAGCGCGCGCTGATTCCGCTGGTGGTCGAGGAGGGCGGCGAGGACACCGTCGGGGGTAAGACGACGGCACACGCGTTTCTCTTCATCCGGCTGGCCGAGGCGCTCGGCATCTCACGGGACGAGCTCTTCGCCACCGAGTACCTGCCGACCACGATCATCGAGAAGAACGAGCTCTTCCTGCTCCAGCGGTCGTCCACGATCGAGGCGCTGTGCGGCGGCAACATCGCGACCGAGTCGCTCAACGCGATCCACGTTCAGAAGATGGCCGACGCGATGGAGCGCCACTACGGCGTGCCCCGTGCCGCGCTCGACTTCTATGCCGTGCACATGGAAGTCGAGGGTGATCACGCCGACCGGGCCGTGCGCATCCTCTCGCAGCTGGCGACCACTGACGCGACTCAGCGGCTCGGATTGCTCGCCATGCGCCGGGCTATCACTGTTCGGCGGATTTGCGCTGACGGGATGCTTGCAGCTTTCGTCTCGTCTCCGCGCTAGCTCGTCGCGTCGCGGCGAGGCCGGGCGGGCATGGGAGGGGCGCCGGATCACGCGGCACGTGTTCGCTGGCCCACGGCGGCTGCGCTGCGTTTGGTCCTTTTCAAGGGCCAACGGACGTCTGACCGAGGACCACACCGGACGATGCGCATGAGTCGTACGGGAGGATACGTAGGGCTCTTACCTGATTGACGTCGGCCTCCCGGGGCGGGACCGTAGCACCACCCCCCGAGGAGGTGCGCCGATGCTCACACTCTCTCGATGCTTGATCGCCCTTCTCTGTCTTGCCGCTGCGAATTCGGCATCCGCCGGCACCATCAATATAACGGGAGACTCAATTGAGTATGGTGGCCCGGGTATAACGCCTACAGGCGTTGTGAGCCTTATCGGCGACCGTGGATTTGCATTCTATGGGTTTGCGCCGAGCCTCTTGGGTGTTCTTGACCCGGCTACTCAATGCCTTGGTGTTCCCGGCATGTGTTCCCCAGGGACGACCATTAGCCTGCACGCGTTGCAAGTTGACAACGATCTGCCTGGACAAGCGACACTCGACGGAGCCCTCTACACCCACGTCGGATCTTTGGCTGGTCCCGCCCACGCTTCGATCGAGTTCACGGGTGCGGTTGTCGCGCCGCCGTTCGGACAGTCATCGACTGCAATCCTGACGACTCCTGTAGCTTTCTCCGGTCTGTTCAACGTTGATGGGGCGGGTGGGAACCAAATGGTCGCGCGTGCCTTTGCGACTCTCACGCTTCAGCAAACGGACTGCTGTGGAGGCCCGGCGTGGCGGTATGCCAGTGTTCGCTATGATCTTGAGCCCGTGACCGTGCCGGAACCGGGCACTCCCACCTTTCTACTCTTTGGCTCTGCAATGGCAGGACTCGGACTGGCTTGGAGGAGTCGCAAGTCACTGATCTCCTCGAAGTCCCGCGCACGACTCACTGCGCCGTGACCTTCTCGACGTCCGGGAGGGTCCACACCTTGTCGAAGAATTCTTTCTTGGGCGCATAGACCGGAGCCGAACGCACGAGGCCGTCGCCGGATCAGCGACGGCCTCGCGAGTGCGAAGACTACTTGATCGCGCCGGCGGTCAGGCCGGAGACGTAGTAGTCGAGGAAGAAGACGTAGAGGACGACGATCGGGATCGAGGCCAGGACGGCGCCGGCCATCAGCGAGCCCCAGTAGTAGATGTCGCCGCGGATCAGCTCGGTCGTTACGCCCACGCTCGCGGTGATCTGCTCGGACGACGACGTGAACGTGAGCGCATAGATGAACTCGTTCCACGACAGCGTGAAGGCGAAGAGCGCCGCGCACACCAGGCCCGGCACCGCGATCGGGAGCACGATCCGCCAAAGCGCCTGGATGCGTGTGGCGCCGTCGACCATGGCGCATTCCTCGACCTCTTTGGGCACGGTGCGGAAGTAACCCATCAGGAGCCACGTACAGAACGGGACGAGGAACGTCGGATAGGTCACGACGAGCGCCCATTTCGAGTCGCCGAGGCCGAGCCAGTTGACGACCTGGGCCAGCGGTAAGAACAACAGCGACGTCGGCACCAGGTACGTCACGAAGATTCCGGTGCCGAGGCTGCCGACCGCGAAGAACTTGAGCCGCGCCAGCGCGTAGGCCGCGATCGTCCCGATGATCAGCGAGACCACCGTCGCCAGGATCGTGACCAGCAGGCTGTTCTTCGTCCACGTGACGAACTCCGTCTCCCAGAGCAGGCGCCCGTAGTGCTCCAACGTCGCGCCCTGCCGGATGAGCAACGGGTTCGCCGCGCGATCGTACAGCTCGCGGTTCTGCTTCAGCGACGTCAGCGCCATGTGATAGAAGGGGAACACCGCGAAGATGATGAACGGCAGCAGCGCCAGATGCGCGAAGATCCGACCCCAGAGCTTTCGATTCTGCATCAGTAGGCCTGCTTCCTGACGTAGCGCAGCTGCGCCCACACCACGATCATGAGCGCCGGGAACAGGTAGAGCGAGATCGCCGCGCCCTCACCGATCCGTCCCGTCTCGAGCCCGACCTGACGCGCCAGGGTCGCGAAGAGGTGGGTCGAGTTGATCGGTCCGCCGTGGGTGAGGACGTAGATGATGTTGAACTCGCTGAACGTGAAGATCGTCGAGAAGAGCACGACGATGCCGAGCACGCCCTTGAGCAGCGGCAGGGTCACGTGCCAGAAACGCGCGATCGGCCCGGCGCCGTCGGCCTCCGCCGCCTCGTAGAGCTCCTTCGGGATCGCCACCAGCCCCGCCAGCAAGGTGATCGCGAAGAACGGCAGGCCGCGCCAGATGTTGACGATGATGACGGCGGCCATCGCGTAGTACTTCTGGCCGAGCCAGTTGGGCCCGGGCGGATCGATGACGCCGCTCGCCAGGAGCGTCCAGTTCACAACGCTGTAGAGCGAGTTGAACATCCAGGACCAGCCGAGAGTCGACAGCGCCGTCGGGATGACCCACGGCAGCAGCACGGCGCCCCGGATCAGGCGCTTGAACCAGAGCTGCTGGTTGAGCAGCAGCGCGAGCGAAATGCCCAGCACGACCTTGGCCGCCACCGCGAGGCCGCAGAACACGAACGCGTTCTGGAAGGTCTGCCGGAATGCGTCGCTATCCCAGAGATTGATGAAGTTGCGAATGCCGATGAACGTGCTCGGCCGCCCGATGAACGCGTTGGAGACCGAAAAGTAGAGCGCCATGCAGAACGGGTAGGCGACTAGCAGCAGGATCAGGACCATCGCCGGGCTCACGAAGATCGGGCCGAGCCACGACTCGCGGTCGAGCAGCTCGCTGAGACGGGACCGCAGCGAGGTGCTCCTCGCTGCGGTCGCGATACCGACGGATCCGATTGCCATGGTTAGCTTCCCGCCATGACCTTCTTCATCTCGTTCTCAGCCCAGGCGATCGAGTCCTTGGTCGAGGTCCCCGTGACCGCCTTCGCGAGCATGTTGGGCAGGATGAACGAGTTGGTGATCAGCTGCACCTTGTCGGAGGCCGGCGCAGGCCAGCCGTAGGTATGGTACGTCGTCCCTTCGCCCTTGAGGGCGGCGAGCTTGGGATCGGTCTTGAGGACCGCGTGATCCTGCTTCTTCGTGTAGAGCGGCAAAAGGAAGGCGCCGCCCGACATGATGTACTCGTCGTAGACCTCCGCCTTGCCGAGCAGGTAGCGGATCCACTCCTTCGAGGGCTCGACGTTCTTCGAGAACTTCCAGATGCCGATCGAGCGCGGCGCGGTGACGTCGTGCCGGCCGCCGGGACCCGACAAGCTCAGATGGTGATTGATGCCGTCGGCGGAGGGCAGCTTCTGGTCGCGCGCGACGATGTAGGCGCTGACCGGATTGTGGATCCAGCCGGCCTTGCCCTGCTGGAGCGACTGGTTGTTGCTGGCGTCGTCCCACGAGAGAACTTCGGGCTCCATGCAGTCGCGGTACATCTTCCGGTACCACTCGACGACCTGGGCGGTCTGCTCCGAGTTGATCTTGACGGTCTTGCCGTCCTTGTCGACCTCCATGGCGCCGTGGCACCACATCACGGCCGAGCCGGTCGAGATCGTGTCGAAATTCTGGCTGATCGGAATACCGATCGGGTGCCCCATCTTCTTCAGCTCGGGCCCGACCTTGTAGAGGTCCTCCCACGTCTTGGGCGCCGCGAGGCCGGCCTTCTTGAAGAGGTCCTCGCGATACGCGGAGACGAAGATGGAGTGGTACTGGGGCACCGCGCGCCAGACGCCCTTCACGTGCGCCGCCTCGTAGCCCGGCGCGATGACCTTGCCGTAGCTCTTCTCGAGGTTCGCGACGATGTCGGAGACGTCGACCAGCTGCGCCTCGTAGAGCCAGGGCACGTGCATGCGCATCTCGACCAGGTCGTGGCCGGCCTGCGTCTGCACCTCGGCGGCGTACTTGGCGGCCTGCTGTGGGGCCGCGATGTGGTCGATCTTGATCTTGATGCCCGTGTCCTTGGTGAAGCGCTGGCCGATCTCCGCGAGCTTCTTGTCGGAGAGCGGCGCGAAGTTGTTCCAGCAGAGGTACGAGATCTCGCGCTGCTGCCCGCGCGCGGGCGCGATGCCGGCGGCGAGGATTCCCGCGAGGCCCGCCCCGGTCGTGGTTGCGAATTGGCGTCGGGTCAGTGAGGACATGCGTTCTCCTGTTTGCCTTCAGTGTGCTGCTCGTTGACTCGTCATATTACCCCAAATCAGGCGCTGCACGGGCCTACGCCCCCCCGGGCGTCCAGCTCTTGTAGCGCTCGCGCAGCACCTTCTTGTCGAACTTGCCGACGCTGGTCTTGGGCACCGCGTCGATGATCTCGACCGCGTCGGGCACCGCCCATTTGGCGAGCTGGGGGCGCAGGAACTCGATGATCTCGCCCGGCTCGAGAGCCGTGCCCGGCTTGGGGACGACGCAGGCCAGCGGGCGCTCGACCCACCTGGGATGGGGGACGGCGATCACCGCCGCCTCCAGGACTTTCGGATGGCTCATGATCAAGTTTTCGACGTCCACGCTCGAGACCCATTCGCCCCCGGACTTGATCAGATCCTTGGTGCGATCGGTGATCTGGACGTAGCCTTCAGCGTCGATCGTGGCGACGTCGCCGGTGCGGAACCAGCCGTCGGCGGTGAAGCGGTCGGCCGACTCGGGGTTGTCGTAGTAGGCCCCGACCACCCAGGGGCCGCGCACCTGGAGCTCGCCCATGCTCTCGCCGTCCCACGGCAGCACGGTTCCGGAATCGTCTACGATCCGGATGTCGACCCCGACCGAGGCGTAGCCGACCCGCGAGTAGACGTCGTACTTCTTTTCCTCCGACCAGTCCTCCATGTAACTCTTGAGCCGCGTCACCGTTCCAAGCGGCGTCATTTCGGTCATGCCCCACGCGTGCGACATCTGGACGCCGAAGTTCTTGGCGTAGGCCTGCTGCAAGCTGCGTGGCGCCGCCGAGCCGCCGATCGCGATCGTCCGGAGCGACGAGATGTCGTAGCCCTCTTTCTCGCAGAGCTCCTTGATCGCGATCCACACCGTGGGAACGGCGCCGGTGAAGGTGATCCGCTCGTTCTGGATCATCCGGCAGATGTCGGGCGGCTGCGGGTTCGCGCCCGCGAAGATCTGGTCGGCGCCGACCATCAGCCCGGTGAACGGCAGACACCAGGAGTTCGCGTGGAACATCGGCACGATGTGCAGGATGCGGTCGCGCTCGGAGATGCCGAAGAGGTCGGTCGTGGCCTCGGCCAGGCAGTGCAGGAACATCGCGCGGTGCGTGTAGACGACGCCCTTGGGGTGGCCGGTGGTCCCGGAGGTGTAGCACATCCCCGCGGCGTCGGTCTCGCCGAGCTCGGGCCACGCGCGCAGGGGCTCGGCGGCGGACAGCAGCGCCTCGTACTCGTCGTGCTCACGGCCCGCCGTCTGCGCCGCGTCGGCGACGCCGTCGGGCATGATCACGATCTTGCGCACGGTCGTCAGCTTGTCTCGGATCGCGGCCAAGGTAGGCCAGAGGCTCGCGTCCACGAAGATCACCGAGTCGCCGGCGTGATTGATGATGTACGTCAGGTCGAGCGGCGAGAGCCGGATATTGAGCGTGTGGAGGATCGCCCCGGACAGCGGCGCGGCCCAGTAGATCTCGAGGTGGCGGTGGCTGTTCCACGCGAACGTCGCCACACGGTCGCCGCGCCGCACCCCGAGTGCTGCCAGCGCACCGGCCAGCCGCATCGTGCGCTCGGCGAAATCGGCGTACGTGTAGCGAAACATCGCTCGGCCCGGCACCCGGGTCGCGATCGTCTTCTTGGCGAAGAGCCGACGGCTCCGCTCGAAGAAGTGCGTCAGGGTGAGCGGGTAGTTCATCATCAAGTTATCGAAGCGTGGGGTCACCGTGGCCTACCTCCTGGAGCAACCTCGCCGAGATCTTCCGACGTCGCGCAGCGAAAGCCGACGAAATGGTGGCCGGCCGACGCGCCGCGACGATCATAGGAGCGCCGGCGCGTCAGGCCCAGCGAGTCGGCCGGATCGTCGTGGCTCGCGCCGCGAACGACCACCTGTCCGCTGGCACCCGTGTACGGCTGCTGATCGCCGTCGGTCCTATAAGGATAGGGGCGAAGGACGCTGAGCGTCCACTCGCGCACGTTCCCCAGCATCTCCTCGACCTTGTAGGGGCTGGCGCCGTCCGGCCGGCCGTCGGTCGGCTCTGTCGCGTTGTAGACGCGGCCGAAGACCGCCAGATGAGGCGCGGGCGCCGCGGATCCCCAGGGATACCGCCGCTTGTCGTCGCCGCGGGCGGCCTTCTCCCACTCGGCCTCGGTGGGCAGGCGCTGGCCCCTCCAGGCGCAGTAGTCGCGCGCGCCGAACCACGAGACCTCAACCACCGGATGGCGCTCGAATCCCGGATCGGCGACCCAGCGGTCCTTCACTCGATGGATGCGCGCGTCGGCGTCGTCCTCGTCGTAGCGCCGCTCGGCGCCGGGCGGCCTGAGCCCGGTCGCGTTCAAGAACCGCGCGAACTCTGCGTTCGTGACCTTGTGGCGGTCGATCCAGAAGTCGCGGACGTACACGCGGTGCAGGGGCGCCTCGTCCGCCGGGCCGTCATCGCGCCCCATCCAGAACGCGCCGGCCTGGACCAGCATGATCCCGTCCGCGCGGGCCGCCGACGGCAAGGTCAGCAGCGCAGCCAGCAGGATCGCGGCGGATCGGCTCACGTCGATCATGGTATCGTGGGTCCGGCATGCGCTCCCGCTGGAACGACGCCGAGGCGAGCCAGCTCAACGGCCTCGATCTTCTCGTCTACGCCTCGCGTCTCGTCGGCGCCGAGACCTCGCTCGTCATCTGGGGCGGCGGCAACACCTCGATCAAGACCCGCGAGCGCGATCACCGCGGCCGCGAGATCCCGGTGCTTCGGGTCAAAGGCAGCGGCTCCGATCTGAAGTCGGTCCAGCGCAAGGATTTCCCGGGCGTGCGGATGGACGACATCTCGGCCCTCCTCGAACGCAATGAGATGAGCGACGAGGAGATGGTGAGCTATCTCGCGCACGCGCTTCAGGAGCCGGGCGGCGTGCGGCCGTCGATCGAAACCCTGCTGCACGGCTTTCTCTCCGCCCCCGCGATCGTTCACACCCACGCCGACGCGGTCGTGTCGCTGACCAACAACGATCGCGCCCACGACGTGATCCAGGGCGTGTACGGCAAGGACGTCATCGCGCTCGCGTACCGGCGCCCCGGCTTCAAGATCTCACGCGACGTGGCCGACGCGATCGCCGAGCGTCCGGACGCCAAGGCCCTGCTGCTCGAGCGCCACGGCACGATCACCTGGGGGGCGACCGTTCGGGAGGCCTACCAGGCCACGATCGAGCTGATCACCCGCGCCGAGGACGCGATCGCGGAGAAGAAGAAGGGCCGGCAGATCTTCGGCGGCAGCCGGGTGCCGGTCCGCGAGCCGGCGGAGCGGCGGCAGACCGCCATCGCCGTCGCCCCGCGGCTTCGCGGCGCGTTGAGTCGGAGCACGCGGGTTGTCGTCAGCTTCGATGACTCGCCTGAGGTCACCGAGTTCGCGTCGTCGGCGGACGCGGCGCGCGTGTCACAGATCGGCCCGGCGACGCCCGACCACACGATCTACGCCAAGCGGCTGCCGTGCTTCGTCGACGCGAGCGGCGGCGAGGACCCCGACGCGTTGTTCGGAACGATCGCGCGCTCGATCGAAGGCTTCGTCGCGGGCTACACGCGCTACTTCGAGGATCATCGGTTCGAAGGCGCGCGGCTCCTCGATCCGTTCCCGCGGGTGGTGCTCGTGCCCGGGCTCGGCATGTTCACGGCCGGCAAGGACCGTCGCACGGCCGGCATCGTGAACGACATCTACCATCACACGATCGGCGTGCTCGGCAGCGCCGAGGCGTTCGGGCGCTACGTGTCGCTCTCGGCCAAGGACGCGTTCGACGTCGAGTACTGGCCGCTCGAGCTCTACAAGCTCACCCTGGCGCCGCCCGAGAAGGAGCTCGCCCGCCGGATCGTCATGGTCACCGGCGGCGGCTCGGGAATCGGACGCGCGGTCGCGCGGCGACTCGCCGCCGAGGGTGCTCACGTCGTCGTCGGCGATCTCGACGGCGGCAGCGCGCGCAAGACCGCCGATGAGATCGTCGCCGCCGTCGGCGCGGGCCGGGCGCTCGGCGTCGAGATGGACGTGACGCGCGAGGCCTCGGTGCGCGCGGCGTTCGAGGAGACCGTGCTCGCCTACGGCGGGCTCGACGTGCTGGTCTCGAATGCGGGCGTCGCGCACTCGGCACCGGTGGCGCGGATGGAGCTGTCCGACTGGGAGCGCTCGTTCGCGGTGAACTCGACCGGCCACTTCCTGGTCGCCCGTGAGGCGATGCGGCTGCTGACGGCGCAGGGGCTCGGCGGCGCGCTCGTGTTCGTCGCGACCAAGAACGTGATGTCGCCGGGCAAGGACTTCGCGGCGTACTCGGCGGCGAAGGCGGCCGAGGCGCAGCTCGCGAAAGTCCTGGCCCTCGAGGGCGCGCCCCACGGGATCCGCTCGAACATCGTGAACCCTGATGCGGTCTTCCAGGATTCAAAGCTCTGGTCCGAGGACGTCCGGCGCGAGCGCGCCGCGGCGCAGGGCATCGCGGTCGACAAGCTCGAGGAGTTCTATCGCAAGCGCAACCTGCTGGGTGTCTCGATCCTGCCCGAGGACGTCGCCGAGGCTGTGCTGTTCCTGGCGTCCGACCGCTCCGCCAAGACCACCGGCTGCAGCTTGACGGTCGACGGCGGCGTGCGCGACGCGTTCCCGAGGTGACCCAGGTGATCGGCTTCGGCGCCCAGCTCGCGATGCACCCGCCTGCGGAGCAGTTCGAGCTCGTCCAGCGGCTGGAAGCGATCGGGTACGACTCGGTGTGGACGGGCGACCACATGTCGTTCCACAACCCGATCCACGAGTCGATCACCCTGCTCGCGTCCTACGCGCCGATCACGAAGCGGATCAAGCTCGGCGTCGGCGTCTACTTGCTGGCCCTGCGCTCGCCGGCGGTGGCGGCCAAGCAGGCGGCCACGCTCGACGTGCTCTCGGGCGGCCGGCTCGTCTTCGGCGTCGGCGTCGGCGGCGAGAACCCGAAAGAGTTCGAGCTGTGCGGCATCCCGCACAAGGAGCGGGGCGCGCGCGTGAACGAGGCGATCGACGCGGTACGCACGCTCTGGCGCGACACGCCGGCCAGCTTTCACGGGCGATTCACCCGCTTCGACGGGGTCTCGATCGACCCCAAGCCCATCCAGCAGCCGCCGCCGATCTGGATCGGCGGGCGCTCGGACGCGGCGCTGGCCCGCGCGGGCCGTCAGGGCGACGGCTGGATGTCGTACGTGGTGCAGGCCGATCGCTACGCGCAGAGCCTCGACAAGATCCGCGCTGCGGCCGCCGCCGCCGGCCGCTCGATGGAGAAGTTCACGGCGGCGCACCTCGTCTTCATCACGCTCGGGCGGGACTACGAAGCGGCCAAGCGCGCGTGGGTCGATGTGCTCAGCAAGCGCTACGCGCAGGATTTCGAGTCGCTGGCCAAGCGCTACGGCGTCATCGGCACGCCCGAGCAGTGCGCGGAGCAGCTCGAGCGGTTCCGCGCCGCCGGCTGCGGCTACTTCGTCATGAGCGTGATCGGCGATCCGCGAGACGAGCGCGCGCAGCACGAGGCGATCGCCGCCGAGATCATTCCGCGATTCAGGACGCGCTGAGCGTGCTGGGCGTGATCCGGCCGATGCCGAGATGACCGATCTGACGGGCGGGCAGCTGGTCGCGCGGACCCTCAAAGAGGCCGGAGTCGGCCACGTCTTCACTCTGTGCGGTGGCCACATCCTGCCGATCTACGACGGCTGTCTCACCGAAGGTGTCGCGATCATCGACGTGCGCCACGAGCAGGCGGCGGCCCACGCGGGCGACGCCTACGCGCGGCTCACGCGCGGGATCGGCGTCGCCGTCGTCGTGCCCGGGCCTGGCGTCACCGATGCGGTGACCGGCGTCGCCAACGCCTACGCCGCGCGGAGCCCGCTGCTCTTGATCGGCGGCGCCGCGCCGCTCGGGCTCCGCGGGCTGGGGGCGCTCCAGGAGACCGAGCAGGTTGCGCTCCTCAAGCCCATCACGAAGGGCGCCTGGTCCGTCTCCGAGACGCGCCAGATTCCCGAGGTGCTGGCGACCGCCATCCGCACGGCGCTCGCCGGCCGGCCGGGCCCCGTCTTCGTCGAGATCCCCGTCGATCTCTTGATGACGACGGTCGAGGACCGCCTGGCGCCGATACCGACCGCCTACGTGCATCGCACGCGCGCCGCGGTGGAGGACGGAGCGCTGAGTCGCCTCGAGGCGCTGATCGCCACCGCTGCGCGGCCGGTCGTGATGGCCGGGGGCGGCGTGTACTGGGACGATGCGGCCGCGTCCCTGGCCGCATTCGCCGAGCGCGCCGGCGCTCCCGTGTTCATGAACGGGGCGGGCCGCGGCACGCTACCGGCGGATCATCCGAACGCGTTTTTCCAGACCCGCGGCTGGGCGCTGAGCCACGCCGACGTCGTGCTGGTGCTCGGCACCCCGCTCGATTTTCGGCTTGGCTACGGCCGGCCCCCGACGTTCGCCGAGGACGCCAGGGTGGCGATGGTCGACGTCGATCCCGTCGAGCTCGGCCGTAATCGTCCGCTCGAGCTCGGCATCGCGGGCGATATCGACGTGAGCCTGCGACAGCTGACCGGCGCGCTGCCGGCGGGCCTGGCGGCGCGACGCGCGGGTTGGCTCGCCGAGCTCTCCCGCCGGGAAGCCGACGCTCGCGCGAAGCTCGACGATCTGGCGGCGACCGATCAGTCTCCGGTGTCCCACTATCGCTGGGCGGCCGAGATCGCGCGCGTGGTGACGCGCGACACGATCGTCGTCGGCGACGGCGGCGACGTCGTGAACTGCGCCGCCAAGTTCGTGCCGGTCCATCGCCCCGGCCAGTGGCTCGATCCCGGCCCGCTCGGCTGTCTCGGCGTCGGCCCGTCCTTCGCGCTCACGGCGAAGCTTTTACGGCCCGAGCGCCGGGTGCTGCTGATCTCGGGCGACGGCGCGTTCGGCCTCAACGGCATGGAGCTCGAGACCGCCGTGCGCTTCAAGCTGCCGTTCACGTGCGTCATCGGCAACGACGGCGGCTGGGGCCAGATCCGGAGCCCTCAGGTGTCGTTCTTCGGCGAGACGCGCACCGTCGCCACCTCGCTGCCGACCACGCGCTACGATCGCATGGTCGAGGCGCTCGGCGGCCGCGGCGCCTACGTCACCGATCCGCGCGAGATCGGGCCCACGCTCGAGCGCGCCCTCGCCTCGGACGAGGTCTGGTGCGTCAACGTCGTGCTCGATCCCGAGGCGTACCGCAAGAGCGGCCAGGTCTCGATGGCCATCTGATCACCGCGTGAAGATCACGTTTCTGTGCCCGCATCTCCGTATCGCCGGCGGAGTGCGCGCGATCCTCACGTACGCCGACCGCCTCACCGCCGAGGGGCATCGGGTCGAAGTCATCGTGCCGGCCAAGAGCCGCGCGCGGGCGGTCTGGCGATCGCTGACCGGCGCGGGCCCCGACTGGATCGCCGACTTTCGCGCAAAGGTCTCCTGGGTCGATCGCTGGCGCCCGGCCGCGCTGCCCGACGCCGACGCGATCGTCGCGACCGCGTGGCAGTCGGCGCCCGCGGTCGCCGAGGCGCCGGCGCGGTGCGGGCGAAAGTTTTACCTCGTGCAGCACTACGAGAGCCTCTATCACGGCCAGGCCGAGGCGGTGGACGCGACGTATCGGCTCCCGCTCCGGAAGATCGTGATCTCGACGTGGCTCCGCGACGTGATGCGCGAGCGCTTCACGAGCGACGCCGATGTCGTCGTGACGCCCGTCGACTCCGCGCTGTTCCACGCCGTGCCCGTCACGGCGGCCACGTCGCGCCCGCGCGTGCTGATGCTGCACCACGAGTACGCGTGGAAGGGCGTCGCGGAAGGCTTCGAGGTCGTCTCGCGCGTGAAGAAACGCGTCCCCGGGCTCTTTCTCGTCGGATTCGGCGTCAGCCCGCCGAAGGGCGGCGCGGCCTACGACGAGTTTCACGCCGACCCGCCGCAAGACAAGCTCGCCGCGCTCTACAGCGGCTGCGAGATCTATCTGTGTCCCTCGTGGGACGAAGGGCTCGGCATGCCGCCGATGGAGGCGATGGCCTGCGGCGCCGCGCTCGCGACGTACGACAACGGCGGCTGCCGCGACTATGCGCTCGACGGCCAGACGGCGCTGGTCGCGCGGCGCCGCGACGTCGACGAGCTCGCGGCCAAGCTCGAGCGGCTCGCCGCCGACGAGGCACTGCGCGCCCGCATCGCGGCCGCCGGCTCGGCGTTCATTCGCGACCGGTTCGACTGGGCGCGCGCCGTGCGGCGCATGGAGGAGATCTTACGGTGACGGCGGCGCTGCCGACCGTCGACGCCCCGTGCGCGGTCTGCGGCAGCGGCGATGCCGATCCGGTCTGGACGACGGAGGATCGCGCCTTCGCGGTACCGGGCCGCTACACGATCGTGCGCTGTCGCGGCTGCGGTCTGCTCTATCAGCGGCCGCGCGTGCGCGACGAGCACCTGGCCGCGTGCTATCCGGATCACTATCCGCGGCACCAGGAGCCGTCGCCGCGCATGCCCCTGAAGGGGTCGGAGGGCCGCCAGCGCGCCGCGCGGTGGGCGCTGTCCGAGGGCCTCGGCTACGGCGCCTATCGCGACGTGGGCGTGTCGCCCGTGACGCGGCTTCGCGGGCGGCGAATGCTCAAGCGGATCCGGTGGAATTGTCCGCCGTGGATCGGCTCCGGGCGGTATCTCGACGTGGGCTGCGGCTCGGGCGGCGCGCTCGCGGTCGCGCGCGAGCTCGGCTGGCACGTCGCGGGCATCGAGATGGACGACGCCGCGGCGGCGCTCGCGCGTCGGTTCACCGACGAGCTTCACGTCGGCGACATCCTGACGGCGCCGTTCGCGTCGGGAAGCTTCGACGTGGTGACGGCGTTCCACGTCCTCGAGCACGTGCCGGATCCGGTCGCGGTCGCCCGCCGCATGCTCGATTGGCTGGCGCCCGGCGGTCTCTTGATCGTCGAGGTCCCGAACGCGGGTGGGCTCGGCGCCGCGCTGTTCGGCCGCGCGTGGTCGGGCCTCGAGCTTCCACGACACCTCTCGCACTTCACGCCCGAGACGCTCGAGCAGGTGATCGTCAGGGCCGGCGGCCGCCTCGTGTGGACCTGGCATCAGGCCAAGCCGCGCACCTATCTCTGGAGCCTGTCGGCGCTCCTGCGCGATCGCGGCTGGGACGGGGTTGCGAAGCTGACGGAGAAACGGCCGGTCTACGGTGCGTTGAAGCTCGGGCTGGAGCTACTGGTTCCGCTCGCGCGCCTGGCGCGACGCGGAGAGGCGATCAGGATCGGCGCCGTCCGGAGTCGCCCGACGTAGCGTAGGCCGAGGGCGAGTCGTGCCGAGCGGCGAGGTTGGCCAGCTCGCGCTCGAGGTCGGCCAGGCGCTTGGCCAGGCGGTCGCGCTCCTCTCGCAGCGATTGGGTTGCCGACTGGATGTGCGCCGCGAGGTGCTTGTCGCGATCCGCTCGATGCCGGGCCGTGTCGTCCATGCGTCATCTGACTCCGAGCAAGAGCGGTGCCGGGCTTCGGGTCCTTACGCGTCGCGGGCTTCTGCGTCGACGGCCGTGCACTCTGACACCTGCGACGCGAGCATCGGTCAGGCTGGCACTCCGGAAATTCGTTCAAAAGCCGCGTGCTAGAATCGAGCGCGTTATGCCGATCTACGAGTACGAGTGCGACGGCTGCCGAAGGCGGGTGAGCCTGCTCGTGCTCCGTCCCTCGGCGGCCGAGCCGCCGAGTTGCCCGCGCTGCGGAAGCTCGGCGCTCTCGCGCGTGATGTCGCGCTTCGCAACCGTGAAGTCCGAAGACGCGCGGCTCGATGCGCTCGCTGACTCGGCGAGCCTGGACGACCTGGACGAGAACAATCCGGCAAGCGTCGCCCGGTTCATGAAGAAGATGGGCCGCGAGCTCGGGGACGATCTCGGCGACGACTTCGAGTCGGCCATGGACGAGGCGATGGCGGAAGGCGAGGGCGCCGGAGACAGCGACGCTGAATCCCCGGGCGCCGCGGACGCATCTTCGGATGAGAGCCTGTGAAAGTCTCGATCCGCGACCGCCTGGACGCCGTTGGAGCTCGCGCGTGGGACGATCTCGTGGCCGCCTCCCGCCTGCGGTCGCCGTTTCTCTCCTGGACCTGGCAATGCGAGTGGTCCCGCACATTTGCCGAGCAGCGCCGCCTGGAAATCCGGTGCGTCGAGGACGACGGCGGCGACCTCGTCGCTGTCCTACCGTTCTATGAGTCGGCGCCCGGTGTGATGGAGACCATCGGCGGTGCCGACGTTTCCGACTATCTCGATCTGATTGCGGTGAAGGGGCGTGAAGAGGAGGCCTGGACGGCGCTCCTTCAGTCGCGGACTGCCGACACGGTCGAGTGGATCTTGCACGCGGTGCCCGAGGCGTCGCCCACCGTCAGCGCGCTTCCGCCCCTGGCGTCGGCGTGCGGCCTGGAAGCGTCGGCTGCGGTGGAAGAACGATGTCCCGTGCTGGCGTTACCGCCCTCATGGGAAGCCTACCTCGCCCGCCTGTCCGGCAAGCACCGTCACGAGCTCCAGCGAAAGATGCGACGTCTCGAACGTGAAGCGCCCGACGCGCATGCCTCGTGCGTCGCGACGCCCGCCGACATCGAGGCGCGGCTCGGCGACTTCCTGGCGCTTCACCGGAGCTCACGCATCGGCAAGGCGCGCTTCATGGACGACCGGATGGAGCGGTTCTTCCGTCGCGCGCTGACGGCGTTCGCCGAGCAGGGCGCCGCGCGGCTCTGGTTCCTCGACACGTCCTGGGGCCCGATCGCGGCGTTCGTCACGATCGAGTGGGACGGTACGGTCGGCCTCTACAACTCCGGCTTCGCCCCCGAGCGCGCCGCGGTTTCTCCGGGCGTCGTGCTGCTGGCGCGCGTGATCCGCGACGCGATCGAGCGCCGCTGCGCGAAGTTCGACTTCCTGCGCGGCGAGGAGCGCTACAAGTACGAGTTCGAGCCGATCCCCGAGGCCGTCTACCAGGTGAGGATCCGGTGAACCTGCACGTCGCGATGCTGAGCGTGCACACGTGCCCGCTGGCCGCGCTGGGCGGCAAGGAAACGGGCGGCATGAACGTGTACGTTCGCGAGGTGTCCCGCGAGCTCGGCCGCATGGGCGTCTCGGTCGACGTGTTCACGCGCTCGCAGGACCCGACGATTCCGCGCGTGGTGTCGCTCGGAGAGCGCGCGAGGGTCATCCATGTACCGGCCGGCGACGAAGGGCCGATGGCGCGCGTGCGCGTGCACCAGCACCTCGACGAGCTCGTCGACGGAGTCGACGCCTGGCGGATCGCCCACTCGATCGACTACGATTTGATCCACGCGCATTACTGGCTTTCGGGCGTCGCCGCGCTCCGGCTCAAGACGCGGTGGTCGGTGCCGGTCATGCAGATGTTCCATACGCTGGGCCGGCTGAAGAATCGCGTGGCGCGGACGGCGTCGGAGCAGGAGCCCGCGATCCGCCTCGCCGAAGAGACCAGGATCGTCGCTGAGTGCGATCGGATCGTGGCCGCCAACGTGGTCGAGCGCGCCGAGCTCTTGCGCGACTACGGCGCGTCGCCGTCGCGGATCGCGACGATTCCGTGCGGCGTCGACACCGATCTGTTCATGCCGGGCGACCGCGCGCAGGCGCGCGCCACGCTCGGGCTCGGCGAAGAGCCCGTGCTTCTGTGGGTCGGCCGCGTGGCGCCGATCAAGGGGCTCGACACCTTGCTCGACGCGGTCGCGCGGCTCCGCGCCGCCGGGACGGCGGTGCGGCTGCTGATCGTCGGCGGCGACGCGGACGAGCCGATGAGCGAGCACGAAGCCTTCTTGCGGCAGCGCATCGAACGGCTCGGCCTGCAGGAGTCGGTCTGCTTCGTCGGTCCGCAGCCGCAGAGCGTGCTGCCCGTCTACTACGCCGCCGCCGACGTGACGGTGCTGCCGTCGTACTACGAATCGTTCGGCATGGTCGCCCTCGAGGCGATGGCGTGCGGAAGCCCGGTCATCGCCTCGCGCGTCGGCGGCCTGGTGACCACGGTGCGCGAGGGCGTCACCGGATTCCTCGTTCCTGACGGCGACGTCGAGGCGCTGGCCGAGCGCATCGGTACGCTCGCCGCGGATCCCGATCTGCGCTGGCGCGTCGGCCGCGAGGGCGTGCGCTGGGCCGCGCAACACCGCTGGGCATGCGTGGCCGAGGCCGTGTGCAAGGAGTACGCGTCACTCGAGTCTCGGGCGGGCGCGCATCTCGCCGCGGGTCGCTGTCGAGACTGACCCGGCCACGCTGAAGCGGCTCCAGCAGGCCATTCCGCCCAAGTCCGCTGAAATGCTACACTGCGACCGCAGTGGGCACCCTCCTCGAGGTTAAGAATCTAAAGACGCATTTCGTGACGCGCAGCGGCGTCGTGCGCGCGGTCGATGATGTCTCGTGGGACGTCGGCGAAAGCGAGACCGTCGCGCTGGTCGGCGAGTCGGGCTGCGGCAAGAGCGTGAGCGCCTTGAGCATCATGCGTCTGGTCGCCGGGCCGGCCGGACGGATCGTCGGCGGCGAGGTGCTCTTCAAGGGGCGCGACCTGCTCAAGCTCTCCGAAGAGGAGATGCGCCGCGTCCGGGGCCGCGAGATCGGCATGATCTTCCAGGAGCCGATGACCTCGCTCAATCCCGTGCTCTCGATCGGGCGCCAGCTGACCGAGGGGCTCGAGATCCACCTGGGTCTCTCACCGACCGAGGCGCGGCGGCGCTCAGCCGAGCTCCTCGGCATGGTGGGAATTCCGGACCCCGAGCGGCGGTTGAGTCAGTATCCGCACCAGTTCAGCGGCGGGATGCGCCAGCGGATGATGATCGCGATGGCGCTGGCCTGCAAGCCCTCGCTGATCCTCGCCGACGAGCCGACCACCGCGCTCGACGTGACGATCCAGGCCCAGATCCTGGAGCTGATGAAGGACCTCTCGCGCCGCTTCGGCGTCGCGATGCTGATCATCACGCACAACCTCGGCGTCGTCGCCCGGTATGCCGACCGGGTGAACGTCATGTACGCCGGAAAGATCATCGAGCGGGGGACCGCGCGCGAGATCTACGCCAACCCCCGGCACCCCTACACGCTCGGGCTGCTCCGCTCGGTGCCCCGCCTGGACGAGCCCCGGCGCGCGCGTCTGGACCCGATCGAAGGCCAGCCGCCGGATCTCACGCGGCTGCCGAGCGGGTGCGCCTTCACCCCGCGCTGCGCGTTCAGCGTCGATCGCTGCCGCGTCGAGATTCCGCCGCTCCGGGCGGTGAACGGCACCGGCCACGTCAGCGCGTGCTGGGAAGCCGAACGGCTCGGACGCCAGGCGACCGCGGTGGGATCGTGAAGGACGACGCGCCGATTCTCGAGGTCCGGAATCTGGTGAAGCACTTCCAGGTCCGCGGCGGCCTGTTCGGCGGGCGAGCCGGCCTGGTGCGGGCGGTCGACGGCGTGAGCTTCGAGATCCGCCGCGGCGAGACGCTCGGGCTGGTCGGCGAGTCGGGCTGCGGCAAGACTACGACGGGACGGTGCATCCTGCAGCTCGAGCGGCCGACCAGCGGCCAGATCCTCTTCGAGGGCCGCGACCTGACCGTGCTCGACGAGGATGCGCTGCGCCCGATCCGGCGCAGGATGCAGGTGATCTTCCAGGATCCCTACAGCTCGCTGAATCCGAGAATGACGGTGGGCCAGATCATCGCCGAGCCGCTGGCCGTCCACGGGATCGTCACCGACCGCGGCCGGCGCGCCACGCGCGTGCGCGAGCTTCTGTCCCACGTGGGCCTCTTGCCTCAGCACGCGCACCGCTATCCGCATCAGCTCTCGGGCGGCCAGCGCCAGCGGGTCGGGATCGCGCGCGCCCTCGCCGTGGAGCCCGCGCTGATCGTCTGCGACGAGCCGGTCTCGGCGCTCGACGTGTCGATCCAGGCGCAGATCATCAACCTCCTCGAGGATTTGCAGGCGCAGTTCGGGCTGACCTATCTCTTCGTGGCCCACGACCTCTCGGTCGTGCGCCACATCTCGGACCGCGTGGCCGTGATGTACCTCGGCAAGATCGTCGAGATCACCGACCGCAAGTCGCTCTACGACTCTCCGCTGCATCCGTATACGAAGGCGCTGCTGTCGGCGGTGCCGATTCCGGATCCGGTGCTCGAGGCCCAGCGCGAGCGTGTGGTGCTGGGCGGTGAGGTGCCGAGCCCGTTGAACCCGCCGCCCGGGTGCGTCTTCCATCCTCGGTGCCCGATCGCGATCGATCGCTGTCGGGTGGAGGTGCCGGACCTCCGGGAAATCCACCCCGCGCATCGGGCCGCGTGCCTGCTCGCTTGACGGGATACCGCTCCGTGCTCGAAGCTGAAACCACTCGCGCTCGATCGTGGTTATCCAGCGAGACCTCTGGAGGAGAATCCAATGCGACGCTACCTATATAGCCTCGGAATCGCCGTCCTGGCCCTCGTGCTGGCGGTCCCAGCCGCGGCTCAGGACAAGCCCCGCTACGGGGGTGAGCTCGTGTTCGCGGTGCCGTCCGAGCCGCCGTCCTACGACGCCCATCGCGAGGAGACGTTCGGCGTCATCCATCCGCTGGCGCCCCACTACAACACCTTGCTCCGGCCGGATCCGAACGATCCGAAAGCCTCCAAGATCGTCGGCGATCTGGCCGAGTCGTGGACGATCTCGAAGGATGGGCGGACCTACACGCTGAAGCTCCGTAAGGGCGTCAAGTTCCACGACGGCAGCGAGATGACCTCGAAGGACGCGAAGGCGAGCTTCGACAAGATCATCTTCCCGCCGCAGGGCGTCGCCTCCGACCGCAAGGGCGAGTACCTCGACGTCGAGGCCGTGCAGGCGCCCGATCCGTACACGGTGGTGTTCCGCCTGAAATGGACGTCGGGGTCTTTCCTGATGTCGCTCGCCTCGCCGTGGAACTGGATCTACAAGGCCGACATCCTCTCGAAGGACATGCGCTGGTACGAGACGCACATCATGGGCACGGGGCCCTTCACCTTCGTCGAGCACGTCCGCGGGTCGCACTGGGTCGGCAAAAAGAACCCGAACTACTGGGACAAGGGCAAACCCTATCTCGACGGATATCGCGCGCTCTTCATCCGCGACTCCGCGGCGCAGGTGGCTGCGGTCCGCGGCGAGCGCGCGCACATCCAGTTCCGGGGCTTCGCGCCGTCCGAGCGCGACAGCCTGGTGCAGGCGCTCGGTAGCAAGATCGCGGTGCAGGAGAGCCCCTGGAACTGCGTGATCCTGGTCGCGCTGAACCACGACAAGAAGCCGTTCGACGACAAGCGTGTCCGCAAGGCGCTCACCCTGGCGCTCGACCGCTATCAGGGCGCGCAGGCGCTGTCGAAGATCGCGATCGTGAAGGAGCCGGCCGGCGTGCAGGTGCCGGGCATGCCGTTCGCGACGCCGCCGGCGGAGCTGGAGAAGCTGGCCGGCTACAGCCACGACATCAACAAGTCACGCGCTGAAGCCAAGCGCCTGCTGAAGGAAGCAGGCGTTCCAGACGGTTTCACGTTCACGTACAAGAATCGCGGCGTGCCGATGCCCTACGAGCCCCTGGGCGTGTGGCTCATCGACCAGTGGCGCCAGATCGGCCTGACCGTGAAGCAAGAGGTGATCGAGGCCGCGAAGTACTACGCCGAGCTTCGCGGCGGCAACTTCGAGGTCGCCGCCGACTTCCAGTGCGGCTACATCGTCGAGCCCGATCTCGACCTCTACAAGTTCCAGTCGAAGGAAAAGAGCCCGGCGAACTATAGCCGCTACACCGACTCGGTGCTCGACGACCTCTACGAGAAGCAGGGCAAGGCAACCGACCCGGAGGAGCGCAAGAAGTACATCCGCGAGTTCGAGCGCCGGCTGCTCGACGAGGAAGTTCACTACATCTACACGTTGCAGTGGCACCGGATCATTCCGCACAGCGCCAAGGTGAAGGGGTGGACGATCACCCCGAGCCACTACTTGAACCAGCAGCTCGACACCGTGTGGCTCACCGAGTGAGCCATTTGAGCGAGTGAGAGATCAATGACCCGAGTCCGGTTCCGTACGTCAACGCTTCGAGCGCTGATCGCCGGCGTGGCCGGCGTGATGTCGATGCTCTTCATCACCGCCGGCGGGGAGGCTCAAGACAAGCCCCGCTACGGCGGCGAGCTCGTGTTCGTGGTCCCGACCGAGCCCGCTTCGTATGACGCCCACCGCGAGGGAACGTTCGCGCTGGTGCACCCGCTGGCCCCGGTTTACAGTACCTTGCTCCGGTTCGATCCAACCGACCGCACCGGCACCAAGGTGATCGGCGATCTCGCGGAGTCGTGGACGGTCGCCAAGGACGGCCGGACGTACACGTTCAAGATTCGTCGGGGGGTGAAGTTCCACGACGGGAGCGATCTGACGTCGAAGGACGTGAAAGCGTCGTACGACAAGATCGTGAACCCGCCGGCCGACGTCGTCTCGTTCCGCAAGGGGCAATACACGGCGGTCGAGGCGATCGAGGCGCCCGACCCGACGACCGTGATCTTCCGGCTCAAGTGGCCGGCGGCCTCGATGATCACGGCGCTTGCGTCGCCCTTCAACTGGATCTACAAGGCCGACATTCTGGCCAAGGACATGCACTGGTACGAGACCCACGTGATGGGCAGCGGGCCCTTCGTGTTCGTCGAGCACGTCAAAGGCGCGTACTGGTCTGGCAAGAAGAACCCGAGCTACTGGGACAAGGGCAAGCCGTACCTGGATAGCTATCGGGCGCTCGTCGTGAAGGACGGAAACGCCCAGGTGGCGGCGGTCCGCGCCGAGCGGGCCCACATCCAGTTCCGAGGCTTCACCCCGGCGGAGCGCGACAGCATCGTGCAGGCGCTCGGTCCGAAGGCGACGGTGCAGGAAAGCCCCTGGGACTGTGTGCTGCTGGTCGGCATGAACCACGAGAAGAAGCCGTGGGACGACAAGCGCGCACGCAAGGCGCTCACCCTGGCCCTCGATCGCTACCAGGGCTCGCAGGCGCTCTCGAAGATCGCGGTCGTCAAGAGCGTCGGCGGCGTGCAGGTGCCGGGCACGCCGTTCGCGACCCCGCCGGAAGAGCTCGAGAAGCTGGCCGGGTATTCGCGCGACATCGCGAAGTCGCGCGCCGAGGCACGCCGGCTCCTGAAGGAAGCCGGCGTCCCGGAGAATTTCTCGTTCAGCCTCAAGAATCGCAACGTTCCGATGCCGTACGAGGCGGTGGCGATCTGGCTCGTCGACCAGTGGCGGCAAATCGGGCTGCAGGCGCGCCACGAGTTCATCGAATCGACGAAATGGGAGGCCGATCTGCGCGAGGGCAACTACGAGGTCGCCGTCGACACCCAGTGCAGCTATGCGGTCGATCCCGACCTGGACCTGTACAAGTTCCAGTCGATGGGCGTCAGCGGCAACAACTACGGCCGCTACGTCGACAAAGTGCTGGACGATCTCTACCAGAAGCAAAGCCGCTCTCTCGATGCCGAGGAGCGGAAGAAGTGGGTCCGCGACTTCGAGCGGCGGCTCGTGGACGAGGAGGCTCACTACTTCTACACGCTCCAGTGGCACCGGATCATTCCGCACAGCGTGAAGCTGCGCGGCTGGACCGTCACGCCGAGCCACTACCTGAACAACCAGCTCGACACCGTGTGGCTCACCGAATAGCGAGCGCCTCGGCGTGACCCGGTACATCATCAAGCGCCTGCTCTTGATGATCCCGACGCTGCTCAGCGTCGCGGTGATCATCTTTTTCCTGATGCGGATCGTCCCCGGCGACATCGTCGAGCTCCGGTTTGCCGGTGAGAGCGCCTACGCGCAGAAGGAGAACCTCGACAAGGAGCGGGCGCGGCTCGGCCTGGACAAGCCCATCTGGACTCAGTTCCTGACCTGGATGGGCGGACTCTTGCGGCTCGATTTCGGGACGTCCATGTGGACGGGGGCGCCGATCGGTGAGGAGATCCGACTGCGCTTCGCGCTCTCGCTCCAGCTGGCGATCATGGCCACGATCGTGGCCATTCTGCTGGCGATCCCGCTCGGCGTCATCGCGGCGCTCCGGCAGGACACGTGGATCGACTACGCCGTGCGCATCATGTCGATCGCGGGCCTGGCGATGCCCTCGTTCTGGCTCGGCATCGTTTTCATCCTGGGGCTCTTGATCATCTTCAAGTGGCTGCCGCCGATGGTCTACACGCCGTTCTGGGTCAACCCGGTCCAGAACCTGGCGCAGCTCATCTGGCCCGCCCTCGCGGTGGGGTACCGCTACTCGGCCGTGGCCACGCGCATGACGCGCTCGGCGATGCTCGAGGTGCTGCGCGAGGACTACATCCGGACCGCGCGCGCGAAGGGGCTCTGGGAGAAGCTGATTTTGTCGCGGCACGCCCTCAAGAACGCGATGCTCCCGGTGCTCACCGTCATCGCGCTCGAGTTCGCGTTTCTGATCGGCGGGCTCGTCGTCACCGAGCAGGTGTTCAACCTGAACGGGCTGGGTCTCCTGTTCGTAGAAGCGATCGGCCACCGCGACTACACGCTCACGCAGGCGCTCGTCATGCTGGTCGCATTCGTGTTCATCTTCGTCAACTTCCTCGTCGACCTGGCCTACGCCTGGCTCGACCCGAGAATCAGGTTCCGCTGATGACGCGTTTGGATGGGCTCGGTTCGAGCGCGGGCTTTGCCCGCGCAATCCTGGGGGAGGTTCGGAGGGGGCCGTCGAGGCCCCCTTCGATGGGCTGATGGCGATTGGCCGACCCGTCGAAGTTGCCGCCGAGATTCCCGAAGTCGCCGCGCGACGCCGGTGGCTCGCGGTGGTCAGCGAATTCTGCCGCAAGCGGCCGCTCGGTGCGGTCGGCGCCGCGGTCGTCCTGATCAACGTCGTGGTCGGCCTCGGCGCCAACGTGATCGCGCCGTACGACCCGGTGGCCACTGACTACGGCGCGATGCTCGCGCCGCCGTCGGCGTCCCACTGGCTCGGCACCGACGCCTTCGGGCGCGACGTGCTCTCGCGCATCATCTACGGCTCGCGGACGGCGATGCTGGTGGGGTTCGCGTGCGCCTTTCTCGGGGCGACCGTCGGCGCGGTGATCGGCGTGGCGAGCGCGTACTTCGCCGGCAAGGTCGATCTGATCTTGCAGCGGGTCATGGACATCTTCCTCGCCTTCCCGCTGATCATCCTGGCCCTCGCCGTCGTGTCGATCCTCGGCACCGGGATCGGCAACGTGATCATCGCAATCGCGATCCCGATGATCCCGCGCGCCGCGCTCGTGACACGCTCGAGCGCCCTGGCGATCCGCGAGATGCCGTACGTCGACGCCGCGCGGGCGGCCGGATTCCGCCATCGCCGGATCATCCTGCGTCACATGCTGCCGAACGTCATGGCGCCGTACCTGATCATGCTCACGGCCTATCTCGGGCAGGCGATCCTGGCGGAAGCGTCGCTCACGTTTCTCGGACTCGGCGTCTCGGAGCCCACGCCCGCCTGGGGGCTGATGCTGCGCGGCGCGGCCGTGCAGTTCGCGGAGGCGGCGCCGTGGATGGCGATCTTTCCGGGGCTCGCGATCAGCTTGGCCGTCTTTGCCTTCAACCTGTTCGGCGACTCGTTGCGCGACGCGCTAGATCCTCGCCTTCGGGCCCAATGAGGCGGCGGCCGAGGCGCGCCGGGTGTCTCCAACTAAGCGGAATCTTGACACAATGTGCGGATTCGGGTACAAAAGCCGTTGGCTTTGGGAATTGTGCGAACGTACCGCGACCTAGCGCTCGATAGCGGGAGGATCTGATGCCGTACATCATCGCTGAACCGTGCATCAACGTGAAGGACAAGGCCTGTGTCGAGGTCTGTCCGGTGGATTGCATCTATGAAGGCGAGACGATGCTCTACATTCATCCGGACGAGTGCATCGACTGCGGGGCTTGTGAGCCGGTGTGCCCGGTGAAGGCGATCTTCGCCGAAGACGAGACGCCCGATCAGTGGAAGAACTTCATCGAGCTGAACAAGAAGTTCTTCAAGGACAACCCGGGAGTCAAGCCGGCCACGAAGGCCTAGCTGCACACGCTCAACGGCAGCACGCCAGGCCCGCTGGGCATTCGTTGGGGTGCCGCGGGCCTGATTCTTCCGCAAAACTGCTCGTTCGCCGCTGGCACGCCCGTTGCCGATCTGGTCGGCCATGAACTCACTACCCGGATCGATCCCGACGGCTCCCGCATCGACGATCGGCTATCACGGCGCGGTGTCCGACTTCAAACGCCGGCTGATCGAGGCCACCCTGCATCAGGCCCGCGGCAACCGCACGCACGCGGCGCGCGCGCTCGGGCTGCAGCGGACGTACCTGCTACGGCTCATCCGCGATCTCGGCGTCGCCGCGCCGCCGCCGCCGCCGCGACGGAGGCGCTCGGCCGCGTAGAAGTTGACGTTTGGCGACCCGCCCGGCAATCTGTGGGCCGCCATGCGTGACGTCTGGATCGCCGGCGCGGACATGACCCGCGTCGGACGACTCGATCAGCCGCTGCAAGACTTGATGGCCGTCGCCGCGCACGCCGCGCTCCGCGACGCCGACCGCGAGCGGCCCGACGCGATCGTCGTCACGACCATGAACCCCGAGGAGTTTCTCGGCGACGCCAACTTTGCCTCGAACGTCGCCACGCACATGGGGTTCGCGAATGTCCCGGTCATCCGGGTTGAGACGGCGTCGTCGTCCGGCGCGGCGGCGTTCTACGCGGGCTTCGCACAGATCGCCGCGGGGCTCGCGCGCACGGTCGTCGTGGTCGGCGGCGAGAAGATGACGCATCTGCCCACGCCGAAGGTCTCCGAGCTGATCGGCCGCTCGCTCGATCCGTACGAGCGCTCGTACGGCACCACGATGCCGGCGTTCGCCGCGCTCGTCACGCGCGCGCTGATGGCCAAGCGTGGCGTGACCGAGCGCGAGATCGCGCAGGTCGCCGTGAAGAACCACGCCCACGGCGCGCGCAACCCGCTGGCGCACTTCCGTGAAGAGATCACGCTCGACATGGTGCTGGCAAGCCGCATGGTCGCCGACCCGCTACGCCTCTATCATTGCTGTCCGATCTCCGACGGCGCGGCGGCGGTGGTGCTGACGGCCGAGCGCAGCACCGTGCGCGTCGCCGGGGTCGGGCAGGGGACCGACTCGCTCGGCCTCAGACATCGCGAGAGCCTCACCAGCTTCCGCGCGACCCAGGAGGCGGCGAGCGCGGCGTTCGCGATGGCGGGCTTCGGGCCGGAGCGCGTCGACGTCGCCGAGATCCACGATGCCTTCGCCCCGTTCGAGATCGTCTCGCTCGAGGACGTCGGCCTGTTTCCCGTCGGCAAGGCCGGGGCGGCCACGCTCGACGGCGAGACCGCGCTCGACGGACGCCTGCCCATCAACACCTCCGGCGGCCTCAAGGCGCGCGGCCACCCGTTGGCCGCCACCGGGCTGGCGCAGATCGTCGAGTGCGTGTGGCAGCTGACCTGGCGCGCGCCTCGACGCCAGGTGCGCTGCAGCGTCGCCCTGGCGCAGTCGATCGGCGGCCCGGGCACGAACAACTGGGTGACGATTCTGGAAGCGGGATAACCGCGTGATCGAACACTTGCCGGCTTCTCGCTGCCCGGAGTGCCGCCTGGTCGCGGCGCCGCCGATGCGCTGGTGCCCGCGCCATCCCATCGAGATGACGCCGACCTCGGTGATGGGCGGCGGCGAGGTCGTCACGTTCACGACCTTGCTCTCGCCGCCCGCCGGCTTCAAATCGCCGCTGCACATCGCGCTCGTCGATCTGATCGGCGGCGCTCGCCTGGTCTGCCATGGCGACAAGACGCAGGGACTTCGGATCGGCTCCTGGGTCGCCATCGAGGCGGTCGGCAACGTCTACTACTTCTCGCACCTCGGCACGCTCGATCGGGCGCGGCTCTTCTGGCGCCGCGCCGGGCGCGCCGGCGAGCGCATGAGCGCGATCGCGCAGAGCCTCGCGAAGCGCGCGTGGAAAGGACGATCTCGTGGCGAAACCTAAGGGACCGCTGGCCGGCGTTCGCGTCCTCGACCTCACCCGCGTCCTCGCCGGGCCGTTCTGCGCCATGATGCTCGGGGACATGGGCGCCGAGGTGATCAAGGTCGAAGAGCCGGGCAAGGGCGACGACACGCGCAGCTGGCCTCCGTTCGTCGAGGGCGAGTCGACGTATTTCATGTCGGTGAACCGGAGCAAGAAGAGCATCACCTTGAACCTCAAGGCGCCGGAGGGGCAGGACATCCTCCGCACGCTCGCCAAGAAGAGCGACGTGCTGCTCGAGAATTTCCGCCCCGGCACGATGGACAAGCTCGGCTTCGGCTACCGCGCGCTCTCCCGACTCAACCCGAAGCTCGTGTACTGCTCGGTGTCGGGGTTCGGCGAGTCGGGCCCCGAGGCCCATCGCGCCGGCTACGACCTCATCATCCAGGCCGAGTCCGGCGTGATGGATCTCACCGGGTTCGCCGACGGCCCGCCGGTAAAGGTCGGCAACTCGATCGGCGATCTGGCGGCCGGCATGTCGGCCGCACACGGCGTGGTCCTGGCGCTGCTCGCGCGTACGCGCACGCGCCGCGGCCAGAAGGTCGAGATCTCGATGCTGGACGTGATGGCTTCGTTGTTGACCTATCAGGCCGGTATCTACTTCGGCACCGGCGCGCGCCCGACCCGCCGCGGGAACGCGCACCCGTCGATCGTTCCGTACGAGGTGTTCCGCGCCGCCGACGCCTTCGTGGTGCTCGGCGTCGCCAACAACTCGCTGTGGCTCAAGTGCTGCGCCGCGCTGGGGCACCCCGAGCTCGCGACCGACCCGCGCTTCGATGCCGAGGCCAAGCGCGTGCAGAATCGCGCGACACTCGTGCCGCTGTTGAACGAGATCCTGGGCACGCGGCCGGCGGCGGACTGGGTCAAGCAGTTCGAAGCGGCCGGAATCCCCGCGGGACTCATCAAGTCGGTCGCGGAGGTGTGCGAGAGCGAGCACCTGAAGGCGCGCGGCATGATCGTGTCGCTGCCGCATCCGCGCGCCAAGAAGGTCACCGTCATGGGTGTCCCCGTGCGCCTGCACGCGACGCCCGGTGTGGCCACGACGCCGCCGCCCGTCATCGGCCAGCACACGGCCACCGTGCTCCGCGATCTCGTCGGGCTCAAGAAGCCGGCGGTCGCGCGCTTGCGCGCGCAGGGCGTCATCTGACGGAGGGCGCGTGACGACGGGCTCGCTCACGGCGCTCTCGCCGGTCACGCTCGACGGCCGCTACCTCACGCTCGAGCCTCTCGCCGAGCGACACGCGCGCGACCTCTTCGAGGTGATGCAGGACGAAGAGGTCTGCCGCTACCTCTCGTGGTCGCCGCCGAGGGCCCTCGACGAGACGCTGGAGTTGATCCGCCAGGCCGAAGAGCAGATGAACCGGCGCGAGTCGGTCGTGTTCGCGCAGATCTGGAAGGCGAGCGGCCGCGCGATCGGCTCGACGCGGCTGCTCGATGTCCGGCCCAAGGACCGCCAGGTCGAGATCGGCGCGACCTTCCTCGGCCGCGAGTACTGGCGCACGCCGGCCAACACCGAGTCGAAGTTCCTGTTCCTGCGGCACTGCTTCGAGGCGCTCGGCTGCGTGCGCGTGGCGCTCAAGACCGACGGGCGCAACGTGCGCTCTCAAGCGGCGATCGAGCGTCTGGGGGCCGTGCGCGAGGGCACCCTGCGCAAGCACATGAACGTGCGCGGCTATCAGCGCGACACCGTGTACTTCTCGATCCTCGACACGGAGTGGCCCACGATCCGCGCGCGCCTCTCGGCGCGCCTCTACGACTGATCGATGATCGCGGGCAGGGCCTTTGTTGACACCGCGCTGAGCGTTGGCGCATCATCGAGAAACCCATGCGGCGACTGATCAAGATCTACGACACGACCTTGCGCGACGGCACCCAGGGCGAAGGGGTGTCGTTCTCGATGGAAGACAAGGTGCGTCTGGCCACGCGTCTGGACGCGCTCGGCATTCACTACATCGAGGGGGGATGGCCGGGCTCGAACCCCAAGGATCTGCGGTTTTTCCGTCGCATGCAGGACGTCACGTTCAAGCACGCGAAGCTCGCCGCGTTCAGCATGACCCGCCGCGCCGGCGGCACCGCCGAATCGGACGCGAACATGCAGGCCCTGCTCGACGCCGGCGCGCCGGTCGCGACGATCGTCGGCAAGTCGTGGGACTTCCACGTCACCGAGGCGCTCGGCACGACGCTCGCTGAGAACCTCGCGATGATCGGCGACACGATCGCGTTTCTCCGGCCGCGCATGGACGAAGTGCTGTTCGACGCGGAGCACTTCTTCGACGGCTTCCGCGCCAACCGCGACTACGCGCTGGCCACCTTGCGCGCCGCCGAGGCGGCCGGCGCCCACTGGCTCATCCTGTGCGACACCAACGGCGGCACGTTGCCGAGCGAGCTGGTCGCGATGATTGCCGAGGTGAAGAAGCACCTGCGCACGCCACTCGGCATCCACGTGCACAACGACGCCGAGTGCGCGGTCGCCAACTCGCTGGCCGCCGTCGCGGAAGGCGTCGGCCAGGTGCAGGGGACGCTCAACGGATTCGGCGAGCGCTGCGGCAACGCTAATCTAGTATCGGTCATCCCGAGCCTGATCTTGAAGATGGGGCTCGACTGCATTCCCGAGCCAAACCTGCGCGAGCTCCGGGACGTGTCGCGGTTCGCGTCCGAGCTGGCCAACCGCAAGCCGTGGTCGTCGCAGCCGTACGTGGGTGACTCGGCATTCGCGCACAAGGGCGGCATGCACGTCTCGGCCGTGCAGAAGCATCCGGAGACGTACGAGCACATCAATCCGGAGGCGGTGGGCAACCGCCGGCGCGTGCTGGTCTCGGAGCTCGCGGGCAAGTCGAACATCCTGTGGAAGGCGCGCGAGTACGGCATCAATCTCGATCACGACACGCCGGACTCTCGCCGGATCCTCGACCAGCTCAAGGAGCTCGAGGACCAGGGGTTCCAGTTCGAGGGCGCCGAGGCGTCGTTCGAGCTCCTCATGGAGCGTGCCCTCGGCCGCCATCGCCCGTTCTTCGCGCTCGAGGCCTACCGAGTGATCGTCGAGGAGCAGAACGCCGACCAGGAGCCCGTCGCGGAGGCGACCGTTCGCGTGCGCGTGAAGGGCATGCTCGAGCACACCGCCGCCTCCGGGAACGGTCCGGTGGACGCGCTCGACCACGCGCTCCGCAAGGCGCTCGAAGAGTTCTATCCGAACCTCAAGACCATGAAGCTTCTGGACTACAAGGTCCGCATCCTCGACGAGTCGAAGGGCACGGCCGCGAAGACGCGCGTCTTGATCACCTCCGGCGACGGCGACGAGACCTGGGGCACCGTCGGCGTGGCCGACAACATCATCGAAGCCTCGTGGCAGGCCCTCGTCGACTCGGTCGAATACAAGCTTCGCCGGGACGGGTCTGCCCGGTCCTGACGGGCCGGTCAGAAACTGTTCGCACCCCCACCAGCACCGATCACGAAGCACCTGGATCGAGAGTGATCTACGTGGTCAATTCTGTGCCAGCATCCATGGTGTCGCCAGCCTTCAAATAGCTGTAAAACCTTGTAAATCCACATACTGAGCCACTCGGTATCGGATTTGCTGTTTCCGGTACGTCAGGAGGGCTCAGACAATGTCGGTCAATGGAACGGCGGTCAACGAGTCGGTCAATGGCAGTGCTTCTCGCACGTGGCATCAGCCGCGTGGCGTGGGCCGCCCATCGACGGTGGCTCCGTTCGGTCCCCAGATCGAGGCCTGGCTGCGCGAGACGCCCACGATGTCGGGCGCCGAGGTGCTTCGTCGGGCGCGTGAAGTCGGCTATCGCGGCGGTAAGAGCGCGCTCTACGAGCTGGTTCGGCGGCTTCGTATTCCGGTGTCCGCGAGCCTGTCGGTCGTCCCGTCCAACGGCAGCCGGTAGTCTCCACGGCTCCGGGCCCGCACCGAGGATCCAATCCCTCTCGGTGCCGGGTCGCTTTTGAGCGGGCCGATCCGGGCCGGCCCGCGGTCTGAAGTTTCCGGAAGGTCGCGTCGCGTAACGGGATTCCGGGCAGGGAATCCCGCTTGACAGCCCCAGGTTCTCAGCCTAGATTTCGTCCCACTTCTTTTGCCGTGTTGACTCCACCACGCGTGGAGTGAGAGTGGGCGTGCCCTCCAATTCCGAGTCTCGAGGTGTCGTAGATCCCGCGGAGTCGACGTCTGACTCTGCCCTCTGGCGAGACTTCGCCGAGGCCGCCAGCCCAGAGGCCTTCTATCGAGGCTGGCTCGCGATCCAGTGCCGCATGATTCCCGGTGTCGGGATCGGCGTCATCTTCGCGGCGCCGTCCCCGAGCGCCCGGTTCGCTCCCACCGCGTCCTGGCCCGAAGGGCGTCGAGCGCCGGCACATCTCGGTGAGGCCGCCGAGCAGGCGCTCACTGAGCGCCGGGGCATCGTGCTCAAGCGCGAGGCCGGCGACGAGAGTGCCGCGCCGGGCCGCGATCGATACGACGTCGCCTATCCGATTCAAGCTGACGGCAGCCTCTACGGAGTCGTCGCGCTCGACATCGCGCCGCGCCCCGAGCGTGATCTCGAGGCGGTGCTGCGCCAGCTCCAGTGGGGGGCCGGTTGGCTCGAGCTTCTGGCCCATCGTCTCGGCGCCGCCCGACTCGAGCCCGCGAGCGCCGAAGCGGCCCGGCAGCGGCTGCAGACCGTGCTGGACCTGCTCACGAGCGCCCTCGGCACCCAGCGGTTCTATGGCGCCGCATCGGCCTTCGTGACGGCGTTGGCGACGCGGCTCGGCTGCGAGCGGGTCAGCATCGGCTTCGTCAAGGGCGGCCGCGCCCGCGTGCGCGCGGTCTCGCACAGCGCGCACTTCGGCAAGCAGACCAACCTCGTCCGCGCGATCGGCGCGGCCATGGACGAGGCGATCGACCAGCAGGGTACCGTGGTCTACCCCGCGCTGGCCGGCCGCGTCACGCGTGTCGTGCGCGCGCATGCGGAGCTCTCGCGACAAGGCGAGCCCGGCGCGATCTGCACGATCCCGTTGATCGAGAATCGGCGCTTCGTGGGCGCGCTCACGCTCGAGCGACCGGCCGAGCGGCCCTTCGACGCGATGACGATCGATCTCTGTGAGGTGCTGGCGGCGGTGGCCGGGCCCGTGCTCGAAGTTCAGCGTCGGGACGATCGCTGGCTCGCCGTCAAGGCAGGCGACACGGCCTGGCGGCACCTCAAGGCCGTGATCGGCCCGCAGCGGACGGGGCTGAAGCTCGGCGTGGTGGCGTTCGCGGCGGTCGTCGCGGTCCTGGCCTTGGCCCGAGGCGAGTATCGGGTTTCGGCCCGCACGGTGATGGAAGCCCGCACGCGGCTGGCCGCGGTCGCGCCGTTCGCCGGCTACATCAGGGAGGCGCCGGCCCGCGCGGGCGATGTCGTGCGCCAGAACCAGCTCCTGGCCGTGCTCGACGACCGCGAGCTCCGGCTCGAGCGGCTGAAGTGGCTCAGTCAGAGCGAGCAGCTCGTCAGGCAGCGCGACCAGGCGCTGGCCCGGCGGGATGCCGCGGCGGTGCAGATCTTCGGAGCTCAAGTCGACCAGGCGCGCGCGCAGGTCGCGCTCCTCGACGATCAACTCTCGCGAACGCGCGTGGTGGCGCCGTTCGACGGCAGCGTCGTGATCGGCGACCTGAGCCAGTCGATCGGCGCGCCGGTCGAGCGCGGGCAGGTGCTCTTCGAGGTCGCGCCGCTCGCCGACTATCGCGTCGTCTTGCAGGTCGACGAGCGTGACGTCACCGACGTGGTCGTCGGCCAGCGCGGCGAGCTTCTGCTGACCGCGTGGCCCGCCGACGCCGTGCCGTTCACGGTCGAGACGATCACCCCGGTCTCGACGGCGCGGGAAGGGCACAACTATTTCCGCGTCGAGGCCAAGCTCGATCGCACGCCGCAGCGGCTGCGGCCCGGCATGGAAGGCGTCGGCAAGATCGCGGTGGGCCGCCGGCTCACGGCGTGGATCTGGACCCGGCAGGCGATCGACTGGATCCGTCTGAAGGTATGGGCATGGTCGCCGTGACGCACGCGTGACCCAGCCGCTCTTCAGCGATTCCTGGTATCGGGTCGCGGCGCTCACGCCGCGGTTGCGCGCGCACGCGCGCGTCCACCGCCACCAGTATCGCGGCCAGACGTGGTACATCGTCGAAGACCGCGCGAGCCAGCGGTTTCTCCGGTGTACCCGCCAGGCGTATCTGCTGATCGGGCTCATGGACGGCCACCGCACCGTGCAGGAGCTCTGGCAGCTCGTGTGCGAGCGGCTCGGCGACCAGGCCCCGACGCAGACCGAGGTGATCCAGGTCCTCAGCCAGCTGCACGCCAACGACGTGCTCCAATCCGACGTTCCACCCGACACCGCTGAGCTCCTGCAGCGGTACGAGCGTCAGCAGCGGCGCCAGATTCTGGCGCGCGCGACGGGCCTCTTCTCGTGGAAGTTCCCGCTGGTCGACCCCGATCGGTTCCTGACGGCGACGGCGCCGCTGGTGCGGCCACTGCTCGGCTGGGGCGGCGCGATCGTCTGGCTCGCGGTCGTGCTGCCGGCGATCGCCCTCACCGCGATCTACTGGGGCGATCTCACGCGGGACATCCTCGACCGGTTGTTCTCGGCGCAGACGTTGATCATGTTCTGGCTGCTGTTCCCCGTGATCAAGGCGCTGCACGAGCTCGGCCACGCCTTCGCCACCAAAGCCTTCGGCGGCGAGGTCCACGACATGGGCGTCATGCTCCTGGTCGTCACGCCGGTTCCGTACGTCGACGCCTCGTCGGCCTCCGGATTCCAGAGTAAGTGGCGGCGGATCCTGGTCGGCGCCGGCGGCATGCTCGTGGAGCTCTTCCTGGCTTCGCTGGCGCTCTATCTGTGGCTCAGCGTCGAGCGGGGCTTCGTGAGCGCGATCGCGTACAACACGATCGTGATCGCGGGGGTCACGACGCTCCTGTTCAACGCGAACCCGCTCCTGCGCTACGACGGCTACTACATCCTGGCCGACCTCCTGGAGATTCCGAATCTACGGCGGCGCGCCGACGCCTATCTGGGCTACCTCTGCGAGCGCCATCTGTTCGGCCGCCGCGAGGCCACGCCGCCGGTGGCGACCGCGGGTGAGCGCGCCTGGTTCGTCGCCTACGGCGTGGCGGCGTTCCTGTACCGCATGCTCGTCGTCGTCGCGATCCTGTCCTTCATCGCCGACCGGTATTTCTGGTTCGCGGTGTTCTGCCTCGCGGTGGCCGGCATCGCCTGGTTCGGCGTCCCGCTGGCGAAGGGCGTGCGATTCCTCGCGGCGAGCCCGCGGCTGCGCAAGCATCGCCCGCGCGCCTTGGCGGTCACCGCGGCGGTGCTCGCCGGGATCGTCCTCCTCCTGGGCGTGGTGCCGGCGCCGTACCGGAGCGTGCTCGAGGGCGTGGTGTGGATCCCCGAGGAGTCGATCGTGAGGGCCGGCACCGAAGGCTTCATCCAGGAGATCGTCGCCACGCCGGGCAAGCGGGTCGCGCGCGGCGAGGTTCTCGTGCGGCTGCGCGATCCCGAGATCACGACCCGCGCAGCGGTGCTGCAGGCGCGAGTGCGCGAGCTGCAGGCGCGCTACGACGCGGAGAAGCCGGTGGACCAGGTGAAGGCCGGGATCGTGCTGGAGGAGCTCTCGTTTGCGCGCGAGGACGCCGCGCGCGCGTCGCAGCGCGCCGCGGAGCTCACGATCCGGAGCGGCACGGCCGGGACGTTCGTGGTGCCGGCGCCCGAGGATCTGCCCGGGCGCTTCGTGAAGCAGGGCGAGCGCCTGGCCTTCGTCGTCGAGCTCGGGATCATCACGATCAGGACCGCGGTGCCGCAGGGCGCGATCGACCTCGTGCGCTTTCACACCCAGAGAGTCGAGGTGCGCATGGCCGAGCGATTGACCGACGTGACGCAGGGCGCGATCCGCCGCCTCGTTCCCGGAGCGACCGAGCAGCTGCCGACGACGGCGCTCGGCAGCGAGGGCGGCGGCCAGATCGTCGTCGATCCGCGAGATCCCAAAGGCGTCACCGCCGTCCAGAAGGTCTTCCAGGTCGACATCGAGCTGCCGGCGTCGGCCGCGCGCCTGAACGTCGGCGGCCGCGCCTATGTCCGCTTCGATCACGGCTGGCAGCCGCTCGCGGTGCAGTGGTATCTGGCACTGCGCCAGCTCTTCCTGGCGCGCTTCAATGTCTAGCCTCACGTTGCCCGCCGAGGCGTTGATCGGCGCGTATCCCGAGCGGGCCGAGGAGCAGGAGGGCTCGCTCGATCGCATGGCCGCCCGGCTGCTCGGGCCCGTGGCGCGCCGGCGTCGCGCACGGGAGCGCTGGCGCCAGTTTCCCTCCCTCGTCGGCCGCTGCGGCCGCGAGCTCAGGGCTCGGAGCGATGCGGAGCTCCTGGCGGGGGCGCAGACGATCGGCGGCGAGCTTCGCGTCGGCGGCTACACGGACGAGCTGGTGGCGCGAGCCTTCGCGGTGGTCCGCGAGGTGGCGAGTCGGACACTCGGTCAGCGCCACTTCAACGTCCAGCTGGTGGGCGGCCGGATCATGCTCGAGGGCATGGTGGCCGAGATGGAGACCGGCGAGGGTAAGACCTTGACGGCGACGCTCGCCGCGTGCACCGCCGCGCTCGCCGGGCTGCCGGTCCACGTCATCACGGTCAACGACTATCTCGCGCGCCGCGACGCCGAGTGGATGGAGCCGATCTACCGCGGCGTCGGCCTGCGGGTCGGCGTCGTCACGCACGGCATGACGCACGCCGCCCGGCGCGCCGCCTACGAATGCGACGTGGCCTACGTCACGAACAAGGAAGTCGCGTTCGACTATTTGCGAGACCGGATCGCGATGGGCCCGCGCATGAGCCGCACCTTGCTCCAGCTCGAGCGGCTTGCGGGCGACGAGACTCGCCTGGGCAAGATGGTGCTCCGCGGACTCAACTTCGCGATCGTGGACGAGGCCGACAGCGTGCTGGTGGACGAGGCGCGCACGCCGCTGATCATCTCCGCCGCCGGCGGTGGCTCGGCCGACGAGCGCCGCGTGTACAGCACAGCGCTCGCGGTGGCTGGCCGCCTGGTCACCGGCCGCGACTTCCTCGTCGATCCGCGCGATCGCGCCGTCCAGCTCACCGACGTCGGCGTGATCGAGCTCGACCAGCTGACCCAGTCGCTCGGCGGCGTCTGGGCGGCGCGCCGCCGCCGCGAGGAGCTGACGCGTCAGGCGCTGACCGCGCTGCACCTCTTCCAGCGGGACCGCCATTACGTGGTGCGGGACCGCAAGGTGCACGTGATCGACGAGTTCACGGGCCGGCTCATGTCCGATCGCTCGTGGGAGCACGGCCTGCATCAGCTCATCGAGGTCAAGGAGCAGTGTCCACTGACCGCGCGCCACGAGCCCCTGGCGCGGATCAGCTACCAGCGTTTCTTCCGCCGCTATCTCAGGCTCGCCGGGATGACCGGGACCGCGCGCGAGACGGCGGCGGAGCTCTGGTCTGTCTATCGCCTGGCGGTGGTGCCGGTGCCGACGAATCGGCGGCTTCAGCGGCGGGGCGCGGCCGATCGCGTCTATCCGACGGCGGACGCCAAGTGGGAGGCGCTCGTGCGCCGGATCGCCGGGCTTCACGCGAAGGGACGGGCGATCCTGATCGGCACGCGCTCCGTGTCGGCGTCCGAGCATCTGAGCGAGCTCCTCGCCGCGGCGGGCCTTCAGCACCGCGTCCTGAATGCCCGCCAGGACCAGGAAGAGGCCGACATCGTCGCCGGCGCGGGCGAGCCCGGGCGCATCACGGTCGCGACGAACATGGCCGGCCGCGGGACCGACATTCGCCTCGCCCCCGGCGTCGCCGACCAGGGCGGGCTCCACGTGATCGCGACCGAGCGCCACGAGGCCCGTCGCATCGATCGCCAGCTTGCCGGACGCTGCGGCCGGCAGGGCGACCCGGGCTCCCACGAGGCGTACGTGTCGCTCGAGGACGAGATCGTGGCCGTGCACGCGGGCTGGATCGATCGGCGGCTGGCGAGCTTCGCCGCGCGGCGGGGCGGACGGGTCGGCGCGTGGCTGGCCGCTCTGGTGGTGCGGCGCGCGCAGCGGGCGGCGGAACGGCTCCACGCCCGGATGCGACGCGATCTTCTGAGACAGGACGAGCATCTGACGACCGCGCTCGCGTTCGCGGGCCGGCCCGAGTGAGGACACCGTGAGGCTGATCCGTCGCTACTCCATGCTCTCGATCGTGGCAGCCGGGGCGGCGCTCGCTCCGGCCGTGGCGGCGGCTCAGACGCTCGACTGCCTCGTGAATCCGTACATGGTCGTGGCCGTGAGCTTCCCGACCGAGGGCGTGCTCGACGCGGTGAACGTCGACCGCGGCGATCTCGTGAAGGAGGGGCAGGTGCTCGCCACGCTCGAGTCGTCCGTGGAACGAGCAACGGTTGCGCTTGCGACCGCGCGCGCGAAGGTGGAGTCGGCGATGAAGTCGAACCAGGTGCGGCTCGACTTCGGAGTCAGGAAGTTCGTGCGGACCGACGAGATGTACCAGAAGAACCTCGTGCCGCTCAAAGAGCTCGACGAGGCCGAGACGCAGAAAGCCCTGGCCGATCTCGGGATCCTCGAGGCGAAGGAGAATCGACAGATCGCCGAGCTCGACCTCGAGCGCGCTCGCGCCGCGCTCGGCCAGCGCACGTTGAAGAGCCCGGTGACGGGCGTGGTCACCGAGCGCCTGCTGTCGCCGGGCGAGTTCGTTCGCGGTACGCCGATCGTGAAGCTTGCGCAGATCCACCCGCTGCGCGTCGAAGTGATCGCGCCGGTCGCGCTCCTGGGCAAGCTGAGCCCGGGAATGACCGCGGAGGTCTTGCCGGAGTCACCGGTCGGCGGAGTGCATCCCGCCAAGGTGACGGTGGTCGATCGCGTGGTCGACGCCGCCAGCGGCACGTTCGGCGTTCGGCTCGAGGTGCCGAACCCGAGCTACCGCCTACCGGCCGGCCTCAAGTGCAAGGCTCGCTTCAGCCGCTAGCCCGCCCCGTCGAGCGCGCGCGACTGCTCAGTACGTTCCAGGCCTGATCTGCTTGTAGAGCGCCTTCAGATTGTCGGCCGAGAACGTGGGCGACTGGCACACCGAGATGATCTTGCGCTCGTCGGCCTCGACCTTCGCGATGGCCTCGGGGATCTTCGCCGCAATGTCGGCTGGGATCGTGACGGCGCCGTGCTGGTCGGCGTGGACGATGTCACCGGGCTTGACCCAGAGGCCGCCCACCTTGATCGGCAGGCCGAAGTCGACCATGTGCACGTACGCGTGCGACACCGAGATGTGCGCCGCGGCGAACTGAAAGCCGAGGGCTCGCACCTCGTCGAGATCCCGCACCGAGCCGTCGGTGATGACGCCGGCGCAGCCGAGCGCCTTGTGGATGTTCGCCTGGACTTCGCCCCACTGGGCGCCCTGGCCCCGCGGCTCGTCGAGGTCGTGCACGACGATCACGCGCGGCGCCGGGATCGACAGCACGTAGTCCCACCAGCCGAACGTGGAGGCGCGGTGCCCCTCGAGGGGCTGCGGCTCGGCGCGGATCACCGCGGTGACCGCGTAGCCGACCAGCGGGCCCATCTCGGGAAACAGGGTGCGGATCTCGGACGACATGTTGCCTTGATTGCGCGGGCGGACGTTGAACGTCTCGATCGCGTTGGCCACGCTCGGGCTCGTGATCTTCTTGAGGGCGTCGATCATCAGATGGTGTCCTTTCGGCGCTGGATCATCAGGGTTCGGAGCATCTCGATGGTCTGTCGGGTCGATTCGAGGTTCGGGTTCACGGCGAGTGCGCGCTCGAAGTAGTCGAGCGCCTTCGCCGGCTGGTCGAGCTGCAAGTAGATCAGGCCGTAGCCGCTGAGCGCGCCGAAGTGATACGGGTTGCGCTTCATCACCTCATCGCAGTCGGCCAGCGATTTCTTGTAGTCGCCCAGGAGGTAATAGACGGTCGCGCGCTTGTTCCAGCCTTCCGCGAACTCAGGGCGCCGCCGGATGATCTCGCTGAAGGTGTCGACCGCCTGCGCGCCCTGCTGCGCGTTCATCTGGGCGACGCCCTCGGAGAAGAGCCGGTCGACGGTCGCGTCGCCCGATCGGCTCCACACCTGCCACATGGCACTCTCCGCGAACGCGCGGACGACCGGGTCGGTATCGCGCAGCGCGGCGGCCAGCCGCGGCACGTCGGCCATGACCCCGGTCTCGGCGAGCGCCTGGGCGCCGCGGCGACGGCTCTCGGCGTCGGCCTTGTCAGCAAGGGCGGCGAGCGCTTCCTCGCGCGTCGGGCCCGCGGCGAGCGCGGCGGGCGACAACACGAGAAGCGCGAGCACCAGGCAGGCGATGCGATGTGCGGTCACGGGACGTACGCCTCGTTGACGCTGGTGGCAGCGTAGCCCGGCTGTGTGCCGCCGCCGGGGACATAGATGCGATTGCCCACCACGGCCGCGCCGATCCCGTGGCGCGGCGTGCGCATCGCGTCCTTGCCGATCCACCGGTTGCCCGCTACCTCGTACATCTCGTTGGCGCTGAAGATTCGAAGCGGCGCCTCGCCGCCGATCGCGTAAACCCGGTCGCCGACCACCGCGGCGGCGAGTCCGCCGCGGCCCACGGGCAGGGGCAGCCCGCTCGACCAGGCATTGGTCGCGGGGTCGTAGATTTCGACGTTGGGGAACTGCGTGCCGACGAACGAGGTGCGACCGCCCATCGCCCAGAGCTTTCCCTGAAAGGCCACCGCCGCGAGATGATCGCGGGCGGTCGGCATCGGCGGCCCGTCGGTCCAGCGATCGGGCCTCGGGTCGTAGATCTCGTGCGCCGCGCTCGTGCCGTCACCGCTGCCGCCGACGGCGTGCAGGCGGCCGCCGAGCGCGACCACCGCGAGTCCGCCGCGCGCTTCACGCAGCGGCGCGCGGGTCGCCCAGGAATTGCGCGCGTCGTCGTATTCGTACACGGTACGCAGCGGGGTCCAGCTCACGCGCCCGCCGCTGTAGCCGCCGACCACGAACAGCCGCCCGCCGATAACGGCCGCCGCCGCATGATGAGTCGGGGCGGGGAGCGGCGCCTTCGTCTCCCAGCGATCGGTCGCCGGATCGTAGACCTCGACCGTGTCCACGGGCTCGCTGCCGGCGCCGAAGCCGCCGATCACGAACACGCGGCCGTTGACCGGAGCGACCGCGACTTCCTGGCGCGCCGTCGGCATCGGGGCGAGCGCCGCCCAGCTTCCCGGGCTCAGGATGTCGACCGGCGCCGTGGAGTCGGTGGTCTTGCCCAGGCAGCCGCCCAGGATGAGCACGACCAGCGCCAGGGCCGCCCGGGGGCCGAAGCGTTTCACGCGCGCCCGGCTCATCCGCACGCGGTTCACGGGCGGCGCACCAGTTCGAGCAACCCGGCTTCGTCGAGCACGGTCACCCCGAGGCGGCGGGCGTCGTCGGCCTTGCTCCCGGGCGCCTCGCCGACCACGACGTAGCTGGTCTTCTTCGAAACCGACGACGCGACTCGCCCGCCGTGGCGTTCGATCAGTTCCCGAGCGGCCTCGCGCGAGAGCGTCGGCAAGGTCCCCGTCACCACAAAGGTCTTGCCGGCGAGCGGGGTGGGTCCGACGGGCGCGACCGGGGCGCCGACGACCACACCCGCGGCCTTCAGCCTGTCTATCAGCTCGACGTTGCGAGGCTCTTGAAAGAACGTCACGATCGCTCGCGCGATCTCGTCGCCGATCCCGTGCACTTCTGCGAGCTCGGCTTCCGACTTCGACTTGATGACGTCGAGGCTGCCGAAGCGGCCGGCAAGGAGCTGCGCCACCCGCTCGCCGACCAGCCGGATGCCGAGGGCGTTGAGCAGACGGGCCAGACCCCGCTCGCGCGAGTTACCGATCGCCTGGATCAGGTTCTCGGCCGACTTGTCGGCGAACCGGTCGAGCGCTGCGACCTGGTCGGCGGTCAGGTGATAGAGGTCGGCGAAGTCCTTGACCGCGCCGGTGTCGACGAGCTGCTCGATCGTGCTGTTGCCGAGGTGCTCGATGTCCATGGCCCGCCGCGATCCGAAGTGGCGCAGCCGTTCCTTGAACTGGGCCGGACAGGCGGTGTTCGTGCACCGCCAGTACGCCTCGCCCTCCGCGCGCTCGGTGCGCCCGCCGCACGCCGGACAGGTGGACGGAAACGTGAACGGCTGGCTTGCATCCGGCCGCTTGGCCAGCACGACCTGGACGACGTAGGGGATCACGTCACCCGCGCGCTCGATAAGAACGGTGTCGCCCTCGCGGATGTCCTTGCGGCGGATCTCGTCCTCGTTGTGGAGGCTGACGTTGCGGATCGTCACCCCCGCCAGCTCCACCGGCGTCAGCTTTGCGGTGGGCGTGAGCGCGCCGGTCTTACCGACGTTGACCTCGATCTTCTCGACCATCGTGGTCGCCTGGCGCGCCGCAAACTTGAACGCGATGGCCCAGCGCGGGTGATGGGTCGTAGAGCCCAGGCGCCGCTGCTGCTCGAGCGAGTCCACCTTCACGACCACACCGTCGGCGTCGTAGCCGAGCGTGTCGCGGTCGCGCTCGAGCTCGGCGCAGGCGGCGAGCACCGCGTCGAGGTTCGCGCAGCGCTGCGAGCGCGGGTTGGTCTTGAACGCCGCCGTACCGAGGGCCTCGAGCGTGTCCCAGTGCGTGGCGAAGCCGAGCGAATCGGCGCGGCTCACGTGATAGAGGAACATGTCGAGGGGCCGGCGCGCCGTGATCGCCGGGTCCTTCTGGCGCACCGCACCCGCGGCCGCGTTGCGCGGATTCGCGAACGTCGGCGTGCCCGCCTCCTCGAGCGAACGGTTCAGCTTCGCGAACTCGTCGCGCGGCATGAACACTTCGCCCCGCACCTCCAGGAGCTCGGCCGACGCGAGCGGCCCGGGCTTGAGGACCTTGGGGATGGAGCGAATGGTCCGGAGGTTCGCGGTGATGTCCTCGCCGATCCGGCCGTCACCGCGGGTCGCACCGCGCACGAAACGGCCGCGCTCGTAGACGAGCGCGATCCCCAGACCGTCGATCTTCGGCTCACAGACGTACTGGAACTTCGCGCCGGGGTAAGCACGTCCCAGGCGGGCCTCGAACTCGCGGAGATCGTCGGCGGTGGTCGCGTTGTCGAGGGAGAGCATCGCCACGTGATGCTCGACCGGCTTGAACAGGTCGGTCGGCGTCCCCGCGATGCGCTGCGTGGGGCTGTCACCGGTGACGAGGTCCGGCCACTGCGCCTCCAGGCTGCGGAGCTCGCGCATGAGCGCGTCGTATTCGGCGTCGGAAACCTCGGGCCGCGACTCGACGTAGTAGAGATAGTCGTGGTGGTGAATCTGCTCGCGCAGCTCGGTGATGCGCTGCGCGGCGTCGGCCCGCGTCATGCCCGAAGCATAACACTCCCGGGCCGGCTCTCCCGGCGAGCGGCATCGCTCGCCGGGAGGCCGACCGGAGATCGCTCCGCGGCGGTGCTACTGACCGCGGTGCGCGGGATCGACTCCGGCGAACGCGAGGAAATCCACCATCTTGAAGTTGCCGGTAACGCGACCGCTGCGGGTCGGCAGCGTGGGCCGCCAGCCGCGTTCGGAAAAATACGAATCGCGGTCGAGCTGCAGAAGCCCGATGAACACCTCGCCGACGATGCGTCCGCCGACGGGCCCGAGCGTCAGGCCGCTCGCCGCGAGCTGCGCTTCGCGAAGGACGTAATACCAGAGCGGGGTCGAGTCTTCGAGGTTGAGGCCGAACTGCCGGAGCTCGGGGAAGTCACGGCTGGAGAGCGCCGGCACGTTCAGCTCACGCGCGATGCTCTGCCCGGACGGCAGCGACCAGGTCACGTGGCGCAGCAAATTGCGCTGCGGCAGCGCGGTGGGCGGATCGCCCGAGGCGATGGCGCCCAGCGGCAGATTGAAGAGCGGAGTCGAGATCCTGGTGTCGATGAGCTTGTTCGGTCGCATGTCTTCGCCCAGGGTGCCGCCGACGCCGCCGGGGCGAGGCTCGTCGCCGAAGTTGAAGAAAGTTTGCCAGCCGATGAAGCGCCGGCGGGCTCTGGCGCCGCCGCGCATGTCGACCGGGTCCGACTGACCTTCGCCGACGGGGTCGAAGATCATGCCGAAGAACGGCACCGGCTGGCCGGCGCCGTTGACGTCGCCCAGCAAGTTCGCCCGATACGACGGACGCACCATGCTGTGACCGAACCGGTATGCGGCCCCCTGGAACTCCACCGGGATGAAGGGCGTCGAGGGGCGGTAGGCCCGCCGTCCGTTACGCAGGATGTCGTCGACCAGCGGCTGGCCGATGAAGAGCGGCAGAAACTCGTGCACGACCATCCACTGATAGTGCCAGGTCGTGAGCTGGCGCGCCTTCAGGAAGATCTCTTCGGTCGAGAGGCGCCGGTCGCGCGAGACGAGGTCGACGGCCTTGTTGTGGAACAGGATGAACGCGGCCTGGAGACCGGCGATGATCAGATTTTCGTCGTTGCGTGGATCCGCGATGATGGCCGATCGGTCCGCCCGGCGCGGCAGGTCCTCGAAGAGCGGACCACGCTGGATCTTCAGCTTCGTCGGGCGCTCGCGACTGAACCGGCTGACCGATGCGTAGAGCTCAGGATCGGCGAGCGGGCCACCGCCGTAGACGGAGTCGAGGTCGAGCGCCGGCGTGCGTTCGTTGGGCGACTGGGTCGGTTCCGCTCGGACCGCGAGCCGCGACGTGAGGTCGAACGTCAGATCGTGGTCGAGGAACTGCCCCATGAAGGTCGTGCCGGCGGTGTGGGTGGGGTTGTTCGGGTTGTTCGCGCTCAGCGCCGGGTCGACGATGAGGGCGACGGGGCCCGCGGCCAGATCGTCAGCGGCGTCCAGCATCCCGCCCGGCTTGCCGATCTCGCGGAGGGCATTCAAGAGCCGAGTGCTCGTATCGGCGAAGGGGCGGAGGTTGGGAAAGATTCGACCGAATCGGTCTTCGCGGATGACGAACACTTGGGGTCGGGATCGCTGCGCGACGGCGGCAGACGGCGCGAGCACGCTCGAGGCGCCCGCGACCACTGCGCCGGCTCCGAGGTCGCGAAGAAAGGTCCGTCTGTTCAGCGTCATTGGTTGACGTCCTCCTCCAGCAATGGGTTACGAATTTTCGATGTGGATTGCCTGCGTCGAATGGTGGGCCGTGCGCCGCAAGAGGTGCGCCAAGGAGGAGTGCGACAGGAACGTTACGAAATCGCGTAGTAACCCATCGTCGGCTCATACGCAGCTTTCTCGCTTCTGCGAACCCGAGCGCGCCCGTGGTCGAGAGACGGCAAGGGCTCGCCGGGCGCTATTTTGGCTCCAAAGGGGCGAAAGTGCGAGGCGAAGGCCCCGATTGTTCCTCGCCGCGGTTCGCGCGGCGGGGCCGGTACCTCAGGGCAGAACGGCGGACGAGCTTGGCGTTGGAGGAGCCGGGTTTCGCGCCCGTGAGAATCGGCCGGCGCCGATTCTCAATCTTGATTGGATTGCGTCAGTAGCGCCGCGCCGACAGCCGGATCACGATCAGAACCGGCACGAGCCCGGCCGCGACGATGGCGAGAGCCGGCGCGGCGGCATCCGCCCACAGCGATTCGGACGTCCGCTCCCAGACCGCCACGGCCAGGGTGTTGAGCCCGAGCGGGCGCAGCAGCAGGGTGGCCGGCATCTCCTTCATGGTCTCGACGAAGACCAGGATCATCGCGGTAAGGATGCCGCCGCGCATCAGCGGCAGGTGGATCCGCCGCAGTGTGCCGCCGATCGAAGCGCCAAGCGAGCGCGCGGCGTCGTCGAGGCTCTGGGGAATCTTGCCCAGGCTCGCGTCCACGGTCTGATAGCTCACCGACAGAAAGCGCACGACGTAGGCGAAAAGGAGCCCGAAGATCGAGCTGGTCAAGACGAGTCCGACCGAGACGCCAAAGATCCAGATGGAAACCTGCCCCAGGGCCCGGTCGAGCCACGCCAGCGGAATCAGGACGCCGACCGCGATGACGGCCCCCGGCAGCGCATAGCCCATCGTCGCCGCGCGCGCCGAGGCGCGGACGGGCGCCGAGGGATGCAGGCGGGTCGCGTAGGCGAGCACGAGCGCCAGCAGCGCGACCGCGACCGCGGCGAGCGCGGCCAGGGCCAGCGTGTGGCCCAGCAGGATCGCGAAAATCTCGGCCCGCCAGCGACCGGTCACGTCGCGCATCCAGACGAGCAGCTGCGCGACCGGGAGGACGAACGCGAAAACGAGGACCGCGAACCCAACGGCGCTCGCCGCGAGGCCCCGCCAGCCGGTCAGAGGCTGGGGCATGACGCCCTGCCCCCGGCGCTGGCTCTGGGTGAAACGCGCGCGTCCACGCAAGGATCGCTCGAGCACGAGCAGGCTCAGCGCGAGCAGGAGGAGGAGGCTGGCGAGCTGAGTGGCGGCCGCCCGATCGAACATGCCGTACCACACGCGATAGACACCCTCCGTCAAGGTGCGGTAGCCGAACGTGGCGACCGTTCCAAAATCCGCGAGGGCTTCCATCATCGCGAGCGAGACGCCGGCCGCGAGCGACGGCCGGGCCATCGGCAAGGTCAGCTGGAAGAACGCGCGCGTGCGCGAGCGGCCGAGGGTGCGAGCCGTCTCGAGCGTGGCGGCGCCCTGCTCACGAAATGCGGCGCGAGCGAGCAAGTAGACGTAGGGATAGAAGACCAGGGTCATCAGGACCACGACGCCCCAGTACGAACGGATGTCGAACAGGCGGACGCCCAGCCACCGACGGAGCGCGCTCTGCACCGGCCCGGCGAAGTCGAAGAGCCCGAGGAACGCGAAGCCGATCACGTAGGCGGGAACCGCCAGGGGCAGGACGAGCGCCCACTCGAGCACGCCGCGCCCGGGGAAGCGATATGCGACGACGAGCCACGCGAGGCCCGCGCCGACGACCAGGGTGCCGGCGCCGACCCCCGCCAGCAGGGCCAGCGTGTTGCCGATCAGCTCGAGGAGCTGCGTGCGCCAGAGATGCGCCCAGACGTCGTACGCGGGCTCGCCGAGCGAGAGCAACACGACGAGGCTGGGGAGCGCCAGCACCGACGCGATCGCAACCGAGCTGACGGCCCACGCGGACACGAGGCTTCCTCCCGAGTGAGAGTGACGTTATACTGCCGAACGGTCGATGAAATTCTCCCTTCGGCAGGCTCAAACATGCCACGAGCATCGTCAACTGTGAAAGTCGCGACCGAAACCCGAGACACGACCGCCTCGGTCCAGGACTATCTGGCCGCGATCTACGATCTGGCCGGCAGCGGCAAGCCGGTGATCGGCGCCCGGTTGGCCAAGCACATGGCAATCTCGGCCCCGGCCGTCACCGAGGCGATCCATCGCATGGCCCGCGGCGGCTACGTGAAGATCGGACGTGGCAAGGAGCTGATGCTCTCGAGCAAGGGCCGGCAGATCGCCGAGGTGATGGCGCGCCGGCATCGGCTGCTCGAGCGGTGGCTCACCGACACGCTCGGCCTGAACTGGACGGACGCCCACGAAGAGGCGCATCGGCTCGAGCACGCGCTCTCGCCGCGAGTGGAAGATCGTCTGGCCGAGCTCCTGGGTATGCCGAGCACGTGTCCGCACGGCAACCCGATCCCCGGGATGGCCAAGCCGCCGCGGGTCGAGCCGTTTCCGCTCGCGCAGGCCAAGGAAGGCGCGACCGTGGTGGTCGAGCGCATCACGGAGGAAGCGGAGGCCGATAAGAAGCTGCTCGAGCACCTCTGGAAGAACGATGTACGCCCGGGGCGGCGCCTGAAGATCACCGAGGTCGCACCCTGGGCCGGCACGATCACGGCGTCCGGCGATGGTCAGGTCATCGCGCTCGGCCTTCCGGCCGCGGCAAAGATCTGGGTCTATCTCCCGGGTGCCGCTGGATGAAGGCGCTCGCCTGGGTTTTTGTCGCGATCGGCTGCGTCTACGTCTTCTACTGCGCCGCGATGGGTGTCTGGTCCTATCTCGAGGTCACCAGTGTGGTCGAGGAGGTCGTGAACGAGCGTGCCTCGCGCACCGAGCGCCCGGAGCGCGCGACCCGGGTGAGGGACGACATCGCCAAGAAGGTCGCGGCCAGCGGCATCAGCGTCGACGACCGCTCGATCGCGGTGGTCGACGAGGGCAAGACGCTCGAGGTGAACGTGCGCTGGAACTGGCCGGTCATCGTCTACCAGCAGCGCGAGTACCTGGCGGTCCCGCTCAGCCACGGCCGCACGTTCGACGTACCCGACCGGCGCTGATTCAGCGCTTGGCCGCCTGAGCTTCGCGGATCATCTTCGCCACGCGGTCCCGGTCTTCTCCGGGCGGGGCCAGTGCCACGAACTTCTCCCACGACCGCACCGCGCCCGGAACGTCGTGCTTGGCCTCGAAGAGCACCTGGCCCCGGTACAGGAGCGCGGGCAGGTAGTTCGGATCGATGGTGAGCGCGCGGTCGAAGATCTCGAGCGCGCGATCGGCGTGCTCGGGGCCGCCGCCGACCGCCAGGATCAGCCCGAGATGCGTCGTCGCGTCCACGTTGTTCGGATCGCGCTTGAGCACCGCCTGGTACGCGGCGATCGCCTCGCTGTAGCGGCCCTGAGCCAGGCTCGAGCGCGCCGCCTGTAGCATCCCGCGCAGCATCTCGGGCGGCAGCGGGCGCCCGGGCTCCACCCGCGGCGCGTTGCTCGCATTCGGCGTCTCTCGCCCTCCGGGCTCGACTCGGGGCAGCTCGGCGAGTGGACGGGAGCCCGGCATCGGCTGGCCGGCCATCTGGTCGGGCTCGGTGTAGCGCACGATGCCGGCCCCCACCGCGACGCCGAACGCAACCAGGAGGATCGCGGCCGTCGCGAGCGCCGCAGGATGTCGCCAGGCCGAACGTCCTGACGAGGGGCTCGGCGACACGCGAACCGGCGCCGGCTCGGCCGGCCCCAAACGATCGAGCTCGGTCAGAACCGCGGCGGCCTCCGCCTCGTATCGAGCTCGCAGCTCGGCGAAGTCCGCGTCCGAGATGTGGCCGGCGGCGTGCTCGAACTCGAGCTCGCGGATCGCGCCGAGCGCCGCACGTTTTTCTTCCTCGAGCTCCTGGCGCCGGTCTGGTGGGAGCGCGAGCAAGGTGCGCCCGCGCCGGGCGCGCCCGAGAAGCGGCCAGAGCACGAACACCAGCGCCGGCACGCCGATGAGGGCTGCGGCGACGAGCGCGCCCCCGGTGATCACGACTCGCGCTCCAGCTCGCGACGGATCCGCTCGCTCATCGCGGCGTCGACCGTCACCGGCGACGTCGGCGCGGTGCGCGCTCGCCGGGTCCAGCGTCGAATCAGCATCGCGGCCGCGGCCAGCCCGGCCAGGACGGCGACGAACGGGAGCAGCCAGACGAGCAGGTTGAAGCCGCGGCGCGGCGGCGCCAGCAGGATCCACTCGCCGTAGCGCTCGACGAAATAGCGCTGGACCTCGGCCGGGCTCTCGCCGGCGGCGAGCCGCTCGCGGATGATCGCGCGCATCTGGCTCGCCATCTCGGAGGGAGAGTCGGCGACGGACAGATTCTGGCAGACGACGCACCGCAGCTGCACCGCGACCTCGTGCACGACGTCTTCATTCACGGGCTTCGCGGTTTGCCCCGATGCGCGGAGCGTCGGCGCCGCCAGCACGATGACCGCCGCGAGCAGCGCGATCAGGCAGCTCACGGGGCGCCGGCCTCGGCCAGCAGCCGGTCGACGGTCTTGCGGAAGACATCGTCGGTGACCGCGCCCACGTGCTTGACGCGAATCCGGCCCTGACGGTCGACGAAGAAGGTCTCGGGCACTCCGTACACGCCGTAGTCCACCGACACGGTGCCCTTCAGATCCTGGGCGATCGGGAAGGTGAGACCGAAGTCGGCGACGAACTTTTCGGCGGCTTCGCGCTTGTCCTGGATATCGACGCCCACCACGACGACGCCGCGATCGCGGTAGCCGCGCCAGTTCCGCTCGAGCACCGGCGCCTCTTCGTAGCAGGCGGGATAGCACCACGACGCCCAGAAGTTGAGGATCAGGACCTTGCCCCGGTGCCCCTCGAGGGTCATCGGCGCGCCGTCGAGCGTCGAGAGCGCGAAGGCAGGCGCCGGCCGTCCGACCAGCGGCGAGGGGATGTCGCGCGGGCTCACGCGGAACCCGTAGGCGAGGAGCGCCAGCACGGGGACGGCGGCGAGCGGGATCAGCCAACGCCAGAGCTTCACGCGGTTTTGTGTCGCTCCGGCAGGATCGCCAGCAGGGCGCCCAGCGTGAGCACGAAGCCGCCGATCCAGATCCAGCTCACGAGCCGGTTGACCTGCAGCTTGATGGTCGCCTGCGACCCGTCGCGGGCGAAGTCGCCGAGCACGAGATAGAGATCCTCGCGCAGCCCCAGCCGATAGTCGACGTAGGCGATCGGCGCCTGCTCCTGCGGGTAGAACTTCTTGGCCGGCCGCAGCACGCCGAGCACCCGGCCGTTGGACACCGTGAAATCGCCCACGACCTTGAGGTGATTCGATTCCTCGACCGCCGTCAGACCGTCGAAGCGGAAGCGGTATCCCGCCAGCTCGGCGGTCTCGCCGCGGCGCAAGGTGGTCTCGGTCTGCACCGACCAGGCGTGCGAGCCCATCACGCCGAGCGCGATGATCAGGATGCCCAGGTGCACCACGAAGCCGCCGTATCGACGGTTGTGCCGCACCAGCAGCCGGCCCATCGCGGGCAGCAGCGACTCGCCCAGGCGCCGCCGCGCCCGCGTGGCGCGCGTGAAGTCGACGACGATCGTGACCGCGACGAAGACCGTCGTCGCGAACGTCAAAACGGCCAGGAACGAGCGGACGCCCAGCGCGAACGCGGCCGCCGCCGCGGCGATCCCGAGCACCACGGGCCACAGGAAGTTCCGCTTCAGGTTGTCGGCCGACGCGCGCCGCCAGGCGATCAGCGGCCCGACGCCCATCAGGAAGACGAGCGAGAGAAAGAGCGGAATGTTCACCTGGTTGAAGAACGGCGCGCCCACGCTCACCTTGACGCCGCGCACCGCTTCCGAAAGCAGCGGAAACACCGTGCCGAAGAAGACGGTGAACGCCGCGGCCACGAGCAGCACGTTGTTCAAGAGAAAGGCCGACTCGCGCGAGACGACCGAATCGAGCTCGCCTTCGGAGCGGATCGTCTCCCAGCGCCAGGCGACCAGGCCGAGCGCCGTGAGCAGCACCAGCGCGAGGAAGCTCAGGAACAGGATGCCGATCGAGCCCTGGGTGAAGGCGTGGACCGACGCGATCACTCCGGACCGCGTCAGGAACGTCCCGAAGAGCGTCAGACCGAACGTGAGGATCACCAGCGAGATGTTCCAGAGGCGCAGCATGCGCCGCCGCTCCTGGATCATCACCGAGTGCAGGAACGCGGTGCCCGTGAGCCACGGCATGAACGCGGCGTTCTCGACCGGGTCCCAGGCCCAGTAGCCGCCCCAGCCGAGCACGTGATAGCTCCACCAGCCGCCGATCAAGAGGCCGAGCGACAGAAAGTACCAGGCCACGATCGTCCAGCGCCGCGTCAGCGCGAGCCACGTGTCGCCGATGCGGCCGGTGATCAACGCGGCCATCGCGAAGGCGAACGGCACGGTGAAGCCCGTGAAGCCCAGGTAGAGGGCCACCGGGTGCGTGATCATTCCGGTGTCCTCGAGAAGCGGGTTCAAGCCGCGGCCGTCGGGAGGCACCGGGATCTGGCGCTGGAACGGCGGCGCCGCGACCGTCATCACGAGCAGGAAGAAGGCGAGGATCCCGAGCATCGTGGCGAGCGCCCAGGGGTAGAGCTCGCGGGCGCCGACCCGGTGGCGCACGATCAGGATGATCGTGTAGAGCGCGAGCATCCAGGACCAGAGGATGATCGAGCCCTCGAGCGCCCCCCAGACTCCAGTGATCCGGTAGTAGAACGGCGTGCCGAGATTCGTGTTGGTCGCGACGTAGCGGACCGAGAAGTCGAACGTGAGGAACGCGTACGTGAGGAGCACGAAGCACGAGGTGACCAGGGCGAACACGCCGAGCGCCGCGTGCTGCGCCGACTCGACGAGGGCCAGCCGCCCCGTTTTGGCCCCGACCCCCGCGGCGAGCCCACCGTAGACCGCGAGACCGAGCGCGATCAGAGTCATTCCGTAGCCGAGATCCGCCGTCACCGCCCTTCACCCCGAAGGGTCTTCATGAGCTCGCGGTATCCCGCCTGGTTCTGGTCGTGGGGCGCTTTGTACTCTTCGGAGTGCTTGGCCATGATCAGGTTCGCCTTGAAGTAGCCATCGCCGGTCCAGCTTCCTTCCAGGACGGCGCCCCGGCCTTCGCCGAAGAGATCGGGCGGTGTGCCCTTGTGGCGGACGGGAACCGTGGCCGTGCCGTCGGAGAGCGCAAACGACAGATCCAGCGACTTGGGCTCCCACTTGAGCGAGCCGGGCACGACCATCCCACCGAGCCGGTAGGCCTTGCCGGGCACCGGTGCGGCCTGCAGCTCGGCCGGCGTCACGAAGTAGACGGCCGACTGGGTGACCCCGGCGTAGATCATGTAACCGAGCGCCGCGGCGATGACGAGCCCGCCGACGATGAATTTGCGTTTATGGTTCATTGTGGGGGCCTCGAGGCCGGCTTGGACCGAGGGTGGCCTGATACAGACGCGGCGAAGCTCCGCACGCCCGATTCATCCGGCGCCGTGAATCGGCTCTGGTTCGAGGTGATGGTCGAGGCCGGCTTGGGCCGAGGGTGGCCTGACGCAGGCGCGACCCGGCTCCGCTCGCCTGATTTTTCGCTCGGCTTGATTCGGCTCTGGTCGATGGTGACGGGCTCCGCCGACTGGTTCATGGCGACCTTCGCTCCGTTTGCGGTTCGGGCATGCCGGAGCCGTGGCGGCGGAGGGTGTCGCCCTCGCTCAGCTCCCGTTCTCTTCGGACGAGGAAGCGCCAGTACGTGACGAGCACGACGACGGCGAGGCCGTAGGCGGCGAACACAAAGCTCCAGTTGTCCGCGGTCACGCTTCGGCCTCCGCCTCGAGTCGCAGCACGCGGGCGCGACGGGTGACGAAGTAGACGTAGAGCAGGGTGAAGGCCGCGAAGTTCACCAGGAGCGCGGCGACGATGACGCCGGGCATCGTGCTGGGGCCCGGCTTCATCAAGGACGGCGGCTGGTGCAGGGTGCGCCACCAGTAGACCGAGAAGTGAACGAGCGGAATGTTGAACGCGGCGACGATGCCGAGCACCGCCGCGAACCGGGCGCCGCGCTCGCGGTCGTCGATCATCCCGCGGAGCAGGAGATAGCCGAGGTACATCACGAACAGGATCGACACCGTCGTGAGCCGCGCGTCCCACGTCCACCAGGTTCCCCACGTGGGCTTGCCCCAGATCGAGCCGGTCGCGATCGTGAGCCCGGTGAACAGCACGCCGACCTCCGCGGAGGCGTGCGCGAGCCGGTCGGCGGGCTCGGAGCGCCTGGCCAGATAGGCGACGGACGCGACCAGCACGACCGCGAACGCCAGATACGCCACCCAGACGCTCGGCACGTGCAGGTACATGATGCGCTGGACGTTGCCCTGCGTCGCCTCGCGCGGGGCGATCCCGAAGGCCATCACGAGACCCGCGACGAGGCCGACGACCGTCACGGCACCGAGAAGACGTTTCACGCGCGCCTAACCCTCCAGGACGAAGTCGAAGGTGAGCACGCCGACGGCGACGTACACCACGTCCGCGGCCGCGAGCAGCTTGAGCCAGTGCGCGACGCTGCCGAGCGACTCGCCGAGCAGCACGGCCTCCGTTGCCTTGACGGTCGCGAGCAACACCGGCGCCTCCACCGGCAGCAGCAGCACCGGGAACAGGAGCTCGCGGGCGCGCACGTGGGCGGTCATCGCCGCGAACAGGGTGCCGACGGCGGCGAACGCGACGGTGCCGAGCGCGATCACGACCGCGAGCGCGGGCAGCACGGCCGCGAGATCGAGATTGAAGAAGAAGCTGAACAGAATGAGGAGGATCGTCTCGACCACCAGCATCAGCAAGAGATTGCCGGCGAGCTTGCCGACATAGATGGCGGACTTGTCGCCCGGCGTCAGGAGAAGGCCTTCCCAGCAATCGTTTTCGCGCTCGGCGACGAACGTGCGGCCCAGGCCGAGGAGCCCGCTCAGGATGAAGCCGAGCCAGAGCAGGCCCGGCAAGGTGCCGGCCAGCCGCTCGCGATCGGGGCCGAGGGCGAACTGGAACAGGAACAGCAGCAGCAGGCCGAAGAAGAAGACCGCATTGAGCGTTTCTTTCGATCGGCGCTCGACCAGCAGATCCTTCCACACCACTACGAAGGCCCGCCGAGCGAACGTCAGGACGCTTCCTCCGCGTGCAGGGTGTAGAGCCGGTGGATGTCGTCGGCCGACAGACTGCCGCGCGCCGTGTCGAGCGCGATCGCGCCGCCCGCGAGGATCGCGATCCGATCGGCGACGGCCAGCTCTCGGCCGAAGCTGTGCGACGTCATCAGGAGCGCGCCGCCGCCCGCCTTGAACGCGGCCAGGTGCTCCTCGAGCCATTTCTTTGCGCGCTGGTCGAGCCCGGTGAAGGGCTCGTCGAGCAGCAGCACCCGCGGCCGCGCCAGGACGAAGCGCGCCAGTGAGAGCCTCCGCTTCATGCCCGCCGAGAAGGTGCGCACCCGCTCGTCGGCGGCCCGATCGAGCTCGACGGCCGCTAGCGCGGCGGCCCGCGCGGCCTGGGTCAGCTTGAGCCCGGCGAGCGTCGCCCAGAACGTGAGGTTCTCGGCGGCGGTGAGGTCTTCGTAGACGTACGAGCTGTGCCCGACCAGACCGACCTGACCGCGGACGCGCTCGGCGTCACGCGCGCAATCGTAGCCAGCGACCGTCGCCGTGCCGCGAGTCGGACGGACAAGGGTCGCGAGGACCTTGAGCAAGGTCGTCTTGCCGGCGCCGTTCGCACCCAGGACCGCCACCGCCTCGCCGGTGCGGACGTCGAGGTCGAGCCCGTCCAGCACGCGATGGTTGCCGAAGGTCTTACGGAGACCGGCCACTCGGATGAGTGCCTCGGGGGCCATAGCTGAAACCGCCCAATTCTCGCCTAGCCGCCGGGAAGGGTCAAGGAAGCGGGAACTTGACTCGGTCGGGCGACCTTGTGCCAAATAGAGACGGTCGAGCCGACCGTGCGACCGCCGGAGGATCTGGTTGCTCCAATTCGCGCTGGCGCGTGTTCTGTGGTTGGTGCCTACGTTGTTGGCGATGGCGCTCGTCACGTTTCTGGTGATGCACGCCACGCCCGGAAGCCCGCTCGATCCGGTCGCGGAGGGCGCCAACCCGCTGTCGCCCGAGGCACAGAAGAACCTGGCCGCGCACTACGGTCTCGATCGGCCGCTCTATGAGCAGTTCTGGATCTTCCTGACCAAGGCGGTGCGCGGCGACTTCGGCAACTCGTTCGTCTACAAGACGCGCACGGTGAGCGAGATCATCGTGCAGACGTTTCCGATCTCGCTGCTGCTCGGGTCGATGGCGCTCGGACTGGCGATCGTCGGCGGCCTGACGCTCGGCATTCTCGCCGCAATCTATCAGAACCGTGGCTGGGACTACATATCGGTGAGCCTGGCGACGGTCGGCGTCGCCGTGCCGAACTTCGTCCTCGCGGTGTTCCTGATCATCCTGTTCTCGTTCATCGTGCCGCTGTTCCCGACGGGCGGCTGGGAGTCACCGCGGAACTGGGTCCTGCCGACGATCGCGCTGGCGCTGGCCCCGATGGGGATCATCGCGCGCTTCACGCGGGCCAGCATGCTCGAGGTCATCCGCGCCGACTACACACTGACCGCGCGGGCCAAGGGGCTCGGCGAGCTTCCGGTCATCTTCAAGCACACGCTCAGGAACGCGTTCATCCCCGTCGTGACGTTGCTCGGTCCGATGTTCGCCGCGGTCGGCACCGGCTCGTTCTTCGTCGAGTCGATCTTCCGGGTGCCGGGGATGGGGCGCTTCTTCGTGATCTCGATGACCGGCCGCGACTATCCGATGATCATGGCGGTCGTCCTGACCTACGGCGTGTTCCTCGCGGTCATGAACCTGGTCGTCGATCTCCTCTATGGGGTCCTCGATCCCCGGATCCGGTACTGAGGTGAGTCGCGCCGCGATCGCCGTGGCCGTGCCGGTCGAGGAGAGGCGACCGCGCTCGTCGAGCCTCTGGCGCGACGGTGTCCGCCGCCTCCGGCGCAACAAGCTGGCGGTGGCCGGCGGGATCGTGATCGCCCTCCTCTGCCTCGTCGCGATCTTCGCGGACTTCCTGGCTCCGCTGCCGTACACGAAATCGAACTTCGGCCGCCTCAACGAGTCGCCCTCGCGCGACTTCCCGCTGGGCACCGATCAGCTCGGCCGGGATCTGCTGTCCAGAATGATCTACGGGGCGCGGGTGTCGATGCTCGTCGGGCTCGGCGCCCAGGTGATCGTCGTCCTGATCGGTGTGCCGATCGGAGCGCTGTCGGGCTACATCGGCGGCCGGACGGACATGTTCCTGACCCGGTTCATCGACGTCATGTACGCGTTCCCGCGTCTCCTGTTCGTCATCCTCTTGATGTCGATGCTGGGCGCGGGGCTCATGAACATCTTCATCGCGATCGGGCTGACGGGCTGGGTCGGCATCGCGCGGCAGACGCGCGCGCAGGTGCTGGCGATCAAGGAAAAGGAGTTCATCGACGGGGCCCGGGCGCTCGGCGCCGGTTTTTCCCGGCTGCTCATACGCCACATTCTCCCCAACGCGCTGACGCCGATCGTGGTCACGATCACCTTCGGGATCCCGGAGGCCATCTTCACCGAGGCCGCGCTCTCGTTCATCGGCGTCGGGATCAATCCGCCGACCCCGTCGTGGGGCCAGATGGTGGGTGAGGGGCAGCAATACATCCGGTCCTACTGGCACCTTTGTGTTTTCCCGTCGATCGCCATCGCGGTTACCATGCTTTCGTTCACGTTCTTCGGTGACGGCGTCAGGGATGCGCTCGATCCAAAACTGAAATAGCAAGGAGACCGCTGATGCGACTTCCTCACATCTCCGACAGCCAGATGGAGCTTTTGGCCTCGCGCCTCGCCGCCATCGGCGTCGGTCGGCGCGACTTCCTGCGAGTCGCCGCCGGCCTGGCGACCATCGGCGCTGCCGGGCTCAACGCGCGGCCCGTCGCGGCGGCGCCGAAGCTGGCGCCCGGCGAGAAGCTCGCGAAAGAGCAGCACCTCCGCTTCGGCGGCGGCAGCTGGTACCAGAATGATCCGTCGAGCCACGACTTCAACAAGGACCTCTATTGCGACGGCACGCCGCAGCTCTGGGCCGGCCTGATGAGGTTCAACGTGAACTTCGAGGCGATTCCGTATGTCGCCGAGAAAGTCACGCCCAACAAAGACGGCTCGGTGTGGACTTTCGCGATCCGCAAGGACTCGAAGTGGTCGGACGGATCGCCGTGCTCGGCGCGTGATTTCGAGTACTCGTTCAAGCGTCAGCTCGATCCGGCCACCGCAGCGCCCTACGCGTCGTTTCTCTACGACATCAAGAACGGCGAGGCCTTCAACAAGAAGCAGATCACGGACGCGAAAGAGGTCGGGGTGCGCGCGAAGGACGACTGGACGCTCGAGGTGACGCTGGAAGGTCCCCGCGGCTACTTCCCGGTGCTATCAGCTTACCAGGCCGCGCTGCCCGCTCACCGTGCCTCGGTCGAGAAGCACGGCGACAAATGGACCGAAGCCGCTAACATCGTGTGCAACGGGCCCTTCGTGCTGGACGCCTGGGAGCACAACAAGGTCATCGTCCTGAAAAAGAACAAGCACTTCTTCGGCGCGAAGGACGTCACGCTGGAGAAGGTGACGATTCCGATCATTCCCATCGCTTCGGGAGTGCTGCCGTACGAGAACAACGAAATCGATCTCACTCGGCTGCAGACCGCGGATCTGAAGCGGCTCCAGTCCGACCCTCGCACGACGAAGGAGGTCTTCCGGTTTCCGTACCCGGGCACCTGGTATCTCCTGCCTCAAGTGACCAAGCCACCCTTCGACAACCTCAAGGTCCGCAAGGCGGTCGCGCACGCCGTTGATCGCGAAAACATCGTCAAGGTCAGCCAGGGCTTCGCGATTCCTGCTCACGCCATGATCCCACCGGGCTTCCCCGGGACCCTGGACGACCAGAAGACCCGTGACCTCCAGCGCTATGATCCGAAGCTTGCGATGTCGATGCTCAAGGGCACGCCATTCGAGGGCGGAAAGAACTGGCCGAAGATCACGCTGGCGATGCGAGACGAGGCTCTAGGCTCGAAGCCCCTCGCCGAGGCCGTCCAGTCGGTCTTGCTGGAGAGCCTGAACATGAAGACCGATCTCGAGGTCCTCGAGCCGAGGGTGTTCCGTGAGCGCCTCTGGAAGCAGGATCTCCAGTTCGTCTGGATCCGCTGGTTCATGGACTATCCCGACCCTCACAACGAGTACTTCGACACCTTCTACGGGAAGAAGACGACTGGAAAGCGGCAGGCCTGGTCCAACGACGCCTTCGACAAGGAGCTCGAGGCGGGCCGCGGCACCAGCGACCCCAAGAAGCGTCTGGCGCACTACGCGAAGGCCGAAGAGATCTTGCAGAACGACGTCGGCTACGTGCCGGTCGCGTGGGTCGTGCGGTACGCGGCAGCGAAGCCGACCGTTCGCGGTCTCGAGAAGAACCGACAGGGCGAGATCGTCGTCGACGGCAACATCTACTTCGACATGCTCTCGCATATCTACATGGTCGATAAGGCCTGAAGACAAAACCGGCGCGCCGAGGACACCCCCCCCCGGCGCGCCGGTTCTACGCGAAGTGTGAGCTAGACCCGCATCGAGCGCAGCCGCGCGATCCGCTCCTCGAGGGGTGGGTGGGTCGAGAACAGCCGCATGAACGCCTCGCCGCTCAGCGGGTTCACGATGAACAGATGCGCGGTCGCCGGTGTGGCATCCGCCATCGGCATCTGCTGATTCGCCATCTGAAGCTTCTCGAGCGCCTTCATCAAACCCCACGGGCGTCCGGCCACCTGCGCGCCGGTCGCGTCGGCCTGGAACTCGCGCGAGCGCGAGACCGCCATCTGCACGAGCATCGCGGCGATCGGCGCGAGGATCGCCAGCAGGATCATCGCGATCGGGTTGGAGCCGCCTTCGTCATCGTCGCGGCGGCCGCCGAACATCGCGCCCCATTGCGCCATGTGGGCCAGGTAGGTGATGGCGCCGGCCAGGGTGGCCGCAATCGTCGAGATCAGCATGTCGCGGTTCTTCACGTGTGACAGCTCGTGCGCCAGCACGCCCTCGAGCTCTTCCTCGTCGAGGATCCTCAGAATGCCCTCGGTGACGGCGACCACCGCGTGCTCCGGGTTGCGACCCGTCGCGAACGCGTTCGGCGTCTCGCTCGGGATCAAGTAGACCCGGGGCATCGGGATCGCGGCCCGTGTGGCCAGACGGTGCACGATCGCGTAGAGCCGGGGCGCCGATGCCTCCTCGATCGGCTTTGCCCCATACGCCGCGAGCACCATCTTGTCCGAGAACCAATAGCTGATGAAGTTCATCGCGAGGGCGATAAAAAAGGCGATCAGCATGCCTTGACGGCCGCCGACCGCGCCGCCGATGAGCACGAGCATCACTGTAAGGACGGCCAACAGGAGCCCGGTCTTGAACACGTTTGACATGGCTCGAAGCTTAGCAGACGGTCCAATAGCGGGCAAATCACGCGCTATTGTGGTCAAATGCCTTGACTTGCAGGCGTAACGGCCGATATACTGACCCGACTTGAACAAAAATTCTTTTGTTGACGAAGCTTTAGCGAGCATGATCGTCCGGGTTCCCGATATCCCGACCGAAGGGCTGAGCATCACGGACGCCGACGCGCTCGGGACGGTCTACAAAGACCCGAGCTGGCGGCTGCTGGACGTGAGCGTGCGCCTCGAGCGCGACGGCGCCGACGTCTTCCTGACTGGCGAGGTCCACGCGGCGGTGTCGCAGGCGTGCGGCCGGTGCCTCGAGCCGTGCGCCGCGGAGGTCACGGCCGCCCTCGACGTGCGGCTGGTGCCGCGTCCGGCGACGGCGGACAACGTCGAGCTCGCCGCGGACGACCTCGACGTCGACTTTTACGACAAGGACGAGATCGACGTCAGTGCCCTGATCGATGCCGAGACGACGCTCGCCCTCCCCATGAAGCCGTTGTGCCGCGAAGGCTGTCTTGGGCTCTGCCGAGTGTGCGGTGGGAATAAGAACGTGGTCCGGTGCGAGTGCCCAGAGCGCCCGCCGGATCCAAGGCTGGCCGCCCTCAAAGACCTGGCTTCGCGGCTGTCGCACTAGGAGAACTCCGATGCCCCTGCCGAAACGACGTCACTCGAAGACGCGCGGCCGAAAGCGCCGCACGCACTACAAGCTCGCGAGTCCTACCCGGGCGGTGTGTCCGCAGTGCCGCGAGACCAAGCTGCCGCACCGGGTGTGCCCGCACTGCGGGTACTACAAGGGCCGGGAGATCGTGGCGGTCGAGGGGACCTAACCGGCTCCTGACGCCGCCGACCACATGCCGATGACCAACGGAGACGGCGCGCCGTCCCGCTTGAAGGTCGCCGTGGACGCGATGGGCGGCGACCACGGTCCCCGCGTCGTGGTCGAGGGCGCGGTGGCCGCCGTCCGCGAGTTCGGCGCGGCGGTGATCCTGGTGGGAGACCGCTCGGCGATTCACCGCGAGGTGGTTCGGCTCGAAGCCGAAAGCCTCGCGCTCGAGATCCGTCATGCCTCGCAGGTGGTCGGCATGGCCGAGAGCCCGTCGCAGGCGCTCCGGCGCAAGCGCGACTCGTCGCTCCGCGTCGCCGCCGAGCTCGTGAAGGAAGGCAAGGCGTCGGCCTTCATCTCGGCGGGGAACACCGGCGCCGCGATGGCGATCGCGATGTTCGTGATCGGGGTGCTGCCGGGCGTGGACCGGCCGGCCATCGCCGCCGTGCTCCCGAATCTTCGGAAGTTCACGATCCTGCTCGACGCCGGCGCCAACGTCGATCCCAAGGCCGAGCATCTCCTTCAGTTCGCGGTCATGGGCCACGTCTATGCGCGCGACATCCTCGGCCTCGACAGCCCGCGCGTGGGGCTCCTCTCGGTCGGCGAGGAAGAGGGCAAGGGCAACGAGCTCACGAAGGAGACGTTCGAGCAGCTGCGCGAGTCGTCGCTGAACTTCGTCGGCAACGTGGAAGGCCGCGACATCTACAACGGCCGGTGCGACGTCGTCGTGACCGACGGGTTCACGGGCAACGTCGCGCTCAAGATCTCCGAGAGCCTGGCGGAGATGATCGGCGCCATGATCAAGGAAGAGCTCTTGCGGGACACGCGGTCGAAGCTCGGCGCCAAGCTCGCGATGCCGGCGTTCGAGCGTTTCCGCCGCCGGATCGACTACACCGAAATGGGCGGCGCGCCGCTGCTCGGCATTGACGGCGCTGCCATCATCTGTCACGGTGCATCCCCGGTGAAGGCCATCAAGAACGCGGTGCGGGTGGCCCAGGAGTGGGCGAACGCCGGCCTCAACGAGCACATCAAAGCCGCGCTGGAGGCCGAGGTGGCGCGGGGCGGTCAAGGGGGACGTGAATGACGCGAGCGAAGATTACGGGGGTCGGCGCGTTCCTCCCCAAGCGCGTCCTGACCAACGCCGATCTCGAGAAGATGGTCGACACCAACGACGAGTGGATCGTGCAGCGGACCGGGATCCGCGAGCGGCGCATCGTCGACGAGAACGAGGCGACGTCCGATCTGGCCGTCCGCGCCGCGCAGCAGGCGCTCGAGCGCGCCAATCTCCTGCCGGAAGACGTCGAGTTCATCGCGGTCGGAACGACCAGCCCGGACATGATCTTCCCGACCGTCGGCAACATCGTCCAGCACCGGCTGGGCTGCCGGCGCGCGGGCTCGGTCGACATGCTGGCCGCGTGCGCGGGTTCGATCTACAGCCTGTCGATCGGCTCGCAGTTCATCCAGACCGACAAGTACAAGCACGTGCTCTGCATCGGCGCCGAGACCCTCTCGCGCATCACCGATTTCACCGACCGCGGGACGTGCGTGCTCCTGGCTGATGCCGCCGGCGCCGCGGTGCTCGAGCCGTCGGACGACGATCGCGGGATCATCGACTTCGATCTCTACTCGGACGGCCAGTACTGGGACCTCCTCTACATGCCGGGCGGCGGCTCGCGCAACCCGGCGACCCGCGAGACGGTCGACGCGCGGATGCACTTCGCCAAGATGAAGGGCAACGAGGTCTTCAAGGTGGCGGTGCGGCTGTTCGTCGACTGCGCCGAGCGCATCCTGGCCCGCAATGGATTCACCGCCAAGGACGTGAACCTGTTCATCCCGCACCAGGCCAATCTGCGCATCATCGAGGCCGCGGCCAAGCGCGTCAATCTGCCGATGGACCGCGTCTTCGTCAACGTCGATCGCTACGGCAACACCGGCGCCGCGTCCGTCTACGTCGCGCTCGAAGAGGCGATCGCAGCGGGCCGGCTGAAGCGCGGCGATCTGGTCCTGATCGTCGCCCTCGGCGGCGGCTTCGCCTGGGGCGCGGCACTGATCCGCTGGTAACCGCTTTGCGGCCATGACCACGGCGTTTCTCTTTCCGGGGCAGGGTTCTCAGTCAGTCGGGATGGGCAAAGGCTTCTACGAGAGCTCGACCGGCGCCAAGGCGGTGTTCGAGGAGGCCAACGACGCGCTGGGCTTCGATCTCGCCCGGCTGGTGTTCGAAGGTCCTGAGACCGAGCTCGCCCTGACCGCGAACACTCAGCCCGCGGTGCTGACCGCTTCGGTGGCCGCAGCGACCGCGTGCGCTGAGCGCGGTCTCAAGCCCGCGCTGGCCGCGGGCCACAGCCTGGGCGAGTACACCGCGCTGGTCGTCGCCGGCGCGCTTCGCTTCGCCGACGCGGTGCGGATCGTGCGCAAGCGCGGCGAGTTCATGCAAGAGGCCGTACCGGTCGGCACGGGCGCGATGGCGGCCATCATGGGAATCGAGCTCGCGGCGGTCGAACAGGTGTGCACCGAGGCCGCGAAGGGCGAGGTCGTCGAGATCGCGAACGTGAACTCCGCCATGCAGATCGTCATCGCCGGCCATCGCACGGCCGTCGAGCGCGCCGTGGCCCTGGCCACTGAGCGCGGCGGCAAGATGAGCGTGATGCTGCCGGTGAGCGCGCCGTTCCATTGCTCGCTGATGGCGCCGGCCGGCACGCGCCTGGCGCCCGAGCTCGAGGCGGCGGCGGTGAGCGATCCGAAGATCCCGGTCGTGCGCAACGTGGACGCCGGCGTGACGCGCACGGCCGAGGACGTTCGCCCGTTCCTCCTCCGGCAGGTCGCCAGCCCGGTGCGCTGGACCCAGTGCGTGCAGCAGCTGGCGTCCGAAGGCGCGACCGCCTTCGTCGAGGTCGGCCCGGGGCGCGTGCTCTCCGGCCTGTTGCGGCGAATCATGAAGGAAGCGCGAGGGCAGTCGATCGAAGATCCAGCGGGGCTCGAGAAAGCCCTCGCCGGCTCGAAGAGCGCATGAAGGGTCCGCTCGACGGCAAGGTGGCGATCGTCACCGGGGGCAGCCGTGGGATCGGCGCGGAAGTGGCCGGCCGTCTGGCCGAGGACGGCGCGGCCGTGGTAGTCTCGGGTCGCGACGGCGACCGTTTGCAGCGCACCGTTCGTGAGTGGGAGACGCAGGGGCGCGCGGTGCTCGGTGTCGTCGCGGACGCGGCGAACCGCGAGGATTGCGAACGGCTCGTCAACACGGCAAAGCAGCATTTCGGCCGCGTCGACGTCCTGATCAACAACGCCGGCGTCACGCGCGACCAGCTGCTGGTGCGCATGACCGACGAGGACTGGGATCGCGTCATCGAGGTGAACCTCCGCAGCGCGTTCTTGATGACGCGCGCGGTGAGCAAGGCGCTGGTCAGACAGAAGAGCGGCGGACGCGTCATCAACATCACGTCGACGTCGGGCGCGATGGGCAACGCCGGTCAGGTAAATTACTCCGCGGCGAAGGCTGGTCTCATCGGGTTCACCAAGGCGGCGGCCCGAGAGCTCGCGCACTGGTCCATCCTCGTCAACGCCGTGGCTCCCGGGCTCATCGAAACCGACATGACCGCAAACCTGTCGGCGACTGCGCGCGAGGCTCTGCTCGCCCAGGTGCCGCTCAAGCGCAGCGGAACCGTCCGCGAAGTGGCCGAAATGGTACGATTCCTCGCCGGAGACGGGTCGACCTACATCACGGGGCAGGTCTTCCACGTCAACGGCGGACTTTACATGTAACTCATCCTTTCCGTGGAGGTGACGGGTTCATGGCGAAGTCAGTCGACGAGAAGGTGAAGGAGATCATCGTCGAGCAGCTCGGGGTGGAGGAGGACGACGTCACCCCGACGGCGAAGTTCATCGAAGACCTGGGCGCCGATTCCCTCGACACGGTCGAGCTCGTGATGGCCCTCGAGGAGCACTTCGACATCCAGATCCCCGACGAGGACGCGGAGAAGATCGTGACCGTCGGCGACGCGGTCCAGTACATCAAGGATAATTCGTAGGCGGTGAGCACCCGCAGGGTCGTCGTCACAGGCCTCGGAGTTCTCTCGCCCGTCGGGAACACGGTGGACGAGTTCTGGTCCGCTCTGCTCCAGGGGCGCTCGGGGATCGGCCCGATCACGAAGTTCGACACCGCCGGCTACCCGACGCGGATCGCCGGTGAGGTGAAGAACTTCGACCCGTTGAACTTCGTCGACAAGAAGGACGCGCGACGGCTCGATCCCTATCTGCAGTACGCGGTGGCGGCGTCGGCGCTCGCGGTGCAGGACGCGGCGCTCGACACCAGCAAGGTCGAGGCGTCGCGCTTCGGCGTCCTGATCGGCTCGGGCATCGGCGGGATCACGACGCTCCTCGAGTCGCACCGCAATCTGCTCGAGAAGGGACCCGACCGCGTCTCGCCCTTCTTCATTCCGATGCTGATCGTCAACATGGCGTCGGGCCTCGTCTCGATGCGCTTCGGCGCGAAGGGGCCGAACTCGTCCGTGGTGACGGCGTGCGCCACCGGCAACCACGCGATCGGCGATTCGTTCGAGATCCTCCAGCGCGGGGACGCCGACGTGATGATCGCGGGCGGCTCCGAGGCCATCATCATTCCGCTCACGATCGCAGGCTTCTGCTCGATGAAGGCGATGTCGACGCGCAACGAGGAGCCCACGAAGGCGATGCGGCCGTTCGACGCTACGCGCGACGGCTTCGTGTGCGGCGAGGGCGCGGGCATCGTGGTGCTGGAGACGCTCGAGCACGCGCAGGCGCGCGACGCGCGCATCTACGCCGAGATCGTCGGCTACGGCATGACCGGCGACGCGCACCACATGACGGCGCCCGATCCGGAGGGCGACGGCGCGGCGCGCGCGATGGCGATGGCAGTCCGCGACGCGGGGTTGGAGCCGTCCGCGGTGGGCTACATCAACGCCCACGGGACGTCGACGCCCTACAACGACAAGTTCGAGACGCTCGCGATCAAGCGGGTGTTCGGCGAGCACGCGCGGCGGCTGGCCGTCTCGTCGACGAAGTCGATGACGGGGCATCTCCTCGGCGCGGCGGGCGGCATCGAGGCGATCGCGACCGTGCTCGCGCTGCATCACGGCGTGCTGCCGCCGACGATCAACTACGAGACGCCCGATCCGGACTGCGACCTCGACTACATCCCGAACCAGGCGCGCAAGCAGCACGTCGAGGTGGCGATCTCGAACGCGTTCGGCTTCGGCGGCACGAACGCGACGCTGGCCTTCCGCACTCACTCCGGCTAGGTGGATCCGCTCCGCGTCGCCGAGCTTGAGCGACGGCTCGGCTACCGGTTCCGCGACCCGTTCCTCCTCGAACAGGCGCTGACGCACGCCTCGTTTGCCAACGAGCACCCGCCGGCGGCCGATCAGGCGCGCCTGGCATTTCTCGGCGACGCCGCGCTCGGGCTCGTCGTCGCCGATCGTCTGATGGCTGACAACCCGGCCGCGACGGTCGGCGAGCTGACGACGCAGCGGTCGGCCCTGGTCACCGGCTCGTGTCTGGCACGGTGGGCGGCCGGGCTCGAGCTCGGCGCGCTGCTGCGCCTCGGCCGCGGCGAAGAACAGTCGGGCGGTCGAGCGCGTGATTCGATCCTGGCCTCGACGCTCGAGGCCGTCCTCGGCGCCGTGTATCGCGACGGCGGGCTCGACGAGGTGCGTCTGGTCATCGGCCGTCTGGCCGCGTGGTAGCCTGAAGTCATGCGCTGGTGGCCGATCCGGGCGCGCCGTCTTCCGGCGCCGCCCCCGCCCGACGAGATGCTCGTCACCGAGGATCGGCTGCGGCGCAACGTCGACGACGTTCTGGTCGTGCGCGATCGACAGATCCACGGCGGGATCGTCGTGTTCCGCGGCGAGCTGATGACGGAGCCCGCCCGCGCGCTCGATCTGCTGATCGATCGCTTCCGGCCGCTCGGCTATACGCCGTACCTCAGGGAAGAGGCGGGGCTCGTCACGCTCCAGGCGCTGCCGCTCACCGAGCCGACGACGCACTGGCGGGTCGGCGTGAACGTGGCCCTGTTCGTGCTGACGTGCCTGTCGACCCTACTCGCCGGGTTGTCGTTCGTCGGATCGCCGACGTTCGACGCGCTCCGGTCAGATCCTTCCGCCGCGCGGTTCCTGGCCGGCGTGCCGTTCGCGTTCACCTTGCTCGCGATCCTGGGCGTCCACGAACTCGGCCACTATTTCACGGCGCGCCACTATCGCGCCTCGGTGAGCCTGCCGTACTTCATCCCGGCGCCGTTCCTCTTCGGCACGCTCGGCGCGATCATCCTCATGCGCTCCCCGGCGCGCGATCGCAATTCGCTGTTCGATATCGCGGCCGCCGGTCCGCTCGCGGGGCTGGCCGTCGCGCTGCCCGCAGGATTGCTCGGCTTCGCGTGGTCGTCGGTCGTGCCGGTGCCGCAGGGCGGCTATCTCGCGTTCGGCGACTCGCTCCTCACGTGGGGGCTCTCCTATCTACGATTCGGTCACATCCCGCCGGGCTACATGCTGTTCACGCATCCGATGGCCGACGCCGCCTGGGCCGGCTTCCTCGTGACGGCGCTGAACCTGTTCCCGGTGGGCCAGCTCGACGGTGGACGGATCGCGTACGCCCTCTTCGGCCGGCGGCATCGCGCGATCGGCAAGGCCACGGTCGTCGGGCTCCTGCTCTTCGGCGCGGCGTCGTTCTTCTGGAGCCTGCGGGCGCCCGGCGGGGACGTCGTGTCGGCACTGACGGTGTCGCTGAACTGGTTCGTGTGGGCAGGCGTGATCTCGCTGCTGGTCGGCTTTCACCACAGCCCGCCTCTCGACGATCTCTCGCCGATCTCGCCGGGCCGCCGCATCGTCGGCATCTCGTGTCTGCTCCTGATGCTCCTGCTGATTCCACCCCCGATCAGCCCCCTCGTCGCTGTCCGCTAGGCAGGCGGCCGCCTGCCGCCGCTGAACACGCGCTGCTTGGGCCGATTCGTGACTTCGCAGGAGAGGGTACGCTAGTATTCTCGACATGCCGGGGCGGCTCGATCGCAAGCGGCTCGCGCAGCTCATCGAAAAGGGCGACGTCGACACTGTCCTGACCGTCTTCCCCGACGCGTTCGGCCGGCTCATGGGCAAGCGCGTCGTCGGCCGCTACTTCCTCGATCACGTCATCGACGACGGCGCCCACGCGTGCATCTATCTCTTCACCGTCGACATGGAGATGGAGCCGCTGCCGGGCTTCAAGCTCACCTCGTGGGAGCGCGGGTATGGGGACATGAAGATGGTCCCCGATCTGACGACCGCGCGGCTGATCCCGTGGCTGCCGAAGACCGCGCTGGTCTTCTGCGACGTCTTCACCGAAGAGGGCGAGCCGATCGAGGAGGCGCCGCGCTGGATCCTGAGGCGCCAGATCGAGCGGGCCACGGCGCTCGGCTACATCGTGAAGACGGCAGCCGAGCTCGAGCTCTACTGCTTCAAGGAATCGTTCGAGGAGGCGCGCAAGAAGCGCCACCACGATCTGACGCCGGTGTCGGGCTATCTCGAGGACTACCACATTCTGCAGACCTCGAAGGAGGAGCCGCTGATCCGGGCGATCCGCAACGGCATGGAAGACGCGGACGTCCCCGTCGAGACGTCGAAGGGCGAATGGGGGCGCGGCCAGGAGGAGATCAACCTGCGCTACGCGGAGGCGCTCGAGATGGCCGATCGCACCGCGCTCTACAAGCATGGGGCGAAGGAGATCGCGCACCAGCACGGCTCGGCCATCACGTTCATGGCCAAGTACGACATGACGGCGGCGGGCTCGTCGTTCCATCTGCACTCCTCGCTCTGGGACAAGACGGGACGCAAGTCGCTCTTCGCGGCCGCCGGTCGCGGGGCCAAGACCACGAGCACGCCGCTCTTCGGCCAGTGGCTCGCCGGCCAGATGGCGATGGCGCGCGACTTCGCGTACTTCTACGCGCCCGGCGTGAACTCGTACAAGCGCTACCAGTCGGGCTCGTTCGCGCCGACGCGGATCGTCGCCGGCTGGGACAATCGCACATGCGGCTTCAGGCTCTGCGGGGAGGGCGGCGGCTTTCGCGTCGAGAATCGCATTCCCGGCGCCGACGCCAATCCGTATCTCGCCTTCGCCGCGACGATCGCGGCGGGCCTCCACGGCATCGCGAGC
>Ga0207428_10000175_pt1 | contig 89715 bp, 94 predicted proteins | sample RhiMethybrSRZTD1_FD_187600 | JGI IMG/M metagenome (GOLD analysis project Ga0207428, IMG submission 187600) | Populus rhizosphere microbial communities from Tennessee, USA - Rhizosphere MetaG P. TD hybrid SRZTD1 (SPAdes) (version 3) | ecosystem: Host-associated > Plants > Roots > Rhizosphere >... | reverse complement strand
CCGAGGCTGCCGGATTTGGGGGCGTTCTTTCCATTCCACTGCTTTCGAAGGCAGGCCACCTGATCGGCGTGACATCCTCCCATTTCTCCGGTCATGCAAAACCGACCGACAGGGAAATGGATTTTGCGCGGGTCAGTTGCGACTTCGCGAGCGACGCCATCCTTGAGCTCCGCCGGCGTCAGCAGCAATAACTGCGTTGGACTATTGGCCCACAGCGAATTTCAATCAGTCCGATGGGCCAGAGCCGGATGGCGCGTTCGGTCCGGCATTGGTTTACTCCGGTGCGGGCAACGTTCTGAGCAGCTCGGCCAGTCTCTCGTAGTCAGTGGCAATCCTGAGCATGATTTCTCTTGCGTGCCGGTCATTGAACTCGGCCGTCAGCGCGCGGATCTCCTCGGAGCGAAACTCTCGGTAACGTGGCTCGTAGAGGCTCGCTACCATGACGCCTCAACGTCGTGCTGCCAGAGTATTGCTTGCGCGCGTGACAGGCAGCCTCATTGTTGTGCCGCCGGCCGCTGCCAGAACCAGACGGCGGCTAGCACGATCAGCGATCCGACGACAGCGGCCACCACATCGCGCAGCGAGATCGACACTTGATCGAGTGACGGAAACAAGCCGAAGGCGCGGAAGATCAAGCCGCCGACGAGCGCGCCGGCAAGCCCGACAGCGAGATTGCGCAGGAGACCGTGTCCTTTCCGGTCCCACGTCGTGATCAGGCCCGCGAGGCTGCCGCCGAGCAGGCCTACAATGATCCACACGATCAACTGGCTGGCGGACGGCATATGTCCGTCTCCTCACCCGAAGGTGTGCGCGAGAGGAGGGCGTAGTCTGCGCCGCAACGGCAATCTGCGACAGTTGGACCACGGTCCAATGCTCAGACGGACGGCTCCGGATAGTCGATTGCCGCGCCCCAATCTGACATCCCGTGCGACTTTTCCGCGCCTCGCTTGTCGCAACATCGGAAAGGCGCAACTATTCGCCCATCCGAATCGAGAGGGTATGACCATGCGCCAAATCGCACTGGCGATTGCTTTCCTTGCCGGGCTGCTTGCGGCGGCGCTTGCACAGAAAGCCGAGGTCGAAGCGGCAAACGCAAAGTGGATCGAGCTCTTCAACAAGGGCGATTTCGCCGGCGTCGCCTCACTCTATACCGAGGATGCATCTGTATTCCCGCCCGGCGCCGCGATGGTCAAGGGGAGGGAGGCGATCGGCGCGCTGTGGAAGGGTTTTGCCGAGCAGGTGACCGATCCGAGATCGACGACGCTCGACGTCAAATCGTTCGGGCCATCCGCTGCGCGCGAGATCGGGACCGTCAGCCTCAAAACCAAAAGCGCGACGCCGCAGGAGGTCGCCGCGAAATATGTGGTGCTGTGGGAAAAGGTCGGCGACGACTGGAAGATCGCGATCGACATCTGGAACGACGGCAAGTAGCGGGGGTGAGGATCTCCCGCGCCGCCTCCGGAAGCATTTGACCGGAGGATAGGACCGCAACAACGGCTGTTATTCAGCAGCCGCCATGGGCTTTCTGTTATCAATCGTTGAAGAAATAGGACGGGCTGGAAAAGCCACCGTAGCCAGCGGACATCGTCCAGCCGCTCAACGACTTGTGCCCCCTCACATCCGCCCTTTCGAGTGTGCTAGTTTAGGCGGGTACGACGCCTGTCCTGAGCCTCGGAGGAGGCAATGAGGCGGCGCGAGTTCATCATCCTTGTCGGCGGCGCGGCGGCTGCGGTGTGTTCTCTTGCGCGAGCTCAGACTCGGAGGGAACGGCCTCTCATTGCCACAATTGCATCGGGTACGCCAACTCAGCGCAAAGGTTTGCCGTTCCACGCATCGTTCTTGAACGGACTACGGGAGCTCGGATACATCGAGGGGCGCGATTTCGACATAGTCGTTCGACTTGCTGCCTCTAGCGAAGAAATGCCAAAGGCGGCGAAGGAGTTGATTCAGCTCAACCCCGACGTCATTTTTGCCGCCGCAAGCGTCAACGCGCTTGCCACCAAACGGGCAACTTCAACAATCCCGATCGTCGTTGCAGCGTTGGGAAACCCGGCTGCGCTTGGATTGTCGGAAAGCGATTTTCGCAGTCCTAGTGGCAACCTGACCGGCGTTATGCCCTATGTGCGGGGGCTACCTGCAAAGCAGCTTGAGATTGCGCGGGAAATCGTGCCCGGCGCGCAAAAGATTAGGATCGTTCATGACACGAGCGATATTAAGGCCACAGGACAATGGGACGAAATCAATGCTGCCGCCACAAATTATGAGATCAAGATCGTGATGGCGGATGCTCGGAGATCTGAGGATGTCGAACCGGCGTTCAGAAACTTTAAAGCAGAGCGTGTAGACGTTGTCGTCGTCCTCCAAGCGAACTTCTTAATCTTGGATCGAGCAAATATCGCCGCTGCCGCAGCGGCAACTCGGCTCCCGACCGTTTGTGGATACCGCGAACTCGTGGAAGCGGGCGCGCTCATTAGCTATGGAGTTGATCTTGTGGATTGCTTTCATCGCGCCGCAACGTACGTATACAAGATACTCAAAGGCACCCCGGTCGCCCATTTGCCAATTGAGTTCCCCACCAGGCTCGAACTCGTCATCAACCTCAAGACCGCGAAGGTGCTCGGCATCACCGTTCCACCCACGCTGCTCGCGCGCGCCAACGAGGTGATCGAGTGAATATCCGCTATTCGCCCTAAGCGGACATTTCAATCGCAGCGTCGAATGTGCGCTTTCGGGGGCGCAAAGCGGACACAGAGGTACGCACTATCAGAACGTGCCAAGCCTGGGCGCCTTGCGGGCGCCGCAGTCGTACTCATCTGTAATAGTAACGATTAGGCTCGCTGTAGTACCGGCGATAAGCGTCGCTATAGTAGTAGCGGGAACGGCCGCAAGGGTAAAAGTAGGGCAAACCAAAAGCCGCTGAAGGCCCCGAACACCAGCGAATGCCGTACCGGTGCTCTCCACGGACCACGCCGAGGCGATTGTGCGCGTTTGCAGCACTCGACAGTGTGACAACTGCGGTTGCGACGATAAGAGTTGTGGCTCGCAATGTGATACCCATGGCTATCGTCCTTTGGACTACATTCTCAGTATAGCAAAATAGCGCTCGCTGTTGACATCATGCCATCACCGCGCAGCGCCGACGAGGTGATATGATTGACGAAATGTCCGCTAACTGCCCAAAAGCGGACATTTTCGGTGCGGTTATTACGGTCGGCTCTTGAGTTGCGGTTTCATCACCCCATTAGGGGCATAGGTACCTAAAAGCGGTAACGTGCCGCGGAACTTGCGGACAGAGGCAATGCCAGAGGTCACTTTACAGGTCGCTTTCGCAATTTTTGTCGCGAAACTTTTTGACCCGTTTGCGGCCTTGCCAGCACTGGTCGCGGGATATTTCTGCCGGACTTGGTGGCAAGTCATCATTTCCGCAGCGGCGGTTGGAATAGTCGTCGAAATGATTCTGGTGGCATTGCAACAAACGCCCGGAATTCATCAAGGCCGACTCTTGATGGGTGTGTTGGCGGCCGGCGTGTGGTCCAACCTAGCTTTTGCCTTCAAAATTTGGCGTTTTAGGCTTGCTCGCAAGACGGGGGAATCCTAGTTCGTATTTCCGTGTGGCTGATTGGTCGCTCGCGTGCCGCTCCCAATCCAGACACGCCGAATAAATTCGAATTGGTGATCAATCTCAGAACGGCCAAGGCACTCGGCTCGCAAATCTGCCGAGCGGTGGTCGCTCCTGCCATCGAGGAAATGTCCGCTGTTGGCCCGGGCAAATATCCCATTTGCACCGTCTGATGTCTGCTTTCGGGGGTAGAGCGGACACCAGCGGACGTCGGCAATCATCACGTCGATGGACTAAGATCCGCTCTTTAGTGTTAGATTTCGACTGACGTCTTCCGGAGGGGGCACCGATGAAGCGGCGCGAATTTCTTGGGCTCGTCGCAGGTGGGATTGCAGGGCCGACTCTAGGGCAGGCTCAGCAGCAGACCGTCCCACTAATCGGCTTCCTGAGCAGCCGCTCCCCGGAGGATTCCAAGCCGCACCTGGCAGGCTTTCTTCGGGGCCTCGAGGCATTCGGATTCATCGATGGCAAGACTTTAAGGATCGAATATCGTTGGGCCAATGGACAATATGACCAATTGAGAAAGCTGGCGCAGGAATTGGCGGCGCTTCAGCCTGCAATCATGGTTGCAGCCGGGGGCGCCCCTTCTGCGCGCGCGGCAAAATCGGTCACGATGTCGATTCCGATCACATTTGTTGCCGGCGACTCTGTGACCGAGGGAGTGGTCGCCAGTCTTAACCAACCGGGAGCGAACATCACCGGCGTCGATCTGATGAGCGGCGAGCTCACGGGGAAGCGGCTCGGCTTGCTCACACAGATCCTTCCACCTGGCGGTGTTATTGGCTTTCTTACCAATACCAAAGGTGTTCAGAGCAGTCTGCGAGCCGAAGACTTTAGACTCGCGGCGGCCGGATCAGGACGAGAACCCCTGGTTGCCGGGGCCAGTACCGACGCAGAAATAGAAAGCGCTTTCTCGCTACTGGTTCAGAAACGAGTTGTCGGCATGCTTGTCGAAAACGATCCATTTTTCGACTCTCGACGTGAACGGCTCATACAGTTGACGCGCGAGCGCTCAATTCCGGCGATTTATCACATACGCGAATTTCCGTTGGCCGGAGGATTGATGAGCTACGGGGCCAATTTGGTAGACGCTTACAATCAAATGGGTGTTCAAGTTGGACGACTCCTGAAAGGCGCAAGCATTGCCGACCAACCTGTCGTCCGCCCAACGAAATTTGAGTTGGCCCTCAATATAGGCACCGCAAAGAGGCTTGGTCTCACGATCCCGCCGACAGTGCTGGCCATTGCTGATGAGGTTATAGATTAAGCCTGGCCACGAGGTCCGCTAATGGCCCTTGTTTTGCCACGCCGAATGTCTGATTTCGGAGGTAAAGCGGACATCTGTTCCAAAAGCTGCAGACTGGAAAGAGACATAGTGTGACAGCCATCACTTCCTAAGTTGTGAGCGTGCGGTATGTGTTGATGGGGTGGCGTTCACGCACCGGAGACTAAGAAAAATGGGAAGGAAGCCAAACCAGATCTGCGCGCACTGCAACCAGCCTATCGCCAGGCCGCGAAAGCCTCGGCATGTGGGCTACGATGGATGGCTCAAAGGCCATGTACCACTCATCATCGCCATGCACAAAGACGGCCAGAGCGTCGATGTCATACTTGATGTGCTGGCAAGCAAAAAAGACGTGATGCTCCACTATTGCGACAACCCTAATTGGAAGATCCCTCTTCGCGGAACGATCATCTACATTCTGGCTCGTCACGGGCTTCAATATCATGGCGCCGCTGCCAAACGCACCATACGCAAGTCTGTCGCTACAACCCAACTGATAGAAAATGAAGCAGCGTAACTGTTCGGGCTCAGTGTTGCTCCGTTGAACGAGTGCCAGGGGCGGACACATTTTTGATTTAAACAGAGCCCCGGGCAATTTCTCGGGGTTTTTCTTTTGAGGGAGCCGAGCTTCTAAATGTCCGCTATTGGCCCTAGCGAACATCGCATTTGCACGTCTGATGTCTGCTTCTGATCCTTAGGGGACATTTTGCCCCTGGTCTGTTTCCGCTCCCTCTCTTCCAATGCAAGCGAAGGATCGATTAACTGTGGCGATCGTCTCAATTGTGGCCGCGAACGGGAACAGCGCTATGGGAAAAGATCGTCTTGCTGCTTTCAGCGATGGCGTCATTGCAATCATCATCACCATTATGGTGCTGGAATTGAAGGTGCCGCACGGCGCAGGCTGGACCGCGCTTGTTGCAGTGCTTCCGCATTTCGTCAGTTACGTTTTGAGCTTCATCTATGTGGCGATCTACTGGAACAACCACCACCATCTTCTTCATACCGTGACACGGGTCGATGGCCTCATTCTTTGGGCCAATTCATTTTTGCTGTTTTGCCTGTCTCTCATCCCGGTTGCGACAGCCTGGATGGGCGAAAATTTCCTGGCCTCGGTACCCACCGCCGTATATGGCGTCGCATTGTTGTTGCCGGCTATTGCATACCTCCTCCTTCAAAAAGCGATCATGCGAAAGCAGGGAGCACATTCCGTGCTCGCTGCAGCCCTTGGCAACGACCTGAAAGGCAAGATTTCGCCGTTGCTGTATGCTGCGGCGATTACCCTTGCGTTTATCGCTCCCTGGGTTTCGATCCTCATTTACGCTCTGGTCGCCGTGATGTGGCTCATTCCCGATCGCCGCATCGAAAATGTTCTGCGCGAAGGTTGATCGGGATTGATGGAGGCCCGCTATTGGCCAGGAGTCTCGTCATCGGTTTGCTAGAGGAGCCGGGCACCGGTGGAGGAGGGCGAAACTACACTACTTGTACCTTCGTATAGGCGCATTGCCCAGAGATACAATAGCCCTTTGGGCTTGGAGCTGATTTCGTCACCGACATGAATTGGTCGCTGCATACCGCGAACCGCACCACCCACCTCAAAATTGTCGCGGTCGGACTTGCTGCTGCCATCATGATCGCCGTCATCGGAATCTCTGCCCGCGAACTCAATCTTGGCACGGACATCATGGCGGCGCAGACCCAGACCGTAATCAAGGCTGGTGGCCCGATAGTTTTCACCGACCGCAGCGGTCCGGTTGTCCGCTAGCTCGACCCTACCTCGTTCGACTTGGGGGCATCTATACGCAGAATACCGGCCTTCGGCCGAGCAACTGCATGAGTGAACCGCCTGATCGCAGCGTACGCATTACCCTCATCATTATTATTCTTGCAATGGCCGCGATCCTAGTTGGCTACTATCTTCTACAATAATTTTTCCGAAGGCCGAAAAAACGTTTCATTTGGAGCGGCGGCCGTGGCTTATCGAAAGATGTTTGGGCATATCGCCTGACGGCGGCGAGATATGCGTCGACGATGTCCGCCAAGTTATCACAATGACCAAGCGGCCTATACCTATGTCTTATTCGGCAGCAGGCTTTTTGTGATGCCGAACACAGCTAGCCGTGTGTCCGGCGCCTAAAAGAATTGGTCAAGGGCGAGGCGACAAGATGCCAACCGCGCTCAACGAGAGTGTCAACATGCGGTTCAAAGCTGAAGAACTTGGTCGGTCTGTCTACCGTTCGTGGTCGGGTTTGATTAGAAGAATGTTCATGGTCGTATTCGTCTCATACCGGCCCGAGCGACACTACATGCGCGGACCTGGGCCGAAGTGGCGAGAGAAGCATGCGCGCCCGCAGTCCGACTGCTTTTGACATTTTCTTGTCGAGCTCAGGCGTAGCGCAGGTCGTCCTTTGCGAGTAAAACAGACATAGAATGGACCTGATTTATCTCGTCTCGATCTGGCTGCTTCCGGTCCTTATCGCCATTACTTTTCATGAAGCAGCGCACGGCTATGTTGCTCGCTTCCTTGGTGATGATACGGCATTCCGACTTGGCCGTGTCAGTCTAAATCCCCTCCGGCATATAGATCCATTTGGAACAGTGCTTTTGCCGGGGCTCTTGCTGCTTGCACGATCGCCGTTCTTGTTTGGATACGCCAAACCGGTCCCGGTTAATTTTCGCGCCCTTCGTAATCCCCGTAGCGGCATGGTGCTTGTGGCGGCGGCCGGGCCCGCAATGAACATCTGCCTGGCAATTGTTGCTGCCTTGAGTTTTCATCTTCTGGTCTATTTGCCCGCAACGATCGCGCAGTGGGTTGCGCTGAATCTCAAGAATACCCTTGTCATCAATGTCGTCCTGGCGGTCTTCAATCTATTCCCCCTGCCGCCTCTCGACGGCGGGCGGATTGCGGTTGGAATTCTTCCCAATGCTTTGGCCAAGTATCTTGCTCGTCTCGAGCCTTACGGGATGATCGTTCTTATTGGACTGCTCATTTTCCTGCCTCTGTTGGGTTCACAATTGGGTTTGGATCTTGGTTTTGTTTCACGCCTCATCTCTGCCTCAACGGATGCCGTTATCGGTATCATTCTTCGATTGACCGGCAATATCTAGATTGACCCAAAGCGGAAGTGCCCGCCGCTTCGCGTCTAACGGTCATTGCCCCAAAGGGTAATTTCGCCTCGCAAATTGGCAGGTCACACTCCGTTTACACTTAAGCAGCGCACGATGAGGCAGTGCGATGGAAGAACTTGGCCAACTTGTCGCTGGGCTCGAAGGCTTTGTTCGTCATTATGGTGCATTCGCGGTAATGCCAATTCTGGCGATCGAAGCCGTGGGCGCGCCAGTCCCCGGCGAGTCGCTTTTGATTTTTGCGTCAGTTCTGGCCGGTCGTGGCGAGATGTCTTTATCGGCTCTCCTAGCGTTTGCGTGGGCGGGCTCGGTCATAGGTGACAATTTAGGCTATCTGATTGGTCGAAAGGTCGGACGAGGGGCCGTCTTGCGTTACGGCGCAAAGGTCGGCCTCACTGACGAGCGCTTCAGCCAGATCGAAAGGACGTACATCCGCTACGGTTACGGTGCGGTGTTGTTCGCCCGGTTCTTCAGCATCCTACGCCAACTCAACGGCATCCTGGCGGGAATGCTGGGAATGTCATGGTGGCGTTTCGTGCTGTTCGATGCGGTTGGTGCAGCGCTCTGGGTCATGGTTTGGGTATTCGCCCCTGCCTATCTAAGCGAGCACCTGACCGTCATCATCGCGCTGGCGCATCACACTAAAGTGGTCGTCAGTGTCCTGGTCGCGGCTGGTCTGACTCTGGTCCTTGGCTATTTCATCCGGCGACTTCGCGTTGCAGGCAGGACAGCACGGCAATGACTGCAGGTGGATGGCGATGAACGACGTTGTGCCGAATGATAAATCGGTTGCTTCCGCGACGCCTCCGGAGCGGCAGCTGCCGGGTATCAGTGGCTGGCTGAAGGAACTGCCATACGGCGTTGTCCTGGTCCTTACCCTCATTGGCGTCGCCTATACAAGCTTCACGAAACGGCCGACGACAGCCTATTGGGAGTTTCTCGTGCCTGTGACCGGGGCGCTCTGCATTTGGAGCGGTTGGCGATCCGCGCGCGAAAAAAAAGAAGAGCTCCGCCTGATCTGGACCCAGGTCGCGCATTGGCTCGCCTTCTTTGCCGCCATGAATCTCCTGTTGCTACCCAGCGTACAAGACATGGTGAATGCTGATGCAACCGGCCTCGCTATTCTTCTCCTGCTGGCTCTCGGCACCTTTGTCGCTGGTGTGCACATTCCGGCGTGGGAGGTTTGCATACTCGGCGTCGTCATGGCGCTTTTCGTGCCGGCGATCGCCTGGATCGAGGAGGCCGCGCTGATCGTACTGCTCGCCCTAATTGTCCTGATTGGTGCGGGGATGATGTTTTGGTGGCTCGGAAGCAAAAGGCATGCGTGACCTATCAAAGCGAACATCGGCCTGGCAGGGCGAAATGCGCGCCAACAATGCACTTGCTCGCTGTCAAGCGGGCACCGGCCGATCGAAAATAAGGGGCCGGAAGTTATGCCGGATGATTTGCCTGCCCCTTCTTTGGCGGAGGCAACGACAGGGTGTCTTCAAATACAGTTTTGATCAGCGAGTGGTCCGACAGGTATCTATGGTACTGAGTAACGACCGATTTTGCTTCCCTTAGCGTGGCAAGCCGCCACTGAATTTCCAAATTCTCATTTCCCGCAATGCTCTCTACAATTCTGCGTTCCTCTACAAGCAATTTGAATTCATTTGGTTGATCGACGTCTTCGGCGTTGCCGTTAAGGTGGGTTGCGAAATCGATGCGTCCCGTCGGCACCCAGTCGCGCTTCACGACTCCCTGGTAGGGCGATCGGTTATCATGCTTCCCGTTTACTTTGGACAGGAATGTCATCACATGCGCCATCTTTTTCTCCTTATCAAAACCGCCAACGGATCCTGGATGCGCACAGGAGTATACTTGCCGCGATGTGCTGCCCAGCGGTAACGGAATGGGTCGGGTCGATTGCGCTGCATATTCGTTAATGAGCGCGTATGTCCGCTTCGAAGAACAATAGAGACATCGCGTTGGACTTGTAGCGATGTCCGCCAACTATTGTTCCACCGGTCAAGACCATGAGGTAACCGGCTGCGCATATCGACTCAGCCGTGCCTGTTAGTATCAACCGATGTTTGAGCAGTTCGTTCAATATGTCCGAGGTGAGTTGCGTTTTCTCGCGGAGGCTCCGCTCGTCTTTGGCGCGGCCCTTCTGTTCCTGGGGACAATAATCTGGGCGGCGCTGAAATGGCGCTATTCGGCAAGCATTGACCACAGGAATCGCATCATCGCGCTCTACAAGGCGCGCCTAAACGGTGCGACGCCAGATGAAGCCAAGGTCAAGATGGACAGCCTTGAGGGGCAGGTGGTCAGCCTCAAAAACCGCGAATGGCCAAAACTTGCGCCGGCCGCCGTGACAGATTTCGAAAATATCCTGGCATCACAAGGAACTCACGTCGTTGCTGTGGTCCCGCAGGACAGAGATTCGGTTTTTTTGGCTCGCGACCTGGTCGACGCGTTCAAGCGCATTGGCTGGAAAGCAAGGCGCGATACGAGCATGAGTGACCTCCCGGACGGATTGAGCGTTTGGCCGGAAGATGATGTGGCCCGCGCGATATGCAACGCGCTGACGATGGCCACCGGCGCGCTCGTGACGCTTAGAAATGACCAACATCTTAAGGAACAAGGTACTTATGCCATTGGCATAGGGTACAAGCTAGACTGACAGCGGCAAAGGCCGTCGTTCTGCAAGCGGGCGACGGCCTTACCATGTCCGCCCGTCGAACCACAGGTCTGGGTAACGCAGCGAAGAATTGGACCGCGCTAGCCACGTGGCGTGTGATCTAATGAAAGCGTCGACCATCATCGTTGACGTGAACCTGGGTCACCATGGACACCCCGCTGCTCTGGCACATCCCGCTCTCGCACTACAGCGAAAAAGTGCGCTGGGCGCTCGATTACAAGGGCATCGCGCACCGACGCCGCGTGCTGGGCCCCGACTACATGATCCGCGTTTGGCGCGCGACGGGTCAGTGCAAGCTGCCTGTCCTGTGGCTCGATGGCCGGGCCATCGCCGATTCCACGCGCATCATCGCTGCGCTTGAAGAGCATTACCCCGACCCACCGCTTTATCCGCGCGATACCACAACGCGGCAGCGCGCGCTCGCACTGGAGGACGATCTCGACGAGTCGCTTGGCCCGGCGCTGCGCGCGGCTATCGTGACGCCGTTGTTTCAGCGCGATCCAGACATTGCGCTGCGCGTGCTGACAACGGGCATGGGCGGCAAGGCCTACCGCACGCTGCGGCCGCTGCTCCGGATGTTTCCATCGTTCTACCGATTCCGTCATGGAATCAGCGAAGGCAATTTGGAGAAGGATCGAGCCATTGTTGCGGCCGCGCTCGACCGCATCGAGCACGAACGGCAAGGTCGCGCTTATCTCGCTGCCCAGGCCTTCACCATCGCAGACCTCACGGCCGCCGCACTGCTGGGGGTGATCCTGCAGCCTCCGGAGATTCAGTACCCGCTGCAGGTGGACCTGCCGCTGTATGTGAAGGACTACCGCACCACACTGCTGCAGCATCCAGCCGCGCAATGGGCTGCCGGCATCTATCGCCTGCACCGCGGGTACTCCGCGGAAATAAAGCGCATGGCTGCGCCTTAGCGCTTGAGAAACTGGTTTTCGTTTCTTTCCGATCACGCTTTCGAGGCGCCGCGGAGCGCCGACGGGTTGATCGATTAACCGCCAATGGCCGCTTGTGGCGCTGATGTTCCGCTCGCGCTAACACGATGGCCACTCCAGGCGGTTATAGATAGCCTCGCCTTGCGCCTTAGCTCCCTTCCGAGCCGCCCGCGTGTGTTGATACGATGGCGTGTCTTCAATCTTGGGGGCGAAGGTGAGGCGACGCGAGTTTATTGGCCTGCTCGGTGCTGCGACGTGGGCGGTCTGTGCGCGGGCCCAAACGGGCAAGACCTCGCGGATTGGATTCCTCGGCCCCTCGTCGCCATCCCAGGAGGCTCATGTTGTAGGCGCATTTCGACAGAAGCTTCGTGACCTGGGGCATGTCGAGGGCGATACATTCGTCATCGAATTCCGTTGGGCGGAGGGGCGGGATAGTCGCCTGCCAAGCTTGGCAGGCGACTTGGTTCGCCTTAGGCCGGACGTGATTGTAACCACCGGGACACCTGGCTCGCTGGCAACCAAACGAGCGACCAGCACAATCCCTATTGTATTCGCATCAAGCGGCAATCCAGTGGCAGCTGGGCTCGTTCCCAGCTTTTCGAGGCCAGGTGGCAACGTCACTGGCTTTACTGTTTCCGGGCCGGAGCTGGAGGGCAAACGCGTACAGCTATTGAAGGAAGTGGTTCCACAGCTTTCCCGCGTAGCGGTGGTGTGGAATTCGGCCAATCCTGCAATTTTGGACTTTTACCAGCAGACGCGGGCAGCCGGCGCTGCCCTGGGTTTTGCGGTTGAACCTAATATCGAGCTAAGTCACGCCGATGAATTCAAAGCGGCTTTCGCAACAATCGCCAAAGCCAAACCTGATGCCATGATTGTCCTTGCGGACCGCTTTTTGCTTGCGCATCGGTCGGAGATTGTCAATTTTGCGGCAGCAAACCGACTGCCTGCGGTCTACCCCTATAGGGCATATGCGGATGCCGGAGGATTCCTATCCCACGCACCAAACGACCTTGATCAGTTCCGCCGCACGGCGATCTATGTTGACAAAATACTCAAAGGTGCGAAGCCCGCCGACCTTGCGGTTCAAGAGCCCATCAATTTTGAACTCGTCATTAATCTCAAGACGGCGAAGGCGCTGGGTATCGAGGTGTCGTCACAACTCCAACAACGCGCAGATGAAGTGATTGAATAAGTAAACCAATGTCCGCTAGCGCTCTGACAGTCTGTTCGCGCTGGCGAATATCCAACCGACGGGGCTCCAAACCAGACATCTAAAATAACGCGGCTATTTGCCTCTAACGCCAAGGTTGATTTGTTGTATCGGTAGCAGTCAAAAGTTGGAGTCCCTCAGGAAGCATTTCGAGGCTGCGTTGACTGAACCAATCTTACTCTTCGGAATTCCAATCGACTTCGTCTTGTTTGGGCTGACCTTGCTCGGCATCGCGTTATTTCATCGCCACACCTTGCCGATTGCTATTGCGGGTCTTGCTGTCATTACCGTTTACAAACTGATTTTCACCGGCTTTAAAGACGGCGCCGGTTTTACTGGCCTCGGCCTCCATTTTATTCACGAATTTTCGCTACTCGCTAATCTTTTTCTTCTGCTGATGGGATTTGCGCTTTTGTCGCGTCATTTTGAAGAGAGCGCCATCCCGGATGCGATGCCTGCGCTGCTACCTGACGATTGGAAGGGCGGCGTCGTGCTGCTCGCGATTGTGTTTGTGCTGTCAAGCTTTCTTGACAATATTGCTGCGGCGATCATCGGCGGCACCGTTGCGCGCCACGTATTTCGCGGAAAAGTCCATATCGGCTACCTCGCTGCGATTGTTGCTGCGTCAAATGCCGGGGGCTCTGGCAGCGTTGTCGGAGACACGACAACGACAATGATGTGGGTTTCGGGGGTAAGCCCGCTCAGTGTGCTCGAAGCCTATGTTGCCGCAATCGTTGCGTTTGCGATCTTCGCCGTGCCTGCATCCTTGCAACAGGAACGGCATTCGCCCATGGTCAAGCACGCGCGCCACGGTGTGGCGATCGACTGGATGCGAGTATTTATCGTTGCAGCAATTTTGATTGTCGCGCTCTTGGTGAACGTTGTCACCAACCTGCACTTTCCCGAACTACTTGGCCGAGTCCCTGTCCTAGGTTTGTCGGTATGGGCGGTTGTGTTTGCAACGGCTTCATTGCGGCGGCCGGATTGGAAAGTGCTGCCAGAAACCTTCAAAGGGACGATTTTTCTGCTCGCCCTCGTTACGGCAGCCTCAATGATGCCTGTTGAGGAGCTGCCGGCTGCATCGTGGCCCACCGCGCTGGGTCTCGGCTTCGTTTCCGCCGTATTTGACAACATACCGCTCACCGCTCTGGCGCTTAAGCAGGGCGGTTATGACTGGGGCTATCTCGCCTACGCGGTTGGATTTGGCGGCTCAATGATCTGGTTCGGTTCTTCAGCCGGCGTAGCCTTGTCAAACCAGTATTCGGAGGCAAAGTCGGTCGGTTCCTGGCTACGCCACGGTTGGCATGTGGCGGTCGCCTATGTGGTCGGGTTTTTCGTCATGCTGATTCTTATCGGATGGCATCCCGACGATCGGAAACAGAAACAAACTACACGAGATCATCGAATAGTTGGAATGCTGCTGTCGGCCCGATAACGGAGATTTCGTGCGCACCAACAAATCTCTGCTTTCGGTGGTAAAGCGACATCGAGCACGCTCACCGCATGTCTGCTGATGATATGTTTTGTCATTCTGGAGCAAGCTATCCAGCGGAAAGTGCGTACGGCTTCCGGAGGGTTCGCTATGCAGTCCGAAAAGCAGGCTTCCGAAATAGCAGACGCATTGAAATCCGAACTTCGCCAGACCTGGGAGAAGGCTGCGCCTGGCTGGGCAAAGTGGGAACACATATTTTCCGCGGGACTATCCACCGCAACTGGAACGCTCCTCGATGCGGCCGGCATCCGGCCTGGTATGCGAGTTCTTGATTTGGCTTGCGGTGCCGGGAGCCAGACCATCGAGGCGGCCAAACGCGTTGGGCCTGATGGCGGCGTAGTCGCCTGCGATATCTCCTCCACCATGCTTGATCAGGTGCGCAAAAATGCCGCCGCGGCGGGTTTGCAAAACGTCGAAACACTCGAATGCGCGGCAGAAGAACTGGATGAAACGCTGCCGCCGTTCGACGCGGCGATCTGCCGATTGGGCCTGATGCTTTTTCCATCGCCGGGCACGGCTTTAAAGGCCATGCAGCACGTATTGAAACCGGGCGCAAGATTTGCGGCCCTGGTCTTTACTACGCCTGCCAATAATCCCTTTATGGCGCAAACAATGGCCATCCTTCTGCGCTGTGCGGGCAAATCGCCGCCCAAGCCCGGGCAGCCCGGAATATTTGCTCTTGGAGGAAACGGGATTTTGGAAAACCTGATGCAAGACAGTGGACTTGTGCAGGTTCAGGTGAAGCCCGTGACGGCATGGCTTAGCCTGCCAAACGCCTCTGATGCCTTGGAGATGATGCAGGAGGCCTTCGGCGCATACCGCGCGGTGGTCGCTGAGCTCAGTGATGAGGAAAAATCCAAGGCTTGGGGCGCAGTATACGCATGCCTAAAGCAGTTTGAGCGTATCGACGGCTTCCAGACCCAGTTCGAATTCATTATCGGGTCGGGCTCGAAGGAATCTTAGATTTTTGTCGCGATTCGGCGCCGGTGGGGCAGGTGAGGGATTCGAAACTGCCACCCGCTGTGCGCCTATCCAAGCAGCAAGGTCATAAGTCCGCAAAGTATTACGCCGCCAAGGAGCATCGACCAGTCCGAAGGCTTTAGGGCAAACAGCCTGCCTTCGCTCACTACGTACGCAAGCATCGCAGATCCCCGCTGACGAATTGTTCCGTGGGCCACACCATAGCGATTGCCTGCGGTGACGGCTGTAGCGCCGAGGGCACAGAGGGGGTGATTCGGCGGGTTGTTTGCTATTGATCGCGGCAGTGTGACAGATTCGTCACGGCGCCACGTAGATGCCACGTTTCGGTGGCGCAGCGCGTGTTAAATTTCGTTTCCACTAAGAACTACGGCGCTAACTATCTGCCGATGACCCAAAGTGCACAATGCAGTCTGATCGAAGTCAGGAGTTGGATTACGCGAGTTCAGGCGCATCCATTTTCGGCTTGGGTTTTATCGATTTCTGCGATGATCAGCTTGGCTTCGGCCACCGCGCGCCGCACGAAGTCATGGACGCTCATGTCGCTTGGTATTTCATACCGTTGCTTTGCGTCTTTCGATCCAAGCTGGCTCATTTTTGCCCCATTGTGACCAAACGCAACGGTGCGCTGATTTGGTGAACAGGTACTTAAAACTGCAGCATTAAGCGCTGGTTAACCATATTAATTTAATAGAGTGGCAAAGATTGGAGAGCGCAGCAGTGCCCACAGCGTCCAATCCCTCTCGACTTGCCCTTCCAGTCAGCGTCGTCGCTTTGAGAGCGCAGGCTTACTCGCCTGATGATAGGACCGTGGTCATTTCGTTGACGACGAAATACTCAACCGCTGAACGAACGTACTCAGTGCCGCTTGAATGTTTTGATGATCTTGTCGTGGACCTTCAGAGGCTGAATGCTTTGGACGCGTCGTTTTAAAAGCTCCTAAACACAACCAGCGAGGACGAACGCGTATGACGTGCAATATTGACCACGACGCAGAGAACGCAATCCCGATGTTCCTATGCGTGGCGTGCAATCGCGAAATCAATATCACCGCAGGGAATCGTCAAACACCCGAAATGGCCAGCGCCATCTGCGCAGCGGTCGACCGAGTCCGGCCGTTGGAACGGGCAGCCCACGTTCGATAGACAACGCCATGCCAAGGTATAAGGCTAGGCAGCCGCCTTTCGACTTCGCTGATTAGACGCTTTCTTCGCGTCCATGTCCTGCTCGAACTGACTTGCAAGCCGGAGAAAGCCCCTAACCAAGTATTGGTACTCAGCCCTCAGTTCGGCATCGTCTATCGTTTTCGCTTTCTCGCGAAGCACCTCAGCCAATTTTCTACACTCAACGCTGGGTTTCATGCTTAACCAATAGAGAAATGACCCGACCGTTGCCCCTATGTCGGGTACCGACCATGAATTTAATCTGGAACCAATTGCGGAGATCATTATGACACCGCACTGGCAGGCTTCGGCCCTGCGTCAAAGGATCGCTCACCGTCAGCTATGAGCAGCGGCTTTGTCTCGAAGCTGAACGCCGCCGAATCCGAACCAGACGTCGCGCTAGCTCGATGACCTTACTGCGCCGACCTTCCGGGTCTAAGGTAACCGATAACCCGTTTGGCCAAAGGAAGATCGAGGACGCCATGACCAAAGAGCTTACGAAACGCGATGTGCTCAGGGGCGTTGGTGCGCTTAGCTTCAGCGCCTTTGCCGTTCGGGTCGCTGCAGCGCCTGCGGCGGAAGCGGTTACTCCCGCCTTGATCGAGGCGGCGAAAAAGGAGGGCAGGGTTTCCTTTTATACGGCGATGGACTTGGAGTTCGCTGAACGGTTTGGCAAGGCATTCGAGGCAAAGTATCCCGGCATTGCCGTGCGCGTGGAACGATCCGGCGCCGAGCGGGTCTTTACTCGCATCGCACAGGAATATTCCTCCAACATCCGCGCCGTCGACGTTGTCAACACCTCCGACCAGGCCCATTGCATCATCTGGAAACGCAACGACTGGCTCGCGCCTTATTTGCCGGAAGAGGTCGTAAAGCATTACGACAAGCGTTACTACGACCCCGACGGGCTGCAAGTAACGACACGCATTCTGATCTCTCCGCTCGCCTACAACACCAATCTTGTGAAGAAGGAAGATGCACCGAAAGGCTTCAAAGACCTGCTCAATCCGAAATGGGCGGGCAAGCTGGTCAAAGCGCATCCGGCCTATAGTGGCACGATCATGAATGCGACGTTCGAGATCGCGCGCGATCTCGGCTGGGACTATTTCGTGAAACTGGCGGCGCAGAACGTCATGCAGGTCCAGTCGGCCACCGACACGCCGAAGAGGATTTCGATCGGTGAGCGGGCGGTCATGGTGGACGGCGCGGGCTACCTTGTCATCCGCTACAAGGAGGCGGGGCAACCGGTCGATATAATTTATCCTGAAGAGGGCACCCCGCTAGCCACCGGCCCAAGTGCGGTCTTTAGGGCCGCCCCTAATCCGAACGCCGCTCGGCTGTTTCAGAACTGGATGCATTCGCGTGAGGCCCAGCAGATACTCGTCGACTACGCCCGCCAGTACTCGCCACATTCCCAGACAGTGGAAAAGCCTGGCGTCCGCAGGCTCGCGGACATCAGGCTGATGAACGAAGATCCGGAAGGTGTGCTTTCGCAGGCGGAGGCGGTCAAGAAGCGGTACGCAGAGATTTTCAAGGTGTGATGACAAAGCGTTCGCTCGCGGAACCACGCGTTCAAATGGCGCCCGGCGAGAATAAAGCCGACACCACTTTGACCTTGCCTAGCACCCGGTGTGACCCTTGGTTTAAGGCGGCAAGCGCTGCACTTATTGCAAGCTCAGTCACCATCCGTATCGATAATGCCGATATCGGTGATGATAGCGACGCGGGTGATAATACCGGTACGGCTGGTATGCATATCCCCCGTAACCAACGGGAGGGTAGGTGCCGCTCACCGGTTTGCCGTAACTGTCGCCATATCCAGGCGCGTAGGCGCCGAAATTGGGAAGGCTTTGGGCGAACGAGATAGCTGTCGCGCTCAAGAGCACCGCCAATGTCAAAACGATCGTCTTCATGATCCAGTTCTCCGATGTCGATTCATTGGAGAACCGGGAAGGCGGCGGTTGTGTTCCTAAGGTTCTCGGACAGAGTGATTCAAGTTCCCTAGAAAAATGGCCGGGGGAGACGACCGGCGCTAGCAGACGTTTTTCAATTCGGCTGCAAAGCGGACATCACCGACACGCAGAATGGTCGCTAAGGACGGGGATCAAACTTTGCCCGAGCCCCTTCCAGCGTGCCCACAAGAGGAGGTAGAATGATACAGGCTGAACCGTAGGGGGCTGGGGATGAGACGGCGCGAGTTCATCAAGTTGTTTGGCGGAGCGGCCGTCGGGTGGCCGATTACTGCGTACGCGCAGCAATCCACAGGAACGCGGAGGGTCGCCGCGCTTATGAACATTGCTGAAAAGGATCCGCAATCTCTAGTTTGGGCCTCGGCTTTCGAGCGTGGTTTGCGGGAGCAAGGCTGGTCGCTCGGAAACAACTTGCAGATCGAATATCGCTGGGCCAACGACGAAAACCTTTACAGGAGATTTGCGCACGAGTTGATTGCACTTAGTCCCGACGTTGTGCTGGCGGTGAGCGGATCAAGCGCAACAGCGCTGCAGGAGGTGACCAAGACGATTCCCGTTGTATTCATGGGAACCAGCGACCCGGTCAATCGCAGACTGATCACCAGCATGGAAAAACCTGGCGGCAACGTCACGGGATTTATCGAGTTCGAATCCAGCATAGGCGGAAAGTGGCTGGAACTGCTCAAGCAAATTGCACCGAGCGTGTCGCGAGTGGCGGTTATCCGTGATCCTACGCGGTTTGCCTGGAGAAGTCTGCTGGCCGCGATTGAGAAAGCGGCGCCTTCATTCGAGGTGGAGGTGAGTGCGATCGATGCACGCGGCGCTATGGAGATGGAGCGTTTGATAACTGCATTTGCAGGCAGTTCGAATGGTGGTCTGATCGTAACGCCGAGCGCTTTTTCGGCAATCTTTCGGGAGCGGATCATCGCGCTTGCCGCTCGACTTAAACTACCTGCAATCTACTTCAGCCGATACTTTGTGGTTGACGGCGGTCTGATGTCCTATGGGCCCGATACAATTGACCAATTTAGGCGCGCCGCAGGCTACGTCGATCGCATCCTTAAGGGTGAAAAGCCTGCCGACATGCCTGTTCAAGCGCCGACCAAATTTGAACTCGTGGTCAATCTCAGGGCCGCCGAGAGGATAGACCTTAATATTCCTACGCGAATTCTCGATGTCGCCGACCACGTGATCAGATAATTGAGAACCGTCCGGCTAACATCCGTGTAACGGACATTTCGTTAGGCGCCAGGACTGTCTAGCCCTTGAGTCCAAACAAGCGGCGATGCCCGACGGAGTACCCTAGTTGCCTTTAACCCCCGCCGCTTTGATAACCGTGTCCCATCGTTTCACCTCGGCGGAGAGATGTGATTTCAGCGCATCGGGCGTTGCAAGTGCAGAAGCAACAGGCTCGGTGCCGAGCGCCGAGAATCGCTCAATCACTTTCGGATCTTTAATGGCAGCCTGCAGTGCGGTTACGAGTTTGTCTGAAACGTCTTTCGGCAAACCCTTTGGCGCCCACATAGCGTGCCACGCCGAGACCTCGAAGCCCGGGATCGCGCCGCTGTCGAGAGTCGGTAAATCTGGAACCGACGAGACTTTGAACTTCGTCGTCACGGCGTAACCTTTGACCTTGCCTTCTTTGATCTGGTTGGTGGTATTGGTCGTCTGGTCGCACATGAAATCGAATTGACCGCTTATCAAGTCGTTCATCGCTGGACCGGTGCCGCGGTAAGCGACTCCCTGCATCTGCGCTCGAATTTCTTTCATAAAGATCAGAGCACACAAGTGCGAGGCCGAGCCGACGCCTGCGTGGCCATAAGTGACCTTGCCACCTTCTGACCGTATCCAATCCAGGAGTTCCGTCACATTCTTGGCCGGAACGGCGGTTTTGGAGACCAGCGTCATCGGCACGTCGGTGATGCGGCCGAGATGATCGAAATCGCTCACGACGTCGTACTTGAGGCCCTCGTAGAGGGCAGGAGCCGTAGCCTGGGCAATGTGCCAGACAGCGATTGTGTAGCCGTCGGGCGCTGACTTGGCGACGCGGGACATGCCGATCGTACCCCCAGCACCACCGATGTTCTCGACGATCACGGTCTGGCCGAGTGTCCTGCTCATTGATTCGGCGACGAGACGCGCAACCGTATCCGTAGGGCCTCCCGCTGCTGCGGGAACGACGAGCGTGACCGACCTCGCCGGAAATGCGGTTTGCGCTGACGCTATGTTTGGCGTCTCCGCAGTCATGAGGGCGATTGCGCCGAGCAACAGCGCGCGAGGAAACAAACCCATGGCCAAACTCCTCGAGTTCGTAACGGTGCGCCCTTTTTGTTGGACGCTTACCCCTTCTCTAAAACGGTCAGACTCCAGCCGCAATTATGATCGACCGGCGGGCAGCGATGGAATAGCGCCGGCATGTTACGCCACGGCTCTTTGCCCTGAGCGGACATTTCGTCGCGCCGCCAAATGTCCGGTCTCCGGGCGGCGCACATCGCGCAAATCCCATCGCGACGTCCGCGCGCCCAGCGGATCATTTCTGAATTTCCACCCTTTCCCTGTATCCTTTTGAGTCTGTAGAATTTTCCTGCCAAAACCGGGGACGACTTTGGGACGTCGTGAAAAACCAGATGGAAATGGCCCGAAAGCGCGGGGTCGCAAAACCACGCGCAGAATAGTCAAGCCATCCTCCATTACGACGCTCAAGAAGCAACTGGACGACGCGCTTGAACAGCAGGTTGCGACGGCCGAGCTGCTCGATGTGATCAGCCGCTCGGTTTTCGACCTGCAGCCGGTCCTCGACGGTATCGTTTCAACCGCATCCAGGCTTTGTGACGCCGAGTTTGCGATCATCTTCAAACTGGATAAGGGCAAGTACCATGTCGCTGCCTCCAACAATGCAGACGAAGTCTTCGTAAAATACGCATCAGAGCATCCGATCGCGCCGGGGCGCGGTTCACTGATTGGTCGCACTGCACTCGAAGGCAAGACCGTTCATCTTCCCGATTGCCTCGCCGATCCGGAATACACCTTCGTCGAGTATCAACAGGCGGGCAGGTATCGATCCGATTTGGGAGTGCCTCTTCTGCGCGACGGCGTTCCGATCGGCGTCATCGCGTTGATGCGTACGACGGTCAAGCCGTTTACCGACAAGGAAATTGCGTTGGTCGAGACGTTTGCCTCACAGGCAGTGATCGCCATTGAAAACGCGCGCCTTCTTGGAGAGTTGCGCGAGTCGTTGCAGCAACAGACCACGACATCCGAGATTCTTGAAGTCATCAGCAACTCGCCAACGGATACACAGCCGGCATTCGATGCAATCGTCCGAAGCGGCCTGAAGCTGTTTCCCGACGCCGTGGTCGTTATTTCGCTGCCGGACGGAGACAGTGTAAAGCTCGCCGCTATCGACGGCGCTGACCAGCACGATCGGGAAGCGCTGCGCGCGAGATACCCGCTGCCTTTGTCGCGCGAATACATTACCTCCACGGCCATTCTCGATAGGCGGGAGATGGACTTTGCGGACGCGCGCGAGACACCGGAACATCTAATTCCAGGCGGGAGGAATTTCCTGGCCAGCGGATATCGAGCCATCGCGGCCGTTCCGATGATTCGTGGAGAATCCTCCATTGGCGCGATCAGTGTTTTGCGGCGTCAGCCGGGGGCGCTTTCAGACAAGCAGCGTGAGTTATTGCGAACATTTGCCAACCAGGCAGTCATCGCCATCGAGAATACGCGCTTATTCAAAGAGCTCCGCCAGCGCACCGATGACCTGTCGGAATCGCTGGAGCAGCAGACCGCAACCTCGGAGGTGTTGAAAGTCATTTCGAACTCGCAAGGACAAGTCGAGCCGGTATTCAACGCAATGCTGGAAAACGCTACGCGAATGTGCGAAGCCAAATTCGGCACGCTCTACTTATGTCACGGAGATGCCCTTTATGCTGCGGCATTCCATAACGCGCCGCTCGAGTTTATCGAGGCACGCAAAAATCGCCCGCTGCACCCGCCTCCCGATAGTACGCTGGGTCGCGCCGCCAGGACCAAACGGGCCGCGCAAATTCTCGATAGCATGGAGAGAGAAGCATATCGGCGACGCGACCCTTTCGTTGTGGCGGGCACAGACCTCGGCGGATACCGGACCATCAAGGACGATGAGCTAATAGGGGCAATCAGTATTTACCGGCAGGAAGTGGCCGCCTTTACTGAGAAACAGATCGAGCTGGTCAAGGACTTCGCTGCCCAAGCTGTCATTGCCATCGAAAATGCGCGCCTGCTAACCGAGCTGCGCGAATCGCTGGAACAGCAGACGGCCACGTCGGAGGTTTTGCGCATCATCTCCAGTTCGGCGGGTGAGCTTGAGCCGGCGTTTCAGACCATGCTCGCAAATGCCACGAAAATATGCGAGGCGGCCTTTGGATCGATGTTGCTGCTCGAAGGCGATGAATTTCGGCGAGTTGCCGTTCATAATGCGCCGCCTCAGTTTGCGGAATTCCACAGACAAACGCCTGTCGTCAATCCGCAGCAAATCCACGATCTGAGGCGTCTCGTTGAAACCAGGCGTCCGGTTCACATTGTGGACGCGGCGGCCGTAAGTACAGACAGTCCGATCGTCAAATATGCAGGCGCGAGAACTCTTTTGATCGTGCCTTTGCTCAAAGACGATGCGCTGATCGGCGCCATCGGCATTTATCGCCAGGAGGTTCGACCGTTTACCGATAAACAGATCGAGCTGGTAAAAAACTTTGCCTCCCAAGCCGTCATCGCGATCGAAAACGCGCGCTTGCTCAACGAGCTTCGCGAATCGTTACAACAGCAGACTGCTACTGCAGATGTGCTCAAGGTCATCAGTCGCTCGGCTTTCGATCTGCACACGGTACTGTACACGCTGATTGAGGCGGCCGTCCGATTGTGCAACGCCGATCATGGCAACATAGCCCGCGAGCAAGACGGTGTGTACCAACGTGTCGCGACTTACGGTTACTCAGACGCCTTCACGAAGCATCTGATGAATTTGCCGGTCACTCCCGACCGGGGTACAGCGACGGGACGTTCGCTGCTTGAAGGTAAAGTCGTGCATATTCACGATGTGCGGGCAGATCCCGAATACACTTTTGTCGCGGGACAGAAGTTGGGGGACTATCGTACGGCTCTCAGCGTTCCGATGTTACGCGAAGGGACCCCGATTGGCATCCTGGCCTTGACGCGGCGCGAGGTGCGTCCCTTCACGGATAAGCAGATCGAGCTAGTCACCACCTTCGCCGATCAGGCGGCGATTGCGATTGAAAATGTTCGGCTATTTGAAAGCGTGCAAAAACGGACGCACGAACTGGCTACCTCCCTGGAGAATTTGAGGACAACTCAGGATCGGCTGGTGCAGACGCAGAAGCTAGCTTCGCTTGGTCAACTCACCGCCGGTATCGCGCATGAAATGAAGAATCCGCTCAATTTCGTCAACAATTTTTCTGGTCTCTCTGCCGAGCTGATTGACGAATTACAGGAAACCTTGAAGGGCTTGCCATTCACTGACAAGGCGCGCGGTCAATTAAACGAGCTGACCGGCACATTGCGGGATAATCTCGAAAAGATCGTGCATCACGGCATGCGCGCTGATGCGATCGTCAAGAACATGCTGCTGCACTCGCGCGAAGCCTCCGGCGAGCACCGGCGTGTCGACATTAATGCCATCGTCGACGAAAGTCTTAACATGGCCTGGCACGGCGCGCGGGCGGAGAAGCAAGGCTTCAGCATTGTTATTGAGCGATCATTCGATCCGGCGGCGGGCGAGGCCGACGTGTTTCCGCAGGAGATCACACGAGCTTTGCTAAACCTGATCTCGAATGCCTTTTATGCCGCGAGAAAACGGAAAGGCCAGGCGGGTGATGATCGATATGAGCCGACCCTTGTCGCCTCGACGCGGAGCCTTGGCGATCGCGTGCAAATCGGCATTCGCGACAACGGCACCGGCATTCCCCCCGACGTGAAAGAAAACATGTTCGATCCATTCTTTACGACCAAGCCCGCGGGCGAAGGGACCGGCCTCGGCCTTTCCATCAGTCACGACATCATCGTCAAGCAGCACGCGGGCTCGATCGAGGTCGATACACAGCCGGGCGAGTTCACTGAATTTAGGATTGTTTTGCCGCGCACGGCAGCTTCTCTGTGAAAATCGGGCCGACGAGGCCCTCAATCACGCCCTTTTGGTAATCGCCTGCTGGCGTTGCGCTTTCGGCCGATAGGCGACGGCGTGAACTATCGATCAAAGCCGACTTGATCGCTCTGGAGTCTCGATATACCGGCCTTCTCGCGCATCATAAGCTCAAAGCACCCGACGAAAATGGCCGCCAAGGGTAGCAAATACATCCAAACCTCGGTTGTCAGGTAGAGGCGCCCAAACGGGTCCAGATGTTGCGAGCGGTGGATCATGAACTCGATGGAATAACCTATTGTGGCGAGCCAAAGCAGCCACCGGGAATAACGGAAAAACAGCCAAAGGCGCTTTGCCCACATAAACAGCATCCCTTAACGCGGCATCGATCGTAGCGAATTTGTCGACACCGGCAAGCGCGTTTGTTCGGAGGAGAAAAAATCAATCGTTTTGTGTTGCGACACAGGCCGCTGCAGTCGGCAGACGGGTCTGCTTTGGAAAAATGTCGCCGACGTACTGCGGCCACCAAGGACTGAAAATGGAACTCGTCGTCGACGTCACGTCGGATGATAATGCGGGGGGCAACGGATCTTGCTATCGTCCTGACAATTCATCTTTGCACCTGGAAATTCCAGGTGACGTGGCTTACGGAGACTGCCCGATGAGAATAAGGTGGCTATTCGTTTTCATGGTGACCTTTGGCACGGTCCATACAGCATCAGCTCAAGTAGCGGACATCGCTGGCGTTCTGCCTGGTGATCGGTGGGTCTACGAAACTACCGATGAGATTTCCGGCGATCTGAAACTGACAACCACGGTCTTTGTGCTCGATGTGTCCGAACAGGAGATCAACACGCGCGTGTCAACGCGTGGGTTAGGCGTGCGTCAGATCGTGTTTGACCGAAACTGGAACCGAATCGATGACAGCGTGTGGAAGTACAGACCGTCCGATGGCGCCGGCATTAAAAAGCCGCTCCAAGTTGGCAAGGAGTGGCGTTTTGAGAGCAAGGCCACGCACTTTCAAAATGGCACCGCGTTGACCATCACGGGCGAATCCAAGGTAGTGGGGGAGGAGAAGGTAACCACAGGAGCGGGCACGTTCGATACGTTCAAGATCGAGACGAGGATGCGTCAGGTCAATTCCAACGATCAGACCAAGGCTTCAACAATCAATGCCGTTCTTTGGTATGCGCCGAGTGTAAATCGCTGGGTCCGCAGGACCTATAAAACTCAAATCGAAGGGCGGTTGCGGGATTCGAATACAGAGGAGCTGGCTGATTATTCCCGAAAACCGTAGCGCCGGATGACATGGAGCCGGCGCCCTTTCCAGGTTTGGAAATTGGGCGCCCGTCGTCCGGCGATCTTTCGCTCCCCGACACATTTGCTTACCCAGACGAGTAGTCAGAAATCGGTTGCGCGTTGGTGGCGCTGGCCGTGCCTGGTGTGATCGATCTGTTCGGATAGGGCGGAATTGGTGTGATGTTGAGACGCCTCATTGCTATCGGCCTAGTTACCCTGTTTGTTTGGCCTTGGTCTTGTACGGCGCAGACTGTGGATCAGGGGGCAATCCGCGTTGGGGATCAATGGACTTATGACATCAAGGATGGTTTCACCGGAAACCTCAGAAACGCGATCACGGTCGTCGTCGCCGATACGAACAACAGGGAGATCACTACGCGCGTCACCTATCAGGGCAAAGATCGCCCGCAGACAGCGGTCTATGACAATGACTGGGGCCGAATTGACGACGGCCTTTGGAAGCTTCGTCCTAGCGGGATCGGAATAAAGAAGCCTCTGCAGATTGGAAAGGAATGGAAATCGGATGCTGACGGAATGAATTTGCAGTCGGGCGTCGCGTTCCACGCATCGGGTGCAGCAAAGGTCGTGGGGCAGGAGCCGGTCACGACACCGGCTGGGACATTCGAGACGTTTCGGATCGATATGACCGTGCGATTGGTCAACACAAGGGATCAAAGCAGATCGCAAAACTGGACTTTCGTGGTCTGGTATGCACCCGCAATCAATCGCTGGGTAAAGCGAACGTCCGAATGGCGGCAGGAAGGACGGATCCGGGATTCCTATACGGAGGAACTGACTGGATACTCACGGAAACCCTAGTGCCGCTCGAAATTCGTTGCTGAACAATTCAGCTGCGAGCGCAGACCGCACCTAAAATGAATATTCCTCGGTGGTGGCATCGAGTGTGCGCCCACTGTCCCTTAAACGAACACCACGCCGGTTTCGGTCACGGTGCGCCAAACAATCCGGCACGGCCGTACGGAGAACCCGCCGTCAAACGACAGACCTAAACCTTCGGGAAGTTCGACTGTCTTTGCGATCTCTATGCGTGCGCCGGCGTTGGTTACATTGCACACGATACAGTTGATGACTGAAGATGTGCCTAGAACAAGCTTCGCAGCTTTAAGCACACGCGAGCGGCTAGAATTCCGGCGTTCCTGCATTGTAAGTCTTCAAAATTTCGCGGAATTGCACGGGATTACCAGATAAACATGAGAGTCGCCTTTAGCTTGATCGGTGCAATTGAAACAACAAAGAAAGCATTTCTTTAATAGACGAGATTTCTCTGTAAAACAGCGGACAACGAAATCGCGCAACGATATATGCTTTTGATGCATAACCTCCTATCGGAAAGCGTCGAGAAATATACGAGATAGTGATTAGACACTTGCAGAGAGTCCGATACGCTGAGGCGCGCTCGAGAGGCTCGGCACCAATGTCGCAACCCCAGAATTTCGATCCGACGAAGCCCCCGGTCGGGCAACGACGATGCCCGAAGTGCGGACTGCCAATGGTTTTGTCGCAGATCGAGCCGGCCGATAAGATGCTCGAGGACCAACGCACATTCGAGTGCGTCCAGTGCGCCTACGCCGAGAGTGTCGTCGTTCAACTCAGTTAAAGCAGCGTTTGATTCCTAGCCGCGGTCGTCGCTTTTCGATTGGTGGCGGGCCCCGCACCGACTAACGCCAAGGTGCCCGGGCGGATATCGCTCCAGAACGTGGCAAGCACTGTAGGCCTTGTGACGAGATTGTCACGGCAGCCAAGGTTCGTGCGCAACCGGGAAGGAACGGTATTCATCTGCCTCCGGGCCCGACCTCCCGTGGGGCAATTTCTGTGATGCAAATGCCGTTCGCGCCAAAATCGGTCTGGCCCCGCGAGGGAATATCAGTCCGCAGAGGAGAAGCCGATGCACCGCATCCTGGTCGTGATTGCAATGGCTTTGGCACTCGCAGGGTGTGCGGGCAGCCCGCGACAAGACCGGGTTCTCGGCGGTGCATTGATCGGTGGCGGCAGCGGCGCGCTTATCGGTGGCCTGGCCGGCAGGACGGCTGGCGCCGCAGTTGCCGGCGGGCTGATCGGCGCTGCAGCGGGCGCGATTATTGCCGACGCTACGCGACCCGGCTGGTGCTATTATTGGCGGAAACATCGACGCTATTACGTGCGTTGCTAATTCGACGAAATTTCGCAACGCTGATCGATGTCGGTTTCGCCCCCAAGTTGGCGCGTAGTTGCTGCGGCCATTCGGACATCGCAATGACGTCCGCCAACTCCGCCCGCAATTTACTCTGATTGCCTAACGTGGACATCCACCCCTTTCGGATCACCCGCCGGCCTTGGTACGATCAAATTCCGCAAGCTTGGGAACGAGATAGAGCGGCCTAATTTCGTTATCGTCAGGTTCGCTTGGGGGGCGGTCATGAAGCTCAATTTCGTCCGCTATGGCCTCGCATTGTTGTTCACCTCCGTCGGCGTCGGCTTGTGCCATGCCGATTGTGCTGCACTCTACGCACTCGCCCAGCGTCATGCCTACGATATGGCTCGCCGCAACAGCCTTGATCATGCTGGCTTCATGCGGCATCGCGGGCCGGCGGGCGCCGTCGCCGAGAATGTTGCGGTTGGATGCGAGACCGAGGAGTGTGCGAGACGTATGTGGATGCAGTCGCCACGACACCGCGCCAACATGATGCTTGGCGGGTGCCAGGCCGTTGCCTCCGCGGTATCGGCAAGCGGCCGCCGCTACTGGGTGATGGAGATCGGCGGTGGTCGCGGCGGAGGCGCAAGCCGCGACTTTTCCGTAGACAGGGGTAACGCGCCGTAGTCCGTGGTGCGACCAGCGTCGGCGCCATTTAGCGGAATTTTACGGCTAACAACCAAAATTTTGTGCCGACGAGTGATTGGCACGGCATAAAAGAGCGCTCGTTTCAAAAAGGACGAGCGACATGCTATCGATCATCTGCGGCGTTATCTTGATCGGCCTGAGCGCCGGCGGTTTCTGGTATTTGCTTCCACATCATGGCAAAGAGCACCCATTTGTCGAAAACACTACCGTCGGTTCAACGGTCGCAATCACAATCATGTGCTTTCTGACAATCGGCGTGGCATTATTTTTTAATGGATTTGCCGGTTAGGTGTCGCACTTTTTAATAAAAAATGCTCAAGGGCCGAAAATATGGATTAGCTTGTCGTCGGCCATGTGAAGATAGCTGCTCCCATAGGACCATACGGCAATTTTTTTCCCATCTCTTGTAATGATATCTGACGTTCGGAGCGGCCTTCGTTCGCAAGCTGATACCACTTGCGATGCTGTCATCCCGACCCGTAATTCCTTTAGTTTCGCGCACGTCTCCCCTTGTACTGGCTGCTTGATTTGTTCCTCCTCTTCCAAGCCCGTCGATATGAGAGGTTCAGCGAGTTGTGTGCATGCGCTGAGACATAAGAGTGCGGCGACAAGCAATCGTGCTGAATTTCTCGCCATGATTCGATGCTTCACGATCCGACTGCTCTATTCATCGTGAGTACCAGCTAAACCGTTCAAACCAAATAACCATCGTGTTAACTTTGTTTGAGCCTGTATCAAGCGCTGCAGAGCACGTCGCGCTCGCATGGTCGGTTGGATGATTCCAAATGTTTACGCCGCAGTGAGAGCGCGGATACGGGTCGCAGGGTGCATCATATGAAAGAAACTCGGTTCATTCCACCAAAAGGCGCGTTTACACGCACCGTACCAATTCGATTTTCTCACTGTGATCCTGCGGGGATTGTCTATTTCCCGCACTACTTTGATATGTTCAATGGACTTATTGAGGATTGGTATACTGAGCAGCTGGGTGTCGAATATGCCAAGCTCATTCTGGACGATCGACACGGCTTTCCCTTCGTTCACATCGAAACGGATTTCAAAATACCGAGCCGAATGGGGGAGCACCTGGATCTCACGTTACTTCTCGAACGTATTGGTCGATCCTCATTGAGTGTTATCATCATTGGGCACTTGGCTGGCATCGAAAGACTACGCGCGCGCCTAACGACCGCAATGACGTCATTGGAAACGCAGAGGTCGATCGAATTGCCCAGGGATTTGCGCGACAGGTTTGAGGCCTATTTGCAGCTTGCGGGAGGTGCGGGACCGGGAAACCTGGGACTTCAGGGGAAGACCTGACATCAGGCTAGCATGCTAAGTCCAAGTCATCAGAGAGCAAGCATTGTCCCCCTTTTCCTTCAGCATCCGGCCTCGGCCTGGTGTGAGCTGCCTCACGCAAGAGTGTCGCCTGGGCGGTCTAGGCTCGAAGTCATGCGGTTCGAATCTGGACTTAACCACTGTTGGCACGCCCTTGGTTGGGCATCGGCGGTTTTGACGCTCGCCGGGATGGCATCTTTCGCGTTGGTCGCAACTGCCATCGACGTTTTGAGACCCATTGTCCTCTAACCTGACAGGATACAATCAAGTTTTTTTGCCGGCCTGACCGGCCACGCTGTCAATCCACGCCGCGAGCGCATCCAGCACTTCTCCAAGCGTCTGCGCATCATTTCGGCCTGTGCGCGCGGGCACATGGAAAGAATGGTCCGCATCTGCAAACAGCTTTAGCGTTGCGCGCCTTCCGAGCTTTTTGCAAAGCGGTTGGAGTTGATCGAGGGACGCCAGCGTATCGCGGGTGCCTTGCAGGAATAGCATCGGGATTTGTACGTCAAACAGATGCTCAGCTCGGTCCTGCGAAGGACGACCAGCCGGATGAAGCGGAAAGCCGAGGAATGCCAGCCCATGCACGCCCGGGAGCGAAGCTTTCGCCTGGGCTTGCGAAGTCATGCGGCCGCCGAACGATTTACCGCCGGCAACCAGCGGGAGGTGCGGCAACAAGCGCAACGTCGCGGCCAAGGCAGCGTGGACCGTTGCATGGGCCAGTTGCGGCGGATCCGGTCGCCTGCTGCCGCGCTCCATGTAGGGAAACTGGTAACGCAAAGTTGCCAGGCCCCGCAAAGCGAGTCCGCGTGCCACATCTGCCATGAAGGGATGATGCATTCCCGCTCCGGCGCCGTGCGCCAGCACGTAGCAGGCTCGTGCGTCTGGTGGTGCCTGGAGCAAGCCGGAAACGCGAATGGCGTCGTTGACTTCAATGCTAATAGGGTCGGTCGCTTCAGCCATGAGCTAATCCCGTATGCTCTTTGCCCGTCACGGTTTGGTTGCCGAGATCAGTTGCAATGCAGCGGCCGCAGGAAATTCAGTGGGCGAGAAAATTTCTTCTTTGAAAATGGACGATACCATGGCCAAAGCAGCGAGGAGAGCAGTGCCGGCAGCGATATCGGCCGTTGGCCCTTAGCGGGTATTCCAATCGTACCGATCCACTTTTGAAGGTAAAGCGCACATCGCCTCCTCAAACGGCGCCGATGACCAGCAGAATTGAGCTCGTCGAAAGGGCAAAATCAGAAAATCAGGAGTAGAATTTGCATATCGAATCAGCCGTCTTTTGTCGCGTAGCGGATAACGGCTTGCGGCAGAGGGAAGAACGCGGTGGACACCAAGGGATCCGGCAAGATCAAGATCGACATCTCGGAATCGCTAGCAAAATTCGCGGCACTCGAAACCGAAATTCAACTCGTTCGTGACCTGCGGACGCAGGTCGCCAAGAAACTTAAGAAGCAAGTGCAGTTGCAGGTTCGTCAATCGCGCCTTTTCACCGCGACCTACCTGCGCGCTCGGTGATCGCGCACCGATAGACCCTGGGCACAATTTTGGCGGTCAAATGCTGATGGCGGCGGTTCAGGCAGCCCTTCGCCACGAGGGATTTGATCGTCGGCAGCATTTCGTGTTCACTGACATTGACAACTCGACGCGTCTGTCCATTAAGGAGTCAATATGACAACAAGCGTCAAGCAATTGATGGAGACGGCAAACGCGGTGGTGCCGAAAATTACGCCGGCGCAGGCGCGGGATCTGATTGCGAAAGGCAACGCGCTCGTGCTTGATGTGCGCGATGCGCCGGAGCTGCAGAAGAGTGGCAAGATTGCCGGAGCTGTGCACCACTCGCGCGGCATGCTGGAATTCCGCGCTGACCCCGAATCGCCTTACTTCGACAAGAACTTCGCAAAGGACAAGAATATCATTGTCTATTGTGCCTCCGGCGGTCGGGCGGCTCTGGCTGGCAAGGTCCTTAAAGATTTGGGATACAGCCAGGTTTACAACCTAGGCGCATTCAAGGATTGGGCCGAGAGTGGCGGCGCAACCGAAAAGGCGAGTTGACCCTACGGAGTGGTCAACCACGCCAGATTTGCGCATTGTTGAAGCCAATGCATGCCATCAGTGGTATCGATTCTTTTCCGGCCTGATTGGACTGCCGTTGAGCGCATCGTCCAAAAGTTGATAGAGCTGCGAGATGGGCTTCGCGATGGACTTGGCAACGCCAAAGCCGTCTGTGCAGGTCGGATCGGCGCAGAATGGATGGCCGCTTGGGGTTAGCATCAACTCCGCACCACACCCACCGCATATGTCCGGCAGGCGCAGTTTATCGTCATCAATCATCGCGCGTCTCGCTTCGCTTGTTTCCTCACGACCCGGCGAACAAGCTATTGGTGATAAGCGCTATTTAAAGGAGGCTTCGGATAGACGACCTGTCGAAAGCCGCCAAAAATTTGCTTTCAAGCGCCAACTTGGCAAGGGCAGTACTCTGACACCGAGTATTGGTTGTCGAAATTAGCTCAGCGGCCGAACGTATCGGTTGGACCATGGTCCAACTCGTCCAAGCTGCAGTCGTCTGTAAAAATGAAAGGCTATCTTTCCAGATAGCCCATCATCAACTTCGGCCCGTAACGCCTCCGTTGCGGGCCGTTTGTTTTCGCGAACGACTGAATTTCGGTGTCTGCGCTACACTCGCGCCTGAGTATTATTCGTGTTGCTTATCGGAATTGGCCAACCGGCGCGGGACGAGCAGATTGCCGGTAAAAACCTGAACCGGTTCGCCATGCTGGTTAAAAGTTGTTGTTCTTACCCTAATCAAGCCTCGGTCGCTGCGTGATTTGGACGGTTTCACCTCGAGCACCTCGCTCTCGACGCGCAACTCATCGCCCGGGCGGACCGGGCGCGGCCAGCTTAGATCGTCGAAGCCAACGCCAAGAACGCCATCTGCAGGCCTGAATTCGCTTTCCACGAGAAGGCGCATAGTCAACGCAGCGGTATGCCAGCCACTTGCCGCAAGCCCGCGAAAAACTGATTTGCGAGCGGCGTCTTCGTCAAGGTGGTAAGGTTGCGGATCGAATTGCGCGGCGAACGCAATGATCTGCTCCCTGTCGATTCGCAGGCGCCCCGAATGGTAGACTTGGCCCACGGCGTAATCTTCGAGATATTGCTTTGTCATTTTCCGATCAAGCAGTGACGGCACGCTGGAAGTCCGACACCCCGATTTAGCACAAGGAGAGTTCTATGATCCGCAAAGCAAAGGCTGTTTGGCACGGAACCGGTCGGGCAGGGAACGGCAATCTTTCGACTGACTCCGGGGTGCTCGCTGAAACCCCATATTCCTTCGGGACGCGATTCGAGAATGAGAAAGGCACCAACCCTGAGGAGCTCATCGCAGCCGCACATGCCGGCTGCTTCACAATGGCGCTCGCCTTCCAATTGCAGGGCGGCGGTTATACGCCCACGGAGCTCACTACGGAGGCAGCCGTGAGCCTCGAACCCGAAGGTCAGGGGTTCCGCATCACGCGCTCGGCCCTGACGCTACGCGCCACGGTCCCGAACCTCGATCAGAGCACGTTTGCGAGGATGGCTGGCGATGCTGAAAAGAATTGTCCGGTCTCCAAGGTTCTCAATGCCGAGATCACACTTGATGCCAAGCTGGTTTGATGATGCGGCCGTATCGGTGTTGGCAAAAACCGGATGAGAAAGAAATTTCAGTCCTCTAGATCAGAGCAAGTCCCAAGCTGGCAAAATATCCCGATCTTTTTAGGGTTCCTCCTGTCCGCCTGTCGTGAACATTGGACCAAATCGGCTCCTTCCGGTAGGTTTGCTGGGAGTTGAAACGGTATCGTGCGGGGAGGGGGCGCATGAGACGGCGCGAATTCATCACGTTTGTCGGTGGTGTAGCGGCATTCCCGCTTGCCGTGCGCGCACAGCAGACGATCGCCCCGACGCTAGGCGTGCTGCTTGTAGAAAACCGGGAGCCATTTTCGAGATTATTTTCAGAAGGTCTCCGTGACCTTGGCTATATCAATGGACAAAACATTCGGATTGAATTCCGTTCCGCTCAAGGAAACCTGGGCCAGCTGCCCGAATTGGCTGCGGACCTCGTGCGTCTGAAAGTCGACATTATCGTTGCCTCCGAAACACCCGCCGTTTTGGCCGCAAAGCGTGCAACGAGTGAAATACCAATCGTTATGGCCCCATCGGGGGATCCGGTCGGTACAGGACTGATTGCAAGCTTGGCCAGACTGGGAGGAAATGTCACGGGGCTGTCCGCGGCGACAGCTGAACTCGCCGGGAAAAGTCTGGAATTGATCCGGGAAATATTGCCCGGTGTGCGCCGCGTCGCGGCTCTTGCGGATCCGACCAACGCGTTTACCAAGCCCTTCCTGGAGCAGATACACCGTGCTGCCGCGGCCGCCAATCTTGAGATCGAAGCAATCATGGTACGCGGCGGCGAAGAATTTGAGGCTGCATTTGCGCAAATGACCCGTCGCGGCATTGAAGCTGTTATCGTCCAGCCGACGCTTCCAAGAGCGCCTATTATAGAGTTGGCAAAAAAGAATCGTGTTGCGGCAGTCTCGGGCAATCGAGCATTTGCCGATGCGGGCGGACTCATGTCGTATGCGGGCAGCCTCGCTGATCGCTACCGAAATGCAGCGCCATACGTGGACAAGATTCTTAAAGGTATAAGGCCTGTCGATTTGCCGGTTCAACAGCCTACAAAATTCGAACTGGTCATCAATCTCAAGACCGCAAAAGCGCTCGGCCTCACAGTGCCATCGACATTGCTTACCCGCGCCGATGATGTGATTGAATAAAATGAGACTGGCCTTTCTAGGAAGGTTGACTATTCAGGTTGGGACGGCATGAGACGGCGCGAGTTTCTCAAATTTTTGGGAACTGCGGCGAGCCTTGCGCCACTTCGCGCAGCGGCGCAGGAAAAACAGTTCCGGATTGAGTTGATTTCGGCCGCGCCTCCGACGCCCGAGATGCTCGGCGCATTCCGGGACGCGATGCGCGAGCGTGGTTACATTGAGGGGCAGAATGTCGCTTTCGACGTTCGCTGGCCGAAGCGCACCTTCGATGACGATCCCGCTGTCGTGACTGATCTGGTCAACGGAAAGTTCGACGTCATTGTTGCGTGGGCGACCCCGACTGTTGCGGCGGTCCGCCGCCTGACTTCAAGTATCCCCATTGTAATGGTTTCTGTAGGCGACCCGGTCGGCGCCGGGTTCGTGGCAAGCCTCGCCCGGCCGGGCGGCAACATCACGGGTGTCAGCAACGTCACCAATGATCTCAGCGCTAAACTGGTCGAATTATTCTTTGAATTCGTCCCTGCAAAAAAAAGGGTCGGGGTTGTAAGCAATTCATACAATTCGAATGTTGCCGTCCAGCTTCGCGAAACCATGAGCGCGTTGGAAAAATTCAACGTCCAAACCAAAGTTGTCGAAGCTCGCACTGCCGAAGAATACGATCAAGCTTTCGCAGCCTTGGCCGCAGCACGAGTTGAAGGTGTCATACTGCTCTCGGATCCTTCTGTGGTCGAACACGCCCAGAGGATTGCGGAGCTCGCGCGCACCGCCATGCTGCCTACCGCCTTTCAACGCCGCGAGAGCGTAATGGCCGGGGGGCTATTTTCGTATGGCGGAAGCATACCAAATCAATATCGGTTTGCTGCCGTCTACGTCGACCGCATTCTCAAAGGCGCCAGACCAGCGGAATTGCCAGTCGAACAGCCGACCAAGTTCGAATTGGTCATCAACCTCAAGACTGCCAAAGCGCTCGATCTCCCCATTCCGCCGACCCTGCTTGCTCGCGCTGATGAGGTGATCGAGTAGAAGCAGACCCGGTCACGGTTTGCGCTGGTGGAAATATCCGAGCGCAATGCATCATTCCGGGTTGGAACGGTCGCGAGTTGGCCAGAGAAGCCGGGCGTGTTCGCTCCCGGAATACGGGTTCGCCCATCAAGGCCGTCTGGATGAGGGGGTCGACCTACTGCAGAAACCGGTGTCTCAGGCACAATTGACCACGCGCGTGGCCGCGGCGCCCGATCGCAAAATCTGAGCGAAGTCCGCCTGTTGCCCAATTCATCAGGCTAGTCGCCGGCTATGCGAGCTATTCTTATCTGCTTGTGATGAGCAACGGCATTCCGCCGCGTGGACGCAAGGTCAGCTTCGCCACAGGCTTTGGCTTGTGCCCGGGAACAGGCTGAAAGCAAAAAGCGCGGACAACCGTCGCCAGTATTACGGCAGCCTCGATCATCGCGAATCCTGCGCCAATGCAGACGCGCGGTCCGGCTCCGAAGGGCAAAAAGCCATATCGCGAACGTGTTTTGACCTGATCCGGTGCAAAGCGACTGGGATCGAACGCATTCGGATTGTCCCAAAGACCGACGTTCCGATGCAGCGCGAAAACAGGAATGTGGATACGCGTGCCTGCAGGAATCTGCACCCCCGCGATGTCAATTGGCGCCTTCGATATCCGCGCGATTCCCGGAGCGGGCGGGAATAACCGCATCGCTTCCTGGATAACCTGGCGGCAAAATGACAGGCCTTCAATGTGACCGGCATCGATGATTTGATCGCCGGCAACTGCCCTGACTTCCTCCAATACAAGTTGCTGGGTGGCCTGGTCCTTGGCCATGAGCCAGAGCGTCCACGTAAGCGCGACGGCGGTTGTTTCATGGCCTGCGGTGATGAAAGTGAGCAGGTTGGCTACGATCTCATCGTCGCTCATGCTTCGCCCAAGTTCCGGGTCACGTGCGGCGAGCAATAGGTTGAGTAGGTCAGGCTGCGAGGATTGGACAGAACGTCTGGACTCGATGATCCGTCGGATATCCTGATGCAGAAAATTGCGCGACCGCATGGCCCGACGGCGGCGTGGATAGGGCATCCATTCCGGAATGGAAAACATGACGTAGATGATGTGCCACGGGATCGTATCGAAATTGTCCGTCAAGGCTTGGCTGTAATGCTCTGCATCGAGGCTTGCCGAGCCGCCCAGCATCGCTTCGACGATGATTTCAAATGTCGTGCGGGTCATCGCGGCAGCGGCGTCGATCGGACCCGCACGCTCGGCTGCACACCAGCGCGCAACCTGACGCTGGGCCATAGATGCGAAAATCGGGACAAATGAGAGTAGCGTCTCGTGTCTAAAAATTGGAGCAACCGCGCGTCGTTGCCAGCGCCAATCGGTGCCCTCGGCGAGAAAAAGCGAGGTCTCGCCAATCACGGGTGCGAATGACCGTCGGGTCGTGGGGTCACGACCGAACGCTTCCGCCTTTTCGACGAGAATTTCCTGAATGAAATTTGGGTCGGATACGATCAAAACATCAGACAGGCGCGTCCGGATCTGCGTGACGCTTTGCTCATATGCAGAACGAGGAACGGTTTCAATGTAGTTGCGCAACAAGGTTGGCAAGCCCAAGAGGCCTTGCGGACGTTCGGGTGGCTCGAACGGAACGAGATCGGGATCGGTAAACACTCATCTCTCCAAGTTCAGAAGCAACTACGCAGCAATGGCAAGAATCATCAAATTGTTGTCGTCAATTGACAAGACACGGATGAGCACGGTGCTGTAACCGTTGAAAAATCGTAATTCGGCAGCAAAGACTGCAAAACATCGAGCGATCTGGTTTCGCGTTCTACGCTCGACAGCTCGCGGGGTCGTCATCGGGGGACTGGCGGCCCCGTACTTTTTCAGACCAGCAATGAGTACTGAGCAAGAGCCGATACTGGTGTCTGCGCGCAAAAGGCGCGCATTGGACCCTTGGAATAAGGACGACTACGAAGTGAGGATCGGCGATATCGCTGGTCCGGTTGTCGGTCGCATTTTCAAGTCGACCGTAGCGCCGCCCGACAGTCCCTGGTTCTGGATGATCGTAAAATCGCAAAAGCCGACCTACCGTGGCTATGCGTCCACGCGGGAAATGGCGCTGTACGCGCTGAAGGAAGCCCTGGCGGCAATGAACTGACGTCCGCTTTTAGACGTGAATAATCGAGCGATGCGGCTTTAGTTATTTTTCCAAACCTTGATCTCCTCGAACTTGGCTAGCGCTCGCCAGAATTGGTCGTCGAAGAGCCACATGGTGTCGAGAATTTCTCGGAAGCTTGCGTGCGCCGGTGCACTTAAGGGCCTCGAGCTCAAGTCGTTTGATTGAAGCACGACAGTCAGCACTCCTCCGAATCGCTATGGCTTTTGCAAACGCACGAGCAGACAATTAGAAAAATACTGCAGGTCGAACGGGAACGATCCTCCGGAGCGGGGGCGGTTTCGTGCAGGAATGCCGTCCCGAAATGCATGAATTAACGTGAGCCAACGTGCTCATCGGCGGCGCGTCATCTGAAAAAGAGCTGGCGTGCAAAAGCGCGAAAAGAAAATCGAGGTCAAGAGTGCCTGAACCTCGCAATCGCGATATAAACGCGATTGAAATCGAGCAGACAGATAGTATCGATGCATCAAAGCCAAATGCACTACCTGCCGTTGGCGCCAGGGTACTTTTCGGCGCTGGTGGTTCTTTTCCTCGTACTACTGTTGCTCATCCAGTTGGGGGCGCTGCGCTATGCGTACATGCGGCTGGGAGTGAGCTCACGAACGGCTCTCATCCTGCTCTTTGGCTCCCTCATCGGCAGCTATTTCAACATCCCGATCGCGCAACTCCCGCAAGAGCACGTCGTGATAGGCCGCGACATCGATTTTTTCGGGATGCGCTACGCCGTTCCTTACGTCGTGCAGTGGCCAGGCACCGTGCTTGCTGTGAACGTCGGCGGCGCTGTCATCCCAACCATCATGTCGACATACCTTCTGTTTAAATACGATCTCTGGAGCCATGCCGCTATCGCCGTCGCGGCCATTGCGATCGCGTGCTACGCGCTGGCGGAGCCCATTCCCGGCCTCGGCATCGCCATGCCTGTCCTCGTTCCAGCGCTGGTGACCTGCATCGTGGCGCTGATCCTGTCACGAATACACGCCGCGCAGCTGGCCTATATTGGCGGCAGCCTTGGCACTCTCATCGGGGCGGATCTGTTCAACCTCGGGAAAATTTCCGGGCTCGGCGCACCGGTGGCATCGATCGGAGGAGCAGGGACATTCGACGGGATATTTCTGGTGGGCATCCTCGCCGTTTTACTTGCGAGCCTGACAGGTCCGAAGACCGCGACAACCTAACACTTTAGACTAGGGAACCCATTGATCTCATTGCCGTTATTAGGGCATGGGCAACGCCAAGACAAAATCCTCGAACAAGCAGTCCACCGCTAAATCGAGTTCCGACGTAGAACCATCTGCGCGAACTTCGTCTCGAGCGAAATCAAAATCGCCCGAGGGCAAGTTGTCCCCGAAACGCAGAGCGAACGCCAGGCCTCCGGGCGGCAGCACCAAAAAGCCGCCCGACGGCACGCTCAAAAAGTCCGGCAAGAATTCGCGCAAATCGGACAAAGAGGCCGAGCCAGATGTCGCTGAATCGGCAAAGATCGAACCGCCGCCAGCTGAGGTCGCCGAGCCCGACGAGACAATGTCGGCAGAAGACATTGAACAGGCGCGCAAGCGCTATCTGCTGAAGCGGTTCTGGATTTCGGCACGCGGGTTCTGGGGCAAGAGCGGGGACCGGATCGCGTGGATTGCCACGATCGGACTCTTTCTGCTGATCGTTGTCAATGTCGCCGTGCAATACGGCATCAACGTCTGGAATCGCGAGATCTTTGATGCCATCGAGAAGCGCGACTCCGCGACTGTGCTTTGGCTGTCAGCTGTTTTCTTCCCGTTGGCGTTTGCGAGCGTCGGCCTCGGTGTCGCTGAGGTTTTCGCGCGTATGGGAATCCAGCGGCGCTGGCGCGCGTGGCTGACCGACAATGCGTTGTCACGCTGGCTGAGCAATGGACGCTACTACCAGCTTAATCTGGTCGCCGGCGACCACAAGAATCCGGAATATCGCATCGCCGAGGATTTGCGAATTGCCACCGACGCGCCCGTCGACTTCGTCGCCGGTGTCACCTCGGCGCTGCTGTCGGCGGCGACTTTCATCGCCGTGCTCTGGACTATCGGTGGCGCACTTACCGTTTCCGTTGGCGGTGCGACCCTCACCATTCCTGGATTCCTCGTCGTTGCGGCGATCGCGTACGCGGCCGTCGCCAGTACCGCGATGGCCGTGATCGGTCGTAGGTTCGTTGCGATCTCTGAAAGTCGTAACCAGGCTGAAGCCGAATATCGCTATGTGCTGACGCGCGTGCGTGAAAACGGCGAAAGCATCGCGCTGCTTGGCGGCGAGGCGGAGGAGCGCGACGGCATCGACAAATCCTTGCGCAGTGTGCTCAAGCAATGGGCACTATTGTGCGGTCAGCACATGCGAACAACGGTCGTTTCGCATGGATCCCGCATCATTGCGCCGGTCATTCCGGTGTTGCTGTGCGCGCCGAAATTCCTCGATCGCAGCATGACGCTTGGTCAGGTGATGCAGGCGGCATCCGCCTTCACCATCGTGCAGAGTGCATTCGGCTGGCTGGTCGACAATTATCCGCGCCTTGCAGACTGGAATGCCTGCGCGCGGCGGAGCGCCTCGCTGATGGTTTCGATTGACGCATTGGAACGCGCCGAGACTGGCGATGACATTGGCCGTATTACGCGCGGCGAGACGACGGGTAATGCCATACTCAGCCTCAACGAACTGACGGTGACCCTCGGCGATGGCACCGCAGTTGTGGATCAGGCAGAGGTGGTGATCGAACCCGGAGAGCGTTTGCTCGTTGCGGGCGACTCCGGCAGCGGCAAAAGCACCCTGGTGCGCGCAATTTCGGGGCTATGGCCATGGGGAAGCGGCGAGATTGATATTCATCCGGACCGCAGGCTGTTCATGCTGCCGCAGCGGCCTTACGTACCGTCCGGAACTTTGCGCCGTGCCACAGCGTATCCCGGCGCCGCCGAGGACTGGACCGCGGAGCAGATCCAGGATGTGCTGGACAAAGTCGGGCTCGCGCATCTGAAGGACAAGATCGAGGAGGAGGCGCCGTGGGACCAGACCCTGTCGGGCGGCGAAAAGCAACGGCTCGCGTTCGCAAGGTTGTTCCTGCACAACCCCGACATCGTTGTGCTTGATGAAGCAACGTCGGCGCTTGACGCCAAAAGCCAGGACAAGATGATGGAGCTCCTGATCAAGGAGTTGCCGAAGGCAACGCTGGTCAGCGTCGCTCACCGTGCCGAGCTCGAGGCATTTCACAGCCGGAAGATCGTGCTGGCGCGTCGCAAGGGCGGCGCGAAGCTTGTGCGCGACATTGATCTCGTGCCTCGGAAGGGCAAGGGGCGATTGCTCGACCGTTGGCGCCGGTTGGCCAAATAGCGCGCTTATCGCCTACGAAACAAACCGGATAAAAAGGGCTCGCCAGCCGAGACGAGCCTCCTGGGCGCTCATACACCACTTGTAAACCATGCAATGGCGATAATCGCGGGCAGCGATTCGTGGGGTGTAACGATGGGAAAAGTGTTGGCTTTCGTTTGTGCTCTGGTTCTTGCCGTCGGCCTTGCTGGCTGCATGGGCAAAGGGAAAGCTCCTGTTGGCAAAGGCAAGGCGCCGGTCGTTCAAACCCGGGGCTGATCAGCCAAGCCTTCCAATTATCGGCTATTTCTCAACGACCTCTTTGTCGCGTTCGAGCGCTTGCTCGAAATGCGCGAGGATGAAGCGTAGCGAAGGTACGTTATGGAAAGATCGTATGTGTCATTTTCAAAACATTCTCGCCGAATGTTTTGAATTTTATCGGTGACTAACAAATTTTCGCAATTTGGGGATGTCAAATGCGATCAAGTCGCGCGCTGTTTGGCACGAGCCACAGGAGGACGATGATGATGCGAAATCAGACATTGCTGCTGCTTGCTGCCGCAGCATTTGGTCTGGCTGTCGGCCAGGCGTCGGCAGCTGACCTGCCGAGAAGAGCCCCGGCCTATGTGCCTCCGGCTCCGCCTCCTTATGTTTGGACCGGATGTTATGTCGGTGCCAACGTCGGCGGCGCCTGGGCGCATCTGAAAGTGACTGATGTCACCAACGGTGTAGAAGCCTCGCGTTCCAATGGCGGCTTTGCCGGCGGCGGCCAAATCGGCTGTGACTACCAAATGGGCGTCTGGGTGGTCGGAATTCGCAACATGTTCGACGGCACCAGCATTAGCCGTAGTACGACCTTTTTTGACCCCGGGTTGTTCGGTGGCAGCGGCACCGTCGACGGCCATGTGCGATGGTTTGACACTTTGACGGGGCGTGTCGGCTATCTCGTGCAGCCCAACCTGCTGTTCTACGCGCAGGGTGGCGCGGCGTGGACACAAGCGGATCTCACGATTTTCGACGGTACCGGCGCGAAAATTGGCGAACTCTCCAGGAATAAGACCGGCTGGACGGTCGGTGGCGGCGTCGAATGGATGTTCGTGCCGCACTGGTCGGTCTTTCTTGAATACAACTTCATGGGCTTTGGCACGCGAAGCGTGACCGTTGTGGGTTGTGGCGGTATCTGCGCGTTCAGTGGCAAGGCCGACATCCAGAATGTCCTGGCTGGCGTGAACTACAAATTTTAGACAACGATAAAACTCGGTCAGAAAACAAAATCAGAGATCCCGGGCCTCGGCTTGGGGTCTCTGATTTTTATTATTTTACTCGCGTTACGTGCTCTGCAAGAACACAGGGTATGCCGAGCGATCTGAATTGATCCTTCGTTGCCGCCGCAGATCGATCCACGTCAATGCTGCGGCAGCCATCTTCGATTACGACCACGTCGAAGCCTTGGCGCCGCGCGTCTTCACACGAGTAGCGGACACAAAAATCGAAGGCGAGGCCGGCTACAAAGATTCTGGCTAGGCCACGTTCACGTAAATATCCAGCCAGTCCAGTCGCCGTCTTGCGGTCGTTTTCGTAAAACGCGGAATAGGAGTCGATTTCGCGATGGTATCCCTTGCGCAGGACTAACTGCGCATGAGGAATCTCCAGGTCACCCCGGAACGCAGCACCGGCAGTCCCTTGCACGCAATGGTCGGGCCACAGAATCTGAGTGCCGTAGCTTGCCTCGATCGCCTGAAATTCTTTTTTTCCTGAATGTGATGATGCGAACGACAGGTGACCATGCGGATGCCAATCTTGTGTCAACACCACGTGGTGGAATTTTTCCGCCAATATGTTGATCAACGGTATAACCTCATGTCCACGCGGCACCGCCAGATTGCCGCCTGGGCAGAAGTCATTTTGAACATCGACCACTAGAAAGACGTCGTGGTCACCCATCCTCAGAGTATTGGTCAAAGCGCTGCACCTCCGCGCCCCCCGACGTAGCACGCTATCTTACAGGCTATCGTTCGAACCTATAGCGTACACTCAGAACCGATAGAGCCGTACAGGATTGTCGACCAAAATCTTCTTGCGTGTTGCGGCATCGGGTGCCCAGACAGCCAGCTGGTTCAGGAGGCGCCCATCGTCGATCTGGAACAAAGGAGTGACCCCCGTCGGCTTGTTGCCAGACGACGAGTGGGGATGCGGCCAGTCCGTACCCCACACGATCCGATCCGCGTTGGAAGCAATCAGTGCCTTGGCGAGTGGCGTGGCGTCCTGATAGTCGGGCGCTTGTTTCGATGCACGATAGGCACCGGAAATTTTGACGTAAACCTTGCCGGAGCGAACTAGCTCAACAAGGTCTGAGAAACCAGGCTGTTCCAGCCCGAGTGCCGCCTGAGCGCCGCCAAAATGGTCGAAGACCACCGGAACGGGCGATGTCAGCACCAGGTCCTTTATGCCGGAGATCACCGCCAGATTGGCGTACACCTGGACTTGCCAGCCGCGGCTTTTCATTCGATCGACGGCGGCCTGGAATCGCTGACGCCCGACGCTGGGGTCGTTACCGCCGCCGGTCGCAAGATTGAGCCGGATGCCACGGATGCCGGCGCTGCCCATCGCATCGAGATCGCTCTCGCTCGTCTTGTCGTCGACCACGGCCACGCCGCGCGCATCAGCGCCGCGTGCTTTCATACCAAAAAGCGTGGCGGCGTTGTCGGTCCCGTACACGCTCGGCGTCACAATCACCACGCGCTTGATCTTCAGCGCGCGATGCAACGCTGACATTTCTTCAGGGGATGCCAGTTCGGGCGTGTAGACGCGGCTCGAGAAGAAAGGGAATTGCTGCGGGTCGGCGTGGATGTGCGTGTTGCAGTCGCACGCATTTTCGGGAACGTCGAAATTGATTGGAGTGGCAGGCTGGGAGGCTTTGGCAAATCCTGTTCGTGTGCGCATGACGGCTCCGGCGGTGATTGCGCCCATCAGCGCGTTACTTCGCGTCAGCATCATAGCCTCCCTTTGCGTCCGGCTTCCAATAACGGGCCGGGCGCTCTTGTTCTCTCGAGCATCCTGCTTTCAGGCCAGTCTGCAAGCAGGCGCGGATAGGCGACCAGCTAAGACCGGTGCTTTAAGGCGATGCCTTGGGCGGGATTGCTTTGGAAAGTGCCGCGTGAGGTTCGATTTCCGGGTCTGGCCGATCAAGACCCTGACGGACAGACGTGCTTGACGCCTACAGGCGTCTCATCGCGGAGGGATAGGCAACGGCGGAACCGGATGAGAAGGCGTCGGGCGCGGCGTTGACGATACCTGCGCTGTGGGTTCCTCAGCAACGCGGGGTGGGGCCGGGGCAGGTCGCGCTTGAGGCGGTGGGGACGAGACCCTCCGCCGGATGTTTTGCTCGGGAGCCTGGAGTTTCGCAATGTTCTGCGCCATCTGCTCTTGCTTGCCGGCAAGCTGTTCTTGCTTGGTCGCAAGCTGTTCAAGCTGTTGTTGTGAGGCAGCAAGTTGTTCTTGTTTGGCGGACAGTTGCTCCAGGCTGCGGCGAACGACGGCAAGATCCTGCGCCATTGTCTCAAGCTGCTTCACCAATTCGGGAGTCGGAGTGGCCGCAAGGGATGCTGTTTGTGCCATGGGCACAGACTGCTGAACTGCCGTATTGGATGGCGCTTGACCTGTTGAGGAAGCGCGCTCTTGCGCGGGTCCCGCGTTGACCTCGCTGGACGGGGTCCCGAGACGGTGCGATTGGGCCGCGACCGCAACCCCGATAACAGCCGCCACGCAACAACCCGCAAGGGTGAACATGGTTTGCCTGCCGATCAGCGGTTTGCGGCCGGCGAATGGATCCCTTTGGAAACTGGAAGGAGGGGGTGAGACGCGAAGGGACGGCTCCACGCCTGGCAACTCAGCGCGGACGTCAGGTTCGTTGCGCACGCTTTCTGTGCGCTCATCGGACGAGGTGTGTCTTCCCGCCGCCAAATCGCCCGCCAGGGCATCAAGCTGATTGATCAACTCCAGAGTTTTTTCCGAAACAACCGAGCCAGCCTGAATGGCAGGCGTCGCTTGCGGTTTCTCATCGGGCATTTGGGCAGGAGGTAAAGGGCACGTTTCTTCGGCGGTGACGTCAACCTGCTGCGGCATTTCCGTATCGGCGGTGGTCCAGCCGAGTCGAGCCGTTACTGGTGTCGTTCCGGGTGCAAGCGGCACATCGTGCTTGTGACGCTCTTCGTTGAGGAGGCTTTGCGAGGAAACCATTGGCGTTCCATTGAGAACGTTGCGGGGTATCCGGCCTTTGGCCCGATTGCGCGAAAACAGGCCACCATCGTGTGACGAGACCAAGGCGGGAGGGCAGCAAGCCGGTGGCATTGTTTTGGCCGAATTTGCCATTCCGGCGGCTTCCGAGCGGCCAAGCTGAGCGTGGCAATGGCACTTTCAACGCCTTCCACCGAAGCCGATAAGTGATCGACTTCAGCGCAGGTCAGCGATCTCTCGCACCTGCTTGACGGTTGGACATTTGACCGCGCTCCGGGCAAGGAGCGCGGTCAAAGCTCTTCGGTCAGATGATGTAGACCTGCCAGAGCCACTTCGCCGCTTTTCTTTCAGCATCAACTTTGCCGAAGGGCAGGTGGTAATCGCCTGGGGTCGTTAGCTCGTCCGTAGTCTCGGGACGACGCTGTTCAGCGACACGCCCTGCGATAGCGACCCGGCTGGTCCAGTTCAGGAAGCTGTTGGACATGGGGCGCCTCCATGGGTCAACCAGGGCAAACAGAGAGCCCGGTACAAGCCGCGAGGGTATAATTCGTCGCGGCGCACTTTTTCGCAGCAGCCTCGATAGCCTCATCGGAGACATCGTAGCTGAGGAGGTTTTCTTCCTCCTGAGATCTGATGATTGCGTCAATCATGGCCTTTGTGCCTTTTGTTGATGGGTGTCTCCGCCAATTACATGGATACGCCCCTGAGTGGCTTGTGCCTGTGATATCCGTCACAACTTTTGCGTTTGGTATTGTGTTACGGCAAGCGGAAGCACACGTTAGAGGGACTCTCCTTTACCGGGCATGACATCGCTTGCGGGACTGGTAACTCGGAATATAATCCTAGACACAATAAGTGACCAAGAATGACGGAACGAAATGGTGTTCGCAGATCTGCTCACCAAATTTCAGCTGGTTCCCACAAGACAAGATTCCACTTTTCGAGGAACGCCCCAACGGCGCGAAGCGTTTTCATGACACGGCAACAAGGAGGTTCCTATGAAGAAACTTGCAATCGCACTTCTCGCGGCAGCGGGCGTTGCATTGTCAGTGCCGGCGAGTGCGCAGGGCGTTTGGGTAGGCGCGGGGCCGGTAGGCGTCGGCGTGGGTCCAGGCTGGGGTTACCACGACGGATATCGCCCCGGCTATCGTAGTTATGCCTACGACGATGGGTATGGCTATCGCCGGCATTGCCGAATCGTTCGCGAGGAATTCAATGGGCGGATAAGAAAGATCCGTCAGTGCTGGTAAAGTTCGTCACAATCAAACTTGCAAATTCAGGCCCCGGGCCGAAGCCCGGGGCCTTTGCTTGTAAAACATTAAAAGCAGAACTTTAACAGCGAGACATTAAGAATGCGGCACTATTGCCGTCTCAAGGTGCAATTGGCGAATTGAATTTACGCGCATTGTCCACGATCCAGTCGCGGTACGAAAACAGCGGCGTTATCCCCGTCAGACCGCCGCAGCCTTCTTCATCTCTCGGAGCCGTCGACCAACTGACCACGCCTATGACCAGCGGACCGTCGCCATCGAATGCCGGCGCGCCGGAATCTCCGGTGCATCCGCCCATTCCGATTGTTTGATTTCGTGTCGCCGCGTCGAATAACCGAATCTGCAACGACCCAGGCGTGCCGGTCACAGTGAGCGTCGCCATGCGCGGCAGACCGAGTCCGCGCGCTGTACCGGCAACGGTGACGCCAAAACCGGCAATGGTGAGACTCTCGCCAACCGAAACACGCCGCGGCGCCGCCAACGCTGCGGGCACCACAATGTCCGGCAAGGGTGCTGCAAGCTTGAGCAGGGCGATGTCAGCGGTGGCCCGGCTCGCGGCATAGCTTGCGTAGTCAAAGCGGGGATGGCGCAAAATCGAGCGTACGGGCACGGGTGTGCCGGTCTGGTACGGCTTGACCGTGTATTGAATCTGCCGAACGACGCAGTGCGCGGCCGTCAGTACCAAATCCTGCGCCAGCGCAGTTCCGGTGCAGACGTCATCGCGCGCATCGACAATCATCACGATCGGACGCGCCGCCCATCCGATGGCGGGCGGCGCATTGCCCGTTACGGCGAAAGCGGGCGCGCCGAGCATCAAGCAAACCATGACAGGAAGGCCGCGGGACATGCCCGCCGAAACTAACACAAAGGACGAAACATGAGCTCTATTTTGCTGACAGGGCCTGCAATCGAACCGTTGTCGCTCGATGAGGCAAAGGCATTCCTTCGCGTCGAACATAGCGACGATGATCAAATCATCAGCGCGCTGATTGCCGGCGCGCGGACCCATATCGAAACACAATCACAGGTCGCGCTGATAACCCAGGGTTGGCGCATTGTGCTCGATTGCTGGCCCCAGCATGGTCGCATTGTCGTGCGGCCGGGCCCGCTCAAATCGCTCCACGCGGCGCGCTTCTATGATTTGAACGGCAATGCCCACACGATCGACACGCAGGGCTTTGTACCGGATTATGGGGGCTCGGTCCTCGCGTTCGTGCCTTGGGCCGTGCCGATGCCAGGCCGTGCGACGGCTGGAATCGAGCTCGACGTGAAGATCGGCTTTGGCGACACCGTTGAGGATGTGCCGGAGTCGCTGCGGCAGGCCGTCCGTTTGCTGGTGTCACACTGGTACGACAACCGCGGCGGCGTTGCGTCCGCCGGGCAAAGCGCGGTCTTGCCATCGACGGTCGCCGCGCTGATCGCGCCTTACCGGATGTTTTTATGACTGCCCCCGGTGATTTGAACCGCCGGCTGGTGTTGGAAGCGCCCGTCGAGTCGGAGGACGGTGCCGGAGGCGTCACACGGCTTTACGACGTAGTGACTACGCTATGGGCACAGGTGGTGCCGCTCTCCGCTTCTTCCGAGCTCTCCGCCGCTAGCCTCGGCGAAAGGGTCCGCTACCGCATTATCGTTCGCTCGCGGGCCGATATCACGACGCGCCATCGCTTTCAGGATGGCGCGCGCATTTATCGCGTTCTTGCTGCGCGCCAAAGCGTCGATCGCCGCTTCCTCGAAATCGAAGCCGAGGAACGGAAAGACTGAATTTCAATCACCATCACTATCGGATGACAAATATGCCTATAGTTGCTTCAGTCGCGCTGCGCGCTGCAGTTCACGATGCACTCATAGCCGACGCCGGTCTCGTTTCTGTGCTTGGCGGTCCGCGGTTCTATGACGAGGCGCCGCGCGGCGCCGTATTTCCGTATGTCACGCTTGGCGAGTCACGCGTCGCCAATTTTTCAGCGGGAAACGACCCCTCGGAAGAACATCAGCTGACGCTCCATGCGTGGTCGCGTCAGGGCGGCCATCGCGAGGCGCATAAGATCACGGGAGCGCTCATGCAGGCTCTCGACAGCGCTCCACTCACGCTCGCTGGTCATCACCTGGTCAATTTCCGCTTCGCGGTTGCCGACGTGCGCCGCGAGTCCGACGGGCGTACCTATCATGCACTGGTGCGCTTCAGGGCGGTGACCGAACCAATCTAACGAAAGGACAATTCAATGACTGCTCAAAAAGGCAAAGACCTTCTGGTCAAAATATCTGATGGCGCAAGTTACACCACGATTGCCGGGTTGCGAACACGCCGGCTCGCGTTCAATGCCGAGACCGTCGACATTACGCACGCCGAGAGCGCCAACCGTTGGCGCGAGCTGCTCGATGGGGCTGGCGTGAAGCGCGCTTCCGTATCGGGCCGCGGTTTGTTTAAGGACGCTGCGAGCGACGCGCTCATGCGCCGAACGTTCTTCGATGGAACGATCGTTGGCTATCAGATCGTGATCCCGGCTTTCGGAACTGTTCAGGGTCCTTTTCAGATCACGAGCCTTGAGTTCGCCGGTGAGCACAACGGCGAACTCACCTACGACATGACGTTGGAATCCGCCGGCGAATTGAATTTCGCGGCAATCGCCTAACCGCACCGCAAACGAGAACAGAGAGGTTAAGAATGGCAAACCGTCATCGCGGGGAGATCGAGGCGGAGATCGGCGGCAAAACCCGCACGCTGGTGCTTACGCTGGGTGCACTTGCCGAACTCGAAGAGGCTTTTGGCGCCGAGGATTTGGTGGCACTCAGCGAACGCCTGGCAACTGGCCGACTCAAGGCGCGCGATCTCGCACGCATAATCGGGGCTGGATTGCGCGGGGCAGGTGACACATTGAGCGATGAGGATGTCGGGGCCATGACGATCAGCGGTGGCTTGCAAACCTCCGTGCGGATCGCAGCAGACCTGATCGCAGCCACGTTCGGCGAGGCGGATGAATGACGCCGTTTCCCTGGAAGCAAGCCATTGGATTCGGTCTCGGCGTGCTGCGGCTTTCCCCCGACCAGTTCTGGCGGATGACGCCACGCGAGCTTGCCTGCGCAATCGAAACTATTGCGGGCAGCGCCGTATCGTTCAACCGAAGCACGCTAAACGACCTGATCAAGAGATATCCCGATGACCGATAGCGAAAATTTCGTCGACTCATTAATGCAAAGCGATCTGCCCGAAACGTTCGAAAGGGTGCGCGGCAGCACCGCGACATTGGGAATAAGCACCGCCTCTTTTGCGAAAGCAATCAGCAGGGCCTTCGCGGATGCGACGGCAGGCGGCAAGCAGTTCGATGATGTCCTCAAGCAACTTGCATTGCGGCTCTCCAACATGGCGCTGATGCAAGCCATTGGTCCGGCGGCAAAAGCATCAGCTGGCGGTCTAAGCAAGCTGTTTGACACCTTGTTCGGCACTGGCGACGATGCCTCCGCTTCAATGCGCATGAGCGCAATTACCCCGTTTGCCAGCGGTGGGGTCATTGGGGCACCGGCCTATTTTCCGCTCTCCTCGGGCAGTCTTGGGTTGGCAGGCGAAGCGGGGCCTGAAGCAGTTCTTCCATTGGCGCGTGGATCGGATGGGCGACTGGGCGTTACCGCGAACGCCGCGAGCCGCGCGTTCAACGTGACAATTCAAATCACAACTCCCGATGCGCAGAGCTTCCGTCGCTCCGAAGCGCACATCACGGGTGAAATAGCCCGCGCGGTTGCGCGTGGCCAACGCGGTTTTTGATCCATGACAGCCTTCCACGAAATCCTGTTTCCACTCGATATCGCATTAAGGAGCGCCGGTGGGCCGCAACGACGCACAGACGTCGTCACCCTTGGTTCGGGCGCCGAGGAACGCAATGCGCGCTGGGCGCATTCACGACGGCGCTACGATGCCGGTTACGGCATAAAAACGTTCGATGCCCTGTCGCAGGTGCTCGCCTTCTTCGAGGAGCGACGTGGGCGACTTTACGGCTTTCGCTGGCGTGACCGGCTCGATCATTCGTCGACAGCACCTGGGGCAGCAGTAACACCAATCGACCAGATCCTTGGCACCGGTGACGGCACGGAAAAGGCATTCCAGCTCTGCAAGACCTATGGCGCGGTTTACCTGCCGTATCAACGGCCAATCGCGAAACCTGTCCCGCGCAGCGTGCGCGTCGCGGTCGCCGAAACCGAAATGCAGGAAGGGACACACTTCTCGGTTGATGCGACGACGGGCGTGATCACTTTTCTTCCCGGCCATATTCCCGCAAGCGGTGCAGCTGTTTCGGCCGGATTCTTGTTCGACGTGCCGGTCCGTTTCGACATCGACTACCTCGAGATGGATCTGTCCGCTTTCGCGGCCGGCGCAATCCCGAAAATCCCGGTGGTGGAGATCAGGCCATGAGGAAAATTCCGCCGGCTCTACAAGCTAAGTTGGATTCAGGCATCACCACGCTCTGCCGTTGCTGGGTCATCACCCGCACCGATGACATCAAACAAGGCTTCACCGATCACGATGAGGATATCCTGCTCGGCGAAGTTATTTGCCGTGCTGACAGCGGATTGTCCGGGAGCGAAGCGACGCAAAAGCTCGGGCTTGCCGTGGACAGCTCCGAGATCTCGGGCGCACTCTCCGACGACGCGCTTAACGAAAACGATCTTGTCGCAGGCCGGTATGATGGAGCTGCGGTCGAAGTGTGGCTTGTTGACTGGAGTCAGCCCAATTTGTGCGTCCTCCTCGCGAAAGGCACCTTGGGCGAAGTTAGGCGCGAGGGCGGGGGTTTTACGGCCGAAGTACGCGGTCTGAACGAGCGGCTCTCCCAGGTAAGTGGCCGGCTCTTCACCGCAACCTGTTCCGCCGATCTTGGCGACAATCGGTGCGGCATTGACCTCACTGACGTCCGCTTCCGCGGGAGCGGGGTGGTGACCCCGATCAATGCAACCTCCGTTTTCAGGGCAAGTGGCCTGGATAGTTTTGACGATGCCTGGTTCAGGGCGGGCAGACTCACATTCACAAGCGGTGCGAATGCCGGTTTAAGCGTGGAGGTTAAGGACCATCGCAGCGACGGCGCAGTCACCATCGAACTCTGGCAAGCCATGCCAGGGCCCATTTTGGTCGGCGACAGGTTTGCGATCACCGCAGGCTGCGACAAGCGATTTGAAACCTGCAAAAGCCGCTTTAACAATACCGTCAACTTTCGCGGTTTTCCGCATATTCCGGGCAATGACTTCGTCATCAGCTATCCCCTCCAGGGACAACCGGGCAATGACGGCGCGAGCCGGCAACGGTGAGCGATGTTCGTTTGTCGAGAAGAAATAGTCGCGGAAACGCGAAGCTGGATCGGCACGCCCTATAGGCATCAAGCTTCTCTCAAGGGCATCGGCTGCGATTGCCTTGGCCTGGTGCGTGGTGTGTGGCGCGCAATCGTCGGCGCAGAGCCGGAGCCAGTCCTCCCATACGCGCCCGACTGGGCTGAAGCGACTTGCACCGAATCGCTAGCCGATGCCGCGGCGCGTCATCTGACCGCCATTTCATTTGCCGACATCGCTCCGGGCGATGTCGTGTTGTTCCGCTGGCGAGAGAACCTGCCGGCCAAGCACGCCGCCATCTTAACGAGTGTCAAAATGATGGTGCACGCCCACGACGGCGCAGCAGTTGCGGAAGTTTCTATCGCGCCCTGGTGGCGAAGACGTCTCGCCTACGCTTTTAAATTCCCTGGAGTTATCGGCTAATGGCTGCACTCGTTCTTTCAGCTGCCGGCGCTGCCGCCGGAACGACGGTGTTCGGCCCGGCCGGCGCAATCGCCGGACGCTTGGTCGGCGCCATCGCCGGAAACGCGATAGATCGCGCACTGTTCGCCAGTCGCCGTGAAATTTTTCACGAAGGACCACGCCTCGCAGATCTTGAAGTGATGGCCTCGACAGAAGGCGCACCGATACCGCGCGTTTACGGGCGGGCTCGATTGCCGGGGCAGGTCATCTGGGCGACCAACCTTGAAGAGATTGTAAGCACCAGTTCGCAACCGACCGGTGGCGGCAAGGGTATGGGTGGAGGACCGGCCGTCACCACAACGATGACGACGTATTCGTACTTTGCAAATCTCGCTGTAGGGCTGCGTGAAGGTCCGATTGGAGCCGTGCTGCGGATCTGGGCCGATGGCAAACTGCTTGATCTCTCCGGCCTGACCATCCGAACCTACAAAGGTGACGAGACGCAGTTTCCCGATCCCTTGATCGTCGCCAAAGAAAGCGATGCGCCGGCCTATCGTGGTCTCGCCTATGTGGTGTTCGAGCGGTTGCCGCTTGCCAATTTCGGCAACCGCATTCCGCAACTGTCCTTCGAGGTGGTGCGCCCTGTAGGCCGTCTCGAGCAGATGCTGCGTGCGGTCACGCTTATTCCCGGTTCGACTGAATTCGGGTATGAACCCCAAACTGTAGTGCGGGTGTTGGGACCGGGCCAGTTCGCGCCCGAGAACAGACACATCACATCCGCCCGATCGGACGTGATTGCAGCGCTCGATGAATTGCAGGCCGTCGCACCGAATTTGGAGCGCGTGGCAATCGTCGTTGCATGGTTCGGAAACGATCTTCGTTGCGGCCAATGCCGCGTCGTGCCTGGAATAGACAATCGTGATAAGCAGACTTTCGGCGGCGTTTGGTCGGTCGCCGGAAAGGACCGCGCGACCGCTCACCTTGTCTCTTCTATCAATGGACGAGTCGCGTTCGGCGGCACGCCATCCGACCAGAGCGTACGCGACCTCATTGTCGAACTGAAAAGCCGCGGCCTTAAGGTCACGCTCTATCCGTTTCTGATGATGGATGTGCCGGCGGGCAATGGCTTGCGAGATCCTTGGACGGGGGCTGCGTCGCAGCCGCCCTTTCCGTGGCGCGGTCGCATCACCTGCGACCCAGCGCCGGGGCAGCCGGCATCACCGGATGGCACCGCTGGTGCGGCAGTTCAGGTTGACGCGTTCTTTAGCGGCGGTATCGATCAATGGAACTACCGCAATTTCATATTGCACTATGCATCACTTGCCGCGAGTGCGGGCGGTGTCGATGCCTTCCTGATCGGCTCGGAATTGAAGTCGTTGACCCGCGTACGCTCTGCAGCGGGCGTGTATCCGGCTGTGAATGCGCTCTCGGCCCTTGCGGCCAGCGTGAAGATGATTGTGGGAGCCAATGCAATTGTCACCTATGGCGCCGATTGGACCGAATATGGCGCACACGCTGTAGATGCGACTGCAAGCGAAGTGCGGTTTCCACTGGATGCACTCTGGGCCTCGCCGTCGATTGATGTCATTGGCATCGACTACTATGCGCCGCTCTCCGATTGGCGAGATAAGGGCGACCAACGCGATGCCGCGTTGACCGATAATCCATATCGTCTGAGCTATCTTGCCAACAATCTCGCGCATGGCGAAGCCTACGACTGGTACTACGCGGACAAGACTGCCCGCGATTCCCAGACACGCAGCCCAATCACGGATGGCCTCGGAAAACCGTGGATATTCCGGCAAAAGGATCTGTGGAATTTCTGGTCGCAGCCGCACTTCGAACGTTTAGGAGGTGCCGAACTCGGCACTCCCACGGCCTGGATGCCGCGATCGAAGCCAATCTGGCTTATCGAAATCGGCTGCCCGGCGGTGAATAAAGGCGCGAACCAGCCGAGCATATTCCCCGATCCGAAATCGTCCGACGCGGGGCTGCCGTACTATTCAAATGGCAGACGCGACGACCTGATGCAGCGCCGCTATCTCGAGGCAGCACTGAGTGCTTTCGATCCGGCTTTTGGCGACGCCACCCTCAATCCCGTTTCGCCGGTTTATGGCGGCCGCATGGTTGCGTGCGATGCCATCTATCTGTGGACCTGGGACGCGCGGCCTTACCCGGCATTCCCGGCGGCAACAGAGGAATGGAGCGACGGCGCCAACTGGGCGACCGGGCACTGGCTCACGGGTCGGCTTGGTTCGACGCCGCTCGACGGACTCGTTTCCAGATTGCTCGCGGATAACTCGATAACCGATATCGACTGTAGTGAATTGGGCGAGGGGCCGGACGGTTACGTGATCGATCGGCCAATGTCGCCCCGTGCGATGCTTGATCCGCTGGCGCTCGCTTTCGCTTTTGACGGCTTCGAGCAGGACGGGATCCTGCGCTTTCGCCAGCGCGGCGGCGCCCCGGTCGCGGAACTGACTGAGGATGCTCTCGTATTGCCAGACGAAACCGCGCCTGTCCGTTTGATCCGCATGCAGGAAAGAGACCTGCCCAGGGAAGTGACGCTCGGCTTCACTGACAGTGGTGCGGACTACCAGCGCGGAGTTGCAACTTCCCGACGACTGGAGGGGCGATCAACTCGGAGCGCCCATGCCGACCTTGCGATTGTCACGAACGATGCCGAAGCCGAGCGTCGCGCGGAAATCTGGTTGCAGGATCTATGGGCGGGACGTGAGAGCGCCGATTTCGCCTTGCCACCAAGCCAGCTTGCGCTTGGTCTCGGCGATGTCGTCGCGCTGACTGTCAACGGGCGTACGCGGCTGATCGAATTGCAGGAGATCACCGACACCGAAGCGCGTGCAATCAAGGCTTGTTCGATCGATCCTTCAGTATTCAACCTAATGCTCTCGCCGCCGCGCAATCGATTGCCTACAGTGCCGGCGGCGATCGCACCGGTGCATGCCCTGCTATTGGATCTTCCAACCTTTGGCACCGAGACAGTGCTCGCCCGCCTCGCTGTATTCGCGGATCCTTGGCCGGGTCCCGTGGCGGTGTGGGCGTCAGCTGATGGGCTCAGTTACCGACGAGCCGGAATTGCGCTGGCGCCGACCGTGGTTGGAAAGACCCTGGACGATTTGCAACCAGGACCGACGGCGCGATGGCAGCGGACAAATTTTCGCGTGCAAATTTATGGCGGCGCACTGACCTCCGTTTCTGACGCTGAATTGTTTGCGGGCTCCAATGCCGCGGCGGTGCAGCGCCCGGATGGCGTGTGGGAGGTGATGCAGTTCGCAAATGCCGAACTTGTAGGTGAGCGCACATATTCGTTGTCGCGTCTCCTGCGTGGACAAGCAGGCAGCGAGGGAGCAATGGGAGCTCCTCTGCCGTCAGGCTCGTCCTTTGTGTTGCTTGACGGCCACCTTGTGACGATCGCGAGCGGATTGGACTCCCTTGAACGCAGCTTGCAACTGCGAATTGTGACGACCGACCGCGATCATGGTGATCCCACAAGGCTTGCCATGACGGCTACACCGCATGGGACTGCCCTTAAGCCTTTAGCACCTGTACACCTGAAAGCAGTGCGGAGTGGGGCCGGCGTGGCCTTTAGCTGGATTCGTCGTACCCGCATCGATGGCGATACTTGGGTCGGCGAAGTGCCACTCGGCGAGGACATCGAACAATATGCGATCGATATTCTCTCCGGCACCAATGTCGTGCGCACGCTCATCACCGCTACGCCGTCTGTTTTTTACCCCTCGGCTGCCGAGCTAGCCGATTTTGGCAGTGCTCAGGCGAGTCTGCATGTGCGGGTTGCACAGATTTCCGCAACTATCGGCCGCGGTTTTGCGACCGATGCAATTCTAACCCCCTAGGAAACATGACAAATACACCTCGTCTCGGACTGCCGGCAATCGAAGCCGCGCAGGCGCAAAAGCACGTTACTCACAATGAAGCTCTCGTCTTGCTCGACGCGCTCACGCAGCTTGCAGTCGAAAGCCGCTTGCTCACAACGCCACCGGGGTCGCCGCTGGAGGGCGCCTGCTACATTCCGGCGCAGGGCGCGACAGGAGCATGGAGCGGATGGAGCGGGCAGGTTGCCCTATTCACTGGCGGCGGCTGGCTGCGAATAGTTCCTGCATCGGGGCTGAAGGCCTGGGTCAGGGCGGAGCGGCTCACGATCACTTACGAGGACGGTACTTGGCGCGACGGCATCGCGCTAACTATCCATGGTGGAAGAGTGACGCTGCGAGCCAAGGAAGAGGAACTCACCCTATCGGGAGCTTTTGTTGAAACCAGTGACCCCGCTTTCATTCCTGACCGCGCTATCGTGCTGGGCGTCTCGTCGCGTACGACTCTCGCGATCACCGGGGCGAGCTCATACGGGGTTGGAGTCGTGGGGAACACCACCCAATTTGGCAACCTGCTCGGGTCTTCACTCAATTCAACCAACAATGGGGTCATCGGTCCGACCGCCTTCTATGCCGATACCAAAGTTCGCATAACCGCCAATGGGGGAAGTTTCACTGGCGGCAAGGTGCGACTGATCATCTATTTTCTCGAAATGTCGGTCCCAACTTCGTGAAGCCATGCAATCGAATTTTGAAACTTGCCTGAAGCTGCTGCTCGTCCACGAGGGCGGCTACACAAATCATCCAAGCGATCCCGGAGGTACGGCGTTAATTCCGGCATTGGACGCAGCGGCAAAGTGTTGCGGAGAATTCTCAGGCTGCCCGACAACACGAGCGTTGTCACCGATGAAGTTATTGCCGCAGCGTGGGCGATCGATCCTAGGACTTTGATTACTGCTATTTGTGACGAGCGACTGCACTTTCTCCAATCACTGAAGACCTGGCCGATTTTCGGTCGTGGCTGGGGCCGCCGCGTCGCAGACGTGAAATCAAAAGCCTTGGAGATGGCAACGGATGCCGCCAAGCGCGGCGTCATGGCCCGCAACTAAATTCAATCAAACAATTGGGAAATTGCATCCATGTGGAACAAGGTCAGATTCTGGTTCAGAAATTCCGTGACAATCGTTTGGGCGCGTTTGCAGGTCCTCGCGGGCCTGGTTGTCGCGTGCCTGATGGCGCTCGCCTCCGATCCCAATATAACTGGCGCAATCCAGGCGCGCTGCAGCCGAAATACATTCCGTACTACGTGATCGCGATAGGGCTCATCACTGAAATGGCACGGCGGCGCACAGCGAGGAGCTCGAATTAATGTCATCCGCTTTTTTGGTGTGGCTGGGCAATCTGCTCGGTGGCCCATTTGCCAGAGCCGCCGTTGACGCGTATCGCGCCAAACTTGCAGCCGAAAACACCAGCGAAAAAATTGCCGCTGACCTTGCCGCCCGTGAATTGGCGGTTGAGCAGCGCGAGCGCGAGCTAGCGAATGCAATGGTTCTCGCGGAGCAGGGCCGTTGGTACACGGCGGTTCCGCGGCCCCTGTTTGCCATTGCTTTCATTATTTACGTCTGGAAGGTCGTAGTCTGGGACAAGGTTCTGGGGCTCGGCACCACCGATGCGCTCACCGGTGATGTGTCCCAATGGGCGACGATAGTCCTTACCGCCTATTTCGGTGGACGCAGTCTCGAAAAAATTGTCCGGGCTCTCATGAAGAAGTAGTCCAAATCTTTTTGGTACAGACACGGGCCACTGGTCAGGCGTGTTCCTCAATCCACGAAAATTCCTCGACGCCGTATAAATCGGATAAGGTACCGGTTCGGCGGCAACTGCTGAACCGGTGCAGTGTGCGTGAATTTCTGTTTGCTTATGAACCGACTATCCGTCTGATCGCGTTCTGCGGTCTGTTTGCCGCTCTCGCAGTGTTGGAATTCGCACTGCCACTGCGCAAACAGGCGATTGGGCGCGGATGGAGATGGCCTAACAATCTTGGCGTTGCTGTTGTAGACACGTTACTGGTTCGAATTTTTTTTCCAACCACAGCCATTGGCCTCGCTTTCCTCGCTGAAACGCACGGGTTTGGCTTCTTCAATGCTTTCCCGGTTCCGCGTTGGCTGAGCGTGGTGGCTTCAGTGGTCGTCCTCGATTTAGCGATCTATCTGCAGCATGTGCTCTTTCATGCCGTCCCCGGCCTCTGGCGCCTGCATCGGATGCATCATTCCGATCTCGAATTCGACGTCAGCACCGGATTGCGCTTTCATCCGATCGAGATATTGCTGTCGATGCTTATCAAGCTTGCGGTAGTGGCTGCGATCGGCGCGCCGCCGCTCGCGTTTCTGGTATTCGAAGTGCTGCTCAACGGCACTTCAATATTCAATCACGCGAACATTCGCATCCCGGGCAGTGTCGACCGCGTTTTGCGCTGGTTCGTGGTGACGCCCGACATGCATCGCGTCCACCATTCGATCCTTGTGCGTGAGACCAATAGTAATTTTGGATTCAACCTGCCGTGGTGGGACCGCCTCTTCGGTACCTACCGAGCGCAGCCCATTGCTGGACACGAAGCGATGACGATCGGTGTCGAGCAGTTCCGCGATCCGCGAGACCTCAGGATAGATCGCATGATGCTTCAGCCTTTTCTCGGTGACGTTGGCCGATATCCGATCGGACAGCGAGACGCCGATCAATAATCTGCATTGGCCACGGGCCCTGATCCCTCCTCTTGGCACCCCGCGTTCTCCTGCCCACACTGTGACGATTCGTGCGGAGCACGCCCATGAACGTCCTTGAAGCCGTTTCATCCCGCTATTCTTGTCGCGCCTTTTTGCCGACCCCGATCCCTGAACAAACCGTCCGCGAAATTGTAGAACGCGCCGCGCGGGCGCCTTCCGCCGGCAACATGCAGCCTTGGCGCGTCTATGCGATCGCGGGCAAACGCGTTGAGGATCTCAAGGCCGCGCTCGCTCCACGAATGGCGACCGAATTGCCGAAAGGCGAGGGCACTGATTACACCATCTATCCCGAGCCGCTGACCGAGCCCTATCGCGAACGCCGTTTCACGGTCGGGGAATTGCTGTACCGGTCGATCAAAGTGTCGCGGGAAGACAAGTCGTCGCGCTACAGACAGTATGCGCGTAACTATCAGTTTTTCGGCGCGCCAGTCGCACTATTCTTCGCCCGCGAAAAGGCCCATGGACCCGCCCAATGGGCCGACATCGGTGGTTTTCTTCAAACGGTCGCCCTGCTGGCCCGCGGGTATGGCCTGCACACGTGTCCACAACAGGCGTGGGTCTCTTTTCACCGCACTGTGCGGGCGTTCCTGGGGCTTCCCGACAATTTGATGATCTATTCGGGCATGGCCCTCGGCTATGAAGATCGGGCCGCACCGATCAATTCCTGGCGCTCTCCGCGCGCTATTTTGGACGCTTTTGCATCGTTTGAGGGCTTCGAGAGCTAGCAGAAAAACAGGTATTTAGGAGCGTTCAGGCAACGTTCACCGGGGCGTCGCTAACACCCCCCAATGCCGGTTCCCCGACTCACCCCGGCCGTATTACTCCTCTGTTCTATCGGCTTCCCAGCCATTGGCGCCGAGGCCTCCCACGGCGCGTGCCTCACAAGGGCGGAGCAGCGTGCCGCGGTGGACGACCATCGGGCAATTTCACTCGGCCAGGCGATCAAATCACTGCGCCAACATCGCAAATACTCCGAAGTTGTGCGTGCTCGCCTCTGCCGAAAGGAGGATAAGCTCGTCTACGTGCTGACTCTGCTCGGCCGCAGTGGCAAAGTGGTCGATGTGACCATTGACGCCATAAATGGCGAGTTCAATGCCGGCTCGTGAGTGGAGAACAATGCCTTGCGCCTCCTCGTAATCGAGGACGACCCAGATCTGAATCGCCAACTCGCCACTGCGCTGACCGACGCCGGCTACGTCGTCGACCGCGCCTTCGATGGCGAGGAGGGCCACTATCTTGGGGAATCCGAACCCTATGACGCAGTCATCCTTGATATCGGCTTGCCCAAGATGGATGGCATCTCAGTATTGGAAGCTTGGCGTCGGACCGGACGTGCGATGCCTGTGCTTATGCTTACCGCGCGCGATCGGTGGAGCGACAAGGTGCAGGGCTTTGATGCCGGGGCTGATGACTATGTTGCGAAACCTTTTCACCTTGAGGAAGTGCTTGCCCGGGTCCGCGCACTTCTGCGCCGCTCAGCAGGCCATGCGAAAAGTGAATTCAATTGCGGTCCGGTGCGACTTGATACGCGCACCGGCCGCGTGTCGGTCAACGGCAATCCTGTCAAGCTCACCAGCCACGAATATCGGCTGCTCGCGTATTTAATGCATCACACCGGCCGCGTCGTCTCGCGCACCGAGTTGGTCGAGCATCTCTACGATCAGGATTTTGACCGTGATTCCAACACGGTCGAGGTATTCGTCGGTCGTATCCGCAAGAAACTCGGAGTTGAGATTATTCAGACCGTGCGCGGCCTGGGATACTTGCTCACTCCACCTGACGCACGTTGATGGGATGCGAGCCAATTCTCTTGCGCTGCGTCTTTTCCTGTCCGCCACCGCCTGGGCTGTGATCATTCTTCTGATCACTGGAATTGTGTTGTCGTCATTGTACCGGCAGGCGGTCGAACGCGCGTTCGACCGCCGCCTCGGCGTTTACCTGCGTACGCTGGTGGCCGATGTTGCTTCTCCAGAAGAGGGAAGCGAAAAATTTCCGCAGTCTCTTGGCGAACCATTGTTCGAACTGCCTTTGTCAGGGTGGTATTGGCAAGTCACTCGGTTGGACGGACAAAAAGGCGAAGTGCGAGCGTCGCGATCCCTTTGGGATGGCGGTCTGCCGCACCTGCAAGACTATGGTATTGCCGCCAGCCCCAGTGGCTCCCGCGAGGGGTATGTATCTGGGCCTGAGGATCAGCGGCTGCGGCTCGTTGAGAGAAATATAGACCTCGGCGACGAAGGCCGTTACCTCGTTGCGGTTGCCGGCGACGCCGCCGAGATTTCCGACGAAATGCGCTCCTTCGATCAGGCGCTCATTATTACCTTTTCCATCCTTGCTGCAGTGCTGTTGCTCACAACTGTGTTTCAGGTTCGCTTCGGCCTTGCCCCGCTCAAACGGATCACTGACGACTTGGCAGCGATACGTTCTGGCAGCTCTGAACGTCTGACGGGGACGTTCCCTGAAGAAATTGCTCCGTTGGCACGAGAAACCAATGCTCTGATTGAAGCAAATAGACAAATCGTAGAGCGAGCCCGCACGCATGTCGGCAATTTGGCTCATGCCCTGAAAACTCCACTGTCCGTGATGGTGAACGAAGCTGCGACCCGAGGCGGCGAGCCATTTGCCGAAAAAGTGCTTGAGCAAGCCGACATCATGCGCGACCAAGTCGCGCGCCATCTGGAGCGGGCGCACCTTGCCGCACGCACCACCGTTGTCGGTTCGCTCACCGAAGTTAAGCCTGTCATTACCGCGCTAGCCCGCACAATGGAAAAAATCCACCGCGACAAGAACCTCACGATCGACGTGCACGCCGACGAAAGCGCCCAATTTCAAGGCGAGCGCCCTGACCTTGAAGAGATGATGGGAAATCTTGTCGACAATGCCTGCAAATGGGGAACGTCTCGCGTGTCGATCGAGGTGGTCCGTGAGGCGACGGATCCGGTCAATGACCGTCAGACTATTCGAATCATCGTTGATGATGATGGGCGCGGCCTTTCTCCATCCGAACGTGAACAGGTTGCAAAACGAGGCCAACGGCTCGACGAGACCAAGCCTGGCTCCGGCCTTGGTCTTTCCATCGTGGTCGAACTCGCGGCGCTATATGGCGGTAGCCTGACGCTCGGCACTGCGCCACTTGGCGGATTGCGTGCAGAACTGGTCCTGCCGGCAACTCCGACGTAGTTCTATCGAGGGATGCGCCGGAGTTTTGCCCTATTCGTCCTCTCTCGGTAGACTAGCGTCCTTAGGTTGGTTCGTTTTGCTTTCTCAAGCCGTTTACGGAGTCGAAATGCCCACGACCAGGTTCGCTACTATCGCGGTTGTCGGTCTTTTGCTCGCTGCCTGCGCTTCGGGTCCGGACGTGAGCCCGGGGCCAGGACCGGCGGCAGGTCCAAAGGAGACAGGTGGAACCGTGGTCGGGGCAGGCACCGGTGCCTTGCTTGGAGCGGCGGTGGCAGGTGGGGGGACTGGAAGTCGAATCGCTGGTGCGGCGATTGGCGGGGTCCTGGGCGGACTGATCGGCAATCGTATCGGGGCCGCTCTCGATGATGAGGACAAGCAACGCGCTTACGCGGCGCAAATGGATGCTCTGGAACGCGGCCAATCGGGTGCTCCAGTGTCCTGGCGAAATCCCGATTCCGGCCGCTATGGCACCATCGTCCCGGGACCGGCATACCAGCAGGCTGGTCGCAATTGCCGTTCATTCACCCACACGGTCTATATTGAGGGCCAGCCGCAGACCGCTCGCGGCACGGCTTGCCGCAATCCGGACGGCACCTGGACAGCGGTCGGCTGATCTACTGGTGCGCTTACCAAAGCCTCAGGTTCTGGATGGGTTTAGCAATGTCTGCTACCCAGAGCCGATATTAGCTCACGGACGTATTGGTTGTGATCGCGCTAAGGCTTGGGGATCAAATTGATCCAGGACGTTTTCACCACCGACTTAGGCTGGTAGGTCACAATCACATCAAAGGCGTTAAGCAGCAGGATTGCGCCGAGCACGCACCAACTAAATGACCGTGCTATTGCCTCGTTGGGGTCATCAATAGTGCCTTGAGACGCACAACATCTGTACCGCTGGCCCTTTAACCAAGGATCACGCGCGGCAATCCAGCTTGATTCGAATTTTATGCAAGCGCGGTAGCGCAGTGATCGAACCACTACCGAATGTCTGCTGGCCCAAAAGCAAGCATTCCATTTTGGACCGAGATGTCCGCTTTGGGGGGAAAGCGGACATGGTGATTGCGCGGTCTTATACGGTGCTTGCAACTGGTGCAGCTGGTCGTTTGGCCCTGCAAAGGGTATCGGGGCCAAGACACATTGGTTAATGGTTAGTTTGCAAAAATTGGCTCAACCAAAAAACCAATAAAAACAAATCGCTGAGCGACATCTCGATTAATAGAGCCTTAACGCGCTGCGCCGTATCAAGCCAAATGGCTTGAATTCGGATCAACCGGGATGGCGGGCGGCAACACGACCGTCGAGCGGCTGCGGGAATTTCTGCGCGCACTTTCGCCCGGCGCGTGTTCGATGCTGGTCGGCGAACTCGAGCGAAGCGTGCTTCGCGGCGAGGAGGTCGCGGGCGCCGATCTGGTCTTGCAGGAATTGCGTCGCATCCTACGCGAGCAGCGTGACGACGCTCACAACATCGACCAGTCTGCTCAACTCCTGTTCAAGCCACTTGAGCCGTTTCTGGTCGACGATCACGGCGATCACCAGCATCCGGGTCGCGTCGCGCGCTCCTCGCTCGAAGCGTTGTGGAATTGGGTTCGGCGCGATCTTTTGCCGGACGATGCTAATGCCATGGCTTCAGATGTCAGCAAAGCGATGCTCGACGGTGACCAGGCGAAGATCGAACGGCTTACCCGCATTTTTCAAGACCGGGTCGCCGCGGCAATCGAGGCGAGTTATTCTGCCGCCGCAGAAGATGAAAGACTTCGAAGACGGGTCTTGCAACAGATTGGCACGCCGCGCGCAGCCGAAGAACTCGTCGCGCTCAAATGCGCGCTAAAAGGGCGGGACGTCCTCGCATCACTTGCTTCCCGGTTGCCATTGCAGATCGGTAATTTGGCCAACGATCAGCTCGACCAATGTCAGGCATTAATCGAGGGCGCTGCCGCGCGTGACGGTGAACTGTTTCTGTACGCATTGCTGACAGTTATGAGCCGAATGACCGCGCCATGGCAATTGATCCGACTGGGAGTGAAGGCCGCAGGTAGCGACACCGCTGCGCGTGTTGCGGAAACAAATTATGGCGTCGCCGTAAACGTTGTTCTCGCCGAGCTTGAACGAATGGTTGCCGAGATGCGGGAAGATCTGCGCACGGGTCAGGGCATTGCGGTCGGCTCGTTGCTTAAGACGATCCACGATTCGGCACGCGGCCTGCGCACCGAGCTCGCGCTGCCCGTCGACAGCACCTGGGGCCGTGCGCTCGCGGCGCAGAGAACCCAAATTTCCGATCTGCTTCGCGCCGAAATAGAGTCTATGCCCGGGCGCGTACAGCGCTTGCTGCGACCGCGAGCACCGCGAGAAATTCGTCCGGATTCGGTGCTGGACCCGACCGAAGTCGCCGAAGTCGAGGCGTTGGTCGAATTTGTAGGCGTCTGCCGATATTTTGCCGGCGAGCTCGCCATCAATGAAATGACCCAACGCGCGCTAAGCGAGCTACGACACTATCTTGATAACGGCACGCGCACACTGCTCGAGGGGTTGAGGCACGCCGGTGACGCCGACCGCAGCTTCCGTCAATCCCAGGTCGACGCCGCAGTCCGATTTTGCGCCAAGGTTTTTGGGCGGGAATACGCCGCACTGCTGGGCAAAGCTGCCGAAGTGGCCAGCGCCGCAGAAGGCAAAGCAGCGCGCGCCTGAAGCCTGGTTTCTAGCGCCATTTACAGGACTTGCGCATTGCCGCCATGATCGGACGTGATGTATGCCCTCGTCCGGCAGCGCCCCTTTTTGCCGGGCAAGCGGAAGGACCTATGCTCCTGTGGCTCCTATTTGCGGTGATGACAGCGGCTGCGGTTTTCGCTGTTTTATGGCCTCTGGGCCGGGCTGCTAATGTGCAGGCGGGAAACGACATTGCCGTCTATCGCGACCAACTCGACGAAATTGAGCGTGACCGCGGCGCGGGGCGAATCGGAGAGGCCGACGCCCAAGCCGCGCGAGCGGAAGTGTCTCGGCGTCTTATTGCCGCAGCCGACGCCGCTGAATTCGCCCATTCGCTTCCAGTCGGATCAGCGCTCTGGCGTCGTCGGGCGACTGCGATCGGCGCTGTCGTGGTGCTGCCGGTCGTAGCGCTCACGCTTTATCTTGCGATCGGTTCGCCGCAGTTGCCAGGCCAGCCGCTGAACGCTCGATTGCAAGCTATCCATCAGGATCAATCGATCGCCAGCCTGGTGTCGAAAGTCGAGGCGCATCTGGAGCACAATCCGGACGACGCCCGGGGCTACGAAGTTCTGGCACCCGTTTATCTCCGGCTAGGCCGTTTCGAGGACGCGGTGAATGCCCGGCGCAAGCTCCTCGCGCTGAACGGCGAAAATGCTGAACGGCAATCCGATCTTGGCGAAGCCCTGACTGCGGCTGCCAATGGCATCGTCACATCGGATGCCAAGTCGGCATTCGAGCGTTCGCTCGCGCTCGACCCTGGCCAATCCAAGGCACAGTTTTACATGGGCATGGCCGCTGAGCAGGACGGCGATCGCGCGCAGGCGACCGCTATCTGGCGCGATATGATCAGCAAAGCGCCGGCTGACGCGCCCTGGTTGTCGGTCGTACGCGACGCACTTGCGCGCGTAGGAGACGATCAACCCATAGCTTCGCCTCCCGGGCCAAGTAGCGAAGACGTTGCCGCTGCTCGCGCCATGAGCGAAAAGGATCGGGGAGAAATGATCCGCGGCATGGTCGCCCGCCTCGCGGATCAGCTGAAGGAGAATGGAAACGACGTTGATGGCTGGCAACGGCTGTTGCGCGCTTATATGGTGCTCGGCGAACGGGACAAAGCGCACGCAGCCGCCACCGATGCCAGGCGGGCACTCGCCAATGATCCCGATAAGCTCCGTCGGATCGAAGATATGATCAAGAGTCTGGGGCTTGAAGGTTGAACGAGACGGAATGACCCGCAAGCAACGACGACTGGTTCTGATCGGCACAAGCTTGGGTGTGCTTGCAATCGCCTCGGCGCTGGTACTCGGCGCATTGCGCGATTCCATCGTGTTCTTCAATTCGCCTACCGACGTTGCCGAAAAACGTGTCGTACCCGGCACTCGTATGAGGATTGGCGGATTGGTGAAGCCAGGGAGCGTGGAACGCGGCGACAATCTGCTGGTGCGCTTTTCGGTGACCGACGGAAAGACCGACATCCCGGTGCACTATCGAGGCATCGTTCCGGATCTCTTTCGCGAAGGACAAGGGGTTGTGGCGGAAGGTAAACTCGAACCTGGCGGAATGCTTGCCGCCGATACGGTGCTTGCCAAGCATGATGAGCGATATATGCCGCGCGAGGTTGTAGATGCGCTGAAAAAAAGCGGACGATGGCAGGAGGGTGAAGCCAAAGACGCGGGGAGTACCACGAAATGATTCCGGAACTGGGGCATTATGCTTTGGTGCTGGCGCTTGCGCTTGGACTGATCCAGGCGGGTGCGCCGGTTGTGGGCGCGCGCACCAATGATTCCTCCTTGATGCAGCTTGCTGCCTCGACCGCGATTATGCAATTCGTGTTCGTTGGGCTCGCCTTCCTGGCATTGATCGCCTGCTATGTGACATCGGATTTTTCGGTTGCGACGGTTTACGAAAACTCGCACTCGACGATGCCACTGATCTACAAAATCACCAGCGTATGGGGAAACCACGAAGGATCTATGCTTTTGTGGGTGCTGATACTGTCGTTCTTCGGCGCGCTTGTCGGCAGTTTCGGCACGAACTTGCCTTCCGTGCTGAAAGCACATGTGCTTGCGGCGCAATCATGGATCGCTTGCGCGTTCTATTTGTTCATTCTGTTTACATCCAATCCTTTCGTGCGGCTGTCACAGCCGCCATTCGAGGGGCGTGACCTTAATCCGATTCTCCAGGACATCGGCCTGGCTATCCATCCACCGCTGCTCTACCTCGGTTATGTCGGGTTCTCGATTGCGTTTTCGTTTGCAATAGCTGCGCTGATCGAAGGGCGCATCGATGCTGCTTGGGCGCGCTGGGTTCGGCCGTGGACGCTGGCAGCCTGGATGTTTCTCACCATCGGCATCGCGATGGGCTCGTATTGGGCTTATTACGAACTCGGCTGGGGCGGGATCTGGTTCTGGGACCCTGTAGAGAATGCCTCGCTGATGCCGTGGCTTGTCGGCACGGCTCTTTTGCATTCGGCCGTGGTGATGGAGAAGCGGAGCGCGCTGAAGATCTGGACCATTCTTCTCGCCATACTCGCATTCTCGCTTTCGTTGATAGGCACCTTCCTGGTTCGATCAGGCGTCCTCACGTCGGTGCATACTTTTGCCAATGATCCCGCACGTGGCGTCTTCATTCTGGCCATTCTGATGCTGTTCATCGGTGGCGGTTTGATCCTATTTGCGTGGCGCGCGCCGACGCTCAAGCAAGGAGGTTTGTTTGCCCCGATTTCTCGTGAGGGTGCGCTCGTGTTCAACAATCTTTTTCTGACGACCGCCTGTCTGACTGTTTTCGTCGGCACACTTTACCCTTTAGCGCTCGACGCGCTCACCGGCGAAAAGATTTCCGTCGGTGCACCGTTTTTCAATCTCACCTTTGCGCCGCTCTTTGTTCCGCTGCTGATTGTAATGCCGTTCGGCCCTCTTATGGCCTGGAAACGAGGCGACATTCTTGGCGTTGCACAACGCCTGTTCGCTGCGTTTGGCGTTGCCATTGTTGTCGTAGCGCTGACATTCATTGTGGAAGGCGGAAGATCAGTCTTGGCACCATTAGGCATCGGCCTGGCCTTTTTCATAATGATCGGAGCGCTGACGGATATCGCTGAACGGATCGGACTGTTTCGCGTGCCATTGTTGGCGACATGGCAGCGCGCGATCGGTTTGCCCCGCTCTGTTTGGGGCACGGCGCTGGCGCATTTCGGGATTGCGGTCACATTGCTCGGGATAGTGGGTGTGAGCACGTGGGCGAGCGAACTCATCGTGTCGATCAAGCCAAAGCAAACCGTGTCGCTTTCCGGATATGAATTGGCGTTCGAAGGCCTTGTTCAACGCACCGGACCAAACTATCGCGAATCCGCTGCGAGATTTACTGTGCGTGAGGGGGGAGTTCCGATCGGCACCATGGAACCGTCCAAACGCAGTTTCGCGGCCCGCGCGACTACAACGACAGAGGCAGCGTTACTGACGCGAGGGTTCAGCCAACTGTATCTGTCACTTGGCGACGTCAATGGCGATGGCTCAATCTCCGTCAGGCTTTATCATAAGCCACTGGTGCTTTTGATCTGGCTGGGCGCGGTGGTCATGGCTTTTGGTGCTGCGCTTTCGTTGTCGGATCGCAGGCTTCGAATTGGCATCCCTAAGCCAGCAACGAAACCAATGATGCAGCCAGCAGAGTAGGGCATGTGGCGCCGCGCATTCATAGTTCTCATTGTCGGGCTCCTCGCGTCAGGACCCTCGCAAGCCGTCCAGCCCGACGAGATCCTTAAAGATCCTGCCCTGGAGAGTCGGGCGCGCAATTTGTCGCGCGAGTTGCGATGCATGGTCTGCCAGAACCAGTCAATCGATGACTCGGAGGCGCCATTGGCCCGCGACCTGCGTCTTCTTGTGCGCGAGCGGTTGACCCAAGGCGACACCGACCAGCAGGTGCTCGATTTTTTGGTATCCCGTTATGGGAATTTCGTGCTGCTAAGGCCGCCACTCGAATGGCGCACGATGCTTTTATGGGGATTGCCGCCTGCGGCACTGATTGCGGGGCTTGTTGGCCTGATGATCAAAGGTCGTCGACAAAGGCCAACGACGTCTGGAACCGAAGCACTCAGCCAGGACGAGGAGCGCAGGCTTTCGACTTTGGTCGATGGCGACCTTCCCAGGCCTTGAACGGTCTTGAGAATTTCAAAACGTTCCCGATTCCGAATCTTACAAAAGTTTAATCCTGCCGACAGGACCCCGTAAGGCTGGTCGCACCATCTTATGGTTTGAAACCGCGCGCTTGCGCGCCAGAGAATCCGATGGAGATCTGCTGATGAAGCCGAGCGTCATTTCCGCTCCTGACAACGCCAAGAAGCCGCGCGTGCTCAATGGTCGCCGGTTGGTCCTTCTCGCCACCACCATTGCCAGTCTCGGTGTGGCAGCGTTCATCGCTTCGCCGGACCTCAATTTCAAAGGCACCTATCCCGCCGCGATTGCGCAGAATCTTTCCGAACAGGCCCGCACGGTGCAGGCGCCGGTCGGATTCGCCGACATTGTCGAGAAAGTCAAACCTGCAGTGATCTCCGTGCGGGTCAAAGTCGACGGCGGCGCGCAAACTAGCGGTCTCGGCAGCGGCGACGTTCCTCCGGGATTGCGCGACTTTTTTCGCCGTTTTGGAATGCCTGATGTTCCCAATGACTCCGAGGGCATGCCGCGAGGGCGTGGCCGCAACTTTGTTACCGGTCAGGGTTCCGGCTTCATCATTTCGGCAGATGGTTATGCTGTGACTAACAACCATGTCGTCGAAAAAGCGGAGAGCGTTCAGGTTACCACCGACGACGGTAAGATGCACAAAGCCAAGGTGATTGGCACCGACCCGCGTACGGATCTGGCACTGATCAAGGTCGAAGACGGACCCTTCCCGTACGTGAAGCTATCCGAGAAGACGCCGCGCATCGGCGATTGGGTTCTTGCTGTCGGCAACCCATTCGGCCTCGGAGGCACCGTCACTGCCGGCATCGTGTCTGCACGCGGACGCGATATCGGCGCGAGCGCCTATGATGACTTCATCCAGATCGATGCTCCGGTCAACAAGGGCAACTCTGGTGGGCCCACGTTCGACACCGATGGCAATGTGATCGGCGTCAACACGGCGATCTTCTCGCCGTCGGGCGGTTCGGTTGGCATCGCCTTTGCAATTCCCGCCGACACAGTGAACAGCGTTATCGCGCAACTCAAGGACCGCGGCTCAGTAACGCGCGGCTGGATCGGTGTTCAAATTCAGCCGGTAACGCAGGACATTGCCGACAGCCTTGGTCTCAAGAAGGCGGAAGGCGCACTTGTCGCCGAGCCTCAGGCAAACAGCCCCGCTCAGAAGGCAGGGATCGAAGCCGGTGACGTCATCACCTCCGTTGACGGCAAAGAGGTCAAGGATGCTCGCGATCTCGCCAAGAAGATCGGAGCAATGGCTCCCAAGACTTCGGTCAAGCTGACCGTCCTTCGCAAAGGCGCGGAGAAGACGGTCACTCTGACGCTCGGTGAGTTGCCAAATTCAAAGGAAGCGCGAGCAAGTGTTGGAGATGCCGAGAATGATGCCGACGTCGGCAAACTGGGGCTCTCGCTCGCTCCCGCGGCGCGCGTCGCCGGCTCCGGGGCGGAGGGTGTCGTTGTGACAGGCGTCGACTCGAATGGCATTGCCGCGGACCATGGGTTTTCGACTGGCGACGTGATCCTCGAGATTGGCGGCAAGTCCGTATCGACGCCTGCTGACGTGCGCGACGTTGTCACGAGCGCACGCACGGAAGGTAAGCGCAGCGTTCTCGTTCGAGTGAAAAAGGGCGACAGCTTGCGGTTCGTTGCCCTCCCGCTCGCGCGCGGGTGAGTTTTTGGGGACAACCGCCGGCATCCGTCGCCCCCGCCGGTAGGTCTGCCCTCAACGGGACGGGCGTCGAGCCCGTCCCGGCAATTGCGGAAGGCGGGCGCGCATTGACGGCGGCCGCTTTCGGTACGAACTCCAACCCCGGCATCCGTCGCCCCCGCTGGGGTGGGGTCGATGAGGGGGTGGTGGGTATCCACCACCCTCTCTCGTATACGTACCGGGGGCGCCACGGAATTGACTGGAATTGGTGTGACCGATGCCCACTTATCCGGATATCAACGGGCCGCGCCCTTTCGGTAGGATGGCCGAAGCGCAACCGGATCGGGTCACCATGCGCCTTCTGGTCATCGAGGACGACCGCGACGCTGCGGACTATCTCGTAAAGGCCTTCCGCGAGGTGGGCCACGTTGCCGACGCCGCAACGGATGGTGACGACGGCCTCGCCATGGCCCTCGGGGGTCAATATGACGTCTTAATCGTCGACCGCATGCTGCCCAAACGGGACGGCCTGGCCATCATTGGCGCGCTGCGGGCAAAGGGCATGGAGACGCCCGCCCTGATCCTCTCGGCCCTTGGTCAGGTCGATGATCGGGTCAAGGGACTGCGGGCCGGCGGCGACGACTACCTGCCCAAGCCATATTCATTCTCCGAACTGCTGGCGCGCGTCGAGGTTCTGGCGCGCCGACGAGGCGGCCGCGGCGAGGAAACGTTGCTAAGGGTGGGCGATCTCAAGCTCGACCGATTGTCGCATCAGGTACACCGCGGCGAGGAAGAAATTTCGCTGCAGCCACGAGAATTTCGCCTCCTTGAGTACCTGATGCAGCATGCGGGTCAGGTCGTCACTCGCACTATGCTATTGGAAAATGTGTGGGATTATCATTTCGACCCACAAACCAACGTCATTGACGTGCACATCTCGCGCTTGCGTTCAAAAATAGATAAAGGTTTCTCCCAGCCGCTCCTGCATACGATCCGCGGCGCGGGATACATGATACGTGACGGCGCTCGGTAAACTTTTTCGGACGACCACGTTTAAGCTGACGCTGGTCTATTTGACCGTATTCGCCCTGTTTGCGGCATTCCTGCTTGGCTATTTCGCCCTCAACACCCGCCGTCTCATCACCGAACAGATCACAGACACGGTCAACGCCGAAATCACCGGGCTGTCCGAGCAATATCGCCTTGGCGGCATCAGGCGGCTCGTTGCCGTAGTCGACGCACGGGCACGAAGACCGGGATCGAGCCTTTACCTCGTTACAACCTTCGCCGGAGAAACACTCGCCGGCAACGTCACCACGTTGCCCCCCGGCACGCTCGACAACCCCGGCTGGACGGAAACGGCCTATCGCAGGCTCGACGAGTCCGATGCGGCCGATCATCCGGAACACCGAGCGCTGGCACGCGTCTTTCAATTGCCAGGAGGATTTCGCTTGCTAGTCGGGCGGGATCTCGACGAACGCGACCGGCTCTACAACATCGTGCTGTCAGCCGGACGATGGTCGATCGCGATTGTGATCGTGCTCGGCCTTGTCGGTGGGCTATTTGTAACCCGTCGTGTGCTGCGCCGGGTCGACGCCATGACGGAGACCACGCGCACAATCATGCAGGGCGACCTGAGTGGGCGGTTGCCGGTCGCCGGCACAGGCGATGAGCTCGATCGTTTGGGAGGAAATCTCAACCTGATGCTGGAGCGTATCGAAGCGCTGATGCGCGGTTTAAAGGAGGTTTCCGATAATATCGCCCACGATCTCAAAACTCCGATCACCCGTGTACGCAATCGCGCAGAGCAGGCGTTGCGTTCGGCAAAAAACGAGACCGATTACCGCTCCGCGCTGGAAAGCACCATTGAGGAATCTGACGGACTTATTCGGACCTTTAACGCGCTCCTGATGATCGCCCGCGCGGAATCCGGGCAAGCCCGAGAAAACATGAGCGAATTTGATGCAGCGGAAATCGCGCACGATGTTGGCGAACTCTACGAGGCTCTGGCGGAGGAAAAAGGCATTGCTCTGAAAGTAGAAGCTGACGCGCCGGTGCCGCTCAGGGGAAATCGAGAACTTATCAGCCAGGCTCTCGCGAACCTGATCGACAACTCCATCAAATACACAGAACCGTGTCAGCGCGCGGAAAACGGCGCGCCGGCGGAAATCGTAGTGCGCGCCATGAGCGAGGGAGACCGGATTCTTCTGACAGTTGCGGACAGCGGGCCCGGCATTCCCGAGGCGGATCGTGCTCGTGCGGTCGAACGGTTCGTCCGGCTGGAACAAAGCCGCTCCAAACCGGGCTCCGGGCTGGGGTTGAGCCTCGCCTCCGCTGTAGCGCGCCTGCATGGCGGCGAACTGACCCTCACAGACAACCAGCCAGGTCTCAAAACCGTGATTGCTTTGCCACGGGGAGGGCCGGTACAGATTGCCGGATGAAGCGGCCCGCAAAACGAAAGATTTCTTCCCATAAGCCGACCGTTGGACGAGCTGGTGGCGGTCCCAATACTACAAGCGAAAAACTCGCTGACCTGATTACGACCGCGCCTCTGCTTGTTGATGAAAAAGCGGCCCAGGCGCGCATTGGTGCCTGGCTGTCAGAATTGACAGCGGAAGAAGCAAAAGGGCTTCGAAGTCTTTTTATCGCTAAGCCTACCGTCAACGCGCTCATTGAGAGTTTCTCCGAAAGCTCGCCTTACTTGTGGGAATTGGTCAGCCGCGACCCAAAACGACTGCTGCGATTACTCAATTCTGATCCCGATCAGCACCTGATTGCCCTGCTGAATCAACACTCACGCAACATCGCATCCTCTACGGATGAAGCCGAAGTGATGCACTTGCTGCGTCAAATGAAAGGCGAGGCGGCACTTTTAATCGCGCTCACTGACATAGGCGGTGTTTGGCCTGTGATGCGTACAGCTCGCGCACTGACAAATCTTGCGGACACTGCAGTCGAAGCAGCATTACGTTTTTGTCTGGCCGACGCCGTTCGTGCCGGACGCCTCTTGCCAAAAGATAAATCGCAGCCGCACATCGGAAGCGGCTATGTCGCGCTGGCAATGGGAAAGATGGGCGCTTTTGAGCTCAACTACTCAAGCGACATCGACCTCATTGTCATGTATGACCCCTCGGCGCCCGCGCTGTCGGCAGACATGGAGCCGTCAACGTTATTTGTGCGCATCACACAACGGCTCGTAAGACTACTGCAGGAGCGTACCGCCGACGGGTACGTGTTTCGGACAGATCTGCGTCTGCGCCCGGACCCGGCCTCCACCGCAATTGCGATTTCTACTGAAGCCGCTCTCTTCTATTACGAAAGCGTCGGTCAGAACTGGGAGCGGGCGGCCATGATAAAGGCTCGTGCCTGCGCCGGCGACATTGCCGTCGGTGAAGCGGTCCTGCATCAGATAGCGCCGTTCGTGTGGCGGAAATATCTCGACTTCGCAGCTGTCGCGGATATTCACGCTATGAAACGGCAGATCAATGCCTACCGCGGGCATGGCGAGATTGCTGTCGAAGGCCACAACATCAAGCTCGGGCGCGGCGGGATCCGTGAAATCGAGTTTTTCGTTCAAACCCAGCAGCTCATTGCAGGCGGTCGCAATCCTGAGCTGCGGGACCGCGATACCCTCACGACCCTGGATAAGCTTTGCGAAGACCAGTGGATTGATGAAGCCGCGCGTGACGCGATGAAAGCAGCCTATTGCTTTCTCCGGACCGTGGAACACCGGCTGCAGATGATCAACGATGAACAAACGCAAACTTTGCCAGCCGAACAGGCGGCAATGGACCACTTTGCGCGTTTTATGGGTTTCGCCGACCGGGATGCCTTTGCCAGTGTTTTGCTGGAACACCTTAACAAAGTGCAGCACTACTACGCGCGCCTCTTCGAGAAGGAGGAGGACATCGGTCGCCCGGCCTTGGCATTTCCAGTTGAGGCCGACGATCACAAGACGCTCGACAGGCTTTCTGAACTTGGTTTTCGTGCGCCTCTGGAAGCATCCAGCATCATCCGGCAATGGATAAGCGGAACCTACCGCCCGCTCAAAAGCGAAACCGCACGCGCTCATCTGACAGCGCTGCTGTCGGCGTTGCTTGAACGGCTGTCGCGAACGGACAACCCGAATGCCACGCTGGTGCTTTTCGATCGTTTCCTCGCCAACCTGCATGGCCCGGCGCGACTATTGTCTCTTCTCCGGCAAAACCCCGAACTCATTGCATTAATCGTTCTTGTTCTCGGCATTGCACCACGTCTGGGTGATGCGTTGGCACGCCATCCCCAGGTGATCGATGCGCTAATTGACCCGAGTTTTTTTGGCGCTTTGCCGGATGAGGACGAGCTTCGTCGCCGATTTGATGCGGCGCTCGCTCAGTCGCGCTATCACGAGGACTTGCTCGAGCGCATACGCATGTTCGGCCTCGAGTATATGTTCCTGATTGGTGTGCGAATCCTCACGGGAACTGTCACTGCGAGGCAGGCGGGGGAGGCGTTCGCGCGTTTGTCAGATGCGGTGATCCGTGCCGTGCATCGCTCGGTCACCGCCAACTTCGCGCTCGCGCATGGTCACATGCGCGATGAAGAGACCGCGGTGGTGGCTTTGGGCAAGTTGGGCGGCTACGAAATGACCGCAACGTCCGACCTTGACCTCATCCTCATCTACGATTTTGACGGCGGATTCCCGGAATCGGACGGGTCACGGCCTCTGTATGGCGCGCAATATTTCGCCCGGCTTACCCAGAGGCTTATCAACACGCTCACGGCACAGACCAATTATGGGGCGCTCTACCAGGTGGATATGCGGCTGCGGCCATCGGGCCGCGCGGGGCCCCTGGCGACGCAACTCGAGAGTTTTTCCGCGTATCAGGAGACAGAGGCGTGGACGTGGGAGCATATGGCGCTGACTAGGGCACGAGTTGTGTCTGCTTCTCCTGCATTCAAGCAAAAAATAGAGAGTGTCATCCGGGACATATTGCGCCAGCCGCGGAACGCTGAGTTGATTGCCGGCGACGTGGTGGAAATGCGGGCCGCCATCGCCAAGGAAAAAGGAGACCGCAATCGCTGGGATCTAAAATACGTGGCAGGAGGCCTGATCGATATTGAGTTCATTGCCCAGTATTTGCAGCTCATCCACGCTCATCGCTTGCCGGAAATACTTGATACTTCAACCGCGCGTGTGCTCGACAAAGCGCGGTCCCTGCGCGTGCTGGCGCCAGAGGATGGTGAAATTCTTCGTCCCGCCGTTGAGCTCTATCATGATCTCACGCAAATCCTCCGTCTGTGTCTGACCGATACGTTCGACCCCAAGACCGCCGGTACGGGACTTCTGCGGCTTTTGGCCCGCGCAGCCGATGTGCCCGACTTCGCGACCCTCGAGGCGACGGTGGCCGACATGCAGGCAAAAGTGCGAGAAAGCTTTGTGCGGATCCTGGGGAAAGCACCCGAGTTCGCCTAGGCTGCTTCTTCCTTCGGCAGGTGGCATTGCGGCTCGAGGGGGAGCCGGACCATCACGAGCGTGCCCTTTCCAAGTGTCGAGCGGATGCGCATGTGTCCGCCGTGCAACTCAACAAGTGACTTCGATATGGCGAGTCCAAGACCTGAGCCCTGATGGCTCTTTGTGAGCTGGCTTTCGACCTGCTCGAATGGACGCCCGAGCCGGGCTAAGGCTTCCTTGGCGATGCCGATACCGGTGTCTGCTATGGCGAGCGTTATGCAATAGTTGCTGGCCTGTCCGCGGACGGTAACGCGGCCGCCTGCGGGGGTAAATTTCACCGCGTTGGACAGCAAATTTAGGATAACCTGCTTCAGAGCTCGGCGGTCGGCACGCAATCGCAGTTCCGGCGATATCCTGGCCGACAGCTGCAGGCGCTTGTCCTGCGCACGCGCGCCAACCACCCGCATCGCTTCCCCAAGCAGCGAATCTAGATCGAGATCCTCGAAGTCAAGTCGGATCCGGCCGGCCTCGATTTTCGACATATCCAGAATGTCGTTGATTACCTCGAGCAGATATTGGCCGCTGCCGCGAATGTCGCTGCAGTATTCGCGATATTTTTCCGCGCCAAGCGGGCCGAACATTCCGGATTCCATGATTTCCGAGAAGCCAATAATCGCATTGAGCGGGGTACGCAGTTCGTGGCTCATATTTGCCAGAAATTTTGATTTTGCCTGATTGGCTTCCTCGGCTCGGGTTTTCTCCTCGGCATATTTTTCAGCGAGTTCGGACGAGCGCTGCTGCGACGCACTCAGATCGGCAATCGTCGCTATGAGCCTTTTTTCGCTGTCGAGCAGTTTTTCCTCATGAGCCTTGAGTGCCGTTATGTCCGTGCCCACCGACACGTAGCCACCGTCCTTTGTGCGTCTTTCGCTGATATGCAGCCAGCGACCATCCTCGAGCTGTGCTTCGAACGTGCGCGCACCAGGAATGCTAGGCCCGGCGGTGGTCACTTTATTACGGACTACGGGCTTGCTTCCGGCAGCGACAACCGACTCATAGGAGGCGCCGACAGTGATCGCGTCGTCAGGGAGGTGGTGAAGTTCCTGAAAATTCGAATTGCAGAGTACAAGGCGATTGTCCGCGTCCCAGAGCACGAATGCTTCGGGAATGGTCTCGATGGCATCACGCAGACGCATGTCGGCAGCCACGGTTTTTTCGACGAGATTTTTCTGTTCGGTGATGTCGACGGCTATGCCGATCAGATGTAGTCCCGATTCGCCGGCCTGGCGCACCAGCTCGCAGCGTGCGCGCAGCCATACCCAGTGGCCCGCGGCGTGACGCATGCGGAACGCATGATCGATTGTGGTCGTCGTTGCGTCGGCAAGTTCAGCCGCGAGCTGGTAGAGATTAACGTCATCAGGATGCACCAGCGCGTTCACATCCCCGAACGAAAGCAGATCGTGTTTCGTGTCCAGTCCGAGAATTTCGAACATCGATTGCGACCAGAAGATTCGTCCTCGGGCGAGGTCCCAATCCCATAGTCCGCAGCGGCCGCGATTAAGCGCAGTATCGATCCGGCTGCGGACGGTTTCATGAATGAGGTCGGCCTCCCGGGCTCTTGTCGCCTGCCAATGAAAAGCGAATCCTAAAATAAGAACGACGAATCCGGTGGTGGCTGACAAAGTAACCGTGAGCGTGGTGAGCGAGCGCCAGCTCGCGAGAGCTGGCTCCCGTGACTGGATAACCGCCAACTGGCCAAATGGAGCCTTGAGCAGGCGCACCGTCGCCAACGCGCGCGTGTTGTCGGGGAGAGCGATATCCATGACGCCCGCACTGGCGCCAAAAGTCGTTAAGGGTTGGGTAGGTCCGAGCAAATCCAGCAGGCGACGACCGAGCGTGCCGTCTGCGGCAGGCGTCGCAGCCGTAACGATGCCGTCGGCGGTGGTGAGAAGAAAGCGCCGGCCGGGGGCCATCGCCCAGGATGGCAGCGCCCGCGCTAGAACCTGTTGCGGTTGCTCAGTTGCACCTGCGGGCTGTTTTAGCGGCTGCCGGAGCCGCTCGGCAGAGAAGTCACCGACCGCTTCGAGGGATGCAATCTCGCTTGTCAGCGTTTGGCGGCGATGGTCGAGCACCTGTACAAGGGCACCGACACAAATGGTCGCCAGAAAGGCGATGATCAGCACCGGGACGGCGCGCCGCAAGAGCGGCTCGGCGTTCAGGAGACGCCGATAGGCCGGCTTGGCGATTGATTGCGCGAGGCCCTTGATAGAATCCGCGTTTGCAGACGCACTCGCCACGCTGGCGCGCGCCATAGAAGGCCTCCGTTCGGAATGTCCCCAGTCACCCTCAAGACGGAAGGATGTGCCGCATCGCTTCCCGAATCACCCATTGATTGGAATCGATGGACGTTGATTTGTCGAGAGTCGGAAGAGTCAAATCCTAAAAAAATGTTACCCACGGTTCGATTTGCAGCATAGTTGCCGCCGTCCTGGTTATCAGGACACCGCCAACGCGCGCTCCACGATGTCGTTTAAATCGCGCGAGAGGCCCGGCGTCGTTTTCAATCGGGTTAGCGCGGCCTCTGCCTTGGCGCGGCGCCCGCTTTCGAGCATCCGCCAGGCCCGGAAAGCAGTTGCAAGCCGGGCGGAAACTTGCGGATTTTTCGGATCGAGTGCCCGTACGGTATCGGCAACGAATTCATATCCGGCACCGTCAGCGCGATTGAATTGGGTTGGATTGCCTTGTGCAAACGCGCCGATCAGCGCACGGACCCGGTTTGGATTGGCGAGAGAGAAGGCGGGGTGCGCGGTGAGGCTCCGCACCTTGTCAAGGGCACCTGGTTCCGGAACAGCCGCCTGCAGGGAGAACCATTTGTCCACGACGAGGGCATCAGACGAATAGCGTGCATAGAAATCGTCGAGGGCCTGCTGGCGCTCCACAACGTCATGAAGTGACAATGTCGCAAGCGCGGCCATGCGATCAGTCATGTTATCCGCGGTGGCATACTGCTGGTGCGCGCGGGCAATTTCCGTGGATTTTCCTGTCGCCGCCATAAGATCAAGGGCGACGTTGCGTAGCGCGCGGCGCCCGGCACTCCTGGCGTCAGGCGAATAGCCGCCGGCAGTGTAAAGTCGGCCGGTGAGCTCGCTGAGTTGAGGGGCAAGCCGCTCGCCAATCGCGGCGCGCAGCGCAGAACGGGCACGAAAGATCGCGTCCGGATCGACGTCCCGGCCGATGTCGCGGGCAATATCGGCTTCGCCGGGTGGCACCAAAGCCAAGGCAACAAAAGCGGGCTCCAGTCCGGGATCATTGAGAATATTTGCCAGTGCGACCATCAGCCGGTCGTCAATGCGCATTGCGCGACCGGCTCGCGAGGCTTCCACGTTCTCAATAAGAAGTCGTGCCGAGATTGTTTGCAAAGCTTGCCAGCGGTTGAACGGATCGCTGTCGTGAGCGGCGAGAAAGGCGAGGTCATCGGGACTTAGGTCGCTGATGATCTTGACCGGCGCCGAGAACTCTCGATTGACCGAAAGGACGGGTCGGTCTTTCACGTCAGCCAGTTCGAAGGACGCCACCTCGTCGGTCAGAACCAGGGTTCCCCTGGTGAGCAGCTCGCCTGTCGACGGCTTGAGCGGGAGATCACGCCCGTCTTTGCCAAGAAGGCCAAGCGACAGGGGGATGACCATTGGCTCCTTGATCGGCTGCCCCGGCGTAGCCGGCACGACTTGCCTGCATTCGAGAAGATAACTCTTGCGCGCCGCGTCGAAGTGGCCGTGGACGGTGACTTCTGGGGTTCCGGCTTGGCTATACCAGCGCATAAACTGACTGAGGTCCTGTCCGCTGGCTTCTGCGAAGCATTGAATGAACTGCTCGACAGTGGCAGCTTCGCCGTCATGGCGGAGGAAATACTGATCCATGCCGGCGCGAAATTTTTTCGGGCCGATCAAGGTGCGCACCATCCGCACCAACTCGGCACCTTTTTCGTAGATCGTCGTCGTATAGAAGTTATTGATTTCCTTGTATGTCTCAGGTCGGACCGGATGGGCCAGAGGCCCCGCATCCTCGATGAACTGTGTCGCACGCAGACTGCGAACGTCCGCGATCCTTTTGACCGCGCGCGACCGCATGTCGGCCGAGAATTCCTGATCGCGAAAAACCGTCAGGCCCTCCTTTAGGCAGAGCTGAAACCAATCGCGGCACGTAATCCGGTTGCCGGTCCAGTTATGGAAATACTCGTGCGCAATGACTGCTTCGATATGCGCAAAATCCGCATCAGTCGCCGTATCCGGACTGGCCAGGACGTATTTGTCGTTGAAGACATTCAAGCCCTTGTTTTCCATCGCCCCCATATTGAAATCGGACACAGCGACGATCATGAAAATATCGAGATCGTATTCGCGACCGAAGACTTCTTCATCCCAGCGCATTGCACGTTTGAGCGAATCCATCGCGTACGCGGTGCGGTCCTGCTTTCCATGCTCCACATAGATGCGCAGGGTCACGTTGCGCCCCGACATTGTGAGGAACCGGTCCTCGACGCAGGCCAGGTCGCCACCTACCAGCGCGAAGAGGTACGACGGTTTCGGATGCGGATCGTGCCAGACCGCGAAATGCCGTCCGCCTTGCACCTCTCCGCTTTCAACGAGGTTACCGTTCGAGAGCAGGACAGGGGTGTCTCGTTTATCGGCCTCGATGCGCGTCGTGTAGATGGCCATAACATCCGGCCTATCGGGAAAATAAGTGATGCGGCGAAAGCCTTCGGCTTCGCATTGCGTGCAATAGGTTCCGTTCGAGCGATAAAGGCCCGAGAGCTGGGTATTGGCCGATGGATCCACGATCGTCTCAATTTCGAGCGTAAATGGCACATTCGGAGGCTGCGGAATCGTAAGGCTGTCAGAGCTCGACACATAGCTGTCGGCCGGCAGGGGATTCCCATTGAGCCGGAGTGACACCAGCGACAAGTCATCACCATCCAGGATCAGCGGCGCAGACGCGGTGTTGGGGTTGGGCTTGAGCGCGAGCGTCGCACGGACCTTTATCGCGGTGGGATGCAATGAGACGTCAAGCCGTACAGTTTCCACCAGCCAATCAGGCGGGCGGTAGTCTTTCAGGTGAACTGGCTGGGCAATATCGGTGCGCATGGGAGTTGATCTAAAGTGTCAGGCTCGCAATTGGAAGAATGAATGATGCAGACCATGCAGGCGTTTGCAGGGTGCTGCGGTACTCATTCCATAAACCGCACTCAGCGCATGGGTTCGGCGTGGCCAATGACGCGCTTGATTGGCGGCGACCGCTGTTTCAGCGCCCGTTCCAAAGCATCAACGTCCTCGTGCACGCTCTGTACGCTCAACCGCGGATCTACCCGGCAGTGAAAATTGACGATCTCACCCTCATCGGTTTCGCGCACGCGAACATTATGGATGTCGCGGATGTTGCGCCCTTTGGCCGCGAGTTCGGATAGTGCAATCTCCACCGCTTTGACCCGTTCCGGCGGCGCCTCGCGGCCCGCTGCGTCCTGAGGCTCCAACGGCTCTATGTGGGTTTCAACCTCGACGTGCGGACCGAGCTCGGTCGCGATGGCACCCTCCAGGCCATCGGCCATATCGTGCGCGGCAACCAGCGAAAGCTTTCCGTCCACTTCTAGATCCAGCGAAACCGCCAACTTGTCCTTGAGTTCATGGACCGTCACGTGATGAACGGCGAGCGCGCGGTTGCGTGCGATGACCATGATCCGGTCAAGAACGGTTTCGTTGTCCAGGGCAACAGGATCGGTGGTCACAATCGGTTCGGCCCCCGGGATGCGCTCGCGAAGCGCCGCCGCTACGTTTTCCTTGACAGCGTTGACACGATCAAGCGGCAGAGTGCGACTCACTGCTAGGCGAAGATCGATGAAGGTTTGCTCGCCGACGGCACGTGCGCGAACTTGCTCTACACGGACCACGCCTGGCACGCGTGCGGCAATGGTCGTGATCTTTTCCGCGGCACCGGGCGGCGCGACATCGGTGAGGGTATCGACCGTTCGTCTCCCCAGGCGCCAACCCGCCACGCAGACCAAAATTGCTACGACGAGTGCCGCCACCGAGTCTGCCCAAGGCAATCCGAAATAGACTCCAAAGAGACCGATCAAAACAGCGAGGGAGGACCATAGATCGGACGAAAAGTGCAACGCATCTGCTTCCAGTGCGTGGCTCGAAGTCTTTTCTGCCGTAAGCGCGAGCGCGCGTGCCCGGAAAAAATCAACCACGATAGAAACGATAATGACGCCGAAGGCCCAGATTGTGGCCTCGACGACATGATCTTCATGCTGTGTAAGTCGCTTAATGGCTTCCCAGATTACGATGCCGGAGAGCAGAAACAGCAAAGCGGTTTCGGCAAGCGCCGAAACCGCCTCTACCTTGCCGTGCCCGTAGTGGTGTTCTTCATCCGCTGGCTTGCCCGAAATACGCACGGCGACATAGGTCATCACGGTGGCGCCGAGATCAATAAGCGAATGGCCAGCCTCCGACAGGATCGCCAGCGAACCGGTGGTAAAGCCGACGATTGCTTTGGCTACGGTCAGTCCGGCCGAAGCGATGATCGAAGAAAGTGCAACCTGTTCTTTTTCGCTCTGCATGCGGCGTGGGTCTAGCGCAAACGGCGACAGATTTCGAGAACAGACTGGAACTTGGCCACTCACAGTCGAATGGACTGTCCGTCGTTTGCAGCCGAACGTTTGACGGCATCTAGAATGCGGTATTGGCGAGGAGTTGCTCGATCGTGAAACGGTAAGGCGTCCCGTGCTCAATGGCATCCGCCCATGCCTCGAAGTTCATCCGCACCGTGTTCGTATGCTCGAAATTGCGGCTCTGCCTGCTGCCGTCAGGAGCGCAGTATACGAAAGTCGATGGAATGCCCTTGTCGACATTTCCGCCTTCCTGGACCTCAACCCAACCCCGGTCGCAGACGATCGTGAAGCGTCCATAAAATGGAGGCGTGGACAGGCAGGTGATCCGGCCGCGGGCGCCATTTTCAAACTCAATCTCGGCGCTGACAAAATCTTCCCCCGGTGCAGAAAAGATCTGCGATGCCGTGCGTGCGGTCACCCGGACCGGCTTCCCCGCAAGAGACACAAACATGTCGCCGAGGTGAATGCCGAGAGCAGTCCACGCGCCCGCCGGCGCTTGGCTGGGGTCGCGCCGCCAGTTCGATGGCTCCATTTTGCGAAAATTATTGTGGCTGACGTTTGCATCCAGATGCAGCACCCGCCCCAAGGCGCCGCTCTCGAACAGACGACGCATCTCTTCCATTGCGGGCTCGAAGCGGCGTTCATGACCGATGCCCAGCACGCCACCAGCCTTTTTGCACGCAGCGATGATGCGTTCGGCACTGGCCGTCGTCAGGGCAAGTGGCTTCTCGCAGAAGACATGCTTGCCGGCGGCAAACGCGGCGACAGCCATTTCTTCGTGAAGTAGGTGAGGGGTTACGATCGCAACGGCATCAACATCGGAGCGGGCGAGCAATGTCTTGTAGTCGCTAACAAGATCAAATTTCTTTTCCGCAGCGAAAGGCGCGGCCATCGCCGTGTCGATATCGCAGCCCGCTACGATTTTGAAGCGTGGGCTACCTGTAAGACAAATCGCAATCTGCTTGCCCCACCAGCCCAGTCCTATAATCCCAAGTCTGATCATTGCGCCTTGCACCGGTCAGGACCGCATCAGATTAAGTTTGGATTTATTCGCTATTTTCGCTTTGCGTCGACGATGCGGTCGATGTCGGCGATTTCGAAATATCCTCCGGCAAGTCGTTCCGGATGGCTCAAGAGCTCACGTACCGCGCCGAGAAATCGGCCAACTTGCTGCGCGTCCGCCAGACGGTGATCCGCGCGCAGGAAAAGAGGCATTACATTCACCGATGCAAACTGATCCGAACGCGCGACAACTTTGGGCTCTATTGGTCCTAATGTAAGATTGAACGCGTCCGATCTGTCCGGGAATCGGGTTGGCTTGTACATGCGCATCGGTGGGGCTCCGGTGAACGACAGGTCGTTCACCATCACGCTACCTGCTCGCGTGGCATCGATTCGGCCAAGCGTCGGCAACCGGAAATGGCGGTCCAGAAAACCGTATAGGCGCACGATCTGACGGAACCAGAAGGATGGGATTCGGCGAAAGCGGGCCAGATCCCGGTCGCGCCCTCCTTCGCCTCGGCCCGCCTGCAGCAATCTCTGCCAAATCTCAAGGCCAATCCGCTCGAGACTTTTTAGATTTGCATTCTCAATGAGCAGTAGATCCATTTCGGAATTTCGACGATGAAAAAATGCCATGCGAATGTTTATCTCGCGAAATGGGTATATGCGGCGTCCAACCAAACGCGCGTTTATTTCGGGGAACTGCTCGAGAGCCAGCGCGGCCGCGCGTATCAGTGCGTGCGCAGCAGTCAGAACTACTCGCCCATGTCGATTCCGTTCGTGCAAAAACGCCCGCAGAGCATCAGCATCAATCTCTGTTCCCCAGACCAATGTCGGATCGACCTGGCTTGCCCTGGAGGCATGCAGATAAAACCGGTTGTATAGCGGGACCTGGGATTGGGGAACCGGACGCCGAACCAGGGGCCACTTCATGGTCTATTCGCCTTGAGGCTAGGGAGGTGGCGAAATCGTATCCGGGTCAGTCCGCTTGCGGCTGCGGCATTGGCAGTTGGCCTAGCACAACGCCGACAATATCCTCGACAGTGCGAAAGTTCGAGGGGTTGACCTGATCGCTGTCGAAACGCACGCCGTACGATTCTTCGATTTGGAAAATCAGGTCAACAAGCAGCAGAGAATCAAGCAAGCCGCTCTCCAGCAAGTCCATTTGGGGACTTGCCGCCGCATGACGCGGGCTTCGCGATCGCACGAAGTGCATCAGATCATCTTCAAGTTTTTTTCGATTTATCGTCATTGAGTCACAATATCATCTGTCTGGACCCGGCGCGGACTTCCAGCGCCGGGTGCAAGGCGGGCGAGCGCTTCGCGATCGATCTTGTAACCCGAAGTGAGAGGAAAACGCTCAAGCACTTCGTAATACAAAGGTTGCTTGTAAGAGGGAAGTTCGCGCTGGCAGGTCGCGCGTATCTTCGTCACATCGATTGGCCGATCGTCGCGTGGGGCCAGGAACAGGACGAATCGGACTTCGTCGCCGCGGGTCATAGGCACTGCAACCGCGCATGTGTGAGGAAAATCCCCTTCAACGAGCCTCTCGATTTCCGCTGGATGCACGCGATGCCCCTGAATCTTGACCAGCAGGTTGGCGCGCCCCTGCAAATAGAAAAATCCATCTTCATCACGACGCGCGAGATCGCCTGTTCGCAGCCAGCCGTCGCCACTGAGCACTTCGGCTGTGGCCTTCTCATCCTGCCAGTAACCTAGCATCACGTTCGCGCCGCGAGCACAAAGCATCCCGGTAGAGCCTGCTGGCAGTTCGCGACTTACCTCGTCCATAACGGCTAGCTCGACGCCGGATATTGGCCTTCCGATCGAACCTGGACGAGCGTGAAGTTCTTGTGGCGGCAGTGATGCCAGCCGGGCCGTCGCCTCCGACTGACCATACATGATGTGGAACGTCGCCGGACGAATCCGGCTCTCGATTTGTGCCGCCAAATCATAACGCAATGCGCCGCCCGCAACGGTCATATACCGCAAGGCGGAAAGTGGCTGTTCTCCGACACGCCCGTACTTCAACAACATGCCATACACTTCGGGCACTGCCGAAAAACTTGTAGCCCCTAGCTCGCGCAACGTTTGGACCATCGATGATGGAAATGTCAAAGCACGGTCGATGAGGATGGTGGCTCCGGACAGAACATGAGTTTGCAAAACGGAGTTGCCGAAGGCGTGGCAAAACGGAAGCACCGCCAGCGCCCGGTCAGTCCCGCGAATTGGCAGTTCATGTAAAATGGAGTCGGCATTGGCCAGTAGATTTCGGTGGCTAAGCATGACGCCTTTGGGCATGCCCATGGAACCGGAAGTAAAGAGCAGCATTGCCAGATCCTGGCCTTGGCGGCGCGGAGGAGAATGCAAAATCTCTTCGTGTCCGCCTTTGCCCAAGGACAATGTTGCGGTTGCCGAATGCGTTTCCTGCAAATTGAAATCAGAGAGTCGGGTAATCAGCAGGTCTGGCTGGCATAATTCCAGAATCTGTCGCCGGCGGTGGTCCTCCAGCGAAACCGGCAGGGGCACGACGACACAATCGGCGAGCAACGTACCGTAAAAGGCGGCCAAATATTCCGGTGAATTCGACAGCTGCAGTGCCACGCGCGCTCCGGGTGCGTAACTCGAACGAGTACGCAAATAGTCCCACACACAAGCTGCCGCGCGAACGATCCAGTTGTAGGAGAACGTGTTCGTTTTTGTGGCTATTGCAGGATAATCCCCACGACTGTGAGCCACTTCGAAAAAAGCGGCTCCCAAGTTGCCCGCGCTAGTCAGGCTGGGCGCGCGATAATCGACAGAAGTAGGAACGGTTCTCTCGCCTTGCGCTTCAATCTCCGTTCCAATTTGGAGCAGAAGAATTTCTGTACTCATTCCCCGGCTCCGCCTGTCGCGTCAGTTGGCACTTTCAGTCGGTCTATTTGCATTTCGGCCATGAGGACTTCAAGCGTGAAATCGGCTCGATTTTCGGGCGTGAACAAAAGTTCAATAAATCCCCGGAATAAGCCGATATGTACGAGCCATGTAGGAGCGGTATTCCTCGCCAAAGGCCTCCAGCATCATCCGTTCCTCGTGGCCCACGCGCGCGAAAAATAGTGTTCCAAAACCAACGATACCCGAAAAACCCGCGATCCAATTGGGCAGCAGGAGCGCCTGGGAGATTGCCCACAGCCAGAAAGCGGCATACATCGGATGACGCAATGTCTCGTAGATTCCGCGAGTGATTAGTTTGTGCTGGTCACGGATCTCGAGCGTGATCGACCAGGCGCGGCCCAGGTCCCGGTGCGTGCGATATAGCAACGCCATGGCGGCGATCAGGACAACTGTCCCGATCCAGGCTTGGGTGGGATGGAACGTATAGCGAGCAAGTTTCGGCTGATCCGTCAGTACATAGACCAATGGGATTACAAACAGCCCAGTGTAGGAAATTAGCATCAGCATTCTTTCGCGCACGCGATCACGTCGGTTGGCAACTGCCGTCTTGCGGGCGCGGCGCTGGTGTGGATAACGAATAATGAAGTAGGCCACGCACCCAAGGCCCCAGATTATCTTGGCGATGAGAACGGTCATCGGCCTTTGCTCACGATATAACTTGCGTCATTTGTTGGCCCGAGTGGCAAGCAATTTAGCATTTGATATCCCGGGTGACGAGAATATGGGCACAAACTAGATGGCGGAACTAATTGACGCATCGAAAACGATGTGATCGCTATTGATTAGCTTCGACTAAGTGAAATAAATAGATTTGTTCTGTTGGGGGAACGCGGGGGCTGGGATCTTGCGCAAATTATTGCAGTTTGCACCTATTTTCATTGCGTTCTTGTTCTCATCCGCCAATGCCAACGCATCCGGTCACATCTATCTATTGAGGGGACTAGCCGGTGTTTTTTCCACAGGGCTCGATATTCTCGACCAAAAACTTGTTCAACGTGGCTCCACCGCGACCGTCCACGGTCATCTGGACTATGAAGAACTCGCGAGCCAGGCGGCACGTCTGCAAAAAAGCGGTAAAGGTCCAATCATAATCATGGGACATTCGCTTGGAGCCGACGCAGCAATTTTCATGGCGGACAAAATGAAGAGCTTAGGCGCTCCGGTCGCTCTGGTCGTGATATTCGGTCCAACGATGAATCTGGTAGCGCCATCCAATGTATCCCAGGTCATCAATTACTTTACCGGCAACACGGTTGTTACTAAGGGTCCCGGTTTCAGGGGTATGATCTCCAACGTGAACCTCAACGGAGCCGCTGACATCAATCATCTCAATGTTGAGAAGAGCACTCGCCTTCATGCCAGCGTTATCTCAAAAGTTCAGACAATCGTTGGCCGCGGACATAGCGCACCGATCGCGAGACAAGGCCAAGCAAGCTCAGCTGCTCTCGCACAATGAACACGCGACGCTGATTAAGGAATGCTCAATGGCTGAAGTGTGGTGATCGCCGAGTCCCGTTCTGATTCATTTTCAATTAAGGACGGAGCTGGCCCACGGTCGCGTCCGCTCGATCCACGCGCTCGATCGCAGCAGGATCGGGAGGCCAGGCGCCCAGCCAAGTCGCGAGCGGCATTATCGGGGGTGGGACCCCGACGTCCACCAAGCTTGCGTCGATCGCGAAATAGCTACCGTTATTTTCATGCAGTACTGCAGTGTTGCGCAACGGGGCGTAAGAAAGCGGCGCCACCCGGTGGAAGGCGAAGAGTCCACTGCGCTCCATCAGTGTCATGTAGGTCCATGTGTTGACAGACGTGTCGATACAGTCGAGTTGCGTGATGTCACCACCATTGGGGAGGACATACATGTTTTTATGCGTCCATTGGTGGGCGTTTGTTCCGGTTTGCGGTCCGACAATGGTCTGGATCAGCGCCACGCCGCGCGCGATTTGCTGCCGCTCATGCCGGGCATCCTTCGCGCGCGGCTTGAAGACTGCGGTCACACGCCGCCACTGGTCCTCGCTTATTGTGGCGGGCGACCTCTCAGCGCAGTAGAAGCCGTGACATACGGTGAAATCCGTCAGCGTCGGATTTGAGTTGGCAAAATGATCGAGGTAGTGGCTCTGCAGATTATTGGAGTTGTCCGCGCAAGCGCAAACCGCCGACGCCAGAGACAGCCACCTCAAGGTTCGCCACAACCGCATCGCTGACCCCTTCTCATACTACGTCATGTCGGGACGCGGTAGAATACGGCTCGTCACCAGGTCTCTACTATGCGGCCGAAGGTCCGATGGCCGGAACCGGTCGAAAGGAGAGTTGTCGCGAAAGGTCCGCAACCGATGGTAAGCGCGTCGGCGCTGGCAGGCATAAATCACATTTGGGCTGGACGTCATCTGTCACGCCGAACAGTATATGGATACGTTGGCCGGACTGGCAAATGGCGAAGTGCGGTGTTGGAGACGTCGTCAGAAAAACGAGGCACAGATGATCAGCTGGGTTCGCGTTTCCTCGAGTTATTACCGAGAAGATTTGTTCGGCTCCATTGAACGGTCGGTCGATTGTCGCTATTAGGCCAAGGCAACAAAGAACCGAAATGACTGAGAAAAAATTGTCAGAAACGTTGCCCCGGCGCTTTTGTGTCGCTCCGATGATGGAGAGTAGAGTTTGGTGACAAAATTCTTTGTAGATCTAGCTAGTTAGCACTGAGGCCTATTTTAGAGGTCGTACTACTCGTCGTACTGGTTGAACACTCGATTTCTGTCCCGCAA